>OBIZ01000186.1_pt1 | contig 11070 bp, 10 predicted proteins | sample 1519801 | NCBI WGS metagenome assembly OBIZ01 (sample SAMN01911456, study PRJEB22533) | soil metagenome | biome: Soil | place: Malaysia | collected 2012-04-30 | depth DG_metagenome m | reverse complement strand
CGCGTCTTTCCCGCGCTGGCAAGCGGAGAACCTGAGGCGATTGGGATTTCGCGCGCATTGGCAGGCTTACTTCGACGAGATCGACGTTTTCCTTTCTCCCGTGACGTTCACGGCGGCGTTTCCTCACGATCACAGCGAGCCTCAAGAGCAGCGCTCGATCGCCACTGCTGCGGGACCGAGAAACTACATGGATGGTCTAAACTGGATCAGCCCCGCTATCCTCACCGGCTGTCCAGCTACGGCCGCGCCTGTCGGGCGAACCCAAGCGGGTTTGCCAGTCGGCATTCAAATCATGGGGCCCTATGGCGAAGACGCGACCTGCATCGCATTTGCAGATTTGCTCGCCCAAGAGGTCGGCGGATTCACGCCTCCCCCAGGCTACGACGATTAGCGAGTGGTCATGAGGTCGTCAGGTCTGCGAACTTAATCCGACATGGTCACTGGTGAACCATAAGGCTGGGTCATCGCCCGATTTCGACCCTGGCGGTTACCCAAAAGCAAAATCGGTGAAGATCGGCCTGGCAGCAGCCCGGACAGATCGTTATTCGCGCGGCGAATTCGGACCATGCAACGTCGCCGATGAACACGGCCTAAGACACGTTGGTCCCGAGGTTGAGACCAACCGATCGCGACAGGATGCCGCCAAATCGGGGCAAATCAAACCTACCGCCCCTGCGAAACTGGCCCTTACGAATTGAAAAGATTGGCTGGGAGGCCTGGACTCGAACCAGGATAATCAGATCCAGAGTCTGATGTACTGCCAATTGTACGACCTCCCAGCCGACGGGAGACAACAAAAAAGGCCGCAGGCGCGACCTCTTTCTACTTTAATCGGGGACGCCGATTTCGTCAACGGTTGCCGAACGATGGCCGAGCCAACCTTTCGCTCTAGGATCGCGGCGGCTGCGGAACCAGCCGCTTTTCGCGGACATAAAACGTCTGGTCGCGCCAGTGAATGCGCTGCCGGGCGAAGCTCGCAGCCCATACCACGAATGCAAACGCGTCGCGCAGGGGCAGCAGCCACATCTTCCGCCACGCGAGAGAGTCCTGCATACCCCACGCTCCCACCACAAGAGCCAGCCACGCGCGCAGCACAACATACGCAGCGATGTAGCCCGCCGCAATCGCGGGCGTTGGCGCGATCGCAGCAGCGAGCAGCGCCCAGGGCAGACCTTGCGAAAAAATCAGGCCGAGATGCCCCCAGGGGCGCGAGTAGCGAATGCTCAAATTCCAGCGAAGCTGATGGCGAAATGCGTCGAAGAGCGTTCCGCGCGGATAGACGATGTCCACCGGAAACTTGCTCAGCTCGACGCGATGACCCCGGGCCGCGATGCGGTTGCCGAGCTCGTAGTCGTCGCAGAAGTAGTCGGCGAGCGACTCGAATCCGCCGATTTCGGCGAGATGTTTCTTCGTCGTGGCCATCACGGCGCCGAGCATGAAGTCGACGCCGCCGAAGAGCCACGCCACCAGCACGCCCGGAGCAAAATCGGTGCTGTTACCGAGAGCTTCGAGGCTGCTTGCGAAGGAGCCGTCCGTCAGGCCGCGGTAGAGACACGTAACGCCGCCCACCTGGGCATTGCGGAACGGCTCGACGACGGCGCGCAGAAACCCCGGGTCGACGCGAACGTCACTGTCGCTCACGATGACGATGTCGTGGCGGGCCTCGCGCGCCATGCGGCAGAGTTTGTTTACTTTGTCGCTTACGCCCAGCGGTTCCGAGCCGAAGAGCAATCGGATCCGGCGCTCGGGGAAATCGCGAATCAGTCTTTCAATGACCGGGATGGCGGGCTCTTGGTTATCGGTCACACAGAAGAGAATCTCGAACTCCGGATAGTCCTGGCGGCAAACGCTCGCGTAATTTTCGTAGGCCTCGGAGCGAAATCCGCAGGAACGCCGGCAGGAGCGGCAGGTCGGTTGCGGAAAAAGCGCCAAGCGGCAAAACTGGCAAGCAGATAGTAAGCGGACGGCGCGAGCGCCAGCGCAAGAAGCGCGTCGCGAACGGCGGTCCAGCTTTCCATGCTCTATCCCTTGCCGAGGAACACGAGCGTCACGCCGATGCAGACCACCAGAACTCCGATCCAACGCTGTGGCGTGACGCGCTCACCGAGAAACAGTCTGCCTCCCAGAGCGCCCACCGCGTAGCTGAGCGCCGTGGCCGGAAACACAAAGCTGACGTTGGCGACCGAAAGCATCCCGAGAAGCGCAAAGAAACCCAGCGCCATCATGGAGAGGCCGATCCACATCCAGGGCACCTTCATCGCCCGTCCGATGACCCGAGCGATGGCGCGCGGGCGGAAATCGGTCACTTCTCCTACCTGCTTCATCGCGCGCGAGACGCAGATCTCGCCGCCGGTGCCGGGAAAGACGATCAGAAAGATATACAGCAGCTGCGTCAGCACGGATCGCGCTCCGTGGTGCGCGGATGCGTATGGCCGACGACGAACACACCGAGACAAATCAGCAGCACCCCGGCCCAGCGGGTCGGCGTGATCTCCTCGTGCAGCACGAAGTACGCAAGCAGCGCGATCAAGCCGTAGGACATCGCCGAAGCCGGCTGCACGTAACTATAGTCCGCCCACGAGAGAACGAGGATATACGCGACGAAGAAAGTCATCAGCGAGGCGATCCCCAGCCAGATCGTGCCGGTGGTGAAAGTGCGAAAGAAGAATTGGAAGACGTCGCCCGGAGCCCAGCTCGCCATCGCCCCGATGTGTTTCATGCCCTTCCCGAGCACGACGTCGCCCAGAGGGCCGAACAAAATCATCATGCAAATCAGGATGTAGGTTTTGAGACGCAGCCCCTGGTGCGCTTTCATGCCTCTTGGGACTCGCCGACTCCGGAATGCGCGGGCACCGCTACGATGGCCTTTTTGTCGACACCCTTCCGCGCCACCTTCCGGCGGTCGGCGCGCAGTTTGAGGAAGTCCACCGCTTCGTGATACAGGCGCTTGCGTTCATGCCCATCCCATAGCGCGTCGCGCACGATGCGCCAAGCGACCCTCGGCCGGAAATAATAGCGGTCGTAGAAGCGGTTGACCGCTTCGACCATGTATTCCTTCGACAGGCCCGGGTATTCGAGATGAGGAAGCTGATGGCCGCCTGAGTCCGTAATGGCCTCTCCGTGGAGAAAACCTTCCCGCGCTCCCAGCTCGTAGAGTTCCGTGCCCGGATAGGCGTGCGCGAGGGAAACCTGAATGGTCTCGCAGTCAAGCTCCTTCGCGAACTGGATGGTCTTCCCGATCGTTTCCTTGGTCTCTCCCGGCAGGCCGATGATGAAGTCCCCGTGCACGTGGATGCCGACTTTCTTGCAGTTCTTTACGAAGGTGCGCCCCATCTCGACCGTCTGGCCCTTCTTGATGTTCTTCAGGATTTGCGGATCGCCCGATTCGAGGCCCACGATCAGCAGCCGGCAGCCGGCGTCCGCCATGGCTTTCAGCGTTTCGTAATCGCCGTGCACGCGCGCCGTGCACGACCACCGGAAGCCCACCGGCTTGAATTCCTTGCACAGCGCCAGCACGCGGTCCTTGCGGATATTGAAAGTGTCGTCGTCGAAGAAGAACTCCTTCGCCTGCGGAAACATCTGGTGCGCCTGCCGAAACTCCCGCGCCACGCTTTCCACCGAACGCACGCGCCAGGCGTGGCCCGAAAGCGTCTGCGGCCACAGGCAAAAGGTGCAAAGCGCCGGACACCCGCGGGTTGTATTGAAGGAAACGAACGGGTGCAGCAAGAAGGGCACATTGTAATTCTCGATTTTCAGATCGCGCTCGTACACCTCGGTCGCAAAAGGCAGGGCGTCCAGCTCCGCGGTTTGCAGCAGCGGCCGCGACGGGTTGTGCACCACTTTGCCGTCCTGGATGTAGCTGGCGTTCTGAATCTCGGAAAGAGGCTTGCCCTGCGCAAACTCGACCACCGCATGATCGAACTCCCCGCGCACCACGAAATCAATGTCCGGACTCGCCAGCAGGCTTTCCGCCGGCTTGATTTGCACGTGAGGGCCCACGAAAGCGATCTTCAGATCCCGCTTGTTTTCCTTCATTGCGCGGGCCATGCGCAGGTCGCTATGAAAACCCACGGTCGATGTGAACAGCACGACGAATTCGTAATCCTGGGCCGTTTTAACCACTTCGGCTGGCGTGACGTGGTGGGGAGGACCGTCGAGCAGGCGGCTGCCTGGCAGCATCCCGGCGGAGTACGACAGCCACACCGGATACCAATAGGATTCGATCTCGCGCGTGGCGGGCCACCGAGAGCTCGCGCCGCCGTCAAATTTCTCGAAGCTCGGGGGATTCAGGAAAAGAGTTTTCATCGCCGACGGCATCTACGCACCATCCCTCAGAATTGAAACTGGATATATCTCGCGGGAACACGCTCGGTTCATTCTACTTGATTCCCATCCGACTCCCAAGGTTTCTCTGCCCCTGTTTCTCATGGGAATACTTTCGCCAATTGCCCGGTCGCCTCCAACAATGCGAGCTGGGCCTGCTGGCGAGCGAAGTCCGCGTCAAGGAAAGCCACCCATTTGTCACTTTCGTCCAGGCGAGCCTGCTCGACATCTTGGAGAGTCGCCCGGCCCTGATCAAACTTCGCCTGGACGAGTTGCAGGGTTTCCTGCGCCAGTTGCAGATCCAGACGCGCCACGTCCCGGCTCGCGTCCGACTCGCGCACGCTGCGGAACTTCTGCTGGGCGTCGAGGCGCACTTCCTGCCTCTTTCGTCCGAGGCTCAGCTCGGCGGCGTTCAATTGACTCTTGGCGAGCGCGACGTTTGCGGAAGTCTTCGCGGCGAAAATCGGAATCGTGACCTGCAAGCCAATGTTGAAATTGTTGCGCTCGAACGTCTTGTAAAAGTCCTCGTAATTGTTGAACTTGCTCAGGACGCTGTACTGGCCTACGAGATCGACGGTGGGCCAGTAGCTCAATCGTGCCCCCCGCAGAATGTGCTCGCGCGCCGAGCGTTCGTTTTCGGCTTCGGCAACACTGCGGTCGTTTCGCACGGCCAAATCGACCATCCCGGCTTCGGCCGGCTCCGCCGAAAGCGCTTCGGCGAACGAGGGCTCTTCCTGATCGACCTCGATCGACTGGCTCTCCGGAATGGCTGTCAGGTCGCGAATCTGCGCCTCGAGAATGTCCGCGCGGTCACCGAGCTTCACGATGCGCTCCCGGATGCGGGCCAGCGTCAATTGGCTGCGTGTCACTTCAATGGGCAGCTCTTGGTTCGCCCCAACGCGCTCGCGCACGACCTCGAGGATTTTTTCGGCACTCGCCTCCTCGGCGCGCATGAGCTCGAGCGAGTGCTTCACCTTGGCGAGTTCCAAGTACACCGTCGCCGTGCGGACGATCACGCCGTCGGCTGCGCGCTGCTGGCCCTTCAGCAGCGGATTGAAGAGCGTCTGCGTATAGTCCAATTGAAAGACGGAGGGCGCCTGCCCACCGGGCAGCGACGGGAAACCGTGCGTGTACGCCGCGCCCGCGCCCGTGTACAAGTTTGGCCGAAACTCCGCGCGGTCCACTCGCGCCTCGTCGAGCGCGACGTTGTACTGCATGCGCGCCAGCTTAAGTTCGCGGCTGTTTTGCAGAGCGAGCACAACGGCTTGCCGAAGCGTCAACTTTTCCGCGTCCTGCGCTTGCGTGGGATACGGAGAGATGAGCGCCATCATCCCTCCCAGAACGAGGACGCCGCGAACCGCTGCCTTCCTTCGATTCGTCGAACTATTCATAGCGAAGCGATTCCGTTGGCTGAAGTCTCGCCGCCCGATTCGCGGGAAGATACCCGAAGATCAGGCCCGTCGAGCAGGATACTACGAAGGCAAGCACCACTGAAATCCAGGATACGGGAACGCTAATATCCCCGGCCTCGGGGAAGAAGCCGAGCAAGAAATTGAGAAGGCCCGGAATCATCACCGCAATGAGGATTCCGGCGAGCGCGCCGGTCCCGCTGATCGCCAGCGCCTCCATGAGGAACTGGTACAGGATCGCCTCGCGCGACGCTCCAATGGCCTTGCGAATTCCAATTTCGCGCGTTCGCTCCGTCACCGTGACGAGCATGATGTTCATGATCCCGATACCGCTGATCGTCAGCGCGATCAGCGCGATCACAACCAGCACCGCCGTGAGCGCCGCGGCGATCTGGCGTGCTGTCTCGAGAATCCCAGTCAGATTTTGGACGTGATATTGCGCACCCCTCCGGTGACGGCCCTGCAGGATTTCCGCCACTTCGCGGGTCACCATCGGCACGTTTTCGGGACGGTTGGCTCTCACGTAGAGCGTCTGGAAATAATCTTCACCCGTGAAATAGCCGAGAAGCGAGAACGGGATGATTGCTGACTCGCGCGTGATCTCCGTCTGTCCGAGCGTCGCCACGCGTTCCCGGAACACGCCGATCACCGTGAAATGCAGCTCGCCGATCCGGATGTCCTTGCCGACCGGATCCTCATACGCAAACACGCGCCGCGCGAGCTGCTGCGTCAACAGGCACACTTTGCGCCGGGACACGAAGTCGTCCTGGCCGAAGTAACTCCCTCGAAGGATTTCGAGATTGCGGATCTGCTCGAACCCCTCCGTCACCCCTACCAGGTTGACGGGCCGCTCGCGGCCTCCTACGATGACCCTCATCGCCACCGATTTGCTTCCTGCGGCCTCGACCACCTTCTTTGGGAGCTCTTCCTTCACCGCTTGCAGATCCGCCGGCGAAATCTGATCCGCGAGCGTCACACTCCCGGGCTCGTCCGCGTTGACCACGCTGGCATACACCAGGTTTGCGCCGACGCCTTCGATCTGTCCGAGGATGTACTGCTTTCCCGCCAGAGCCACCGTGACCACGAGCACGATGCAGCCGCTCCCGATGACCACGCCCAGCATCGCCAGCATGGCCCGCACTTTGTGGGCGCGCAACGCCTGCACGGCGAGCGCCCAAGTCTCGCCCCAGAAAGCTTTCGTTTTTCGCGCGCTCGTCATGGGGGATAGTGCCTGGTTCAACGCTGCGGAGATCGAAGGTGATGGGCCCTCATCGCGTGGACTTCTCTAGATCTTCCAGCCGCGCGCGCGCGTCCTTTCGCTGCGGATCCAATCGCAGCGCGGCGCGATATTGCTCTGCCGCCTCCGGGCGTTTTCCTTGGCCTTCGTAAAGTCTCCCCAGCCACAGCCGCGCCGCCGCGTGCGACGGCCAATCGCTGCGATCCGGCGTGCTGGCCAAGTAGGATTTCAAGTCCCGCTCCGCGTTCGTAAGATTGGCGTTCGCAAGCACGCCCGCGACCCCGCGATAGAATATGAGGCGCATGTCGTTGGCATTAACCTGCGCGGCCGCCTGGATGGCGGTTTCCATGTCGGACGGCCTCTTCTGCTGCTCGAAGAAGCCGGCCACCTCCAGATAGGGCTCGATCCTGTTCGGTTTGGCGAGCAGCACCATGCGATACTCGTTCTCCGCCTCATCCGGCTTTTTCGCTGCATCGAGATAATAGACCGCCCGCGCCAGGTGGCCTTCGATCGGATCGAGCGCCGCGATTGCATTCACCTGTTCGAGCGCGTCGCTTTTGCTGCCGCCCACGATCCACGGGGCATCGATGCTGTACTGCTCGAGATCCCGTCGCGCGGAGATGTTCGACGGGTCCCGCCGCACGGCCTCTTCGAACTGCTTCTTCACTTTTCTCGCCAGGAAGAAACTTCTGTCGCGGTCCGCCTTGCCTCCATAGGCCCGGCCCAGCCATTGATGGTAGACGGAGCTCGCCGCGTCCAGCGCGACCGCCTTCTCGGCCTGCGCGACAGCGCTGTCGTAGTCGCGGATTTCGTAATAGCTGCGCCCCAGCCAGTAATAGGCTTGCGCGCTCGACGGGTTCCGCGACACGGCGGATTGCAGCGTCGAAATCGCGCTGGCGTAATCGCCGTCATCGAACTGGCGCTGCGCCGCCTGCACCAGCCCGGATACGTCATCCGCGGGAGCCGCTGCCGCGCGGGCCGGCGCGACACCCGCGGGACTCAACGAAAACATTGTGAGCAGTAGGAAGCCGGGGATCCATCGCGGAATCTGGATATGTTGTGCTCTCAATCTCCCTCCGAGGGTCGGATTTCCAGTCCCTCGCGCAGCTCGTGTTCGCCTGGGAGCGCCACCCGCTCTCCGGCGATCAGGCCCTGCACGACTTCGTACTTCGAGGCACTCGCGATGCCCACCGAGATATCGCGCCGGTGAATCTTGTGATCCACCAACACGAAGACGTAACGCTTCCCGTTGTCCTCCCGGACAGCGGCGCGCGGAACGACCAGGGCGCCGCGCCGCTCGCGAATCAGAATTCGCACCTGCACGTTGACGTTCGGCAGGAGATCCAGTTGGTCGTTGTCAACCGAGCAGAGCACCTCGCCCACGCTGCGCATCCCGCGCGCCACTACCTGCTTGGGCACTTGCTCGGTGTGCCCCGACCAGATGCGCCCCGGCTTGGCGTCCCAGGTCACCTCGATATTTTGCCCGGTTTCGAGTGCGCCGAGGTCCGGCTCGTCGACGAACGCCCGCACGCGCACGTGCTGCAGGTTGGCCATCTCGGCCAGCGTGTCCCCGACCTTGACGTAGTCGCCGGATTTCACTGGCAGCGAATAAAGCGTCCCATTGATGGGAGACGTCACCGTGGCCGAACGCACCTTCTCTTCGAGCGCTTCCACCAAATTCTGCTCCTGGCTGACGCGGAAGCTGGCACCCTCCACGATCACAGCCGATCTTTGCTCCAACGCCTGCTTCTTCGCTTCGAGCGCCTGGAGATTGGCACGCGCCTTCGCCAGGCTGGCCCGGTTCTGCGTGACCTCGTCCTGTGTCGCGGCCTGCTTGGCCGCCAGAGCTTCCAGAGCCGTTCCCGCGCGTTCGAGATTCGCGACTTCCAGCCGTGACGCTGTCAGATCTCCCTGCAGCCGCGCCACTTCTTCCGGAGCTCCGCCGGCGCGGGCATTCTGCAAATCGGTCTGGGCAGTCAGCAAATCGGCGCGTGCCTGCGCGAGTTGCGAGCGAATGTCTGCGGCGTCCAACGTCACGATCACCTCTCCGCGGCGCACTGCCTGCCCCTCGGCGGCCGTCACCTTGCTGACGAACGTCGGAAATTCCGCCCGTGCCACGATCGGAGAAATAGGCTCGACCTTTCCGTTGCTCGTAATCGTAGCGCTCAAATCCTCACGACCGACCTCTACGACCGGCACGAGTGGTGCCTGACCGCGCATGACAAATACGGCGACGATCAGCAGCACAACGACCGTCGCGGTCAGCGTCAGAACGAGTTTTTTGCGTTTCCCTTTTTCCGCCATGATCGGTCGCGTGCCCGCGCGGCCTGCCTCGGAGCAAGCAAATTGTAACAAACCCCTTTCCAGCTTGGCTAAGCAAACACCTCCTTCGGTGCCGTCAGCAGCATCTCGCCGGCGCCGCGAGCCGCCTCCAACTCGATGCTATACTTCCACCGCGGGATGCCAATCGTTTTCGTCATCGCACGTGATTGGAAGCTGCGCGCGGCCGTCCGCGCCGAACTCCGCGAACATGGCGTCGAGACCCTGGGCATGGAGTCCGCGGACGATGCGGGCCGTGCCCTTTCCGCGGGTCAGGTCCCTTCCGCCGTCGTCGTAGAAGCAGTCCCCGAAATCGCCGGCGAATCGGGAATCCGGAAGCTGATCGAGCGCGTACCCGCGGTGCTGGTCGCTTCGCGCACCGAAACTTTTCCCCTGCCGCCCGTCGCCGCGGTCTTTTACCGGCCGGTGCGAGTTGGCGAAATCGTCGCCCGCGTTAGGGAAATGCTCGCCAAGGGCCGCACGGTCTAGTTTAGCGGCCGCGCCTATTTCGTCGGGCGGGCGTTTTGGCTCCGGCGTCACTGGCGTTTCTCCGGGTACACAGCGCCTTCTCTGTCCCTCCCCGTTTGATCGGTTCGTCCGAAGTCTTCCATCTCAAGTCCGCAATCTGCGCCTCGCGGCCAAGATGATAGAATCGCTTTGCCGATGCCCAACGATCCCCTCATCTATGTTCACGACCTCTCGAAACATTTCCGCACCTTCCGGCGCCGCGAGGGGATTTGGGGCTCGATTCAGAATCTTTTCGTGCGCGACTACCACACTGTCGCCGCCGTCGATCGCGTCAACTTTTCGATCCAGCCCGGTGAAATGGTCGGCTACATCGGCCCCAATGGCGCCGGCAAGTCCACGACCATCAAGATGCTCACGGGCATCCTTGTCCCCACGAACGGCGAAATCCGGGTCAACGGCTTCGTTCCCTTTCGCCAGCGCCGCCAGTACGTCAAGACCATCGGGGTCGTCTTCGGCCAGCGCACGCAGCTCTGGTGGGACATCGCCGTGGTCGAATCCTTCAAGCTCCTGCGCCGCATCTACGATGTCCCGCAGCGCGATTTCGAGGCGCGCATGGAGCGCTTCAACGAGGTCCTCGGCATCCGCGATTACCTGTACACTCCTGTGCGCAAGCTTTCGCTCGGCGAGCGCATGCGCTGCGACCTCGCCGCCGCGCTGCTGCACAATCCCCCGCTGCTTTTCCTCGACGAGCCGACCATCGGCCTCGACGTCGTGGCTAAAGACCACATTCGGCATTTCCTCCGCGCCATCAACCGGGATTTTCGCACCACCGTCCTCTTGACCACGCACGACCTCGACGACATCGAGGAGCTCTGCCGCCGCATCATGATCATCGATCACGGTCGCGTCCTCTACGACGGGGCGCTCGACCAGCTCAAGCAGAAGCTCATCCGCACCAAGCAGGTCAAGTTCGTGTTGAAAGACCGCGCGCAAGTCCCCAGCGTCGCCGCGTTTTCGCGTGATGGTCTCAGGATCGACCAGGTCGACGAAATGACCTACCGCATCGGCTTCGATCCCACGCGCGTTGCCACAGCCGATCTTATCCGCCAGATTCTCGCTGCCATCGAGGTCCGCGACCTCCTGATCGAAGACGAGTCCATCGAGGAAGTCGTCAAACGCATCTACGCCGGCCAAGCTTCCCTTGAGATCGCCCTCTGAGCCCGCCAACCTGCCTGGCTTCTCCGCTCCTCCCCATCGCGGCTTTGTCGGCCGCGGCATCTTAGGCAACGGTCTTGTACCGGCCGGTCCCGTCGT
>OBIZ01000185.1_pt1 | contig 11130 bp, 11 predicted proteins | sample 1519801 | NCBI WGS metagenome assembly OBIZ01 (sample SAMN01911456, study PRJEB22533) | soil metagenome | biome: Soil | place: Malaysia | collected 2012-04-30 | depth DG_metagenome m | reverse complement strand
CGATCGCGGGCTTGCATCGCCGATAGCGGAAGGGCGCTCATCCCCAACGCGGCCAACGATCCGGCTCCTGCCTGCTCGAGAAATTTCCTCCGTGTCGTGGGATTGTTCTTCATTTCTTTTCCCTCAATTCAGGGAATTCGCTGAATAACCGCCTGCACTTTCCTACCATGGCGATTGCATAAAACAGAGTGCAGATTACGAGTGCACGTTTCATTGCTTCCCCCCGGATGAAGTGATGCAGACGAAGTGATGAATCCTGAGTGTAGACGACAGCAGGCACCGCAGGCAATCAGCGTTTCGACTGGCCGCGGAACGCGCCATCAGTTACCCCTTTTGGTCCAGGCCAACCATGCTAGAATCGGTTCAAATGGTCAGAAGAATCTGCACAGGCATCATCACAGCTGTCGCGTGCGTCTTTTGCACTCAGTCTCCAATCGATTCGCCCGCCGAAAGAGTTTTGCTGGCACAGCAACTACCCAATTTCCACCTTCCCGAAGCGCTGCCGAACCCGACCGTTCCCAAGATGATGATTTCAGCGCTTCGGGTAGCCGGAATGCCGATCATTCTCGAACAAACCGAATTGAAAGACGTGAAAGAGAGGCTCGGCGGGACGATACGCCGAAGCGGTGATGCAAGTACGGCAGATGCATGGCTCTGTTATTTCGGTGGTAAAGCAAACAGGCGATGGGAGCTCTGGATCAGTAGTGGAGAAATTGGCGGCCTCCGCTGGATCGATGGCTTCACTTTGCAGAGGTTGGCCGGAAAAGCGAAACCGGAAAAGGGATGCCAGATGATACCCGAATCCGGGGGAGGTGTTGAACTACCTATAGCACTTCGGCTCGGCCAGTCCGAAGCGCTGGTGCGCAAGGTTCTCGGTAAACCCACCGCGAGGTATCAGACAACCCTGCTTTACTATCACGAACACGAAGAATCCATACACACTCAACCTTACTCAGTATTGAACACCGTAACAGTCGATTTTCAAGAGGGGGCCGTGTTTGCCATCGGGGTGTTTAAGAGTAGTCAAAGCTGACAGTCATTCAACCCACGTACATTGGCCTCACTCTGGTGAAACATGAGTGAAGGGTGGGGCACGGGCGCCACTCGCCTTCTACCAGGCGCTCATGGAGTTGGTGAAGAGCCCGGCCAGGTCGTCGGCTTCGGCGGGCCGGGGTGAAAGTTTGGTGACGCGGTGCTGGGGCAGCGTGCCTTCCACAAGCGCCGGGATGTCGCCGGATTCGTAGCCAAGCTCGCGCAGCCCGTTGGGGACCTTGAGATCGTGCATGAACTCGACCACGCGGTCGGCAAGGATTTTACCCGCGTCTTCCAGCTTCCCTCCGGTGACTTTGGCGCCGAGTATTTCCGCCGCTTTCAGGTGGCGTTCCGGGCAGGCCTGTGCCGTAAAGCGGTAGACGGCCGGCGCGTTCAAAATCACCGAAATTCCGTGGGGCACCATGGGATGATCCACAACGTATCCGCGAGGCCGGAAGTCCCGCACCAGCCCCGCCACCGGATACGACATGCCATGCGGCAGATGCACGCCGGCGTTTCCGAACCCGATGCCGGCATAGGAAGAGGCCAGCAGCATAAACGAACGCGCCTGGTCGTCGCCCGGATCGGCCACGGCACGCTTCAGGTAAGTTGCAACAAGCCTCAGTGATTCCAGGCTCCAGATATCGCTGATAGGGTTTGAGCCCTGGTACGCCGGACGCATAATCGGCCGTTCGGGCCGCGGGCGATCGAGGAAAGGCAGTGCAGTGAAAGATTCAACGGCATGGGAAAGAACATCCAGTCCCGTGGACGCCGCCACCGCCGGAGGCACCGTGCGCGTGTTCTCCGGATCGACAAGGCCGATGGTTGGTTTCAGCCGGCGGTGAGCGATGCCCGTTTTCGCATGGAGCCCGCTCAGGTCGCAGATGGCAACTCCCGTGGTCTCGCTGCCGGTGCCCGCAGTGGTGGGGATTGCAATCAGCGGCTTGAGAGGCCCGGGGACGGGCTGGCCACGGCCAATCGGCGGGTTGACGTATTCCAGAAAGTCAGCCGGATAGCACGAGTAGAGGTTGGCGGCCTTGGCCGTGTCCATGGTCGAGCCGCCGCCCACTGCCACCAGGGCGTCAAAGTCGTCGGCCTGCGCAGCGGCAATCGCTTCCTTGAAAGATTCATCGGTGGGTTCCGTGCGCACGCGGTCAAAAAGTGAAAAGCGGATCTTGTGGGCGTTGAGCGATTCCAGCACCGTCGCCACCGGCGGCAGCTTGCTAAGGTTCGGGTCGGTAAAGACCAGAACGTGCCGCTTGCCGATGTCAACCAACTCTGCGCCAACTTCACGCGTCACTCCGGCCCCAAACCGGATGCCGGATGTCACCATCTCAAACGCATATTCGCGCTCCATTACAACCCCCTTTGGGCGTACCTGATTCTCGCCGCCTTGCCGGCCGCTCTATTTCACTGGAAAAATTGCCGCGCCCAGTATACTACGGCCTTCACAAACAGTAAGAAGGCCGGTATTTCTCGGAGGCATTGGGGCGACTTCGCCCGGAGGCCTGAGACTGTAAATTGGCTTTGGGGAAAGTGGGAATGGGAGGGGCCCATTCAGACAAAGGGAGTAGAACTAAAGTAACATTTATTTTCAAGTAAACATTGGCTAGCATAGCCGTGTATTGCGCCGTCGAGCAGGCTGAAAAAGGTGCGTCAAATGATGTTGCTTTTGCAGAATCTGGCGGTTTTGAGCTCGATTTATTTCCTGTATTATCAGTTGGTTGAACGGAAATGGTTATGGCAGGTGAAAGTGTGGCGGTTGGTTACAGTCTTCCGCTCACCTGCCCGGCCATCCGCCGCCCCTCCAGGCTGCAGGCAAGCGAGGTCCTTTCAGGACTTCTGAACATCCGTGCAGACCGTACGGACCTGGAAGGGGGAGGCTAGGCGTGCTTTACAAAAAAAGGCTTAAGTCAGTGCTGAATTCAATAGCTGAGGGCGCTTCCTACCGAGTGTTTGTGGCCAATAACTCAGCCAACCGGAAAGTTCTGATCGTTGCAGATGAACCCTCCATCAAAAATCTGTTGGCGCTGGTGAGAAGATTGGAGAACCGGCGGGTGGTAACAGCAGGCGCAAGGCCTGATTTGTCGACAATCAGCCGCAGGTCGTTTGACACGGCCATCCTTGACCTGAGGTGCGCACCGCGGCAGCCTGCCGGCAGGGGTTACGGCATCGGAGAGGTCTGGCCGAACATGGTGGGAAGAGTGCTCGTAATCAACGCCGAGGTTAGTGATCAGAAAACCTTTGGACTCGTCGAGAAATACATCCGTCAGCGGCACACCTTGAGAGACCTTCTGTATAGTCTGGCAGACCTTGCCCGAACTGTCATCGGGCGTTCCCCATCGCCGCACCGGATTTGATTCCGGCGATCAATACAAACCCGCACAAGTTCCCGATCGGTCGCCCTGTCGTGGATCTCAATTGTTTCCGACTCATTTTCCATTTCGGAAGCCCGGCGGAATGGCTTCCCTGGATACCTCCAGCCGAACAAGTCAAACTTCTTTTCTCGCTGGCGGGGGCGGGTGCAAAGCCCGCCCCTGCCACCCCGCGCGCCGAGCTAGCGCCTGCATAAAACGAATGCCAGCCGCTTGCGCGCGACTATTTCCACTCCCACAGTTTGGAGTGAGTATTCCCCTCGGCATCCACATCGAATTCAAAAACTGCGGCGACGGAGTTCAATCGCGCCAGCTTGGGCGAAGCTGTGCTGTAATAAACCGCGCCGCGGTAACTGACGGCGCCGCCTTCAACAAACTTTCCGACGCCTTGGCCTTTCCATGTCGCGTTGTTACCATCAGCCCCGATGATGACGCCATGCCCTTCTCCATAAAGTGTGCCATCCGGACGTGATACGGCCCAGTAAGTTCCAACTTCCATGGCGTCGATTCCGAGCAGCTTTCCATTTGATTCGAAAGCCACTTCCACCTTGAACCCGTTATCAACTGAAAGGACCCTTCTTCCCGTCCGCTTGCCCCGTGATTCACCAATCAATTCTCCGAGCATAGTTCCCCTCCTTTGTCGGACGCCTTGACGCCCAAGTTTTGACTTCCAATCGTAGAATGGAGGACTGTAGTGTACACCAGGCTGTGGACATATTCCCGGTCTCACGCCGCGGAACCCACTATGGGTTTAGGTGTGCACTCACGGATGACGGGAAAGTATTGCACACCCGCGAGTCTGTAAATCGGAAAGGAATTCAATTGTGCAGTGGAGGACCTGCAGCCGGGCTTGACACGCCGTACCGGAGGGCATAGTTTTCTGGCTGATGAAAACCCTCGCCATTGCCGCGCTGGTGGCGGTCCTGCTGTTGATGAATGCCTGCAGCGGCAAGCCGAACGCCAGCGAAACACCTCTGGGCCGGGCGGAAGCAACCCGGAACCAGGCTGCCTGGCCGCGTGTGATTCTGTGGGCATGGGAGAGGCCGGAGGACCTGCGCTTCATCGATCCCCGGCGCGTGGGCGTCTCATACCTGGTGAAAACGATCCGCTTCGAGAGCGACGCAATCTCCGTGCATCCGAACTTGAACGGTTTACGCGTTCCGGCAGGCACCTGGATCATAGCCTGCGCGCGCATCGAGGGCACCGGGAATTTCGCTTTGGTCGATTCGACAAGAGAGGTTGATCAAGTGGTCTCGCTGCTTGAACCGCTCGCAAAATTTCCGGATGCCAAGGCGGTGCAGGTTGATTTTGACGCCACGGCGTCGCAACGGAGCTTCTATCGCGCGCTTCTCGAACGCTTGCGGCAGCGCCTTCCACGCAATATGCCGGTTTCGATCACCGCGCTCGCTTCCTGGTGCGAAGGCGACGACTGGATTTCAAGACTGCCTGTAGACGAGGCCGTGCCGATGTTGTTTCGGATGGGACCGGACGGACCTTCAATTCTGTTCCGCTTGCAGTCACGCGGCAACTTCAAAGAGCCGCTTTGCCGCATGAGCATCGGCATCAGCACTGACGAATTTGTGCCGCACCTTGCGGCCCGCCGTCGGCTCTACATCTTCGACGCAAGCGGCTGGACGAAAGCCGCCTTTGAGCGGACGATGGAAAACGCGAAACAGTAAAGTTGAGATCCGCTCCTCAAGGGGGATTCTCGCCTGGACTGAACTGTCCGTCGCTTTCCGAATCGCTTATGGTGGCGATCGGGCTGTACGGGCCGGCTTCCCCTAAGGGAAACCCCTCACACAATGGGTGGCACCATCGGGCTTTCCACCCAAAACCCTCGTACCATGGCCCTTAGAACCAAAGTAACATTGTCAGTTTCAGGGCTGGAGGCTAGGATGGAGGTGTCATTTTCGAGTGGCAAACCCGTGGGGAGGGGGCGCAAAAATGACCTTGTTGCTGCAGTTTTTGGCGGTTCTCAGTATCCTGTTTTACCTGTATTTTCATGCGTTTCGAGAGAAGGGCCCGCACCAAAGAAAGCATTCGCGCCTGGTTTCTGCTTTCCGCGGTCCTGAACGCCGGTCCGTGACCCGCTCAGAATGGAAGAGGGGGGAGTACTGAAGCGGCTACCATTCGTTTGCCCTTTGGCAGGGGTGAACAAGACCGATTACGGCTCCGCTGCGCAGCACTTGCCAGGTTTACCTTGAAGTCATAAGCCCCGCGCCTTTCCTGCCAGAATCCTTCCAAGCGATAACAAGACATCCTGGAGAATTCCGTGTACACGCGGCCGCCTGCAGAACAACTCGCTTCGCGCGGGCGCAGGCACTACAATAGTAAGTTTCGCACCCGCATTAATATCATCAATGGGTGGGCCCATCCGTGGCCGGCCCGAAAGCGAGGATAAGAACCTTAAGATGAAAGCGCTATTTCTCGAAAGCATTCATGAAGCCGCCGCCGCACCGTTCATTCGAGACGGCTATGAAGTGAAAACGCTGCAAGGCAGTCTGGATGAGTCCGCGCTCACCAAAGAAATCAATGACGTGGAGGTGCTGGGAATTCGGTCCAAGACGAAGATCACGGCTCGCGTGCTGGACGCCGCCCACCGGCTGCTGGTGGTGGGTGCGTTCTGCATCGGCACTGATCAGATTGACCTGCCCGCCTGTTCGGACCGCGGCATCGCGGTCTTCAACGATCCGCACAGCAACACACGCTCCGTGGCGGAGCTGGCGCTGGGCGAGATCATCATGCTGGCTCGGCGTGTGTTTGACGGCAGCGTGGCCCTTCACCAGGGGTCGTGGCAGAAGAGCGCCGCGGGTTGCCACGAGGTGCGCGGCCTCACCGTAGGCATTGTGGGCTACGGCAAAATCGGTTCGCAGCTTTCAGATTTGGCCCAGGCAATCGGGATGAAGGTGATCTTCAACGACGTGACGGAAGTGCTGGCGCGCGGCAATGCCAAGAAGGTCGGCTTTGAGGAGTTGCTTGAAAAATCGGATTTCGTAACCCTGCACGTTGACGGCCGCCCGCACAACCGCGGGTTCTTTGGCGCAGACGAGTTTCGGCTGATGAAAGAAGGATCGTATTTTCTTAACCTGAGCCGGGGGTTTGTAGTTGACCATGAGGCGCTGGCGGAAAACCTGCGCAGCGGCAAGCTGAAAGGCGCGGCGATTGATGTTTTCCCGAAGGAGCCGAAGGCCCAAGGAGGCGATTTCGCCGACTCACTGCAGAACCTTCCCAATGTGATTCTTACTCCGCACATCGGCGGAAGCACGGAAGAAGCCCAGCTCCACATCGCACACCTTGTTTCAGCGCGGCTCCATCGCTACGTCGAAGCGGGCGACACCATTCTCAGCGTCAACTTCCCGCACTGCCGGCTTGAGCGCACGCCGGAGAACCACCGCCTGGTGCACATCCACCGCAATCAGCCTGGCATGCTGCTGGCAATCAACAAGGTGATTGGCGACCGGGCCATCAACGTGGAACGCCAGGTGCTGGATACCAAGGGCGAAGTCGGCTACGCCATTCTCGACATCAACCAGGAGTGGGACCCCGGGCTGGTCAGCACGCTTGAAAACATACCCCACACCATCCGGTCCAGGGCGCTTTACTAGAAGAATTTCACAAGAGGCACCGCGCCCTGACATCCCAAAGCTTTTGTTAGCGCAGGAAGAGACTGTAGGTGAGGACGCTTAGCACGACAGCGGTGAAGAGGGTGTACTTCCAGTTCCTGAGGACTCCCATAAAGTAAATCATAGACGCGGCCACGCGAATAAAGGGCGTCAGCATCAGGACGGCAATGCCCAGGTTGATCAGCAGGTGGGGGCGTACAGCCCCGTGCACCGCCAGCCGGATTTCATCAATCACAAATTGGAACAGATTGATCCCGGCGATCTGGTAATCGATTGCGAGGCTGCCGGTGCGGAACCACCTCCAGATCATTCCGACAATGATCAATCCCAGACTGAGCAGCACACCGTCCTGGAGGATGGTTCCCACAAGGGAATCCATCTCAAACTGCCGCGCCTCGCGTGCGGACTCAACTTGGGTGGAAAGTTCCGGTTGGCTCATCGCTAGATACCCCGCAAGCCCCTTGCTATCATCTCAACGGCCAGTACCAACAAGATCACAAGAAAGAAAAGTCGCACGGACTGATTGCTCAGACGAACCAGCACTCGCGTGCCGAGGAATGCGCCTGCAACCACTCCCAGAATGACCGGTACGGCCAGGCCCGGGTTGATGAGCCCGGCGGCGAGATAAACGCTGGTTCCCGCCAGAGCCGTGACGCCTATGATCAGGTTGCTGGTGGTGGTGGAAACTTTGGGAGGAAGGCCCATCACCAGGTCGTGGATCAGCACTTTCACCGCGCCCGCGCCGATGCCGAGCAGGCCGGCCACGATTCCTGCGCCAAACATCAGCGGCGCCCCCAGGTACGCGCGCCGGGCCTTGTACTCGACGGTTTTCCCCGTGAAGAAATCCGGGTAACTCCCTTCCAGCTCCAGCCAGCGGGTAAATGTGTCCTGCTGCTCCACTTTGTGCCAGGAGAGGTGCTTGCCCATCAGCAACGCGACCCATGACGCCAGCAGCACCATACCAAAAATAATAAAGAGGGGCCGCGGCGACGATGCCAGAGTGATGCGGGCCCCAGCCATCGCGCCGATGATAGTGAACATTTCCAGAAACATCCCCACCTTCAGATTGGTAATGTGGTCGCGGACGTACGCGGAGGCCGACCCGCTGGAGGTGGCGATCACGGAAAGGATGCTGATGGCGATGGCGTGCTTGATGTCAACACCAAGGAAAGTGAGAGCGGGGATGAGAATGACCCCGCCCCCCATGCCGCCCATCGCGCCAATAAAACCTGCCAACACAGAAAGAGGGAATAATAATTCAAACGAGACCATAGATTCTTAGGAGCCGGCCTCGTTCGCGCGGGCAGGGGTCATGAACAGCCAGCATCGCGGTCCTCCAGACCAAACTTCAATCCAACAGTGTATGAGATAGGAAGCCGGAATAATCTTTCACCATCAACTGAGACGGTTATGCTTTGTCCTCCTGAGGTCTCGAACCGTCCCAGCGTTGCACAACAGCTCTAATTATAAAGTAGACGGGAGCTACTCGGGGAATGCCCTCAGCCCGCCCTCGCAAGTTGTGAAGCCTGATCTGTAAATGATCAGGTGGGGGCCACCTTGCCTGCCAAGGGTCCCTGGCACGCGGCTCCGCGCCCCGGGATCACAGCTTGACAGCCGATGCCGGCTTTGATAGCGTCCATCGCGGTTTCGATCAACTGAACCCGGCGGCGGGAATAAATCAGCATTCAAGGAGCGTCAGATGGACAGAAGAGAATACTTCAAGCTTGGTGTGGCAGGGGCCGTGGGCGCGGCGATTTCGGCGCAGCCAGTGGCGGCGCAGGAGCGGGAGGCGCGCGTAACACGCGGGTTGCCGACGCCCATCATTAAAGACATTCAGGTGATCGCCACGCAGCCGACAGGGGTGCGCCTGGTGGTGGTGAAGATTATTACCGACCAGCCCGGCCTTTACGGTTACGGCTGCGCCACATTTACGCAGCGCGCCGATCTGGTGGTGCCGGCGGTGGAGAAATATCTCAAGCCGCTGCTGCTCGGCAAACCCTGCGACCGCATTGAGGACACCTGGCAGGCCTGCTACAACAGCTCCTACTGGCGCAATGGCCCGGTGCTGAACAACGCCATCAGCGGCGTCGACCAGGCGCTGTGGGACATCAAAGGACGGCAGGCCAATATGCCCGTCTATCAGTTGCTGGGCGGAAAGGCGCGCGAAGCGGCGCTGGTGTACGGAACCATCGGCGGCACGGAACCTTCCGAGGCCGTCGATCGCGTGCGCGGGTTGATGGCGCATGGGTTCAAGGTGATCAAGGTAATGGTGGGAGTGCCGGGGATGTCGTCCTATGGACCCTCGGGTGGTCCGCCCATGCGCGGGTTGCACTCGGGGCCGGTGTGGGAGCCGGGACCTTACATGCGCCTGACGCGGCAAGTGCTGGAAGAGTGCCGCAAACAACTGGGCGAGGAAATCGAACTGATCCACGACGTGCACGAGCGCGTGAGCCCGCACCAGGCCGTGCAGTTTGCCAAGGAACTCGAACCCATCCGCCTGTTCTACCTGGAAGACGTGCTCTCACCCGAACGCATTGATTACTTCCGGCAGATCCGGCAGCAGTGCACAACCTCGCTGGCCATGGGCGAGCTGTTCAACAGCCCGCACGAGTGGAATCCGCTGATTGAGGGCCGCCTGATCGATTACATCCGCGTGCACCTCTCGCAGGCCGGAGGGCTGACGCCCGCGCGCAAGATGGCCATCCTGGGCGAAATGTATGGAGTAAAAACCGCGTGGCACGGCCCGGGAGACGTTTCACCCGTGGGCCACACGGCGCAACTGCACCTCGACCTTGTGAGCACCAATTTCGGCATCCAGGAGGGCGGCATCATCACCGGACTCGAGGCCGAAATCTTCAAGGGCTGCGCCACGTTCAAGGACGGCTATCTCTACGCCAGCGACAAACCCGGCTGGGGAATCGAAGTGGACGAGGCGCTCGCCGCCAAACATCCCTTCCGCGACGGGCCTAATCATCTGAACGGCGGCTGGGGCATCGTCCGGCGATACGACGGGACGGTCATTAAACAGTAAGACAGGAAAAATCAGCGAGAGCCTGCGAAGAGGATTGCGCCCCGGTAGGTAAACGTTTGAAGTTTGTGGAATCTGTCACAGGGCTAGATCCTGTATGGGGAATGATTGTTCTGCACGTCTCCGCATGTCACAGGTGGTGCGCCTTTCACCAGGGCCAAAGTTCCATCCACATTTGGGGCACTTGAGGCCAAAGTGCGTCATGTAAAACGTATAGATTATTATCGCCATACCTTCGAGCAGCGCAACAAACGCCGGTGCAAGCTCAACTCAGCGTTGGTCCTGGGAAAGAAACTTAGTGTAGACAAAGACAGTTACTCCGAAGGACACGACCTCATAAAGAACTGCTGCCGCTTGCCGGTTTTGCCGCGGCCGCTTTCATACCCCAGAGTTCCTGATTGGAACTCGTGGCAAAGGTTATTATTCGTCCTTCCTGACAACAGACATTGCCGGTTGGTCCGGCCTGTAGCGCACAGGCAAGTCCTGCCCCTGCACAAAACGCCCAGCATAGTCCTCTGCCGAACCGGTGCACCAAAAGGCCATTGTGTGCATTCCGGTGTAAAGCTTGCCGCCCACCCTGTATGTATAGATCACTTCAGCCTGGGGGTAAGACGCGGAGTCCGCCGAATATGCCCGCAGCACTTTTCCCTGTGTGACCGGCCAGGAAACACTCCGATTTTCTCTGATCAGCCGGCGAACAGTTCTAAACAGGTAGACGATGATGTTATCCAGCACCAGTCCGAACAATGCCGACCTCCAACACGGATGTGGCTTTCGTGGCCCAGCCTGTCACACCTTTGGGTTAGAGATGAAGCGCTCAAACGCAGGTGGTGAAGTTTACCCCGCGGGTACTGCCTTTCGCAGGTTGTAGACGGCGCGGACGGTGGATTCGTCGGCAGTTTCGAGTGCAAAGCCGACCTTTTCCACCATGCGCTGCATTTCGGGATTTTCGCGCAGGATTTCCGCCGCCACAAAATCCAGGTTTTCGTCGCGGCCCACCTGCAGCAGGCGGTTCAGCAGTTCGGTGCCCAGGCCCTTGCGCTGGAACTGGTCGCTGATGACGATGGCGACT
>OBIZ01000184.1_pt1 | contig 11155 bp, 10 predicted proteins | sample 1519801 | NCBI WGS metagenome assembly OBIZ01 (sample SAMN01911456, study PRJEB22533) | soil metagenome | biome: Soil | place: Malaysia | collected 2012-04-30 | depth DG_metagenome m | reverse complement strand
CTGATATCTACGCATTTCACCGCTACACCAGGAATTCCGATTTCCTCTCCCGGCCTCAAGCTCCGTAGTTTCGAAGGCGTATCCACAGTTGAGCTGTGGTCTTTCACCCCCGACTTACAGAGCCACCTACGAGCTCTTTACGCCCAATGAATCCGAACAACGCTTGCTCCCCCCGTGTTACCGCGGCTGCTGGCACGGAGTTAGCCGGAGCTTCCTCTGGTGGTACTGTCAAGCCACTCGGGTATTAGCCGAATGGTGTTTCCTCCCACCTGACAGGGTTTTACGTTCCGAAAAACTTCATCACCCACGCGGCGTCGCTCGGTCAGGGTTGCCCCCATTGCCGAAGCCTCTCGACTGCTGCCTCCCGTAGGAGTCTGGGCCGTATCTCAGTCCCAGTGTGGCCGACCACCCTCTCAGGCCGGCTACCCATCGTTGCCTTGGTAGGCCGTTACCCCACCAACAAGCTAATAGGACGCGGGACCATTCCACAGCGGAAGCTTGAAACAGAGGCCTCCTTTAACTCCAGGTCATCGACCTGGAGCATCATGCGGTATTAGCAGTCCGTTAGAACTGTTATCCCCCACTCTGGAGCAGGTTTCCCACGCGTTACTCACCCGTTCGCCACTTTACTTGCACCTTCGTATTGCTACGTCGGCACGTTCACGTTCGACTTGCATGCCTAATCCACGCCGCCAGCGTTCGTTCTGAGCCAGGATCAAACTCTCCGTTGTAGAAGATTTTCAATCCTTTGAATCAGAACTCGACCGAGCAGAAATCATAGCGAACCTCCACGCTCTCACGAGCACGGTGTTCACCGCGTTGATCCGCCCGGTCGGTTCGACTGACAATCTTTTGAGTACTAAATAAGACCACAAACCGCGCCATCCCCGCGGAAGCGGAGGAAGCGCGTTTGAAGCCTCAAATCGACTCGACTAAGGCTCACACACACTATTCGTATTTTCAAAGATCGTGTCGGACAGGGAGAAACTCCCTGGTCCGAAGTAGGAATTCTATCCGAAATTTGAGTCGGCAAGAATTCGCTGAGGTAACGGCCAATATATCCGGTCTTTGCGGCCACCGTCAAGGCGCATTTTTCAAAAATTTTCGAGCCGCTTCGACCCCACCAAATACCATATAAATCAATGGGTTGAGCGGGCTTCTGGCATCACAGCCCGGAGACGGGCGCGAGAAAAAAGCAGATCCGCCACCAGCCGGTGTCCGGCGTAGTTCCAGTGCTGCCAGTGCAGCGGCCGCCGCGTGGCCCGCCACCGCTCCGTGAAGGGCTGGGTGAGCGCCACAAACGCAAAGTCGTTGGCCAGGGCCAGTTCCGAAAGGTCGCGATCGAAGAACTCCGGATCGAAGGTGGCATCCTCCGCGCGCAGGCGCGCCACCAGCTCGTCCTGGTACGCAATCGGCACCGACGCCAGCTCGAAGTGCACGCCACGCGCCGCGCAGGCGCGCGCCATGCGCACGATCAGCGTCTTGCACAACGTGTAGTTGCCGGCAAACACCGGGTCGGGATGCGCCGTGCACATGCGCTGTTCGCGCGTCATTCCGCGCACACCTTCCACCGCCTGACGCCGGTGCACAAACCGCCACGCGTTGAAGCGTTCGCTCACCAGCGAGACCAGCGCGGAGTGCTGTTTGAAGGGATTGATGGCCTCACGAATGCGAAAGTCGCGGCGATGCACGAATGACAGATCGAGTGCCAGCGAATCGCCGCTCACCCGGCGAAAGAATGGCCGGCACAGATCCGCAGCGGTGGCGGGGTTCACGTCGGCAATGTCATTCTGCGGTGTGAACACCAGCACCACGAGATCGGGTTTGCGCGGCAGGACGTCGCGCTCGAGCACGATGAGCTCTTCCGTCGGTGACATTCCGGAGCGTCCGAAGTTCATCACTTCACCGTCGGGATGCAGACGTTCGTCACCGATGGCCACAAAGGTCGCGCTCGAGCGAACCTGAAAGGCTTCGACATAGCTGTCGCCCAGCACCGCGACGCGCTCGGTTCCGGCCGCGGGCGTATCCGGGTGTTCACGATCGCGCCACCCCATCGAGTTGATGCGACCGGTCACGGGCTGGTCGCCCTCGGCGAAGAACCAGTACGCGTGACCGGGTGTGAAGCGCCACCCGATTTCCCGGTCCGGTTGTGTCCACGCCACGCGCGCGCCGAAGAGGTGCGTGGTGCGCAGCACCACCTCGACGAGACAGCACACCAGCAACAGTGAAAAGACGGCGAGAAAGAGACGACGCATTATCGCGGAACACCGGTGCTTCGCGGCATACCCGCGTGCCGGTAGAGAAGGTCGAGAAACTCGTCGGCAGCCCGGTCCCAGTTGAACCGCTCGACTTCCGCGAGCGCCGCCGCGGCCAGACGCGCGCGCAGCGCTGGGTCTTCGATCATGCGCACCATGGCGTCGGCCAGGGCGCCGGCGTCACGCACCGGAACCAGCAACGCGGTGCGTTCATGAAATGCAAAATCGCGCACGCCGCCGATGTCCGTGCACACCACCGGCGTACCGCATGCCATGGCTTCGATCACCGGGTTGTTCCATCCCGCATGCCACTGCGCGTCCACGAACAGATCTGCGGCGGCGTACGTCCTTGCCATATTGCCCTGGGGAATTCCCTTTCCGTGGTACGTCAGCAGGTCGACATCGTGCGAGCGCCTCACCCGTTCGACCGCCTGCACGATGGTCGCCATGCCTTTGTGCTCACGGGGATCGCCCGAACACAGGATGCGGACGCGCTCGCCGGCGGGCGGCGCGCCCGCCACAGGATGAAACAGGTCGCGGTTCACCCCTCCCAACTGCAGCTCCACGTCCATATCCAGGTTTTCCCTGAGCCACTGCTGAATCCAGCCGGCGTTGGCCACCATGAGAAACGGCATCTGCAGCGACCGCTTCAACGCGAGCATGCGCCCCTTGCGCGGCCAGAAAATCTTGGGATCGAAACGAAGCAGGCGGTCGTGGTCATACAGCTCGAGGATGTAGAAGACCTTCAACGCGGCGCTCGCCCGGCGAACGTGCGGGTAGTCGGGCGGATTATTGAAGATCACGACGTCATGCACGTGCCCGTGGAAGGCCTCGAGCGGGTGTACCGGAGCCCGGCACTCCATCCAGGTGCAGGGTCGCCCGCTCGGGTGATAGATCGTGACCGTCTCGCCCCGGTCGACAAACCGGTTGGCGAACTCGAGCACACGCCGGATCCCCCCGTACAGCTCTAAGTGCGGTTCAATAAATGAGATTCTCAATTTTTGCGGGTCCGGGAGAGTCCGGGCGGGGGGCCGGCAACGGATTCCGGGTGTTGAGGTTCCCTACAGACAGGAACAATAAAAAGATAAAAAGGTCTATTGATACAGTAACCGTCATTGGCTACACTACCCTGAGTAATCATTGCGGACCGGGATGACCGGAGGCACACGCAGTGTATCGTCTACGCAACACGAGAAGCCACAGCGATATTAGTCTGTCCTGGCCGCGACACGCCGCAAGCGCGTTCGCGGCGTCGTTGTCGGTATGCATCGTCCTTACCGCGACGTCCCTTCACGCCCAGATTGCCGCTGAGAGCGTCCGTCCTCTCTATGAAGGCATCGGAAGCGACTACGGCACCCCGCTCTCCGATCCCATGGGCATCTTCTTCGACACCGTCAGGAACGAGTGCTACGTGGCCGACACCGGCAACGGCATGGTGGTCGTCTTCAATGAGAACGGCATGCCCGTGTACCGCTTTCTGCATGACGTGTTCGATGCACGCGGCAGGCAAGTGCATGGTGAACCGCGCAGCCTGGCCGTGGACGCTCAGGGAACCATCTACCTCGCGGATGCGCGGGCCACATACCTCGACGTGCTGGACCCGCGCGGACGCAGCATCACGCACATCGATGTTCCGTCCGATCACTGCGGACAGCCCGAACGGTTTGCCTTCGTGGCGCTCGGCCCCGACCAGACAGTGTACGCCGTAACCGCGTGCAAGGTGCCGCGCGTGGCCCTGATTCGCGACGGCGCGACGGTGTCCGGCACCATCGTGCTGCGGGACCCGGACGCCACGCGCTCATGTGTGTCGGGATTCACGGTCGACGGCGCGGGCCGGATTTACACAACCGACGCCTGCGCGTCGCGCATGGTGCAGGTATACGCGCCCGACGGCGCGTTGCAGCTTGCGTTCGGCAAGCACGACACGGGCTACGACAATTTTGCATTTCCGGCTGGCATCGTCGTGACGAAGACCGGCGATATGTGGATCGCCGATTCGATCCGGCAGGTGGTCAGCCATATGACCATGAGGGCAAACTCATCGCCATGATCGGCGGGAAGGGTTCGCAGCCGGGATCATTTCAGTATCCCTCCGCGGTTGCGACCGACGGCGACAGCCGTCTGTTCGTCCTCGAGCGGCAGGGAAGCCGTTACCAGTGCCTGCAGATCATGGACGGTGTAGCGGCGAAAGAGAATTGATGGAGAGTGTGTTTGTAGTGGGTTCGTTCCTTTTCGGAGGTGAATGTATGAAGAAAATGCTCGGCCTGCTGTGCATCGGCGCAGTGGCCGTGCTCGTCCCGTTGGCCGCCGTGGCGGGCGATTATCACCGCAGTGCAACGTTGGTGTGTTCCGATTGCCATACGATGCACTTCAGCCAGACCCATGGGTACCAGAATGCCGACGGCTCGTATGGCGTCGACTCCGGGTTCCCGGGCGGTTTCACACCGCTGGGTGGCGCGGGTCCGCATCCCTATCTGCTTCGTAACGAAGTCAATGAGCTGTGCCTGACCTGTCACAACGGTCAGACGTTTGCGCCCGACGTTCTGGGCCCGAACACCAACAGCTACGTTCGCATGGCAGGTGCTCTGAACGAAGTGTCGGACGGTTTGCTGGTTCAGCAGACCGGCCACACGCTCGGTACCACCGACGCTGCGCCGGGTTCCAACCCGTCGTGGTCGGCGGCCGCCGGCCTCGAGTGCACCAACTGCCACTACCCGCACGGATCATCGTCGTATCGCAACCTTGCGGGTGACCCGGGCAACTACTCGGGTCTGGGACGTTCGTATGCGGTCGTCTCGTACAACGCGGGTGCAGCTCCCAACTATGCCGGGCTGTATCCCCAGGACCTGACGAAGGACGTGTATCAGCATGACGGATCGCTGGGTCAGCTCGCGACGCACTATGCGTTCGCGAACGTCGACTTCAACGAGCCGGCGGCGACGCCCGCGCTGTATGCGGGAAGCGCCTACGCGTTCTTCTGCAAGGGCTGTCACACCGATTTCCACGGCGCCCAGGGCGGCTCGGAAGTCGGCGGTACCGGCGGCGAGGCGTGGCTGCGTCACCCCAACGCGGTTGCCGACATCGGCGCGTTGGGCGGCGGCCATTCGTCGTACTCGCAGTACACGACAGCCGGCAAGACCAACTATGTGAAGACCATGAGCGAAACCGGCACGTGGCCGGCGGCGGACAACACGCCGTCCTGCTTCTCGTGTCACAAGAGCCATGGCAATGAGAACGCCTTTGGTCTCATTTACATGAAGGGTACCGGCACGATTACGGAACAGGGCGATGACGGAACCACCGTCAAAGAAATGTGCCGTCAGTGCCATAGCCAGGGTGGTTAGGATTGATCTAGCCCGGAGCTAGATTGTTGCCTCCGGTCGGGTGAGGAGACGGTCTTCGGATCGCTCTCCTCACCCACCCAACTCCAGCGAATCGTGCCCCATCGCTGAGTCGAGACCCGGATCGCCGCAGCGGGTCCCTACCGCTGACAATGAAAACTCCGTGGGCCGCAGGTTACTATGAGAAGACGGGGATTTTCGAAGCGAACCGTCGCCGCGCGGTTGGCAGCGATCCACAGGCTGCTTCCGCCGACCGTCACCTTTGTATTCGCCGCTCTGCTGCTCGCGCCGACTCCGGCGCGCCCGCAGCCGGGACCGGTTGCCAACTCCGCACATCTGGACCCGGACCACGGCGTCCTGCGCATCCAGGAACCGTGGGCGCCGCGCGGAAGTTGCAGCCAGTGCCACACCATGAAGGGACCGGACACCGGGGGTCCCCCCTACGCCACGCTCCTGTTCACGGAAAACAGCAACCAGCTGTGCTACGCCGCGGGTGGCGCGTGCCATCAACAGATGCCCATCAACTATCCCGCCGACGAAGCCTCGCGCATTCCGACGGGCTTCCCCGATGCGGGCTACTTCGAATACAACGCCGGCGGCTCCAAGATCTGGGGCGTGGAATACCGCAATCGCTGGCCGGGCGAAGCCGTCTACGAGAACACGGCGCACGTGAGCGTGGGGTCGGGCTGGTTCTCGCCGCATCGTAACGACCCCGACATGCCGCGCATCGATCCCGAGGGCAGCGGAAGCTGTCTCAACTGCCACTATCCCCACGGCTCGAACAATCCGTTCGACATGCTGGTGGGCACCTACCGCGGTATCGGCGGATCGACCGACGTCACCTATCCGTCGCAGTACGGACTGTGCTTCCAGTGTCATTCCAACTTCGGGGCGCCGGCCATGGAGCCCACGGGGAAACTGATCGCGGACTTCTACGATTCGTCGATCAATCCCGACGGCCGCGCCGGACACCAGATTCGCATGAATCCGCAGGTCGCGATTTCGTGGCCGTCCCACATCCGCCAGGGCGACAAACTGCCGTGCTACGACTGCCACAACCCGCACGGTTCACGCGGGTACGACGGCGCCGGCCCCAATGCGTTCCTGATCAGCGACGAACGTCCGGGGTGGGCCAACCTCGCCGACACCCGCGCCGATCCCGTGCAATCGCGAACGTTCTGTCTGGGATGCCACATTCCCTCCGACGGAGCGCCCGGATCGATTCAGGTCGAGGGCATCGTGATGAACGCGATCTCCGACGTGCCCGGACACCACACCATCGATATGCAGGGTTGCTACGAATGCCACGGCGCCGACTACACCACTTCGAACGCCGAGAACGTGCACCATCCAGGAGCCGGAGGTTGAGGTGCGTGCAACGGACCCGGCCGGACAAATTCGCTGCGTTCTCGCGCTGTGGGCGGTGGTCACGGTGATGCTGCCCGCCGGCGCCCGCGCACGTGATGTGTTGAGCGGCCGCGTGTACGTGACCTACCAGAACTTCGACCGGACCGGCGGCCGGCAGGAGTATCTGTCGGAGCGTTTCGAGGCCACGCTGCGCGACCGTGTGTTCGAGCGCAACAATCTGGCGGCCACGTTCTATTTCGACAACTCGCGCGACCTGGTGCTGAACCAGACGATCCGGCGCTACCGGGGCATGCTGGACCTCTCGAATCCGTACTACACACTCAACGCGCGCTACACTCCGCGCCAGACCACCAACGCCATCGAACAGCCGCGCTCGGTGGAGTTTCTGGACAAGCAGTTGCTGCTCGACGTGCACGTTCCCGACGTGCCGCGCGTACGGCTGTCGTACGGGACCACGCAACGCTTCGTGCAGGGATGGGCCGGCAACAAGACCACCACCTGGCGCGGGGACCTCAGCTACATGTACCGCGTCTTCAGCCTGGCGCTGAACCGGTACCGCACCACCAGCGAAAACTCGGTGCAGCGGACCACCGACGTGACCGGGGTGGATCTGCGCGCGGCCCATGTCTTCAGTCCGCTGTTCACGTTCGACGCCGGGTACCAGTACCAGTTCACGCGCATCGACCCGACCGTCGGTCTGACGCAGGACATCACTCACAACGCTTTCACCGGCATCTTCACCAGCCGCTACCGGCGACTGGTGCAGACCAATCTGACCCTGAACCGGCGCTATCTCACCAACGAGAGCAGCCGCACCTTCAAGAACACGGACGACAACGACCGGCTTTCGGCCCTGTTCTTTCCGCTCTCGCCCGTGACACTGGAAATCGCCGACACCTTTGTACGCACCAAACAGGACACGCTGGTGTCGCGCGCGCACTACGGGACCTTGCAGGTGCTGGCCGACACGGAAGTGTGGAAAAAGACCCGGGGGCTTCTGCAGCTCACACGGCAGTTCGACATCAACACCGTCGCTAGCATTGTGCCCGACCACCTGTACATCGCGCGCCTGGAGTCCTTCGACCGCCGTGGACTCGACATGCGCGCGGAGGCGTCGGTGTCGGAGCGCGTGGACGACAACACACGCAGCTATCGATTCCGTAACACCACGCTGTTTGATATATATCTGCGCCCGAGACGCACGATAACCATCACGCCGCGCGCAACCTTCACCAACTTCGGCGACGACGTGGCGTTCACGCACAACGACCAGGCCAGTTACGGCCTCAACGGCACCTGGCTGGCGCGTTCGGTCAACCTGGGCATGAACCTCACGCACAGCGCGATCACCAGCGAACGCCAGAGTGTGAGCAATTCCGCGGTGTTCAGCGTCAGCACCAGCATGCGCAACCGGTCGTCGCTCAGTGTATCCTATGGCCTGCGCGAAACCGATCAGTTCGCCACCGCGCTGTTCCCGGAGCGTTATGACAAGTCGAAGACGCTCAACGTGTGGGGCCAGCTGTGGGTGCTGCCACGGGGATCGCTGTCGGTAAACTACACGCGCGTCGATCGCGAACTGGCGGACGACACCAACTACGTGGCCGTCAATTACCGGCAGGAGTTCTAGCATCGAGGAGATGAGATCCATGCCTTCTATCACTCCGTTCCGGTTGGCGCTCGCGGGGCTGCTCGTGGGCGCTGCAGGCTGCGCCGGTCCGGTGCATCAGTTCACGCACACCGAGGCGGACATGTCGTTCTATCAGAAGGTGGGCGTGATTCCCTTCCGGAGCATGACGGCGGACGCGTTTGCCGGGGAGAAATTCACCTCCGCATTCACCACCGCGTTGCTCTCGTCGAGGAAGTTCGAGGTGCTGGACCCGGGTATCTTCGCCGCGACGCTCAAACAGGTCACCGGGGCGCGCATTCCCGAAGACTCGCTGACTCCGGAACAACTGAAAAAACTGGGCGAGGCCGCCGGGGTTCAGGGAATCTTCATCGGCTCGGTATCGCAGTACGAAATGATGCCGACCGGCGCCGGGCCCTTTCCCGTCATCACCGTCGACGTGCGCTTCATCGACGTCGGCACCGGCACCGTGGTGTGGACGGCGTCCGCCAGCGAACGCGGCGGCCCCAAGACACCCATCATCGGCGTGGGCGAAGTGCACACGCTGGGCGAGCTGGCGGACCGGCTGAGCAGCGAAATGGTCGGTTCGCTCAAGTAGGACGTAATGACCAGAGCGCGGCAGAATCGTGCAGTGGGAGCGGCGGTGCTGGCGGCCTTCGTCCTCACACTGGGCGCGGGTTGCGCCGGCCACCCCGCGTATTTCCGCGGCGAGGTGGCATCCCTGCCCGACAGCAGCCGGGTGGCGGTGCTTCCGCTGGTCAACTTCACGCGCGACGTCAACGCACCCGACATCGTCATGAACGCCCTCATCGTCGAACTCCTCGCCACCCACCGGTTCCAGGTCGTGGATCCCGGTGTGGTCGACGACGTGATCCAGCGCCAGCGCATCCGCCTCACCGACCGGCTGTCGCTGGCAGCGCTGCAGGACGTGGGCAGCGCGCTGGGCGCCGACTACGTGATGGTGGGCTCGGTGAACGAATTCTCCATGGTGCGCGACACGCAGGTCGAGATCCCCATGGTATCGATCGCGCTGCGCCTGGTCGCGTGTGCAACCGGCAACATCGTATGGGCGTCGACGTACTCGCGGCGCGGCGACGATACCGAGACCATGTTCACCCTGGGCCGCGTTGAGACGCTCGAGGAACTGGCGACCCTGACAGCGCGGGAAATGACAAAAACTCTGGCCCCCGGCTCCAACCCGAAAAGACAGGAAACGAAGTAGCCATGTACTCACACGCATATCGATGGACGAGGCCCCTGTCAGCGCTCGCGCTGTGCGGGCTGCTGGTGGCGGCGAGCGGATTGAACGTGGAGGCCAGGAAAAACAAGGACACGCACGAGAAGCATGCATCGGGCGCGGGCCCGGACTCGGTGGTGCTGTTCATCGGCAACCGGATGTTCCCCGACTTCGCGGACGTGGTATCCACCCGCCTGCACGAACGCCATCTGGTGGGCGACTCCGACTTTTCATTCGAAGTGCAGTCGTTCAATCCGCACTTCTCCATCATCGATTCGACGAAAACCATTGTGGCGCTCTCCGACGAGCCCAAGAACCCGGCGTTCCGCATCATGGTGTACCGGGCCGATGAAGCCGTGGACAGCACCTGGGCGTTCTACAACCTCGACATTCCGCACTTCTCGCGTACCTCGGCGTTGTGGTTCCGGGTGTTGTGCTTCGATTACCGGGGACAGGTCTTCAAGAAGGAACCACCGCACGAGGAGAAGAAGGCCTCCGCGGGCGGTCACTAGAACAGGAACCCCATGACCTCGCGAGTTCTGCATGTGCTTCCCTCCGTGGCGTGTGCGCCCCGGATCTTCCGGCGCCGGATAGCGGTGCTGGCCACCCTGCTGCTGTCGGCGGCGCTGGCGGCGCCTCTGCCGGTGCGGGCGGAGCCGCAGCGGAAACCGTGCGTCGATTGCCACCAGGATTTCAAGAAGCGGCTCAAGGCGAAGTACGTGCATGCACCTGTGAAAGCGGAGTGCGAGCAGTGCCACAAGCGTCACGGTTTCGAACAGAAGCTCGTGCTCACCAAGGATCTGCCCGATCTGTGCATCGACTGCCACGCCGGAGTCGGCGAAGAAATGAAGAGCTCCCATGTGCACGGAGCACTCACGCAGGGCGGGTGCTTCGTCTGCCATGACTCACACTCCGCCGACAACCCGCAGTTGTTGCGTACCAGCGCCGACGGCAAACCGGTGTGCATGGAATGCCACAAAGAGCTGGCGCCCAAACTCACCGACAGCAACGCGCACGATCCGTTCAAAAAGGGCAACTGCACGGCGTGTCACAAGCCACACGCCTCCGACCGCCCGCATCTGGCCGTCGCCGACGAAGCCACCATGTGCGAGTCGTGTCACAAGAACGTGCTCGACAAACACAAGAAGGTGGTCGGCGCCGCGGATCAGAGCTGCACCGACTGCCACGACCCCCACGTGGCGTCCAAGAAGATGAAGCTGGCGTCGCTGGCGCACCCGCCCTTCGCCGAGGGCGATTGCGGATCGTGCCACACCGTGACCAACGGCGAGGTTGAGATTCCCGACAACTTCCCCGTTGGTCACGGTGTGGC
>OBIZ01000183.1_pt1 | contig 11172 bp, 8 predicted proteins | sample 1519801 | NCBI WGS metagenome assembly OBIZ01 (sample SAMN01911456, study PRJEB22533) | soil metagenome | biome: Soil | place: Malaysia | collected 2012-04-30 | depth DG_metagenome m | reverse complement strand
GCCGCAGCATCGGGGCGAGGTCGTTCGCGGCAATCGGCGCGTCGGTGGCGACAAAGGCGAGCATCGTCGCCATGTTCGGATGGATCATGCCCGATCCCTTGGCGATGCCGGTCAGCGTGTAGGTATTGCCGTCCATGTCGATCTGCGCCGAAGCCCATTTGGCGAAGGTGTCGGTGGTGCGGATGGCATGCGCGGCGGCCTCCCAGTTGGCCGGCGCCAGCGTGTCGGTGGCCTCGTGCATGCTTTCCTTGATGCGCTCGATCGGGAACGGCGTGCCGATCACTCCTGTGGAGGCGGAGAGCACGGCGTCGACATCGACGCCGGCGGCAGCGGCACCCGTCTCGATCAGCTGCCGCGCCCAGACGGTTTCCATCTCGCCAAGCCCGGCGTTCGCATTTCCGGCATTGGCCACGATGGCGCGGACCTTGTCGGCATGCCGCGCCAGCGTTTTCTCGCCCCAGCGTACACAGGCGGCCCTGAAACGGTTCGTCGTGAACACGCCGGCGGCATGGCAATCGACATCGGCGACGATCAGCGTGACGTCCTGGCGCTTGCCCTTCAGTGTCGGCGATTTGACGCCGCATGAGGCGGTGCCGACCTTGAAGCCGGGTACGGCGAGCGGGGGATTCAGGGCAGGTGGATTCACGGCCATGGCGGTACGTCCTCGTAATGCGTATTTGTAAACGCGCTAAGACTGAAACCGCGAATAACGCCTTGCAAGCTGCGGATCAGCGCTTCTATGAGACGATGTATGACCGGTGCCTGCTTTGGAAGCATCAGGCGGGCAATGCCTGTATCAATCGGCAATTGATTAGAACGCGAAACCGATGCCCGTTTTGATGGTGGTGTACTTTGTGCTGCTGTTCGGTTCTCCAATGCCCAACGCGTTTAGGCCGCTTGTCCCATACTTGAAGCGAGTCTGGCCAACGCCCACATTGATATGGAAATCGCCGTTGACGGCGTAGTCGACGGTTGCACCTGCACGCCAAATACTTGAACTCCCAAGGCCGAGTGAAAAACCAAACGGAAAGGCGTTTACATAGATCGAGGAATTGAATGTCTTGCCGATCATGCCGTTGACGGAAAGTACAAATGCCTTCCCGACTGATATCTGGGCAAGCGCGCCGCCAGCGTAGTAGTCGTGCTGGTAGGTTTCGCCGGCATTTATACCGCGATACCATCGATGGTGCCCGATTTCCAGGAACGGCGTAAGCATGAAGGAATCCCCGAGCCGGAAGCCTTTGCCCAGGCGGGCTCCGATGTCGGTGATCGCAGCCCCCGAAGTTGAAACAATGGAACCGTAAGGGCCGCCTGCAATAAGGGCTCCGACGTAGTTGGTGTGTCCCATGACGTGGCTGAACTCGATATCGAGATAGCCGTTGTCGATCAGCTTGTTTCCCATCAATGAAAAATCAAAGCCGAAGCCGGGCACCATGCCCTTTTCGGTATCAAGCAAAGTGTTGGCTGCGCCCACAACGCCATTGCCGGTTTCACCATAGTCGACATAGGTGGATACATACCGGACTGAAATCTGATTGTTTGCGGCCAGGATGGCGTCTTCGCCCGCATGGGAAGTCCCGGGAGCTGTAAAGATGAGCAGCATGATCGCTGCAAGCAAAATCTTCATTCTTATCATTTGTAACTTTATTTCCCCAGTGAACGGTACAACCACCACTGTAGATGAGACAGGGCAATGCTGTAAAATGGATACGAAGCGGAGAATCCGGATTTCGGCTCCACGTAAGTAGCGTTGGATTCGATCGCACATCCGACGACTGATGAGGTAGTGACACCATGCACGGCTGACGGGTTTGCTCCCTTGCCGCGCCATGCGGGGGAAGGTGTTGAAAAACAGAACAGCGCATGGCGGTGGAAGCAAGGCGAACAAGGGGCAGGAACTGGATGCGTTCTGCGCCTGGGACGGCGATACGCTGGTGCTGAACATCCTCGGTACGCCCGCCGCCAGTCGTGATGCGATCGGCCGGCCGAAGGGCAAGCAGCTACGGGTCAGTGTGACCGAGAAGCCGGTGCGCGGCCGGGCGACCGATCACATGGTGCGTTTCCTGGCGGACAAGTTCGGGGTGGCAGTGAGCGATATCGAGGTAATGTTCGGCCGCTACAACGTCAACAAGCAGCTGCGTATCCGCGCACCGCAGAAACTGCCGGCGGTTGTCGCCCGGCAATTGGCCGGGGCAGACGGAGCTTGAAGGTTTTCTGAAAATAAAAGGGGGAGCAGCAGCTCCCCCTTTTGATTGGCTGACTGACGGTCAGCCCGATTTCTTGACGAACTTGGTCAGGATGATGATCTGCTGGCCTTCGACCTTGCCCTCGATCTGCTCGGGGTTATCGTGCACCAGCCGGATGTTGCGCACGGCAGTTCCTCTTTTCGCAGTAATGCTCGAGCCCTTCACGTCGAGATCCTTGATCAGCGTAACGGTATCGCCCGCTTCCAGCACGGCGCCGTGGCAGTCGACATGCTTCGGGGTGTCGTCGCCCGCACCCTCCAGGCCGGCTTCGGCCCAGGCGCGCACGTCGTCCTCCAGATACATCATGTCCAGCAGATCCTGCGGCCAGCCCTCGCCGCGCAGGCGGTTGAGCATGCGGAACGCCAGCACCTGCACGGCCGGTACCTGGCTCCACATGCTGTCGTTCAGGCAGCGCCAGTGGTTGGCATCCGTCTTCTCCGGATTGTCGATCTGCTCGCGGCAGGTGGCGCACAACAGCGCACTCTTATCGGCGCTGCCGTCGGACGGGGCAACCTCGTAGGCGGCGAGGTTGTCGGTGGCGCCGCACAGTTCGCACTTCGATTCGCTGCGAACGTAAAGTTCGTTTTCGGTACTCATGGTTGTTTCCTTCGGTTTATGCGTTCTGGTGGGCGCCGTGGCACTGCTTGTACTTCTTGCCGGAGCCGCAGGGGCAGGGGTCGTTGCGGCCGATCTTCGGCTGGTCGCGTTTGACCGTATCGGAGTGCGCTTCATGGGGCATCGCCGTGCTGGAGCTGTGGCTGTACTGCACGGGCGCTGCTGTCTGCTGCGGTTTCGGTTCAGGGGCTGCGGCCGGCTGCTCCACCTGCACGCGATGCAGGACCAGCATGGTCTCCTCGCGCACGCGGTTGATCATGCCGGCGAACAGTTCGAACGACTCGCGCTTGTACTCCTGGATCGGCTGCTTCTGGGCATAGCCGCGAAGCCCCACGCTCTGGCGCAGGTGATCCATGGCCAGCAGATGCTCCTTCCAGTGATGGTCGAGCACCTGCAGCAGCAGGAACTTCTCGAAGCGGCGCATCTCGTCGGGGCCGACCAGATGCTCCTTCTCCAGCATGTGGGCCTGCATCCTGGCGGTGATCTTTTTCGCTATGTCGTCGGCGGTCTCCACCTCGTCGCTCTCGTACCACCCCTTCGGATCGGCGGTGACGGTGAGGCGTTCCCTGAGGGCCGTGGCCAGGCCGTCGAGGTCCCACTCGTCGGGATGGCCGGCGAGGAATTCGCCCATCAGCCGGCCGGAGTAGTCGGCCTGCATGTCCTCGATGACGTCGCGTACGTCCTCGGCCTCCAGCAGTTCGCGGCGCTGCGAGTAGATCACGTCGCGCTGCTGGTTCATGACGTCGTCGTATTCCAGCAGCTGTTTGCGGATGTCGAAGTTGCGGCCCTCGACCTTCTTCTGCGAGTTCTCGATCGCCTTGTTCACCCACGGATGCTCGATCGCCTCGCCCTGCTCGAAGCCCATGCGGGTCAGCATCGCCTGCATCTTCTCGCCGCCGAAGATGCGCATCAGGTCGTCTTCCAGCGACAGGTAGAAGCGGGTGATGCCCGGATCGCCCTGGCGGCCGGCTCGGCCTCTGAGCTGGTTGTCGATGCGGCGGGATTCGTGGCGCTCCGTGCCGACGATATGCAGGCCGCCGGCAGCGACCACCTCGTTGTGCTCCGCCTGGCAGTCGGCCTTGATCTTCTCGGCCATCTTCTGCCGCTCTTCGTCGGAGAGGGAGGTCGGCAGCTGCGCGATCAGCATGGACGGGTTGCCGCCCAGCATGATGTCGGTACCGCGGCCGGCCATGTTGGTGGCGATGGTTACCGCACCCTTGCGACCGGCCTGCGCGACGATTTCCGCCTCGCGCTCGTGATGCTTGGCGTTCAGCACCTCGTGCTTGATGCCGCGCTTCTCGAGCATGGCGGAGAGGCGCTCGGATTTGTCGATCGAGGTGGTGCCGACGAGGATCGGGGCGCCCGTCTTGTGGCTCGCCTCGATGTCGCGGATGATCGCCTCGTACTTGTCCTCGGTGTCGCGGTAGATCACGTCGGAGAGGTCCTTGCGCACCATCGGCCGGTTGGTCGGCACGATCACCACCTCGAGGCTGTAGATCTTCTGGAACTCCTCGGCCTCGGTGTCGGCGGTACCGGTCATGCCGGACAGTTTGTCGTACATGCGGAAGTAGTTCTGGAAGGTGATCGAGGCCAGCGTCTGGTTCTCCGGCTGCACCTTCACCGCCTCCTTGGCCTCCAGCGCCTGGTGCAGGCCGTCGGAGTAGCGGCGGCCCGGCATCATGCGGCCGGTGAACTCGTCGATGATCACCACCTCGTTGTTGCGCACGATGTAGTCCACCTCGCGGGTGAACAGCGTGTTGGCGCGCAGTGCCTGGGTGGCGGCATGCATCAGGTTGACGTTCTCGGGGTCGTAGAGGTTGCCCGATTTCAGCAGGCCCGCCTCGCGGAACAGCTGCTCGACATTCTCCATGCCGGCCTCGGTATAGGAGACGGCGCGATCCTTCTCGTCCTTCTCGTAGTCGGACTCGGCGAGCTGCTTGATCAGCTTGTCGGCCGCCACGTACAGCTCGGTCGCCTGCTCGGCGGGGCCGGAGATGATCAGCGGCGTGCGCGCCTCGTCGATCAGGATCGAGTCGACCTCGTCGACGATGGCGAAAGCGTGGCTGCGCTGCGCTAGCTCCTCGGGGAGGAAGGCCATGTTGTCGCGCAGGTAGTCGAAGCCGAATTCGTTGTTGGTGCCGTAAGTGATGTCGGCGGCATAGGCGTCGCGGCGCTCGTCGCTGGAGATGCCGTGCACGATGATGCCGGTGGAGAGGCCGAGGAAGCCGTAGAGGCGGCCCATCCATTCGGCGTCGCGCTTGGCCAGGTAGTCGTTGACCGTCACGACATGCGCGCCGCGGCCGGTCAGCGCATTGAGGTAGACCGGCAGGGTGGCCATCAGCGTCTTGCCTTCGCCGGTCTTCATTTCGGCGATCTTGCCCTGGTGCAGGATCATGCCGCCGATCAGCTGCACGTCGAAATGGCGCATGCCGAGCACGCGTCTGGAGGCCTCGCGGCAGACTGCGAAGGCTTCGGGCAGCAGCTCGTCGAGCGAGGCACCGTCGGCCAGGCGCTGCTTGAACTCGACGGTCTTGGCCTGCAGCGCCTCGTCGGAGAGCTCGGTAAGGCCCGCTTCCAGAGCGTTGATCCGCTCCACAACCGGGTAGAGGGTTTTGAGGATGCGCTCGTTCCGGCTGCCGAAAATCTTGGTGAGAATGGTGAGCATGGGTGAAAAACTCCCGTCAGGGTACATTGAAGGTTCGGCACGCTACCACAGGGGGGCTGACGTACCAAGGCGGCGCTTGGCGGGAAAATATCCCCCGTGGTCTATGCCTTCTTCAGGAATCCGGCGAGGCGGGCGATTCCCTCGCGCAGGTTGTCGAGGCTCGTGGCGTAGGAGAAGCGCACATGCTGACCAGAACGGTAGCTGCCGAAATCCTCGCCGGGGGTTACAGCGACACCGGCCTCTTCCAAAAGCCGCCAGCAGAAGGCTCTTGAGTCGCCGGTAATCTTTTCGACATTGGCGTAGATGTAGAAGGCGCCCTGCGGCTCGACCACCACCTCGAAACCGAGTTTCGGCAGCTCTCCGAGCAGGTATTGGCGTCGCTCGTCGTAGGCCTTTCGCATCGCCGCCACATCGGCATCGGCCTGTTGCAGCGCCGCAATCGCAACGTGCTGCGACAGCGTCGGGGCGGCGATGAAGATGTTCTGCATCACCCGCCGGCAGGCATCGATCAGCGGCGCCAGCCGGTCATCGCCCAGCGTTTGGAGAAACCGTTGACGATGATGGCATTGTCGGTGAGCGACAGCGCGCAGGGTGGCGACACGCCATAGGTGAGGCCGTGGTAGATCTCGTCGGAGATGAGGTAACCGCCGCGCTCGCTACACACCTTGCCGATGGCGGCGAGTTCATCCGGCTCGATCAGCGTGCCGGTCGGATTGCTCGGGTTGATCACCACGGCGGCGCGGGTGTTCGGCTGCCAGTTGTTGGCGACAAGTTCGGCGGAGAGGTGGTAGCGGCTCTCCGGGCCGACCGGGATGTTGCGGGGTTCGCCGCCGGCCAGCCGAATGAAATTGCGCTGGCAGGGGTAGCCGGGGTCGGGCAGCAGCACCGATTCGCCGGGATCGAGCAGGGCGGCATAGATCAGGCTGAAGGCGCCGGAGGTGCCGGGGGTGATAAGGATGCGCGCCGGATCGACAGCAAGATCGTATTCCCGTTTGTACCACTCCGACAGCGCCTGCTGCAGTTCCGGTGCGCCGGTGGAGGCGGTGTAGTGCTGGTCGATGGAATCGAGCAGCCGGTGCGCCGCTGCCAGCACGGGGGCTGGGGTGGCGAAATCGGGCTCGCCGATCTCCATGTGGATGATGCTCTTACTCTGGGCCTCCAGTTCCTTGGCACGCTCCAGCAATTGCATGACTCGGAAGGGTTCGATCTGATCGATACGGCGCATGGCGGCAGCTTACCGAGCCATCTGCACGAAAACCATGCGGGAGGGTTCAGATCAGTCGAGCCGACCCCGTGCTTGTTAGCCGAAAAGTCCGCCGGTCGGCGAGCTATATGAAGGGGTGGGAGGCCGGGCATGATGGCCTCGGAGGGCAAGGCCATCATGCCCGGTTGTACAGGATTGCATCGTAGCTAGGGAGTCTGTCCGCGTTCCTGTTCGCGATTTGGGGACCGCGAGTCAGGCCATGCTGGCACGGTTGGGCAGGATGACCATTGGGCGGATTATCGCGCGGCGGATCGCCGCAGTGCGCCGCAGGAGTTATCCCGCGCTCCTTCCGGAGAGGCGGAAACGTATGGGGATATGCAGCCAGTGATCCACCGGCAAGCCGGCATCGCTGGCCGGGATAAAGTGCCAGCGCTTCACCGCCTCGATGGCCGCCTCGTCTAGGATTGTATGCCCGCTGCTTTGCAGGATGTCGATGCGGCCGCACCTTCCGGTGGCCAGCACTTCGACATTCAGAACCACCTGCCCTTCGAGGCCACGGCGGCGTGCCGCATTGGGATAGTGCGGCAGGGGATTGTTCAGGTAGTCGGTGCTTGCCTGTTGCGTCTGTGGAACCGGCTGTCCTGCGGAGTCCTGCCGGTCGGCCGCTTCGGCGGTGTCGGCCGGCGCCTGGGGGGCGGGGGCGGGCTTGTGAGCCTGCGGCCGCTCCGGTTGCGGGGCCTGCCGCTCCGGTTGAACCCTTGCCGTTTCGCGGCTTTCGGGAGCGGGAGGGTTCGCTTTCGGGGTCGGGTCCGCTGCTGGAGGAGGGGCCGACCTGGTGCGTTGCTCGGACTGCCGGACCAGTGTGACGCTGAACTCCTGCGCGATGCGGAACTGCGGCGTCGTGGCCGTCCCGGCCACGCCCCAGAGCAGCCCGGCGTGCATGGCGACGGAGAGACAGCCCGCGAGCAGCAAGTTGCGCCCGCCGGAGCCGGTTGCGGATAGCCCACGCATCACCTTTGGCCGCCGTCCGTCAACGGCAAGGGGTGCCCCGCAAGGGCACCCCGCCGGCTGCACTGCCGTGCAACAGGATCAGTAGCTGATGTTGGCGCTCAGCCACAGGCTGCGTCCCATCTCGTTGATGCGCGTGGTGGTGATGTAGCCCGGCACCGCGCTGCCGTTGCGGCTGATGTGTTCGGCATAGAGCTTGTCGAGCACGTTGTCGACGCCGGCGGTCAGCTGGATGTTCCGGGTCGGCTTCCAGCCGGCATGCAGCGACAGGACGCCGAAGCCGCCGGTACGGCCGAGGTCCTGGCCGACGATGTTGCCCTGGTTGACGGCATAGCGGCTCTGGGTCGCGACGAGGCGCCACAGCGCGCCGGCCGACCAGACCTTGTCGTCGTAGTTCAGCCCGAGGCGTCCTTCCAGCGGCGGCATCTGGCCGAGCGGCAGATTGTCGGTGTCGTTCCTGCCGTAGGTATAGGCGAGCGTGGCATCCGCCTTCCAGCTGTCGGCGAACAGCCAGGCCAGGCTCGCTTCGCCGCCCCAGGTGGTGGCATTCACATTGCGCGTCACGGTGGTCAGGCGGGTGCCCATCATGACGGCCGGCTTCACCACATTGGACTGGATCAGGTTGAAGTCCTTGATCCTGCTGTAGAAGGCCGACAGCGAGACGATGACGGTTTCGCCGTTGAAGTTGACGCCGGCATCGACCTGCGTGGTCTTCTCGGGCTTGGTGTAGAAGGCGCTGACCGTATTCAGGCTCTCCTTCATGATCATCTCCCAGTAATCGGGGAAGCGGGAGGTGTAGCCGATGCCGACATAGAGGGTGGCGGGCAGGTCGCCAAGGTCGTGCTCGTAGCGGCCGAAACCGCTGGTCAGCGTCTCGTTGCGGATCGCACCGTAGGTGGGGTTGGCCGTCATGGTCATGCCGGTCATCACCGACACGCGCTTGTCCTCGGCGCGCCAGTTGTCGACGCGCACACCGGCCAGCAGGCGATCGTGATCGGTGACATCGTGGTGGACGTCGCCGAAGACGCCGTAGTTGCGGAAGCGGGCATCCTCGGTCCGCGCCATCGCATCGTAGGGCGTCGCCAGCTGGTTGAAGGTCAGGCGGGAGGTGTGGATGTTGTTCTGGATGTCGACGCCGAGATGGGCATCGGTCGCGTCGCCCAGCGCGAAGCCGCCGATCAGCTTGCCGCCGGTCGTCTTGCGGTCGGGGTTGTTGACGGCCGGATTAGGCATCATCGCGGTCGGCGTGAAGGTGCGCAGCGTGTAGTTGTCCATCACGTGGTCGACGTAGTTGTAGTAGGCCTGCGCCTCGACGTTCTCCAGCAGCGACGAGATGTTCTGCTGCCGGAATTTCAGGCCGACGTTGTCGCGGGAGAACTTGACGCCGTCCATGGAGCGGTCGGCATAGGCGGCGCGGCCGTCGCTTTTGGCGGCGGAGAGCTCCAGCAGCGTGTTGTCGCCCGGTGTCCAGCCCAGCGCGGCGTTGGCGCTCCAGCGGGTATAGTTGGAGTGCACGGTGTTGCCGCCGCCGTCCTTGTAGTCGTTGCTGTGCGAGCGGGTGCCGGCGACCTGGGCATAGCCGTCGGGGGTGCCGGCGCGCAGGTCGAGCATCTCGTCGTTACGGCCGAAGCTGCCCACCGTCAGCGTGCCGTCGGCCTTGATGCCGGCCTGCCTGAAACGCTTCACGTCACGCTCGAAGAGCACCGTGCCGGCCGAGGAACCGGGGCCGTAGAGCACGGTCTCCGGTCCTTTCAGCACGGTGATGCGGTCGTAGGCGCCCGGAAAGACGTAGGCCGTCGGCGGATCCATGCGCATGCCGCAGCCGCCGAGTATCTGCTCGCCGTCGAGCAGGATGTTGAGGCGGGAGCCGGCCATGCCGCGGAACACCGGGTCGCCGTCGGTGCCGCCCTTGCGGATCATCGAGAAGCCGGGGATGCTCTTCAGGTAGTCGGCGCCGTCGTGCGCCGGCATCGGCTGGCGCGGTGCCCTGGGGTCCGTCTCCACCTTCAGCGGTTCGCGGCTGAGCGGGGCGGTGATCACCACCTCGTCCAGCGTGCCAGTGGCATCCGCCTTGTTCCCTGCGGTCTGTTCCGCTGCCGGCGTGTCGGCGGCGAAGGCGACCGGCGCCAGTGTTACGGTAAGGCCCAATGCCAGCAGGCAGGCCATGGCGTTCAATTGTCCTTTCATAACCATCCCCAGTGTTTCGGATTGATGTCCGGAACTGTCTCGGGCATGGCGCAGGGGGTAAATGTGGCACGATGTCGCAGGGCGGTCGCGGCGGTTTCCGGACGGCCGGAAGCGAAACCCCCGCATCGTGCGGGGGCCTGGCTCTTTGCAACGAGAAGAGGAGTGACCGGTGCGCATCCTGCGCGGGAAACATGGTGGCCCGGAGGGATGGGCCACCATGCTCGACACAAAAAGGAGATACAGTTTACTAGGGAGTCTGTTCGTGCTCTCTTTGTGTGCGGGTATCGTGCCGTTGGCGACTGTCGCGTAGCGGCGATACTTGCCCGATAGCCAGTATAGGCGAGCTTCGGGAAAATAGCGGCGCGACAAATTGTCGCGCCCCGGCAGCCGCCGTTTCTGCGATACTTGCCGCCGGGGAGCCGGTGACCGGTTCCCGGCGGTTCCAGAAAGGAGATGTCATGCTTTTTCGTGCTGCGGGCAACGGCCTGCTGACCGATGCCCCGACACTGTCGCGCAACCTGAAGCGCCTGTTGCAGATGCGCAGCCTCCTGATTCTTTGCCAGGCGGTGCTGGTGCTGCTGTCGTTCCTGCTGTCCGAGATCCGGCTGCACCTGTGGCCGATGCTCGGCATCATCGCCGCCTATGCGGTGGTGAATGTCGTCTCCATCCGGCTGCTTCGCGACCAGCGCGAAATCTCCGAGCGGGCCTATTTCGCGCAGCTGATCCTCGACGTGCTGTTCCTGACCCTGCTGCTCTATTTCTCCGGCGGTTATTCCAATCCGCTCATCTGGCTCTACCTGCTGCCGCTGTTCATCGTCAGCTCGACATTGCCGCGCGCCTATGCCTGGTCGATGGCGGGGCTGGTGCTCGTCTGTTATTCGCTGCTCGTCTTCTTCTACCAGCCGTTGTTCGTGATGATGCACGGCCACGCCGGCATGGATTTCCACCTGCATCTGGTCGGCATGTGGGTCAGCTTCGTGCTGAGCGTGGCGCTGATCGTCTTCTTCATCATGCACATGTCGGATGCGTTGCGCGAACGGGAGAAGCGGCTGGCCGACCTGCGCGAGAAGACGGCGCGCGACGAACTGGTCGTGGCCCTCGGTGCCCTGGCGGCGGGTGCGGCGCACGAGCTCGGCACGCCGCTGGCCACCATGGCGGTCGTGGCCGGCGAACTGGCGCACGACTATGCCGGCGATCCCGAGGCCGCCGGCAAGATGCAGATCCTCAAGGAACAGCTCCGCCGCTGC
>OBIZ01000182.1_pt1 | contig 11209 bp, 8 predicted proteins | sample 1519801 | NCBI WGS metagenome assembly OBIZ01 (sample SAMN01911456, study PRJEB22533) | soil metagenome | biome: Soil | place: Malaysia | collected 2012-04-30 | depth DG_metagenome m | reverse complement strand
ACGCCCTTCGGCCAGGACGCCAGCTTTTCCTACGATGGCCTGGTGCAGCGATATAACTCGGACCTGGCTAATGGGCTTGGGAATCTTGCCAGTAGAACTCTTGCAATGCTGGGTCAGTTTTGCGGCGGCGAAGTGCCGCCTAGACCCACGACGGACATGCATGACCGCTACTGGGATATTGGGGGACTTTATCGCCAATTCCAGGACTCGTTCCGCGAAATGAATTTCTTCGATGCAGTTGGTCTCGTGGCGCAGCAGTGCTCGCTTAGCGATAAGGTCATAAATGAGGCGAAGCCGTGGGAGTTGGCCAAGTCGGTCTCCCCTGCCGATCGGGAAGCGCTCCAGAGAACCCTATACCAAGTGGCGGATTTCTTGCGCGCCGCTTGCATTATGCTCTACCCCGTTGTACCTCAGAGTGCGCAACGACTGTGGATTCAGCTAGGCTGTGAAAGCTATCTGGGGAAACTCACGGAGCAACGAATCGATCAACTCAAATGGGGACAACTCAAGCCGGGCACAAAAGTCGGCAAACCTGAGCCCATCTTTCCTCGTTTGGACAAGGCCGAAACTGTGGCCCGGCTGAATGAATTTGCCGAAGCAGACCGCAAGGGCCATCAGGCGCCAACTGAAAAGGAGAAAACTGTGGAAACGCCATCTGAAGGAAAGCCAGCCATTACAGGAGAGGCTCCGGCGCAGCCAACAGGCGCACTTGTCGCCGCGCCTGTGAGCGATAAGATCTCGATTGAAGACTTCGCCAAGGTGGAGATGCGGGTAGGCGAAATCCTTTCCGCCGAGCCCATTCCGAAAGCAGACAAGCTGTTGAAGCTCCAGGTGGACATCGGTACGGAAGTCCGGCAGGTGTGTGCAGGCATAGCGGAGTATTACCAGCCCGAGCAACTGGTGGGCATGAAGGTTGTTCTGGTCACCAACCTGCAGCCGCGCAAACTTCGTGGGGTGGAGTCGAATGGCATGATTGTCGCGGCTTCCGTGGGCGACGAAGGGCGTCCGGTGCTGGTTACCTTCAAGGAAGACGTGCCCAAGGGAGCGAAGCTCAGGTAACTGGGTCAATGGACCATTTCTTTGTCGATTCCCATTGTCATCTGGATGACGCGCAGTTTGATGCTGACCGGGAGCAAGTTATTGAGCGGGCGCACAGTGCGGGCGTCCGTTACCTGCTGACGGTGAGTGGCGGCAGCGGCCCGGACGATCTTGCCTCCGGAGTGCCTATCGCCGCGAGGTGCGATTGGATTTACACGACGGCTGGCATCCATCCGCACGAGGCGAAAGGGGCGGGGGAAAAGCATTTTGAGATGCTGCTCAACGCCACCGGCGAACAGAAAGTGGTCGCCATCGGCGAGATTGGCCTCGACTATTTCTATGACCATTCGCCGCGCGAGACTCAGCAGCAGGTCCTGATTCGCCAATTGCAGATTGCCCGGGAAACGAAGCTGCCGGTCATCATCCACTGCCGCGACGCCTGGGACGATCTTCGTGAGATCATTGCCCGGCACTGGGCTGGCTCCGGATTGGGCGGCATTCTCCATTGCTTTACGGGGAACCGTGGTGAAGCTTTCAAGTTTCTTGACTGGGGTTTCATGATTTCCTTCGCTGGAAACGTTACCTTCAAGAAGGCGGAGGACCTGCGAGACGTAGCGCGTGAGGTGCCGCTGGACCGCCTGCTCACAGAGACGGACAGTCCTTATCTTGCGCCCGTACCGAACCGCGGCAAGAGGAATGAGCCGGTTTTCGTTATTGATGTCGTCCGGCAGCTGGCGGACCTTCGAGGCATGAGTCACGAGGAAATGGGAACTCTTTCAGGCCGCAATTTCTTGAATTTTCTGGGGCTTGAGTGATGGTCTCGTGCAAGTTGGGAAAGGCCCCATGGCGACGATATACTTCCCTTTAGAGAGCTTTTGTGGGACCATGTCAAGTCTACGCCCTATTACCAGCGGTTTGACGCCTGACGGCGCCCGTTTATGCAAAGGATGAAGGTGGCAGCAGAAAATCAACGTTTAATAACGCCGAAAGCCCTGACCGTCAAGGAAGTCTTTGACCTGGTGAGGGAAGACCTTGAAAAGGTGGAGACGGAGTTCTGCCGGCAGACGGCCTCCAGCATTCAGGCCATCACAGAGATCGGCCAATATCTGCAAGTGAGCGGCGGCAAACGGCTGAGGCCAGTCCTGGTGCTGCTATCCAGCAAGCTGTTTGGCTTCGAGGGCGATCCAGCCATTCGCATGGGGGCGGCGTATGAGATGATCCACAGCGCCACCCTGGTGCATGATGATGTGATCGACAAAGCCGAAACGCGCCGCGGCCAGCCCTCCATTAATTCCCGCTGGGGCAATCACATGAGCGTTCTTGCGGGAGACTGGCTATACATGCAGGCGTTCAGCATCGCCCTTGCCGAACGGAACTTCAAGATCCTCGACTTGCTCATCGGCTTGACCCAGGTGATGGTGGAAGGGGAACTGCTGCAGCTGGCTTACCTCCGTAAGACGGATTTGAACGAAGACGACTACTTTGAGCTGACTTACCGCAAAACGGCCTGCCTGTTTTCGGCCTGTTTGCGGACGGGCGCCCTGCTGGCCGACCGCCCGGAGGAAGAAGAGAACCTTCTGGCATCGTACGGCATCAACCTTGGGCTGGCGTTTCAGTTGATCGACGACGTTCTGGACTTTACCTCCTCTGAAAAGAAGCTCGGCAAGCCCGTTGGCAATGACCTGCGGGAAGGCAAAGTAACCCTGCCGCTCATCTATTTGCTGCAAACGTGCTCGCCGCAGGACGCGCAGAAGGTCGGACGTATTTTCCAGGACGGCGGGTTTGAGCATGTGGAGTTTGCGGAAGTTCTGGAGATGGTGGAACGATACGGCGCCCTGAATGCGGCGCGGAATAAGGCCAGGGAGTTTGCTGATGAGGCCAAGCGTTGCCTTCGGATTTTCCCGGAATCCATTTACAAGGAAGCTTTGATGTTCCTTCCGGACTTTATCGTTGCACGCGAATCCTGACCCCTCGTGGTTCCTGCAATGTGGCATGAAGTTCCCCACGAAATTGAAATCAAGCTGAAAGTCGAAGACCCGCTCGCGCTGAAGAAGAAGCTCAAAGAGTGCGGTTTCGTAGTGGTTGAGCATCGGCATTTTGAGAGCAACCTCGTTTTTGATTTCCGCAATTCGCGCCTGCGAAACTCGCGTTCCCTGTTGCGCCTGCGAAATAAAGGGAACCGCCACATCCTGACCTTCAAAGGGCCTCCGCATCCCTCGGATTCGTATAAAATCCGTCCCGAAATTGAGATGGAGGTTCGTGACGGCAAGACCTTGCAACAGATCTTTAAAGTTCTGGGTTTGCGTCCCACCTTCCGCTATGAGAAATACCGCACGATTTATGCGGAAAAAGGCCGCCGGAAGACGGCAGACATGCCGTTGCTGGTCTTTGATGAAACTCCCATTGGCCCTTACATTGAGCTGGAGGGGCCGTGGGGATGGATTGACAGGAAGGCCCGGCGGCTGGGATACCGGAAGGAGGATTACATTAAGTCGAGCTATGCGGCCCTCTACCGCAAACAATGCCGAAGAAACGGGGTTAAACCAAAAGACATGGTTTTCCACCCCAATAAATCTTGATTGGGTTCTTGCATGGGTTAGGCTATAATTGTATTGTATTCCTCATGTCCGTATCCGTACCAGAAGGAGTTTGAAATGGAAGGTTTGCTTCAACCAACCCATCTGTTCTTTATCCTGCTGATCGTTCTGATCATTTTCGGGCCAGGAAAGTTGCCCGATCTTGGTCGAGGATTGGGAAAGGGTATCAGAGAATTTAAGGACGCCATTAAAGGCGGGATGGACAAGTCGGCCGACAAAGCCGAAGAAGAAAAGAAAGCGTAACTGTTTTCTCTCCTCCTGGTGGGTACCGCTCAGTATCTGCGGTAAACTTCAAGGCCGTCCCCATTACAGCAAGGGTTCTGAAGTTAAATTTCCCGGTTCCACTGCGGGACCGGGATGCAGTGACTTTCAGGTCAGGAGAAATGTTTTCCAAGACCCGACTGGCCATGTGCTGAGCAGCAGCTGCTTCCGCCGCGTTGACGGAGATTTTCGGGCTGTGCTATAAAGTGAAGTTTCGGGCCGAACGTTGTTCAGATTGTATTTCCCCCATTCCTCGGTAGCTCAATGGTAGAGCATTCGGCTGTTAACCGAAGGGTTGCAGGTTCGAGTCCTGCCCGAGGAGCCAATACTTTCAATTAGATAGCTAATAGCTTCTTATCTTCCTTGCTGGACTACGGGGATTTTGTGGGGTGTTTCCCTAGTTGGGGCGCGCCACCAGCGATTGATTCTTCCCGATTGCTATCAATCAGTTAACCTTTCCTGAGTTGCGGTGCAAGTCTGTGAATAGGCTTTGTACCCAGAGAAATGACCGAGGCGCGTTATGAACCTGGAGACCGTGTTTCAAACATGTCCGAAAGACATGTTGGGGCAGGTAAGAACTGCTAGGTGTGGCCGCTCTTTTCGAATCCAGGTTGATTACTCTTGGTCTTGAGACTGATAGTGATCGCCACAAAAAAGTTGAGGATAAGGGCTACGAATCCCGCATTAAGTCCCATGAAGGGATCTCGCCGGCTCAGGATGAGGAATGCAACCGTGACGATTCCCACGACGAGGCCGGAAAAAACTCCGGATCGGCTTGCACGGCCCCAGTAAAGCCCCAGAACAACTCCGGGGAAGAACTGCGTTACCCCGGCATACCCAAGCAACAGCAGCGCGACGATGGTGCGGGCGCCCGAGAGCGCAAAAAGCAGTGCGATCGCCATCAGCACCACTGAGGCCACTTTGGCCAGTTTCGCGACGCCGTCATCGCTCATCGTTGGCGCAAAAAGGGGCCGGAAGAAATTCTTCGCGAACAGTGTGGAGCCGGTCAGAATCAGAATGGCGGAAGGCACCATGGCTGTGAGCGCTCCCGCTCCGCCCACGACGCCCAGGAACCAGGGCGGGAACGTCCTCTGCACCACGGTTAGCAGTGACAGATCGCCATCCTTAAGCCCGGGGACAACCAGAAGGGCGGCAAAGCCAGCGAAGAAGATAAGAGGCAGCAGCAGCGTATAGAGCGGCATTATCACCGCATTTCGCCGCAGGGTGTCGGAGCTCTTGGCGGTGAAGCTGGCGCCGAAATTGTGCGGCCACATATAGACGCCCAATGAAGTCAGCAGGACCGTGGAAATGAACCAGGCATGGCCCATGGTGTGTGTGGGACCGGGCATTGTCAAATGCGTGGGGTGGGCGCGAATAATCGCCCTGAACATGGGGCCGAATCCACCAAACCAATGGTAGGGAATTGCAAGGCCGATCACCAGGGCAGCGCCGAGCAGCAGAACGTCTTTCAGCACGCTCACCAGGGCCACAGCTCGAACTCCGCTGGTAAAGACAAAACCGGCCACAAGCGCCCCACCAATCACCATGGCCGCCGTGTGATTGATCTGGCTGAAGCTTGCCACTTCCACAATGATCCCCATTCCCTTGAGCTGCAATTGCAGATAGGGAACGATGAACACCACCCCCACGGCGGCAACCAGCGCTGCGAGGACCTTGCTCCTGTAGCGCCTCTCAAAGTAGTCAGATTGCGTCTGTAATCCTTGCGCTCGGGCGGTTTCCCAGAGTTGCGGGAGGATATAGAACGACACCACATACGCAAGTGTGAGGTAGGCGAGAATATAAAGCGTTGGACCACCGCGCGAATATGCCCAGCCGCTGGCGCCGAGAAATGAAAAGGTGGTATAGACCTCTCCCGCCATCAGCAGCCATACCAGCACCACTCCAAAACCGCGGCCGGCCACAGTCCACTGCTCGAGATCCATCCTCCTGTTAACGCCGGCCCGGAAACCAATGAACGAGCCCAAACCCACGATGGCAAGGATTATCAGGAGCGCGGTTGCGGAAGGGCTCATCGTGCTCCACTCTGGCGCCCGCCTGACTGATGCGAATCGGCCCGCTTTTCAAACTGGTAGGCGCCCCACAGGCAAAGAGGCGTCAGCAATATCCATAGCATTAACCAGAAGAGGTTGAACGGAAAACCCGCCACAAAGGGATGGATGCGATCCCAAAGTGGGACCGTAAAGCACATCCCCACGAAAGGGATCAGGCCGAGCAGCAAGGCGGGCCAGGTTGGCTTTCGCACCATGACGGCTCCTCTCTCAGGCAGGCACCGCGCTTGCCGCTCTGCAAGCTTGAAGGGCACGTGCCGCCAATACTTTCCTTTTCACTGCTACCCAAGGCTCGAAGGATTATACGACAGGACCAATAAGCCTTGTCGAAATTAAACGGTTCAGTCGCGTCTTGACTGATGCACCTTGACATCCGCCACTGGGAGGAACTTTATTGCCCGCTCAAAGGCATAGGCCAGCCTGGTCAGCGTCGGTCCGCCCCAGGCGTGGCCGAAGAGGGAGATGCCGACCTGAAGGGCGAAGACGAAACAGGTGGGTACTGGCCATCAGGGTTCGCCACAAGTAGACAACCAGGAAGAGACAACGTAAAGTGTCCACGTGATCAGCCATACAAGCCGTCTTTCGCTAATTGCTCGAGCCATCCAGCACAGTGTCCACGTATCTGTTGTTGATACGCAGGGATCCTTCAGGTACAACCAACTTCTGGACGCCTCGTCGCGTGTGGCGACGGCGCTGCTGGCCGGACGCCGGGATCTTCAGGAAGAACGCGTGGCGTTTCTTGTGAGGCCAGGATTTCGCTGGGTTACGGTGCTTTGGGGAATCTGGCGGGCCGGTGGGGTTGCGGTTCCGCTTCCGGTGGATTCGGCAAGACCTGAACTCGATTACATCATCGGTGACACCGGGGCGTCGACGTTGCTGTTCGATGCTGAAGCGGAATCCTCGCTGGCCCCGCTTGGCACAGCACGTGGCGTCCGTTCGCTGTCATCTGACCAACTCCTCGCCTGCCAGCCAGAAGAATTACCCGACGTCACCAGTGACCGGCGCGCCATGATTCTCTACACCAGTGGGACAACGAACCGGCCAAAGGGCGTGGTCACCACCCATTCCAACATCGAAGCACAAATCATGACCCTGGTGGAGACGTGGGAGTGGCGGTCGGACGACCGGATTCTTCTCTGCCTGCCGCTGCACCACGTGCACGGAATAATCAACGTTGTTTCCTGTGCGCTATGGTCGGGCGCAACCTGCGAGATGCTTCCGCACTTTGATGCCGGTGCCGTATGGGAGCACATTTGCGGCGGCAGCGTTACTCTTTTCATGGCGGTACCGACCATTTATGTGAAGCTCATCGCAGCATGGGAGGCGGTTTCGCCTCAGCGCCAGGCAGTCCTTAGCCAGGCCTGCGGCAAGTTGCGCTTAATGGTGTCCGGCTCGGCCGCGCTACCGGTTGGCACGCTGGCACGCTGGAAGGAAATCAGCGGCCATACACTGCTGGAGCGCTACGGAATGACGGAGATTGGCATGGCGCTCTCAAATCCGCTGCACGGCAAGCGCACGCCGGGCTGCGTCGGCACTCCGCTGCCCGGAGTTGCGGTGCGGCTTGTCGACGAGGATGGCAAACCGGTTGCGCCCGGAACGCCAGGCGAGATCCAAGCCCGTGGCCCTGGCGTGTTCGCGGAATACTGGGGCAAGCCCGACGCAACGCGCAATGCCTTCCGCGATGGCTGGTTTTCCACTGGCGATACTGCAGTTGTCGAAAATGGGGTCTATCGCATTTTAGGGCGGACGAGTCTTGAAATTCTCAAGACGGGAGGACACAAGGTGTCTGCGCTGGAAATCGAGGAGGTGCTGCGCGCGCATCCCGCCGTTGCCGAATGCGCTGTTGTGGGCGTGCCCGATGCCGAGTGGGGCGAGCGCGTGGCGGCAGCTCTGGTGCTTAAGGCCCGGGGTGCGATCGACCTGCCGTCGCTTCGGGCCTGGGCCAAAGAGTTTCTCGCGCCGTACAAACTGCCTTCACGGCTGCTCGTGCTGGATGCGCTGCCGCGCAATGCGATGGGAAAAGTGACGAAGCCCGCAGTCGCGGCGATGTTTCAAGCCGCGGGTGGTGACGGCGCCGCCGTCTAGACCTGCCTGTATTGACGAGCTTTTGCTTCTCCTGCTCCCGGCGCATTTGCGTTCAGACTAGACTGCGTTTCAGCCGACCAGAAAGGGCGGCAATTCAGCGAAGCCATCTTGACGGTCGGTCTTGCCTGCGACCAAACCTGTAGTGGCTTTGGCAGCCTTGCCACCCACCGGCGCCACCTTCTTGAAACTCTTCCTCGTATAACATGATTTCCTGAAGCAACCCACCACGGGAATTACTCACAGCGGATCTATGCGTTGCAAACTCAATTCCTTGCCGGTTACCGTTTTCGTGATCAGCCACTGGCAGCGCGACTAATCGTATGCCGATGCCGTCGTTTGCAAAATTCGAAAGAATTCAGGGCCAATCCGTAAATAATTGTTGAAGTCAGGCGCAAGTTAAGGCAATCTTATGGCCCTGGATGGCAAAGGGTGAATCTCTGGAGCAGGGGCTCCGGGTATCGGCATCTTGTTGAAAGACGGCCGGAGGGGAAGGTAGCTCATATCAACAGGATTTTTTGACCAAGCTTGGGTGGATGCCGGAAGTCTCCTGGATCGCAGCAACGTGGGGCAACAGAAATCCAGATGGTGAGAACTTATTAAGAGGAGAGTATTTATGGATAGAAATTCGGGGCAGCCTTCGTTTTTCGAAGGCCGGCTGGCGTCACTCGATTTTTTCCGCGGGTTCACGATGTTCCTGCTCATCGGTGAGTCGACTGAACTGTATTCGCTCCTAAGGAATCCGGCTTTACACGGTACCGTGCTCGGCTTTTTGGGTTGGCAGCTCGATCACCATCCCTGGAACGGACTTCACTTCTGGGACCTCGTCCAGCCTTTCTTCATGTTTATCGTTGGAGTAGCGATGCCCTTTGCCATCGGCAAAAGATGGGCGCGAGGAGATACCTGGGGTCAGACCTTTCGGCATGTCCTCAAGCGATCCGGGCTCCTTCTTTTCTTTGGTTGGGCGCTCTATTGCATCGGGCCCGGCCACATAACGTTTCAGCTGTGGAACGTGCTGGCACAACTCTCCTTTACCTACCTGGTGGCTTTCCTCATGATGCGCAAGTCAACACGAACGCAGATTGGCTTTACCTTCCTGCTCCTGATCGTCACCGAGATACTGTACCGAACGTGGCCCGTTGCAGGGTTCAACCAGCCCTTCGTGCCAGACCACAACTTCGGTTCCTGGGTGGACCTGGCAATCATGCCCGAACTTTCCAGAGGCCATTGGGTGGCCTTCAACGCCATACCTACTACAGCACACACCATGTGGGGGGTGCTGGCCGGACAGGTCCTAAAGAACGCCTGGGAGCCCATGAAGAAGATCAAGGCGCTGGCAATTCCGGGCATCATCGGGGTCATTGTTGGATTTTCACTGAATCCCGTGGACCCCATCATCAAGCGCATTTGCACCTCTTCCTTTGTGATTGTCAGCGGCGGATTTTGCCTGCTGGCACTGGCCTTTTCTTACTGGTTGATTGATGTGAAGGGATGGAAAAAATGGGCCGTCTTTTTCAACATCGTGGGAATGAACTCGATTTTTATCTACCTCTTAACAAACACCGCCGGGGCTGAGTGGTTGCACAAGATTGCCCAGCCGTTCACCATGGCGGCGTTTGCCTGGGGCGGCCATCTCACGGGAGAAATTATGACCAGTTTAGCTGTCTGGCTCATGCTCTGGTACATTTGCTACTGGCTGTACAAGAGGCAGATCTTCTTCAAGCTCTGATCTCGCGCGAACTTCGGATACCGCGTGCTGAAGGAACCCGGACGGGAACCCAATGCGCGGCAATTGAGCGAATCATTCCACCAGGCTGGCTCCTCAATATGAGATTCAGAGGAGCCATGCCCCAGTGGGCAGACGGAGGTCCGAGCCTCACCCTGGCGGCGAGTCTTGGAACGCCCTACCCTTCACCCAGTCTTCGAACCCGCCGGCCGCCCTCCCCGGGCAAAATCTGTTTCCTCAGGACGGGGTTATCGCTTCGGTTTTTTCGCGCGAAAATTCCAGACTCGTGCTAACGTAACTCCTTTTGAGCTGATGGCTTCAACTTAACCTAATGGCTTGTCGCAGGTGGAGGTTTTATGCGATCTGATTCCATGGCTGGCGCTGTACTGGCACTGACTCTGAGTTTGCCATTTGCCGTGTTGGCAGCAGGGCAACCGGCACCCCATGCGGGCACCTGCACCGTGAATGCAACAACCTTTCACGGCTGGAAAGCCGAACAGATTTCCAATCAATGGACGACACTAACTGTTGTCCCCCAACTGGGTGGCAGGCTGATGCAGGTTGAATTTGGCGGTCACCCCTATTTGTTTGTGAATCCGCAGTACTACGGCCAGTATTTTCCTCCTTCGGAGGGGGCCGCCAAGGGCAAATGGTTCAATTACGGAGGCGACAAGGACTGGCCTTTGCCCGAAGGAATTGACGATGAGGAACACTGGGCGAGTGCCCGCTCGGACCTGCTGGATGATGGCGAATACTCCCTAAAGGTTCTGTCGCAAGGAACTGAGTGCTCTGTCAGGCTGGAAGGTCCGCCTGATCCTAGGACGGGTCTCCAGTACTCGCGCGAGATCAGCCTTGGCGCGAACTCACCTCGCATCACCTTTCACGCGGTGATGAAGAATTTCACCGGCCATCCGATTGACTGGTCCATCCAGTCTGTTTCGCAGTATGACACTGCCGACCCGCGCGACCGGTCGCAATATAATCACCAGTTCTGGGCATTTACGCCTATCAATCCAAACAGCGCTTATCTTGAGAGCTACCACGTGCGCAGCGGACCGAGCGATCACCCTTCATTCTCAATCCGCGACGGAAACATGTTCACTTTGCATTGGAAATATCTGGAGGCGGAAGTCTGGCTGGATACGCCGGCCGGTTGGGTGGCAGTTGTGGATGGCTTGCAGCAATATGCCATGGTGGAGCGGTATAAATTTCAGAAGACGGAAGAGTATCCCGGCAAAGCGTCGGTCATTTTCTATCTGAATGGGCCGCAGCTGCATTTGGACAAGAATGGGATGCCCGCTCTGCGGCCATTGAACGTGCTTGACACTCCATATTACATGGAAGCTGAGTTGAACAGCCCCATGGTCCATCTTCCGGCGGGAGGAACCTATGCGTTTGATACCGAGTGGTTTCCGACACGCGTGGGAGAAAATTTC
>OBIZ01000179.1_pt1 | contig 11277 bp, 11 predicted proteins | sample 1519801 | NCBI WGS metagenome assembly OBIZ01 (sample SAMN01911456, study PRJEB22533) | soil metagenome | biome: Soil | place: Malaysia | collected 2012-04-30 | depth DG_metagenome m | reverse complement strand
GAAATATGATCCAGCAGGCGGTCCTCAGATTTGGTCATGAGGCAACAGGACCGGCCTTTCCAGGAAAACAATATCCGGGAAGGCGGTAGATCAACGGCCGCCAGCGCCCTGCTTCAGCCAACTCCCAGTTCGTCGATCTTTTCGAGCGGAGTCCCGCACCGGCGGCATATTACGGCCGCGCAATCCCCGCAGACCAGCGGGTCTTCAACTTCGATTTTGCACAACGGGCAGTAGAATGATCCGGCATCAGCATCTTCAAGGCTCTCCATCAGTTCACCTCGAAAGTTGATTTACTCGGGAGCGTGACTGCCAACACTCCTATTGTAATGGATTTAGAATGCCCTGGAGGAATTCCTGTATCTCCAATTGCAGATCATGCAGTTTGCCGGTCAGGAAGTGGTCAGCGCCCGCCACAAAACGCAGCCGCTTCGGATCCTTCAACGAGGAAAAGAGCTTTGCAACTCTTTCCATGGAGCCGAACTGGTCTTGCGTTCCCTGGATAATTAACTTGGGCTTTCGGACCTCCGGAAGAAAGCTGAAATCAGCGGAGTTTACCGGGAGACCGATCCCAACCAGGCTGTTGACTCGCGGGTCCGCAGAACCCACGGCCAGCGCAACGAGCGACCCGAACGAGAACCCCATCATGGAAACGGGGATTTCTGGAAACCGCGCCGTGAGATAATCCAGGGCCGCGCGGGCGTCGTCGCGTTCGCCGATGCCGTCCGCATGCGTCCCTCCACTGTGGCCCACTCCTCGGAAATTGAAACGCAGGGCTGGAATGTCCGTATGGATGGCTGCTTTGGCCGTCCTGAAGACAACCTTATTGTGCATGGAGCCGCCATAGAGCGGATGCGGATGGCAAACAATGGCAAGCTGTCGCGGGGACCACTCCGGATTCCACTCGAACAGCGCCTCGAGGTTTCCTGCTGGTCCGGGAATAGATAAGCGTTCGATCTTCGTGGCGGCCTCCGGGAGTTTGCTTTTCCCTTATCGCAACTCGAAAACTGTCACCTTAGGCATTGGGAAGCACTCCTGTCAACACCGGACTTCCACGAAGGGCAACGCATCCAGACGACTGCTCAAGCAAAACGCCGGCGCGAAGCCGGTTCGCTCACTGTGTCAGGGGATGGAATGTCGGGATAAAAGTTGAACGGATATGTCTCGAAAACGCGTTCATTTCACCGGATGCAGTTGTAAACTACAAATTGAGTTTTTTCACCTGGGAGGGTTCCATTAGAACGAGGTCTATCGTCATCATCTCAGTCATCGCGTTAGCTGTAATCATTGGAGCTTATTACCGCTGGTTTCCAATTTCCGAGGCTCCTCTGGAGGTGGAATACGTCACTTCCCCATCGCTTGACGTGCTGGATACGCCCGCAGTCGTCCACAAGGTACTGGAAGTCAAAAAATATGGCGACCGACTCGAAGTCCTGAGAAGAGCGGGAAATTGGGCAAAAGTTCGGACGCGCAGTGGAAACGAGGGGTGGGTGATCACCAAAGAACTGATCCCCTCAAGTGTCTACGAAGGCGGTCAGAAACTGCTCCAGGAACTCAGGGGAAGGCAGGCGCAGGCGGCCGGGCATACGGTCCTGGCCGCGAACATTCACCTTGAGCCTCAGCGCGGTGCCCCGGACCTTGGGATGCTGACGCAGGGGCAGAATCTGGAAATTTTTGACCGTCGCATGGTAGCAAGAACACCAGCCAGGAGTGAAACAAAAAAGACACCATCTTCCGCTCCTGCGGGCGACGTCTGGTACCAGGTGCAGGCCGGTCCCCGGGCCGGGTGGGTGCTGGGCCGCATGGTCACTTTGGATGTTCCTGAGGGGATTTCGCAATATGCGGCTGAGTACAACATAGTTGCGTGGTTTGTCCTGAACACCGTCAAGGATGGAGACACCAGCGTTCCCCAGTACCTGGCGGCTGACCGCGAAGGATCGGTCGAATTTGATTTTACCCGCGTCCGCGTTTTCACCTGGTCAGTCAGGGCGCACCATTATGTTACGTCGTTTGTTAAGAGCGGCCTGAGCGGCAACTTTCCAATCAAGGTTGAGCACACCAACGATGTTCCTTATTTCCGTTTGAGGCTCGTGGATCGTAAAGGAAACAAGTTTCAAAGCGTATACGGCCTCTTCAATACCATCGTGCGGCCGTTGGGAACTGTGAAGGGGTGGGAAAGCACAGAGATGCCCGGGCGGCAGGGCCGCAGGTGAGGTCTTGACAACCGAAGGACCCCGGACACCCAATGAGAGGAAAGACTTTGGACTCACAAATTCCAATCCACGTTCCGCCTCACAGAGTTCCGGCTGCCTACCGTCTGATGCGGGCGGTTGTCCGGGTCGGACTCCGGGTCTTTTTCCCAAGGCTTCGGATGCTTAACCTGGAAAGGGTTGAACGTCCCGGCCCTGCCATTCTTCTTGTTACTCATCCGCGAAGCCTGCCTGTTGCGCTGTTTCTCGCTTCCGCTCTGGATCGCCCGGTTCATTGCCTGCTCCCGTCCGTTGAAATCCATGGATTCTTCCGCAAGCTGGCAGCTCGTGCGCTGGGAATGCAGGCTTTCGATTGCACCAGAGAAGAACAGAATTCCTGGCTTAATTCCTGCCTGAGTATTCTGGCAAACCATGGAATGCTTGCACTTTTTGCCGGCCAGAATCCTTGTGAAGGAAGTCGTAGCCCACTGGTCGCCGATTTCGCCGCCCGACTGTCAGTGGAAGCTATCTTACAGAGTCAGGGGCAGATTGAACCCGGAATTTATCCTGTCCACTGGTTTCTCGGCCCGAGGATGCGCGGACCAGAGCCACTGATGTGTGTTGAAAACCCCATTCGAGCACAGGACTTTCTGCCCAAGGTCGGGGAAGACGTGGCTGAAGCGTCCCAGCAGCTGGCTGAGGCAGTTGGTAATGCGATCGGCGCAAATATCTTCGGCCTTGGAGAGGCTGACCTGGAACACTTCAATCGGGAACTGGAGGATTTATCACGCGAGCATCTCAGGCAACAATGGTCCCGGCGGCCCGGCTGGAAACAGCGGCCGGAAGACCTGGAATTCAGCAGCTTTGCTAGAAAGTGGATTGCTGAGCAGAACCGTACTGACCCTGCTCTGCTGGTTGAACTTCGTCAATCACTGGACTTATACCGTGAAGCCCACAGGCACTGCGCATTGGGTGAACTGATTGTTGAGACTTCCGGTCCGTGGCAGGCGTCCCAGCCCAGGGTGGTATTGGCATGGGTCGAGACGGTGCTCGGGTTCCCCGTCGCGCTTTATGGTCTCGTCAACCATCTTCTCGCGTTAATCATTCTCTCGCTCAGCGGGTTGTTCGGGAATTCCCCGAAAAGGGACCCCAACGGGAATTCCCCGAAAAGGGACCCCAAAGTCGAATGGCTGCTACGAATCTTTGCAGTCCTAAGTTCTTACACACTTCAGATCTTCGTGGTCCATTTCTGGTGGGGAAGAGCAATCGCGGGTTATTATGCTTTGACCTTGCCCGTTTCAGGTGCTTATCTGTGGCGCTATCGCTGGCTTATTCGGCGCCGGGTCCGCGTGCTGATTCGGAAAGCATTGCACCCGGCCAGTCCACCCGGCCAGCTTGTCCCGTGTTGCGCGCGCGAGAGACACCATTCTCCGAAGGTTCAACCAGGAGCTCGAAAGTGCCGCTCAATCCTCCACCACTCTGAACGTGCAATCGCACGGCCTTGCCGAATGACGACCGGCCCAAATGAACGAAGCCTCCCCGCACAGCGACGGACCGAACCCCTTACTCGAAGGCGGGGGAGTCTTTCGCCTGGAAGAGTTGACCTTTACTCAACTTGAAGCGTTGGACCGCAACCGGGTGGTTGTCCTCTTCACAGTCAGTCCTTTGGAAGAACACGGCCCGCACCTTCCTGTGGGGACCGATCTTATGACCTCGGCCGCGATCTGCGCTAAGCTCGCGGGCCGAATCCTCGAAGCCAAACCCGGCTGGACAGTTCTGACCGGCCCCAGCATTCCCATCGGGACTTCCGCATTTGACCGCGCCGGAACACTGCTGGCGCGCGCTCGCACGGTGCGTAACGCAGCTCTGGATTATGGCGCAGCGCTGGCCCGGCACGGCTTCAGGTACATCCTAATCCTGAACGGTCATGGGGGCCCGCGCCACATCGTGGCTCTTGAAGAAGCTGCTGCTGTGGTGTCCAGGCGCTATAAAGTGCGCATGTTCTCGGTCAGTGGCCCCGTTCTATGGAAGTTCATGCGCGGCGGGTACTCGAATCGTCTGGAAGTCCTCCTCGGGCGCCCGTTCACGGCGGCGGAGCGCGAAGCGCTCGATGGGGACACGCATGCCGGAATGTGGGAAACTTCGCTGGTCCTGCTGCACCGCCCGGAATTGGTGAAATCCACCTACCTGAGTTTGCCTGCACAAAAATTCAGACCTATAAACGCCATTCGCAGAAACTACCCTTTGCAACTGGGAAATCGCATGGGCTATATTGGAACGCCTTCAGCCGCATGCAGAGAATTGGGCGAGGCTGCACAGCGCCTGTTTCTTGAAGCCGTGTGGGAGATGGTCGAGCCGGTACTGGACAGTGGCAACAGGAAATGGCGGCAGACCTCTTTCCTGTACAAGATTCCAGTCTTGCGTACAGCTTTTCCCGGCCTCGCTGCTGCTGCCGCGGCCGGGCTGGCGGTGTGGGCAATCCTGCAATGGCTTTACTAGCATCCGAGGTAACGCAATGGCGCTTTTTCTCACTGAAGAAGATGTTCAGGAACTCTTTCCGATGAAGCAGGCCCTCGAGTGCGTTGAGGCAAGCTTTGTGGCTCAAGAAAGCGGCAGGGCCGTAAACCAATCGCGCCAACGGCTTTTCCAACCAGGGTTTTCACTCCACTACATGGCAGCGGCCCTGGTGGATGAGCATTTCGCCGGCATGAAGATTTATACCATCACCTCAGGCGCTGCCCGTTTCCTGGTTTTGCTTTTTGATGCGAAAACGGGAGACCTGCTGGCAGTGATGGAAGCAGACCACCTGGGGCCGCATTCGGACTGGAGCGGCAAGCGGCGTGGCAACCAAATATCTGGCCCGCCCGGACGCTTGCAGGGTGGGAGTGGTCGGGGCGGGGCGGCAGGCGCGGACACAACTGGAAGCGGTTGCCGGCGTTCGGAAGGTCCAGGCAGCCCGTGTCTTCGCAAGGAACGAAGCGCTTCGTGTAGAGTTTTGCAATGAGATGACGGACAATCTCAAATTCCCCGTTGAGCCCGCCGCAAGCGCCGAGGAGGCTGCGCGCTTTGGCGACGTCGTCATTGCGGCGACGACTTCAGCGAAACCCGTCATCAAAGGAGAATGGCTTCGACCGGGGACCCATGTCAACGCCATTGGGGCCAACATGACCAACCGCCGGGAGATGGATGACGAAGTGCTGCGCCGGGCCGATGTTATTGCAGTTGATTCCGTCGATCAGGCCCGCGGTGAAGCCGGCGACCTGGTCCAGGGACTGGAGGCGGCAAATCGAAGCTGGGACGACGTAGTGGAGTTGAAAGACGTTGTGACTGGAACCAGGCCCCGGCGTGAATCAGACGAACAGATCACGGTCTTCAAGTCGTGCGGAATTGCAATATGAGATGTCATGGCCGCAGGCTTTATCTATCGTGAGGCGCTTGAGAAGAAAAGAGGAAAGTATTTCGGCATCTGGGAGGATTTGCCCCGGTAGCGGGACCTTAACCTCACTTTGCCGGACCCTTTGAGTCGGATTCGATTGTGATCGTCTTTGCGATCACGTCACCCGCCTCTGTCAAAGTACCTCTAGCCAGAATCTTTATTCCGACACGAAGGTCTGACGCCTTGGCCGGGCTGCCATCCTCATGCTCAATCTTCGTTGTGGAATCGTACTTCACGGTAAAAAGCATGTTCTGGCCACTATCCACCGTAAGAGTTCCGGGAGATTGTTCTGTGATGTTTCCGCTGACGGAGAACGAAATATCCTGCGGCGGTGGGTTCTGGCCCTGGAAGGACAAAGCGTTGATGGGGTTTGTGGGCAGTCCAAGGCCCACCGAGATCACCATCACGAAAAGGACGTGACGGATCCGTCGTGCGAATTTGGAAATTCCGGCCACGAAGCAAATTCTAATGCGAATTTGGAGGATATGCCAGCGAACAACCGGGAAGCACTGCGCGGGCGGATCGCTTATCTGACGGCGCGATCATGAATTCACTCAGGGAAAGCTATGCCGAAGAGGCTTGAGGCTTTCACACACTGGATGCCCACCTCGCCCGAATTGCCCGACCTCCCGCCAGCCCAAACAACGTGGAAAAGCGCGTCATCATCCCCGGCCTTCGGCCTGACCCGAATCTCCATGCCGGGAGTCAGGGGATAACTGCATTTGAGGCGTGCCCCAAACTTGCTGACGGTGAGAACATAAGTCTCTTCGGAGAAAGATTCTCCGTTCGGCAAAGTCCCCGTAACAACCACGGGAATACGCACCTGGACCCGGGTGCTGCGACGCATCGAAGCTTTGATACTCAGGCCCATGCCCTCCAAACTCCGTGAAAAAGCGTGCCGGCCGGCACCAATAACAACGCCGGCCACAACGAAAATCACACCTCAGAATATTCTGTCGCAGAAAACGCGAACGCTTTCTGAACCTTAATTCGTTGATCGTCAAACTCGAAGGGAAACTTGAATTTGTTGGGGGTCGCCCTGCAGAACTATCTGTTACATCCAGTGTTTCCGCCGGATATAAATGAACACAATAATGGTTGAGGCCACCATGATGAGGCCGATTGGAACCAGCGCATAGGGGTTCTGCTCGAGGGGAAGCCTGATATTCATGCCATAGAAACTGGTGAGAACCAGGAGTGGCATCGCAATGGTGCCCCACAGGGTGAGAATCTTCATCACCTCATTGGTGCGGTTTGCGACCGCGGAAAGATAAATGTCGATCGATCCGGTCAGCAGGTCCCGATACGTTTCAATAAAATCGATCACCCGGACAACGTGCTCGTAAACATCCCGATAATAAAAGCGCAGGTCACGGTCAACGACACCGCGCGCCCCTGAATGAGGGATATCGTAGCGCCTGATCAGACCGCTTACCACCTCGCGCATGGAAGTGGAGACGCGGCGAAAATCCAGCAGAACGCGTTTCAAGCGTAAAATCTCACGCAGCGTGGTCGGGACAGGATTGCGGATCACTCTGTCTTCGAGCCGGTTGATGAAGTCGCCAAGATGGTCAAGGGCGGGAAGGTAATGGTCTACGGCCGAATCAACCAGAGCGTGAGTGATGCGCTCCGGATTGTGAAGGGCAGCTTCCGCTCGCACGCGTGTGGCCACAGCGGATACCAGTACAGACTCTCCTCCGCTTACCGTGAAAACGTAATCAGGGCCGAGGAAAACATCAAAATCGTCAAACTTCACGCGACCCGCGCCCGGAGCCGAAGTTCCAGGCGGATCGGGACTTGCAACTGCGCCCGGGTCCGCCGCATTCGCCCGGACGGGTTCCGCGCCGCCCGAAACTGCCGCGCCCCGGGACGAGCGCTTCTCGCCCGGACCGGGGGCGAGTACTTTTATGACAACAAAAGTGTACGTATCGTGTTCTTCAACCCGGGCGGTCTGGCGGCAGTGTCGGCAGTCTTCCACTTGCAAGGGGTGAATACCAAAATGTTCGGCCAGTTGGTCAAGAGCAGGAGATGACGGGTCCGAGAGATGAAACCAGCGGACACCCGGAGTCACGGTCAATGACTCCAGCAGGGTCTCGTTCGATGCCGTCGGCTCATGGGACATAGCGGCAAAGGAATCGAAGCCAATATATCACGGAAATTTCGAGACGGCGAAGGGCGCCTGCGAACTCAACCGGATTTCCCCAACCCGTTGAGCACCCAATCCATTCACAATGGGATGCTGCTCCAATCCTGGTTTAGAATGGAGCGTGGTCATCATAAGAGATAATTCTGCGGTTTAGGGGTTAACAAATAAAGGACTGAATGCCGGCGTAGGAGTTCCTGTTCGTCTGGCTAATGCTGCATGGAATCCGCTCATCTGCAGGAGCAGCAATGATTCTCTGTTTCGGGGGAGCGCCGACCATGTTGAGAAGTTGGAGATTACGGGTAAAAAGGTTGATTCCGCCGACGGTGCTTAACAATGCCCTCCTTAGGGTGCCGATCCTGTACCGGACTGCGCTCGTTAATTACGAAACCAATATGGGGCCTCGCGAACTCGAGGACTTGCATGAAATCCTTCCCGAAGTGGTTAAGGTCCACGGTGACCTTATCGAATGTGGTTCGTCGCGTTGCGGCTCTACAGTGATCACGGCCCTTTGGCTCAGGAGACACGGCCACAATAGACGGGTATTCGCGTGCGATAGCTTTGAGGGCTTCAGACCTGCAGAATTCGAGAAGCAAAAACAACGTGGTCTGGTCACGGACGCAGACAACGCATTCACCTCCACAAGCTACGAATATGTCCTGCGCAAAGTGCAAGTACTGGGGCTCGATGGAATGATTGTTCCTATCAAGGGATACTTTCAGGATACGCTGGAAGGTATCCCCGGTCCTTTTTGTTATGCGCTTATTGATTGTGACCTGGAAGAGAGCATGGAATACTGCGCCCGCACGCTTTTTCCAAGACTATCGCCGGGCGGATGGATGGTCTTCGACGATTACTTCTCACAACAGTTCAAAGGCGCCCGCCACGCGGTAGACCGGTTCGCGCGGGATCACCAGACCCAGGTTGAATTAAGTGAACCACGCCGGTCTCTCTATGCAGTTCGAAAACGACACGATACCACTGCTGAGTAAGTCTCCGAACCGCCCAAGAAAGCTGGTTCTTTTTGCTCGGGAATTACTCAGGCTCAGCCACACCTCGTGTCAAGCAGATTGCCCTCGGTCGAGCAGAACTGATGCACCCTTTCGCGCCCTGCTGGCACTTCTTACTAGCCCGGTTCCTGAAAAGGTATACAATCATGCCTTCTTCCACACGCTTATCAAGTGTAAGCACTATCTCACAACCTGGGCGCTGCCCTCGTCAATGCAGAGCGTGGACCCAAGGCTTCGAACCGTCCTTACATTAGAGCGGCCGCACACGGAAAAGCCCGCCCCGCGCTCCCGTCTACAACATGCGGCACCGTTCACGAATTTTGTCGTGGCCCTGTCCAGAATCACTGAACGACCTTAAAAGTTGCCCCAATTCCAGACGCTGGAGTTATGGGGGATAGCGTGGGATTGCAGAGCACAGGGTAGAACCCACCTGTGCCCCATGAGGCTGTTACGAGCAGTCCGTACCAGGTTTGCGGGTGCATTTGTATGGTAGCCAGGGCAGGTGCACCCGCAGCGCTTACCAACGACAACGTTGAGCAACTATTAGCGGGAACTGCGGTCGTCGGGATGGTAAAGCCCCCCGTTACCGGCAACTGGTAGGCCCCTTTGTCCAAGCGGATTGCCGGGCTTGGGTTGCTCCCTACCCCCGACCACTGAATCTTCGACCAGTATGTGGTAGCGCCGGTACTATAGTTCCCAACCGGAATATTTACGCAGTTATTTTCCTTGCCGCAGTAGAAACTGACGTTGTCCAGAACTGCTACGCCAGTGGGAGTTCCTCCAGTGGCATCGTAGTACCAATTGGATGATGTGGAGAGTTCATCAAAGATTCTAAAGTCGTCATTGGTTATCTCCGATGAGGCATCGTTGAATTCAACAGCATGGGTCGTTGGAGAAGGGCTCGGCGCATGGGTTCCCTGGATGACACTGCCGTATAATCCCTTGTCGATCAAGGCAAATCCGGGGAATCCCTCCTGGCGCCAGCCATGAATGTGAATGTCATGGGAATTATAGATATAGATTGCATACCCATAAAGACCCGGGGGATAGGGATTCGCCTGGCTGAAGTTCCAACTGTGGCCGGACAGGTTCACGTCGCTAACGCCGTATAGATACACGGCAGGGCCAAGGCCGGAGGACAGTAACTCCATGTTATTGAATGACACATCTGTCTCGGAATAGGTCCCCGTGCCGAGAGTAACGAAAGGGCTGGTGATATTGAAATTATTCGTGCCCGTGACGACAAGAGGGTAATCCGCTTCAAGAAGGTCATCCGACAGGAATGTGATCTCCCCGCCAAACAGATAAACGCCGAATGAATAAGTCGTACCGCTATAGTGAAGCGGCATCGAGAAGACGCAGTTTTGAATATGCTCAAACTGGCCGCTCTGGCCTGTTGCGATGCGTCCGGAGAAGATTCCTACCGTGCTTGGATTGCTCAGTCCGGATTTCTGAGCCGTGACGTCCAGATTAAGGAATGTCTTCTGATGTGAATTGGTAATGTCAAACAGAACTCCGCCTGTATTCGCGCAGATCAATCCGGAGGAACCACTTTGGATTGGACCGAGTCCGCCGGAACCTTCAATCGTCACCCGCGCTCCATCCATGGTCATATTTATCGCGTCATTCAACAAATAGCAGCCTGAGCTTCCGATGGGAGGAACATAGACAATGCCGCCGCCCGCCGCGACCGCCGCATTATAGGCGGCTTGGAACGCCGGACTGTCATTGGTCACTCCATCTCCCTTTGCTCCGTAGGCCTTAATGTTAAAGACCTGGCCGCCTTTATCCTGAAGGTTGGCAATAACTGAAGCTCCCGTTCCGCTGGGGGTGAGATTTATGTTCTGGCTGGTTCCAAGCGATGAACAGTGAAGGTCGCCCGCCGAGCCCGCCACGCAGGGCTGGGGCTGGAACCAGGTACGGGCATCGGCAATCGAGGTAATCGACGACCCCCCGGTCACCACCTTCGCAATGGGAATCTGCCCTGCTGAAAAAGCCGATGTGCTGACCGCGGGAGCACAGTTGTTCGCGGGATTCAGATAAATGTAGTTAGTCGTGCTGGCGACCAGGGCCAATGATCCGCCGGGGTAACTGACAGGCGCTGGCGGGTTGCCACAGTATGCAGTCCCCGCTGGCGGGTTGCCACAGTATGCAGTCCCCGCTTTCAAACTCAGGGTCAGGCCACTCCCTGCCGTTGGCCAGTAGCCCGGCGCCATGCCATTCACGTACTTGGCGTTCACGGAGTAAAGCGGCGTTCCGGCAGGCGCCTGGGGCTGCTGGGCAAGAGCAATTCTGAATTGTGAATTATAAATTATGAATGAAAGGACAAAAACGCTTGCGGCCACCAAATGGCGAGAAAACCTATCAAATCGCAAAGTTCTGGTTGCGCACTTCATGGGACTCACCTTTTTGAATTCATAATTCATAATTTTCACCATATTTGCACCTTCGCGGTCACCGTCGGGTCTGAGGCGACCAGATAGAGATTCGTGTTGTCATACA
>OBIZ01000178.1_pt1 | contig 11308 bp, 8 predicted proteins | sample 1519801 | NCBI WGS metagenome assembly OBIZ01 (sample SAMN01911456, study PRJEB22533) | soil metagenome | biome: Soil | place: Malaysia | collected 2012-04-30 | depth DG_metagenome m | reverse complement strand
CGCGGAGTTGACTTCACCATATCCTCAACAGTCTTCTTGCCGCCATCCATCACGATGTTCATGGGCGCTTCCCCGTATTCGTTGGGAAGCTGAAAACCATGCCCGGTAGCGGTCTTTCCCATTTTGCGGGCCGTGGCCCGCGCATAGACGAGATTTGTGACTTTCCCCTTTTCCACCAGATTCACGCGCTGCCGCGGGATCCCTTCGCCGTCAAACGGAGCGCCAGCCTGCAATGGATGAAAGACGTCGTCGCGAACATTGATGTTTTCGCCAAAGAGCTTTTCGCCCACGCGATCGGTCAGGCAGCTTCGGCGCTCATGGACCGAGAGTCCGCCAAAATCGAAGAAGAGAAAACCCATCAAGTCCAGAACCGCCGCCGGCTCAAGAATCACCGTGTACTTTCCGGGCACAATGTCCCGCGGGTCCTTGCTCTCAAGCGCCTTGCTCGCCGCACGGTCGGCAAGAACTTCCGGCTCAAGCTCGAGGCAGGAGGGCGAAGTCTTCTTGGCCCAGCCGGAGCTACCCTCCTCCAGCATGGTGATGGAGAACTCCGAACTGGTTTCTTCGTGAAAAGCCTCCAGGCCACGCGAGTTGAACAGGCTGGTCACGTAAATGCCGTTGGAATAGACCCCGGCAGCCGTCAGGCTGTCTTTCTCGGCGCGTTTGATAGCCTGGCGAACCGTCTCTGCGCGCCCTTGCGGACTCAACTCCGCAGACTCGGTGTCAAAGCGGTCGACCGCGCGGTACATTTGAGGCCCGGGCATCGGCAAGAGTTCAAGATTGGGAGGCTGAAGGCGCGCCAACGCCAGCGCCGCTTCACAAACCTGCCGGATGGAATTTTCGTCCAGCTTGTTGGTGCTGGCGCGCGCCGTCCGCTGGTTGACCACCGCACGCACAGACAGGTTTAAACCTTCTTCCGCAACGTTCTGGTGGATGCAGTTGTTGGCGAATCGCGTCAGAGAGTAAGCCGTGGAGGTGATAAAAGCTTCCGTCTCGTCGGCGGTGGAATATTTGAGGACCTTCTTGAAAATTTCTTTTGCGCGTTCGCGTTTGAGCATCGTTCCGCCAGCAATTGCGGGGGTTATCGTCAGCGCCCGGCAGGCAGGAGTTATACAGCCGGACGGACGGTCCCGCTACTTTGAATACGCCACGCCCACCTGGACTTTCCTGAAGCGCGTGGGAGAAGCACCGTGCCCGGTTCCCATGGTCTGCATCGGCTGACCCTTGCCGCAGTTGGGAGTGCCCCACAGCGTCCACTCTTCGGGGCCGCAGATGGCGTCACAGGAATTCCAGAACTCGGTAGTGATCCCTCCGTAGCTGGGATTTTTCAACATGCGCGTCCGCTTGCCGTTCTTGATTTCCCAGCCGATTTCTGTCCCGAACTGGAAATTGTAACGGCGGTCGTCAATGGACCAGCTCCGGTTGGTCTCCATGTAAATTCCGTCGTCGGTGTCTGCAATCAGATCTTCAAATTTTCCCTTGCCCGGGAGCAGGCTGACGTTGGTCATGCGGATCAGCGGAATCCTGTTCCACCCTTCCGCCCGCATGCTGCCGTTAGAACGCTCCTGGCCAATCGCTGCGGCGGTCTCGCGCGAAGTCAGGTAACCGGTGAACAAGCCGTCGCTGATGATCGGAGTGTTGTGCGAGGGAACCCCTTCGTCGTCGTAGGCAAACGTGCCGAGGCCGGGCCCGTGAGCAGGCGTGGCGTCGGCAACCACATTCACGATGTCTGACGCGTACTTCAGCGTACCCAGCTGATCGAGAGTCAGAAAACTCATGCCCGCAAAGTTCGCTTCCGTGCCCAGAACGCGGTCAAGCTCAATCGGGTGGCCGATTGATTCGTGGATCTGTAAGCCCACCTGAGAACTGCCCAGGATGATATCCCTTTCACCCGCCGGACACTGGTCACAGGCATGCAAAGCAACCGCTTCCTCGGCAATGCGCGGTGCGTTTCCCAACAGGTCCAGTTCTCCGACCAGTTCGTAACCTTTGGTCTGATATTGTCCTCCAAACGAGTTCGGATAAGAACGCCGCTGGATTTCGTTTCCGGCAAACGACGTGGCTACAAATCCCGTGCCGGTCTGGTTCTTGGTCTGCCGTATTTCCGAGCCGGTGCTGGAAAGAAAAAGCTGGTCAATGCGATGAAAATCCATTGCCACTTCCGCGAGCGTGATGTTCTTCACCTTGCGCAGTTCAGCGTCGACCTTCAGCATCAGGTCCAGGCAGCTTGACACGGGAATTGAAAACGGGTCGATCCGGCAAGGGCCTTCCCATCGGTCCACGGTCTTTGTTTCCGGAGCGAGTTGAACATCGTGCTTCTTTGCCAGAGCGCTGGCCCTGGCGATTTCGACCGCCTTCAGTGCTGTGGCGAGAATGCCCTGCCGGGACAGGTCGTCCGTCGAGGCAAATCCCCAGGCGCCATCCACAATCACCCGCACGCCCAGCCCCAGGGACTCCGATTCTCTAACCTGTGCGGTTTCGCCGTTCTTGGTGGAGAGATATCGCTGGCGAATATCAATAACACGAACGTCAGCGTAAGTTGCACCCTGCGAGGTTGCCGCATCGAGTGCCATTGCTCCGAACTTTTTCATTGCGCAAACCTGCTCGAGAACGGGATCGCTATTCCCTTACCGTTCATTCTTTATTCGAGTTTTCTCGAATTCTGAATCGGGTTTCCTGAAAAAATCATGGATTGCAACTTAACTGGGAAGGCGAACGGTAAGGCCGTCGCGCAGGGTAGCCTTACCGTTCTATTGTCGCGCCCACAGCGCAGGACCATGATACTCACGCGAGCGGGCTTAAGTTCCTTCAGACCAGGATGCGAGGTACTCAACCTGTTCCGGAGTCAGCGTATCAATCTCGATACCCATCGACTCCAGCTTCAGCTTGGCGACCATCTCGTCAAGATCAGTGGGAACAGGATAGACATTGGGTTTCAGGTCCTTGCTGTTCCTGGCAAGGTACTCCACCGAGAGGGACTGGTCGGCAAAGCTCATGTCCATCACTGCGGCCGGATGTCCCTCCGCCGCTGCCAGGTTGATCAGCCGGCCTTCGCCCAGCAGATAGATCTTGCGGCCGTCCGCCATCGTGTATTCGTCAACAAACTCACGGACTCTGCGCTTGGATGTAGCAAGAGCTTCCAGGTCCGGAATGTCAATCTCAACATTGAAGTGCCCGGAATTGGCTACCGAGGCCCCGTCGTTCATGGCCTCAAAGTGCTCTTTCCTCAGGACCGATTTGTCGCCAGTGAGCGTTACGAACACCTGGCCCACCTTCACCGCGTCGGCCATCGGCATCACCCGGAAGCCGTCCATCCGGGCTTCCAGCGCGCGCGTCGGATTAACTTCCGTCACAATGACGTCGGCGCCCAGGCCACGCGCCCGCATGGCAAAGCCGCGCCCGCACCATCCGTAGCCGGCAACCACTACAACCGAGCCGGCCAGCAGAATGTTCGTCGCCCGGACAATGCCATCGACCGTTGATTGCCCGGTCCCGTAGCGGTTGTCAAACAGGTGCTTGGTGTCGGCGTCGTTGACCGCAATGATGGGGTACCTCAACACGCCCTGCTTGGCCATAGCGCGCAGACGGATGACGCCGGTGGTAGTTTCCTCCGTTCCGCCGATGATTCCCGGAATGAGGTCCTTGCCCTTGGTCAGGATCGTTGTCACCAGGTCCGCACCGTCATCCATGGTGATGTGCGGCCGGTGCTCGAGGGCGGATTGAATGTGGGAATAATAGGTTTCATTGTCCTCGCCCTTGATGGCAAAAACAGGAATCTGGTAGTCCTGCACCAGAGAGGCCGCAACGTCATCCTGAGTGCTCAACGGGTTCGAGGCGCAGAGGACAACATCGGCACCGCCATCGCGAAGAGTAACGGCCAGATTGGCTGTTTCAGTTGTGACGTGCAGGCAGGCGGAAATTCTGAGCCCTTTGAGGGGCTTCTCCTTCCGAAACCGTTCCTGGATCAGTTTCAGAACAGGCATCCATTGGCCGGCCCACTCAATGCGTGTTTTGCCCTTGGCGGCCAGGCCCATATCCTTAACGTCGTAAGCGATCTTATTGGTCACAGGCATTACAAACCACTCTCCTTCCGTAAAATCGCAGCCTTGTCGGTCCGCTCCCATGCAAACTCTGGATCGCGCCGTCCAAAGTGACCATAAGCTGCTGTCTTTCTGTAAATCGGGCGGAGCAGATCGAGCGACTCGATGATGCCCCGGGGCGACAGTTGGAAATGCTTGCGAACCAGCTCAACCAGCCGCCCGTTTTCAACTTTTCCCGTACCGAACGTATCTACCAGCACGGACACCGGCTCGGCAACTCCGATGGCATAGGCAAGTTGAACTTCCGCATGAGTTGCAAGACCGGCTGCGACAATGTTCTTGGCGATGTAGCGGGCCATGTAGGCAGCTGAGCGGTCCACCTTGGTCGGATCTTTTCCGGAAAACGCCCCGCCCCCGTGGCGCGCCCACCCGCCGTAGGTATCAACAATGATCTTCCTTCCCGTCAGGCCGGAGTCGCCCACCGGCCCGCCGGTTACAAAGCGTCCTGTTGGATTGATGTGAAACTTGGTGTTCGCGTCAATCATCTGCGCGGGAATGACCGGCTTGATGACGCACTGAATGATGCCTTCGCGGAGCGTCTCGTTGGAAACACTCGCCGAATGTTGCGTGGAAACCACAACGGCATCCACCCGCAGCGGTTTGTGGTCTTTGTACTCAACCGTTACCTGAGACTTTCCGTCAGGCCGGACGAAATCGAGAATGTTTTTCTTACGGACTTCCGCCAGCCGCAGGCAAAGCTTCTGGGCCAGGGTGATGGGCAAAGGCATCAGTTCTTCAGTGTCATTGCACGCGTAACCGAACATCATGCCCTGGTCGCCCGCGCCGCCCGTCGAAACACCCATGTCGATATCGGCACTCTGGCGGGTGAGGTTCACATGGACCTTGCAACCATCCGCAGTAAAGCCGCCTTCAGGGTCCGTATAACCAATGGAGTTGACGGTGTCGCGCACCAGACGCTCGATGTCCAGCTTGGCGCTGGTAGTGACTTCGCCAATCACGTAGACGTCCGCGTCTTTCACCATCGACTCGCAGGCGACGCGGCCCTTCGGGTCTGCCGCAAGCACGGCGTCAAGCACGGCGTCCGAAATCTGGTCACACACTTTGTCGGGATGCCCTTCCGTCACCGACTCGGAAGTGAAAAAGTAATGATGCTCAAGCCCAGCCACGTGGGTCTCCTTCCTCTATGCAAAAATATCGCCCGGTGTGCAAATATGCAACGCTAGCACAGCGCCTCCAACACCGTCAACCATTTGGTGCCCTGAGCCCAGTCCACAAGCAGCGAACAGCGCGATTTCGGGCTTGAGCAGCTCCTTCGGAGTTCTGAATGCCAGCATCCTGAATGCGTGCACCAATGGAACAGCTTCACGCCACCACGCCTACCCCGTCTTCGCCACCTCACGCCGGGATTTGAGATATTCCTGAATGAACGGATCGATATCGCCGTCGAGGACGCGGTCAGTATCTCCCACTTCAAACTTGGTCCGATGGTCCTTCACCATTCTGTACGGATGAAGCACGTAGGAACGAATCTGGTTGCCGAAGGCGATCTCGCCCTTGGAATCTTCCAGCTTTTGCGCCGCTTCGCGCCGCCGCTGGAGCTCCAGGGCGTAGAGGCGCGAGCGCAGGAACTTCATGGCCATTTCGCGATTGCGGTGCTGCGACCGCTCGTTCTGGCACTGCGCTACGATTCCGGTGGGAATATGCGTGATGCGCACGGCGGAGTCGGTGGTGTTTACATGCTGGCCGCCCTTCCCAGCGGAACGGTAAGTATCAACCCTCAGCTCATCGGGCTTGATTTCAATATTGATGGCGTCATCAATTTCAGGGCTTACGTATACCGACGCGAATGAGGTGTGCCGCCGCGCAGCCTGGTCGAACGGCGAGATGCGGACCAGTCGGTGCACACCGCTCTCGGCGCTCAACAGCCCGTAGGCATACTCACCCGTAACGGTAAAAGTCGCTGACTTCAGGCCGGCTTCTTCGCCAACCTGGTAATCGTTCAGTGTGAACTTAAAGTTGTGCCGCTCCGCCCATCGTCGGTACATGCGCAACAGCATCTCAGCCCAATCCTGCGATTCGGTCCCACCCGCACCAGGATGAATGGTCACGATGGCGTTCAACTGGTCGTTTTCGCTGGGCAGCAGGCTGGTGGTCTCCAACTGGTCGACCTCAGCGCGCAACGCGTCCATCTCAGCCCGGATCTCCTGCAAGACGCCTTCACCTTCGCTGGCCAGCTCAAAGTAGGCCTCAAGGTCTGAGAGCTTTGCGGCCAAGTGCTCGTCAGACTGAATCGCAGACTCAAGCCGTTTGCGTTGGGTGAGGATTTTTTGAGAGTTCTGCTGGTCTTCCCAGAAGTCGGGGCGGGCTATCTGCTTTTCAATCGTATCCAATTCGTGGCGTTGTCCGGCGGCGTCAAAGAAAACTCCGAAGTTCCTGGACTCGCCGCTTCAACTCGTCAAATTCTCTCGTCAGTTCCTCAATCACGATTACTCCTCAAGATTGTTCTGAATTTCAGCCTGCCGCGCGCCGGAAACCCGGCATCAACAGAACAAGGACCATTCCCGCCGCAACGGCAACACAGAACCAGGCAAAAACGTCGCCATTCTCGGTGTAGAACGTCTTCTTCGTCAAGTAACGAAAATGGCCGGTCAGGATTCCATACTGGTTCCTTGGAATCTCTTTTTGGACCCTGCCGTAGGGGTCAATAATCGCCGTGATGCCATTATTCGTGCCTCGCAGCACGAAGCGCCCGTTCTCGATTGCCCGAAAACGCGCCATCTCAAAATGTTGGAATGGGGCCGATGAGTCGCCGTACCAGCCGTCATCAGAAATGTTTACCAGAACGCCAGCCCCGCCGGCGGCAAACTTCCGGACCAGTTGGGGGAATATGGCCTCGTAGCAGATGAAAATCCCGATCACACCCTCCGGGGTCCTGGCCACCTCGACGGCCTTTCCCGGGAGAAAATCTCCAACCTCAGCGGTGATTTTTCCTACCTTGCCCGGAAACGCCCACCAAGGCACATATTCGCCAAAGGGTACCAAATGAATTTTAACATAATGGAGCAGCAAATCGCCGCCTGGCCCGAGCAGGACGGCCGCATTCTCTGGTTGCGACGATCCCTTCCCCCCAAAAGTCACCGTGCCGCTGATGACGTATGCGTTCACCCGTTTGGCCATGCTTTCTATCGCCCCGCGAAAAACAGGATCGCGGCCATAAAGGAAGGGCGCGGAAGTCTCCGGCCAGACGATAAGTGGCAGGGCGGCAGAGGTTGCGCCCGACACCCGGGCGGCTTCCACGCTGTCCGACACCAGGCTTTCGACAGGTCCCGGATTCGTCCAAGGAGCCCAGCTATCCATCGCCGCTTCACCCAAAGGAATGTTGGGTTGGACCAGAAGTGCAACATTCGGTTCAGGTTGCTGAGGTGGAGGTTCCAGCAGCCAGTTACCTGCAAGAAGGATCGCCGTCCAGGCGGCCAGGGCCACCAGGCTGACTTTCCGGCCGCGCTCCACCAACGCCCAGGTCACCAGCGCACTGGTAATTACGGCCAGGAACGAAAGGCCATAGACGGCGGTGACCGACGCCACCTGCTGCAGTCCCACCGGCCGGACCGCATACCCAAGCAGGTTCCACGGAAACCCGGTGATCAGGTAGGTCCTGGCCAGTTCCATTGCAACCCACAGGAACGGACCCAGAATGAGGGCCGCGAAAATTGACCTGCGGGCTACGGCAGTTTCAATCAGTCCAAAAACGCCATAAAACGTGGAAAATACAATTACAAATAGAATTAGGACGCCCGCTGCCACCACCGGATTCAGGTTCCCATAACCCTGCATCACACTGACGAACCAGTAGCAACTCCCCGAAAGAAACACCGCCCCGGCCAGGTATCCAAGCCAGAATGCCCGTAACCATCGTTTTTCAACGATGAGAGCCACCAACAGAGGAACACAGGCAACCCATACCAGAATGTTCCAGTTGACAATCGGGAAACAGGCGAAGAGAAGAAGGCCGCTGAAACCGCTGGCGGCGTAGCGTACCGAAAGTTTTTCGAGCCAAGGTGAAGCGGTGGAGTTGGCGGTTATCATTCCCTACCTGAACGAGGAGGTCCCGTTACGCCACAGACTGTGGAGGAAAAAGGAAGGCCAGTTTCTGCCAAGGGGCCCGGCGGGCCTGACCTCCGAATGCTCAGCGCACGACGAATGGCCGGAAGCCCTCCCCCACCAGTTTATCTCGAGTGGCGTCGGCCGCCGCGCGCGTCGTGAACGGGCCCACCTGCACGCGATAGAGTTTGTCGCGGGCGTGGGCCTGCTGCGGAGTAAGAACATAAACAGGGTAGCCCCGGGATTTCAGCAGCTTTACAAGGTTCTGCGCGTCAACAAGCGTTCTTGAGGCCATCACTTGAACAGCGAAATGAGAATTTGAATTGGTTGAAGGCGAGTCCGACGACTGACGTCGAGGCGGGGACACCGAATTGCTTTTGGGCACTACTTTTGGGGCTGTCTTCTTCGGAGTCGCGGCAGTCTGGGCTTGTTCCTTCGCAACAGGTTCGGGCGTCAAGGGTGTCGGACGCTCTGGTTGAGGAACGGAAGCCGAACCGGGACTGACGGTCTCGGTCTCCATGCCTTGCGGGGATGACACGCTGGAGCTGCCAGCCGGAGGGTTCACCGTGGGCGGAATGTCGCCCGGCGAGGTTACGGTTTCCGTGACAGGCCCCGCTTTTGAAGGAGCATGATTGTATCCCACAACAAAGCCCAGAGAAAAGAACACGGCGCAGACCGCAATTGCGGCCAGAAACATCAGGACCAACTGGCGGCCCGAGGCTCCCTTCTCATCCCGAAAATAGTCCATTGGTTTACCCATATCTCTCCGACGGCGCAGGAATCACGCATCTCCTGGCTTAACCCTTTCCGGAGCTCTGGCCGGCCGGTGGCACATTCACTTTTTGCATCAGAACTGACAAGAGCTCCACTGGAATCGGGAACACGATGGTCGTGTTCTTCTCCGTACCTAATTCTGCCAGAGTCTGAAGATATCGCAAAGTGATGGTGATAGGTTCCACCGCCAGAATCCTGGCCGCGTCCGCCAGCTTCTGTGAAGCCTGAAATTCTCCATCGGCATTAATGATTTTCGCACGGCGTTCCCGCTCAGCCTCTGCCTGCCGGGCGATTGCCCGCTGCATTTCCTGCGGGATATCCACCTGCTTCACCTGAACCTGTGTCACCTTAATGCCCCAGGCCTCTGTCTGCTCATCAATAATGTTCTGCAGCCGCAGGTTCAGCTTTTCGCGCTGAGAGAGCAGATCGTCCAGCTCCACTTCGCCCAGCACAGCGCGGAGAGTGGTTGCCGCAAGCTGCTCAATTGAATATCGAAAGTTGGTTAGCTCAATCACCGCCTTCTGCGCGTTGATAATCCTGTAGAAAAGGACGGCGTTGACCTTTACGGAGATGTTGTCGCGCGTAATGATGTCCTGGGGCGTTACGTCCCAGGTCTCAATGCGCAATGAAATCTTGACGAGCTTATCAATGGGCCACCAGATCCAGATCAGGCCCGGACCCTTGTCCGGCCGCTGCACGCGGCCCAGCCGAAAGACAACCGCCCGCTCGTACTCTCTGAGGACGTTCAAGCACGACGCGGCATAGAAGAAAAGGATTACGCCGGCAACCAGATAGCCCATCTCTCCTCCTTCCCGTTTTTTCGCGGAACAAAAAGGTGCTGTTCCCGAATCACCCGCTGTAATGGCCCGGCCCGCTGCTTCAAACCGTCAGGACTTGCCAATAATTCCAATTGTGGACAGTCTACCGGGATTCTTCCACAGGCTCAACATGCAATGTAAATCCTTCAACCTTTCGAACCCTGACACGGCCGCCGGGAGGAATGTGTTGTTCAGCCCGCGCATCCCACAACTCACCGTGGACGAGAACCTTGCCCTCCGGGTTCAGGTCCGTGCGCGCCACGCCAATTGAATTCACCAGGCCCTCTTCACCCGTGACCGCCTTGCTCCGGGTCGCTTTCCAGGCGAAGCGCATCAGAACGACGGTGATGACGGCCAGAGGCACAACTACGGAAAGTACGGTTGTAATGTAGATCCTTGTGCCCGGCCACGGCGAGTTGATGAGGATCATTGACCCGAAAATCATGGCAGCGATTCCCCCCGCGGCGAGAATGCCATGCGAAGTGTAAGCTGCCTCCAGGCCAAACAATGCCAGGCCAATCAGAATTAGGGCAACTCCGGCATAGTTGATTGGCATGAGGTGAAAACCGAATAGTGACAGGACCAGCGCTATCGCCCCGGCGACCCCCGGCAATATTCCGCCCGGATGCGTAAATTCAATATACAAACCCAGGACACCAATGGCCCCCAGAATAAACGCGATATTGGGGTTCGCCACCCAGGAAAGAATACGTTTGAACCAGGGCATCTGATAAGGAACAATCCGGGCCCCCGCCAGCTTCAAGACCGTTTCGGAACCATCGGAGCGTTTGATCGTTTTGCCGTCAAACTCTTTGAAGATGTCCTCCGGGCTGTTAGCGATGGCGTTAATAAGATTGTTCTTCAGGGCTTCCTGGTCCGTCAGCGAAATACTCTGCCGAACGCCGTCTTCGGCCATCTTTTCATTCCGTCCCCGCGTGTCTGCAATCGAACGGATGAATGCGGCGGAATCATTCAGGACTTTGGTTTCCTCGGTTTTCCCCACCCCGAGGCCGCCGATCATCACGGGATGCGCAGCTCCTGTGTTGGTCCCTGGAGCCATTACCGCGATGTCTCCCGCAAGCAGGATGAAGAACCCGGCTGAGGCAGCTCGGCTGCCGCTGGGATAAACGTATGTGATAACGGGAACGCGCGAGTTCATCACAGCGCGAATGATCTCACGCATGGAATCACCCAGCCCGCCGGGCGTGCTCAATTCAAGAAGGATCGCACTGGCTCCCGTCTGGTTTGCGTACGTGATCCCGCGAACAACGTAGTCCGCGCTCACGGCCTGTACAACTCCGTCCAGATCGATCTGCACCACTACGGGAGGAGACTGGGCGGCATACAGCGGGGTAAGAGCTAAGACGCCCATCAAAAGGACTGATTGCGTCAAACCATACTTGAATAACTTTGTTCTCAAGGTTTGTCACTGTGCACGGACAATTGCGCGCGGATCTGCTCTGCCAGGTCCCTGGCCTCAGTATTGGCCGGTTCAAGCTGCTGAGCCGCCTGGGTCTGCTTCAAAGCCGGCTCCAGATGGTCGAGGGAAACATA
>OBIZ01000177.1_pt1 | contig 11322 bp, 11 predicted proteins | sample 1519801 | NCBI WGS metagenome assembly OBIZ01 (sample SAMN01911456, study PRJEB22533) | soil metagenome | biome: Soil | place: Malaysia | collected 2012-04-30 | depth DG_metagenome m | reverse complement strand
TGGGGCTATCGCTTCTTCCCGGCCACGACGTGGACGACGGCGGGAGGCGACTTCGACGCCGGCGCCAGCGCACAACTCCAGGTGGGAGCCTTCGGCTTCTACACGTGGAAGGCGGCGGCGATGCAGGCCGATGTGCAGGCGTGGCTGGACACGCCGGCGGCCAACTTTGGCTGGATCGTGATCGGCGATGAAACCCAGTCGCGCACCGCGCGGCGGTTTGATTCGCGTGAGAATGTCGTACCCGCCAACCGGCCCGTACTGAAAGTCTATTACACGACGATTCCGTAACGGAGGATGAACGTGAACCGCATCTTGAAATTCTCCTGCATGGTGATTGGCGCTACTCTGGCGTGCGGCGGCTCGGTGTCCATCGGCATGGGCGGCGCCGGCGTGGGTGCGGGTGTGAGCAAACAATCCGATTACGTGAAATCGATCAACGAGTGGCATGACGGGCGCATCCAGCGTCTCACCGCGGAAGATGGCTGGCTCACGCTGGTGGGCCTGTTCCCGCTGTCCAACGGCACGCACACCTTCGGGTCCGCGTCCGACAACGACATCACGCTTCCCGCGGGGTCGCCCGGGCACGCGGGATCGCTCACCGTGCAGGACAGCGTGGTCACGCTGGCGCCGCTTCCCGACGCGGGAATGACGCTGGACGGGAAACCCGCGACCGAAACCCCACTCGCTTCCGACGCCAGCGAATCGGGCCCGACGCGGGTTCAGATGGGTTCGATGCAGTTCTACGTGATCTCGCGTTCCAGCGGGCTGTATCTGCGCGTCAAGGATGCCAACAGTCCGGTGCGCAAGAATTTCAAGGGCATCGACCGCTTCCCGGTGAGCGACAAGTGGCGCGTGGACGCCGTATTCGAACGCTACAACCCGCCGCATCCGGTGAAGATCCCCAACGTACTCGGCTTTGAAGAGACCGTGCAGTGTCCGGGTGTACTGGTCTTCAAGATCAACGGCCAGACGTACCGCCTCGAACCGATGGCGCAGGAAGGCGACCAGCTGTCGATCGTATTCGGCGACGCCTCGAGCGGACACGACACCTACGGCGGCGGACGAGAACTCTACGTCCCCATGCCCGGACCCGATGGCAAGACCGTGGTGGATTTCAACAAGGCGTACAATCCGCCCTGCGTCTTCACGACGTTTGCCACCTGCCCGTTGCCGCACCGCGAAAACATTCTTCCCTTCCGGGTGGAAGCGGGCGAGAAAATGTGGGGGGATTCGCAGCACGCGAAGTTCTAGCAGCATGAAGATGCGCCATGCCCGCCCCCTCGTGCTGGCCGCCGCGTGCGCGCTGGCAGCCACCGTCGGCTGCTACGTGCAGTCGCTGCAGCCGCTGTACACCGACAAGACCATGATCTACAGCCCCGATCTGGTTGGCACCTGGGTGGCCAAACAGGACGAGGAATTTGTGTTCACCATGAGCGACACCACGCGTGGCATGTACACGCTGGTCAGCGATGAGGGCGGTTCCACGGCCCGCTTCCAGGCCGTGCTGCTGGAGCTGGGCGGCGTGCGCTTTCTCGACATATATCCGGAAGCACCCGAAACCGTGAACACGTTCTACCAGGATCACCTGCTGCGCGTTCACAGCTTCGTTCGCCTGGAGCAGGACGCCGATACCCTGTGGGTGTCCGATTTCGACGCGGAGTGGCTGCAGAACGCGGCCCAGAAGGGCAAGGTGCGCGTCTCCAACATCCCCATGGACGGGGCAATGCTCCTGACGGGACCCACCGGCGAGCTGCAGGCATTCGTGCAGAAATACGCGAAGACGCCCGCCGCGTTCACCGAGCCGGCCAAATTCGTGCGCACCAACTGACGCCGGGGCGCGAATCCGCCCGGTTTTCCGTCGCCGGCGTGTCACACCACGCCGGCCCTGCGCGTACAACTCACATACACCCCGTCTTGGAGGACGAAATGCGACAGACCATCCGGCACACCGCCCGCGGCGCGCCTCAATGCTTCCGCCATTCTCGATCCGGTCGACCGCCGCATGGTGATTTTCGGCGGCTTTTCGACCGACTATCTCAACGACATCTGGGCGCTCGATCTCGACACCAACACCTGGACCAACCTGACACCCGGGTCGGGACCGGCTCCCGCGCCGCGTCTCACACCTGCCAGCGTCTACGATCCCGACGGCCATCGCATGGTGATGTGGTCGGGCCGGGGACCGGGCGTGTTCTTCAACGACGTGTGGGCCTTCGACCTCACCACCAACACGTGGTCACAGTTCACGCCCGCCGGCGGACCGCCGCAGATCCGCTACGGCGTGGGTTACGCGTGGGATCCACTGGCGAAGGATCTGGTGACCTTCGCGGGATTCACCAATCTCGGACGCTTCGACGACGTGTGGCGGTTTCATCCCGCGGCGTCCACATGGACGGACGTGTCCCCCGGCAGCGGTCCGCTGGCGCGGTGTCTGCACGCCGCATGCTACGACGCGCACAAGCACCGCATGATCATGTACGCGGGACAGAACAACTCCGGGCCGCTGGACGACATCTGGGCGCTGGATCTGGATTCGGGTACATGGACGGATCTCACGCCGGCGGAGAAGCCCAGCGCGCGCTACTTTTCACCCGTGGTCTACGACGCCGTCAACAATCGTGTGGCCATGTTCGGCGGGCAGGGGCTGCTGGGATACAACAATCAGGCGTGGGTGTTCGATCTGTGGACGAATCAGTGGACGCAGCTGTCGCCGTCCGGCACGCCACCGTCACTGCGTGGCGGGTCGTGCGCCGTCTACGATGCGGGCCACGATCGCATGGTGATCTTCGGTGGCAACGACGGCACCGTGCAGAACGACGTGTGGGCTCTCGAAGACCTGTCGCAGACATCCACGCCGGTGCGCGGTCCGTTTTCGAACACACTGGTGCTGCAACCCAACTATCCCAATCCCTTCAATCCCACCACCACGATCGAATACGTGCTGCCGGTGCGCGGCCATGCGCATCTGCGCGTGTACGCCGCCAGCGGCGCGCTGGTGCGCACACTGGTCAACGACGTGCGACCGGAAGCCATACCACCTGGGACGGCCGCGACGACACCGGCGTACCGGTGGCGTCGGGGGTGTATCTGCTGCGCATGGACGCGGGCGGCGAAACTCGCAGCCATAAGATGATTTTGCTCAAGTAGCCGTCCGTCCGGGCGGGGTCCGGGACGCGGGGTTCTCACCCACGTACCGGGCCTTGCCCCACACCCCCGTCCCCCTTACTCTCAGCAACTCGCCCCAACTCTCCCTTGCCCGCCCCGAACGCGCGGGGCATGGGCATTGCAGTTTCCTCTATTGCTAATAGTGTGTGCACGGCTACGGCCGCCGATTTCCATGACGCGAACCATCATCCATATCGTGCTCGGAGTGTTGCTCTGGGTGGTGTTCGGTTTCTACTGGCACCTCGTCATGCAGCAACCCATCACGGGTCAGACCCGTCACGCGCTCATCATCGTGGGCACGGTGGTGGCGGCGATCACGGTATTCGACTGGTTCTGGATTCTTCACAACCTGCGCATCGCGCGCCGCACACGGCGGCGTGCACGCCGTGTGGAACCGCCTGTTCCGTCGGTCGATTTTCTGGGACGCGTGTTTACGGCCCAGGACGACATGCTGCGCCGCGCGCGTTACATCGAAGTGACCGTGGTGGAACTGGCCGACGAGCACCGTTCCACCGGGCACAAACTGTTTCGTGTCCGTGATGCGGTGCCCGAGGACTGAACGCGATGTTCGACCTGATCGCCATACTCGAAGCCATCGAAGGCAGCCGGTTGTACCTGCTTTCGCTGTCGTTCTTCGCGTGGTATCCGCTGGTGTCCAGCGGCGTGCTGGTGCTGGTTGCGCTCACGTATTACCTCCGCCGTGAACGCCGCGGCGACATCCAGCCCGGAGTGGACCCGGAGTACACGCCGCGCGCGTCGGTGCTGATCGCCGCCTACAACGAGGCCGAGCATATTCAGGACACCATCCGCGGGTTGCTGGCGCTCGATTATCCCAACTACGAGATCGTGGTGATCGACGATGGCAGCACAGACGCGACGGCGCGACGGGTGCTACCCTTTGTGCGCGAAGGCAAGGTGCGGTTGATCCGCAAGCTCGTGAACGAGGGCAAGGCCATGGCGCTGAATGACGGCTTCCGTTGCGCCACCGGCGAGATCTTCCTGGTCATGGACGCCGACGCCATTCCCGACCCGCAGATCCTGCGCGTGATCGTTCCGCATTTCAAATCGCCGCGCGTGGGAGCGGTGACGGGCAACCCGCGCGTGTTCAATCGCGATACCCTGCTGTGCAAGCTGCAGGCAATCGAGTTCACCGCCATCATCAGCCTGCAGCGCCGCTCGCAGCGGGTGTGGGGACGCATTCTCACCATGAGCGGCGTGGTGGGTGCATTCCACCGCAGCGCCATGCTCGATGCCGGTCTCTACAGCCCCGACATGGCCACCGAAGACATCGATCTCTCGTGGAAGCTGCAGCTCAGGCACTGGGACATCCGCTATGAACCGCGCGCGGTGGTGTGGATGCGCGTGCCGGAAACATTCCGCGGCCTGTGGCGGCAACGGCAGCGCTGGGCGCGCGGACTGGCGCAGGTGCTGCGGCGTCACGGCATGGAAGCGACGGCGTGGGAACATCGCCGTCTGTGGCCGCTGGTGGTGGAGTCGTGGTTGTCGATCGCGTGGGCGTACTGCTTCATCGTGCTCACGTCGTTGTGGATCTTCTGTTACGCGATGGGCTACCCGCCCGTGGGCGCGTCACCGATTCCCAACTGGTGGGGTATGTTGATCGGCACCATGTGTCTCGCGCAATTGCTGACGGGAGTGCTGCTGGACCGGCGCTACGACCGTCGCATTCCGCTGTACTACTTCACCGCGGTGTTCTACCCGCTGCTGTACTGGATCATGATGGCGGTCGTGACGTCGATCGCCACGCCGGGCGCGGTGCTGCGCCGCCCGGCGGACGGCCCGGTACGCTGGAAGCCGGTGAGGGGCGAATGAGAAGTAACTTCGCGCATTCGCGGGTCCTGTCACCGTCCACCCCCGGATGGGTCCATTTCGCTGTGCGCGCGGGACGGGCATCACCCGACTCGCTCAGGGTCCTCGCCCGGGCAACGGCCATTTGCAGCGGGCTGCGGATTCGCTCGCTGGGTGACGCCCGAATCCCGCGCTCTCTCGCGATGGCCTCGTCCAGGACACATCGGTCGCGCGCCGGGTTCCCCGTTGGCGCATTCGTCACTCTCATTCTTCTGGGAGTGGGAGGAGGTTGGAATGCGCCGGCTGTCGCGGCTACGTCACTCACCGCCGACGCGGCGCTCGACAGCGCGCGCACGGCGGCGGCGCAGGACCGGCACCACGATGCCATTCGCTGGTATCACCGCGCCATCGCCGCCGATTCGTCGCTGGCGCCGGAACTGACGCTGGAGCTGGGTCATCAGTACACGTGGGCGGACCAGCCGGACAGCGCCGTGACCATGTACCGCCGGTATCTCGCCGCGCATCCGGGCGACATCGACGCGGAAATCGGACTGGGGCGCGCACTGGCGTGGTCGGGACATTACAAGGAATCCCTGGCCACCTATCGTGCCGCACTCCCGCACGCCGGCGACCGCCGCAACGAAGTGCGCGACGCCATTGCGCGCGTGGAAAGCTGGCAGGATGACCACGAGGCCGCGCGCCGCGACTACGAGGCGGTGTTGCACGACGATCCGCACGATCTCGACGCGGCCATCGGTCGCGCGCAGGTGGCCAACTGGTCGGGACGCCATCGCGAGGCGGTGGCGCTGTACTCGCAGATTCTCGCGGACCACCCCGGCAACACCGACGCCCAGGAGGGGCTGGCGGCGGCCCAGTACTGGCTGGGACGCACGGACCTGGCGCGGGCGACGCTCGCCGATGCGAAACCAACCCCGTCCGCGCGGGCGTTCTCGAATGACGTCGAGCGCTCAGTAGCGCCGGACGCGTCGTACTCCTACGAACAGAACAAGGACAGCGACGACATCAAGCGGCGCACCCATACCGTCGATGCCGGTATCTGGGTCGACGATCTCACGCGCGTGGGCGGCGAATACGGACACGCAACCTACACCCAGGCACAACGCCCCGACGTCTCGCGCAACTGGCTGGCGGCGGTGCTGCGGCGGCGCTTCAACGAGACCTGGGTGGCCAACGCCACCGTGGGCTGGCAGTGGAATTCGTACGATGCGTCGGCGTTGCGTCCGCAACCGTACTGGCAGGACAGCTTCAACCTGTTCACCATCGACGGTTATGCCACCTTCACGCCACGCGACTGGACGCGCTGGGATTTCAGTCTGTATCGCGGCTCGCTGACCAATCCCGACGCGATCTATCGCGGTATCACGCTCACACAGTTCTCGGCCGGACTCGACTGGCGCCTGCGCTCGAACCTGCTCAATACCACATCGGCCGACGTGACGTTCTACAACGACGCCAACACGCGCACCGGATTCAACGAGCGTCTGGCGTGGCAACCGCTATGGCGGATGCCGGTGGGCGTCAACCATCGCTTCACGTCGACGACGGGATTCGGTTACTTCGGCTTCTCGAAGACCGACCCGGACAACGGCTACTACGATCCCCGCCAGTATCTGAGCATCTACGAAGAGGTGGCCCTCGACATGACGTTCACGAAACGCGCGCGCGGCCACGTGGCCGGCCGCCTGGGGCTGGAGCGCGAGAACGGCGGCGACTGGTTCGACGTGGGGCGCATCGACATATCGGGAACCTTCACCGTGCACCCGCGCGTGTCACTCACTGCGGGTTATTACAACTCCAACTCGCGACTCGATTCGCGTGAGGGATATGCAGCGAACGGTTTCTACATCAACCTGGACTACGTCCACCACGACTGACGCGCGCGCGCTCACACTGCGCGACGCGTGGGTGGGTGTGGTGGTCGCCATCGTGGCCGCCGCGTTGCTGACCGTGGCCATCGGCGCCATGGTGACCGCGGACGTGAGCCCGGGCCGGCATACCACCGATGACGGATCGGTGGCGACGGCGGGCGGCGTCTATCGCTCCGCCGACCGCGTGCCCATTCTCTGCTACCACTATGTGCGCCCGCCGGGCGGGCCGCTGCAGCTGGTGCGCGTGTTCGGCTACGTGGTGCTGAGCCTGCCGCTGATGGACGACTCCGAACTGTGGAAGGTGACCCGGCGCGGGTTCGAACAGCAGATGAAGTACCTGGTCACGCGTGGATACCACACCGTCACGCTGGATGAGGTTCACGAATGGGAGATGGGGCGGCGCAACCTGCCCGCAAAATCCGTGGTGCTCACCTTCGACGACGGCGAGGAGAGCGCGTACGACTATGTCTATCCCGTGCTCGAGAAGTACGGGCTCAAGGCCACCATGTTCGTGGTGACGTCGCGCGTCGGCACGCGGTGGAACGGCATGCAGTGTGTCGACTGGAAACAGCTGCGCGAAATGCAGCGCAGCGGTCTGGTGGACATCGAATCCCACACCCACGACCTGCATTACAAGGTGGGCGCGGGCAGCCAGCCGTGTCCGGTCTATCTCGCGCAGGCTGACGACCCCACCCAGCGCGCGGGTGAATACCGGACCATCTTCGAAGATCTGTCGCGTTCGCGCGTGACCATCGAAAAGCAGATCGGACGCACACCGCACTTCCTGGCGTGGCCCTACGGATTCGGCAACGCCGCGGTGGACCAGCTGGCAATCGATGCCGGGTTCACGCGCACACTTTCCCTGCGCGCCCGCCCCAACCGGCCGGTTGGAATCGGCGGCCGCATCCTCGCGGCCGACACCGAACGCTTCGAAATGCCCCGCTATACCGTCACCGCCCGCACTTCGTTGCGCGACTTCCACGCCATGCTCGACGGCACCTTCGATCCCGCGCGTTGAACCGCTTCACCGGCCGGCCGGTGGCACATTCCTTGCCTGCTACGCCCCCGTCATCTACGCGCGCCATGCGCCGGGGGGAAGATTTTTCATGTCGAACACGATTCCGCAGCCGAACACCGATGCCGCCTCCATGGGTGGCGTGCAGGTTCGCATCAATCGCAGCTCCTATATGAACTGGTCACTGCTGGTGATCGTGGTTCTGCTGATCGCCATCAGCCTGGCGTCCGTTCTCCCTCCCGTACTGAGCAGCCGGATATCCGAATTCTGGATCTTCTCCAAGCCGCAGATGCTGGTGATCGCGGGCCTCACACTGGCGCTGCTGCTGCTGGCCGGACTGGCGCACCAGATGCGCTATCTGAAGGCATTGCGCGCGCAGTTCGCGGCGATTCAACAGCAGGAACGCGAACAGGCGGAGCGGCACACCGCGCGCCTCTACGCCCTCTTGAACATGGGCCGCGTGATGGTCTCACAGAGCGATCTTCAGACCGTTTTCGATTCGATTACCAAACTGTGCTGCGAGGCGTTCGGCTGCGACCAGTCGTCGCTGATGATTCTCGACAAGGATGCCGAGGTCCTGGAGGTCCGGGCGGCGAGCGGCAAGGATATTCCGGAGGGCATGCTGGGTGCGCGCCAGCCCGTGGGCCGCGGTATTTCCGGCTGGGTGGCACAGAGGCGTGAACCGTTGCTGCTGACACCCATGCAGACTCCGATTCCCGGCCTCGAGTTCAAGAAGAAGGACGTGATCGCCGCCATGGTGGTCCCCGTCATTCTGCGCGACGAACTGGTGGGCGTACTCAACGTCAGTGCGCGCTCCAGTCACGTCGAGTTCAACAGCGACGATCTGCGCGCCATGCAGGCCTTCGCGGAAAATGTCGGTGCGGCGGTGCGCCACGCGGAACACGCGGAATGGATGCGTGCCACCATTCGCAAGTTGCAGGAGCAGAAAGAACGCGGCGCACACGGCGCCGCCCATCCGGTCACGCCGTCCGCCGGCGGAACCGACGGCGCGGCCTAGTACAGGCTCTGATTCCAGCCCCCGTCCACCCGCATGGTCACTCCCGTGACGTAGCTCGCGCGTTCCGATCCCAGAAACGCAACCACGGCGGCCAGTTCTTCCGGGCGTCCCAGCCGTTGCGCGGGAATCACGCGCTCCCAATCCGCGAACACATCATCCATTTCCCGGCTCTGCGTGGTGGCGGTGTGTTCCGCCAGTTCGTCCAGACGCTCGGTGCGGGCGTACCCGGTCGCGATGTTGTTCACGGTGATGCCCTCGCGCGCAAGATCGTTGGCGAGGGTGCGCGCATACCCCACCACACCCAGGCGCAGCGTGTTCGAGATCACGAGACTCGACCGGGGCTGCTTCACCGTAAGCGAGAGCAGGTTGACGATCCGTCCCCACGCGTTGCGACGCATGTGGGGCACCGCCGCCTTCATCATGGCGATGGGCGCCATCATGGTGGCGTCGATGTTGGCGCGCAATGTCTCCATGGAGACCTGATCGAACGATCCCGGCGGTGGTCCGCCGCAATTGGTGACGAGAATATCCAGCCGCCCCAGTACCGACGCGGACTCATCCACGAAGCGCCGGCACTCGTCGTCACTCGAGAGATCGACCGTCATGGCATGCACGCGCGCGCCAGGCACCGCCGCCAGCAACTGTTTCTCGGCATCGCGAATATTGCTTTGGTTGTGCGAGCAGATAGCCACCGCCGCACCCTCACGCGCGAATTCGAGTGCACACGCAAACCCCAGTCCCTTGCTGGATGCCGCGATGACAGCCATGCGTCCCTTGACTCCCAAGTCCATGTGGTTTCTCCTTGTTCCCGGTAATTGCTCCCGCCGCATCGGGCCCGGCGTCGCCGTGGACAATCGCCTCCGCGATCGGTTATACTCTTTTCACGGACGATCCCAAGAGAAAGCCGCGTCCGTCCGCAGCTTCATGCAGATGCCGCGGCCCGATGACAGGTTCTGTCTCCCAGGAGTAGACACCCCAATGAGCTTCATCCGCGACGCCAAGAGCCGCTTGTCCATTTTTGGTGAGCTCTGGGCATTCATGAAAGTCCGCAAGAAGTGGTGGCTTGGCCCCATCATGATTTTCTTGCTGCTGCTCGGCGTGCTGATCATCTTCACGGAAGGATCCGCGCTGGCACCATTCATCTACGCTTTGTTCTAGGTCCGCTGCGAGGCAGTGCGCCAGGGTCCACGGGCGGCGACTTCGGTCGTCGCCCGTTTGGTTTTTCAGTACTCGATGCCGCGCTGGGCGTAGATCCCGCGGTGAAACGGGTGCTTGATCTCACGCATCTCCGTGACGAGGTCGGCAAGATCGATCAGATCGGGATGCGCGTCCCGTCCCGTAAGAATGATGTGCATGTCGGCCGGCTTCTTGCGCAGTGCGTCGATCACCACGCGAATGTCCAGATAGCCGTACGCAATGGCGTTGTTGATCTCATCGAAGATGAGCAGATCGTGCTCGTTTTTCTCGATGGCCTCGCGGCATGAGTCCCATGTCTTCCCCGCAACCGCGATGTCCCGGTCGCGGTCCTTCGTCTCCCATGTGAAGCCCTCGCCCATGGGAACGATTTCGAAGCCCAGCTGCTTCGCCGCGTGCAGCTCACCGTAATCCCACGACCCCTTGATGAACTGGATCATCTTCACCTTGAAGCCGACACCGACGGCGCGAAACGCAGTGCCCAGCGCGGCCGTGGTCTTGCCCTTGCCGTTACCGGTGTTGACGATGATGAGGCCTTGCCGCCGGCCTTTGGGATTCTTCTTCTCGGTGAAACTCATGGGAGAGCCTGTATTCAGGGTTGTATCGCGGAACAGCGAGTCCTAAAATAGCACTGCTACGCCACGCGCACAAGCGCGCCCTGGCGCGCACGATTTTCGCCATGCGCACCGTCTACCTGGACAACAACGCAACCACCGCGGTGATTCCGGCCGTGTTCGAGGCCATGCGGCCGTTCTACACCGAACACTACGGCAACCCGTCGAGCGGACATCACCTGGGCGATCAGCCCGCCTCCGCCGTGCGCGCTGCCCGTTCGCGCATTGCCGCGTTTCTGGGCTGCGCCGATACCGAGATCATCTTCACCGGCGGCGGCACCGAGGCGGACAACCTTGCGATTCGCGGCATTGTCGAAGCAGCGCGCGGCAAGCGCCATATCATTACTTCCGCGGTGGAACATTCGGCGGTGCTCAATCCCGTGAGGCAGCTGGAGTCGAAGGGCTACCGCGTGACCGTGCTGGGTGTGGACCACGACGGACACGTGGATCTGGACGCGCTGCGCAACGCTCTCGACGACGAGACCGCGCTGGTGTCCGTGATGTTTGCCAACAACGAGACCGGCGTCATGCATCCCATTGCCGAGATCGCGCAGCTCGCGCACGCGCGCGGGGTTCCCCTGCACATCGACGCCGTTCAGGGCGTGGGCAAGGTGCCGGAGA
>OBIZ01000175.1_pt1 | contig 11379 bp, 10 predicted proteins | sample 1519801 | NCBI WGS metagenome assembly OBIZ01 (sample SAMN01911456, study PRJEB22533) | soil metagenome | biome: Soil | place: Malaysia | collected 2012-04-30 | depth DG_metagenome m | reverse complement strand
TCCCGCCTTGCAAGAATCGCCCGCTTTGACCACGATGGAGAACTAGTCCGGGCGAAGCGTCCAGGAAGTCCCAAGGCGTCCCCAAGGAGTCAATATGTCGAATGGCCTGAAGAGAACACTGCGCTACAGCGCGATCATTCTGGGTCTGGTGGTCGTGGCGCTGCTGGTCGCGCCGTTCTTTATCGACGTCAACAAGTACCGCGACCAGATCTCGCATGCCGTCGAGGATGCGACCGGCCGCAAGCTCAGCATCGGCGCCATGCAGGCCTCGCTGTTCCCGTGGATCGGCGTGCGGCTGGAGGACGTGCATCTGGCCAACCGGGCGGGTTTCGCCGACCGCGACTTTGCCAGCATCAAGAGCCTCGACGTGCGGCTGGAACTGATGCCGCTGTTCAGCGGCCGCTACGAGATCAAGCGTTTCGAGCTCGACCAGCCGGAGATCTATCTCGAACGCCATGCCGACGGCGAGACCAACTGGGGCGATCTGGCAGGCGGTACTCCGGCCGCCGGTGGCGAACAGGCGGCAGCGCCGGCTCCGGCAGCTTCGCCGGACAAGTTCTCGGCGCTGGCCGGACTGCAGGCGCAGACGATTTCGCTGACCAATGGCGCGGTCACCTGGGCGGATCAGCAGGGCGGACTGAACCTGACGCTGACCGATCTTGGCGTGCGCCTCGACGACGTGCAGCTCAAGCGGCCGATCGGCGTGGAGGTCACGGGCAAGCTGGGCGGCGATCCGTTCAAGGTGGTGGCACAGGTCGGCCCGCTGGGCGACCTGGCCAAGTTCGATGCCGCCCGCCTGCCGGTCAAGGGCGAGCTGACCGTCGATCATCTGGGACTGAAGAATTTCAAGGCGCAGCTCGCCGGCTGGCCGGCACTGCTGGGCCCGCTGGACGCTGCCGCCGTCGCCATGGATGCGAAGCTGGAGCAGCGGTCCGACGGTCTGCGGCTCGGCGAGGGCAGCGTGACGCTCGAGGCGGCCCACAAGATCGCCCTGCAGTGGAAGGCGGACATGCAGTCGGCCGACCGTGTGGAGCTCCGCCGCAGCCAGATCGACATGGACGGCCGCAAGCTGGCCGAGATGCACGGCGATATCGACAAGCTCGGCAGCGAATCGCCGACCTACCAGCTGCGCCTTGCCAGTGAACCGATCGACCGGCTGTGGCTGGCCGGCCTGCTGCCGGACCTGAAGACTCTCTACGCCGGGCATCCGGCACCGTGGAAGCAGATCAAGGTCGGCATGCTGCTGGCCGGCACGAGCGACCAGCTCGACCTGCGCGACCTGCAGCTGCTGCTCGACGGCGAGCTGGTGCAGGCCTCCGGTTCCGTTTTCCCGGACAAGAACGGCCCGAATATCCGCCTGCGCATCGCCACCAACGACCTGCACATCGATCCGTGGCTGCCGCAGGCGCAACAGCAGCCGGCGGCAGTGCCGGTGGCGCCGGTGGCCGGGACGGCAGCGACCAACGAGACCGAGCCCGACCTGCGTTTCCTGAAGGACTGGCGGGTGGCGGCCCAGGTGCAGGCCGGCACGCTGCATCTGCGCGGCCTGGATCTGCAGAACCTGCGCATGACGGTGAACGGCGTCGACGGCAAGTTCGATCTGAATCCGCTGCGCTTCGGCCTTTCCAGCGGCCAGGTGGAGGAGAAGGCGAGCCTCAATGCCGCAGCGTATCCGGCCCGCTGGACCGAGTCGGTGCACATCACCGGTGTGCAGGTCGGACCGGTGCTGAAGGCGGTGGCCAATCTGGACATGCTGGAAGGCGAGCTGGGCATGGATACCGATTTCAGCGGCACGGGGCTGAGCCAGTCGGCGGTGAAGACGCTCGGCGGCCACGGCAGCTTCACGTTGCGCGACGGCAAGGTGCGCGGCTTCGATATCGCCGGCACGTTGCGCCGGCTGGCCAATCCGCTGGCTGCGACGGGCCCGCAGGAGACCGATTTCTCGCAGCTCTCCGGCAGTTTCAAGGTGACCAACGGTGTCGCCAGGAACGACGACCTGTTCATGTCCTCGCCGCTGCTCAGGGTGACCGGCAAGGGTACGGTCGATCTGGTACAGAAGAGTCTCGACTACCATGTCAAACCGACGGTGGTCGGCACGCTGGTCGGCCAGGGCGATACCGTAGCGGTCCGGCAGGGCTTCTCGGTGCCGCTGCACATCACCGGCTCGTTTGCAGCACCGAAGGTGCAGCCCGAACTGGATGCCGCCACCATCCTGCAGAACCTGCAGGGAGGGGGCGGTGGCGGTGGTGGCGGCAAGGTGGGCGGCGTGATCGGCCAGATCCTGCAGGGCAGCCAGCAGCAACAGACACCGCAACAGCAGCAACCGGCACAGCCGCAACAGACGCCGCAACAGCAGCAACCGGCACCGGCGACGCCGCAGAAACAGCTGCAGAAGTCGCTGGAAGGGCTGATCAAGGGACTCTGAGGATTTCCGCATGCGTATTTTCGAGCACCTGCGGCTGCACCCGGAGCGCCCGCAAATCCGCCAGATCCGCCGGGCGGTCGAGCTGTTGCGGGAGGGGGTGTTCCTGGTCGTACCGACCGATACGACCTACGTGCTGGTCTGTGCGCCGCAGGCGACCGGGGCACTGGAGGAGATCCGCCACCTGCGCCGGCTGGACGACAATCACCTCTGGTCGGTGATCTGCAGCGACCTGTCGCAGGCCTCCTCCTGCGTGAAGATCGACAACCTGGCCTACCGGCTGCTGAAACGCTGCCTGCCGGGGCCCTATACCTTCATCCTGCCGGCGAGCTCGGCTCTGCCGCGCCGTATCTTCGGCAAGCGCAAGGATGTCGGCATCCGCATCCCGAACCATGAAATCTGCCGGCAATTGCTCGCCGAGCACGGCGAGCTCCTGCTCGCCACGACGCTGCAGTTTCCCGGTGAAACGGATCCGGCCTTCGACCCGGACGAGTTCGTGCCGAAACTTCGGCACCTGAACGCCGCCGTACTCGATGCCGGCTGGTGCGGCATGGTGCCGACCACCGTGGTCGACCTGTGCAGCGGCGAGCCGGAACTGCTGCGCGAGGGGGCCGGGCCATGGCCTGCCTGAGACCGCCGGCCTGAACCGTGTCGCCGGGGTGGATGGCATCGGCCGGCACTTCGGTTAACATCCGGCGCTCAGATTGGTTGAAGACCGGGAGGTTGCATGATCGAGCGCGTGTTTGAGTGGCTGCTGTGGAACAGCCGTTTCGTGGTGATTCTGGCGGTACTCTCGTCGGTGGTCGGCATGCTGCTGCTGTTCGCCCTGGCGGCCGAAGGCATGCTTCAGCTGGCCTGGGAATTCATCGACATGAGCTTCCTGGGCGGCACATATCCCGATTTCCATGTCGAGGCGGTCGGTCAGATCATCTCCGCCGTCGACGATTTCCTGCTCGGTACCGTGCTGCTGATCTTCGCGCTGGGCATGTATGAGCTGTTCATCAGCAAGATCGACATTGCCGAGCAGGATGCGAATGCCAGCAATATCCTGCTGATCCACAGCCTCGACGACCTGAAGGACCGGCTGGTCAAGGTGGTGCTGATGATCCTGGTGGTGGCCTTCTTCAAGAACGTGCTGCACGTGACCTTCGACAACCCACTGAACATCCTCTACATGGGCGGCGGCATCCTGCTGGTATCGCTGGCGACCTACTTCACCCACAAGTCGGGCGCAAGGCACTGACCGTGAACCGCCGGCATGTCCTGCAACGCGTGCTGGACGTGCTGCTGTTCGTCGCCACCCTGGGAGCCGTCGCCGCCTCATTCATGCACGAGTGGCCCGACTGGGTGCTGCTGGCGGCCCTGCTGCCGTTCGTCATCCTGTTTTTCGTCCGCTGGTATGTGGCCGACGACAGGCGTGGCTGGATCCGCTCGAACTGGTTCGACCTGGCACTGGTCGTGCTGCTGGCCTCGCCGATCCTGCGATTGCTGATGGCGCTGAAGCTGGTCGGGCTGGTGCCGGCGCTGCGCATCGGCGTGCTGATCCGCGCCAACCGCGAGCGGCTGCTGCGCCTGTTCGTGATCTCCGGCGAAAGCTGGCCGGCGGCGATGGCGCTGATGTCGACCGTCGTCTTCGTATTCGGGACCGCCGCCTTCCTGATCGAGCATCCGCATAATCCGGCCTTCGGCGATGTCTCCGATGGCCTGTGGTGGGCCTTCGTGACCATGACCACCGTCGGCTACGGCGACATCGTTCCGCAAAGCGGCGGCGGCCGCATTGTCGGTGTGCTGACGATGGTATTCGGCATTGCCGTCTATTCGCTGGCGATCGCCAACCTGACCGTGTTCATCGAGCGCTACCGCCAGCGTGCCGAGCCTGTCGAGGCCGAGCGCAGCGCTTCCGGCGGGGAGTGACCGCCGGTTTTCGCCCCGCCTACTCCTGCTTGAGGCGATAGACGCCGGTGCCGGCGATCAGGTCGTGCAGCGTCTGGCGTTCCGGGGTGAGCAGCATGGTGACGAGACTTGCCGCCGGCAAACCCGCCGCGATGAAGAAGAGCAAATGGCCGGTATCCTTCCAGACCATGTAGACGAAGGTCATGCCCAGCGCCATCCAGGTCAGCATCAGGCCGGCGAAGCGGATCGAGGCGGCGGCCAGGCTGAGGCTGTCGCCGCTCTCCGCCATGGCCACGCGAAGTTTCCAGGGGCGCATGCCGGTGGTGACGCCGCCACGGACCCAGAAGCCGACGAAATAGGCGTAGGCGATGACGAGGATCAGCAATCCCTTGAGCCAGTGCGGGATGCTGCCCAGCGACAGTTCGGCGATGGTGACCGGAATGAAGAGGATGAAGCAGAGGGCGAACAGCAGGCAGAGGTCGTAGGCCGAGCCCAGCAAGCGGATGCCGATGCCTGCGATTACTGCTTTCGGACGTGCTGGTTCAGCCATGCTCCCCCCCAACTGATCATGAACATGCCGGTCAATGCCAGGATGACCGTGGCACCGGACGGCCAGTCGTATGTGTACGACCACAACAGCCCCAGCATGGTGCCGGCCACCGAGAAGGCAAGGCTCAATAGCCACAGCCCGGCCAGCGAGCGGCCCCACATCCAGGCGCAGGCGGCTGGAAGAACCAGAAGCCCCGCGGTCAGCACGATGCCGGCGAGCTTCACGCAGAGGATGACCGTCAGGCCGGTGATGCCGTAAAGCAGCAGTCGCAAGGGCGCTACCGGCAGTCCGCTGGCAGCGGCGGTGACCGGGTCGAAGGCGATGCTCCACCAGCCGCGGGCTGCCAGCAGCATGGTAAGCAGGATGACGGCGGCGAGGAACCATAACCAGTGCAGGTCGGTCGGCGCGATGGTCAGGATGTTGCCGAACAGGAGTCCAAATAAATCTACCTGGGCACGGCTGGCCGACGAGATCAGCAGCACGCCGATGGCCATGCTGGCGGCGAACAGCATGCCGGTGCCGGCATCCTCGCTGATGCCGCGCCGTTGCGGCATGGCGGCCAAGAGCAGTGCGACCAGCACGGCGATGCCGGTGGCGGTCGGCAAGAGCGGCAGGGAGAGCAGCACGGCAAGTCCCAGGCCGGCCAGCGAGGCGTGCGAGACGCCGACGGTCAGAAAGGAGAGGCGGTGCGCCATGACCATCACCGACATCGAGGCGGTGACGACGGCGATGAGCAGGGCCGGTGGCAGCGTCTCCTGCATCACGGGGCTGGCGAGGAAGGCCTGCAGGTCCGCCATCATGCCCCGTGCCCCTCAGTCCGGCTATGGCTGCAGCCGATGCAGCCGGCATCGTGCGCCATGACCTGCATGTGTTCGCCGTACATCGCCCGCCAGACATCCTCGGGGATGCTTTCGCCCTTCAGCGCATGGTGGTGGATGCGGCGGTTCAGGCAGGCGACCGAATCGACGTAGCTGGAAATCGCCGCGATATCGTGCTCGACCATGATGATCGCCATGCCCCGTTCGTCGCACAGGCGGCGCAGCAGGCTGAACAGCTGCTCCTGGCGCAGGTTGTCGAGTGCCGCCGACGGTTCGTCGAGCAGGAGCAGGCGCGGCTTGCGGACCAGGGCGCGGGCCAGCCGTACACGCTGACGCTGGCCGCCGGAGAGGTGGCGGAAATCGGCATCGGCATGCTCCTCCATGCCGGTCGCACGCAGCGCTTCCAGGATCGCGTCCGTCGAGTCGCGTCGGCGGCGCAGCGGCGAGGCGTAATCCGGCAGTCCCATGGCGACGACGTCGCGGACGCGGACAGGCAGCCGCAGCTCGTGATCGCTCAGCTGATGCAGAAAACCGATCTGCCGGAGCAGGCGGCGGCGGTTGAAGCGTTTCAGGCATTCGCCGAACAGGTCGATATGGCCGCCGTCGGCCTGCTCGAGTCCGGCGATGATGTTGATCAGGGTGCTCTTGCCGGCGCCGTTCGGCCCGACGATGCCGAGGAAATGGCCGGCCGCGAGCTCGAGATTGATGTTGTCCAGGATCGGCCGCTCGGCAGGGCCGAAGCGCAGATGCGAGATGCTGACGACGGGGGTACTCATGGCTTCACCGGTGCCGGCAGCTTGTCGGTCGACGGTTTGTCGGCCGAAAGCTTGTCGCCTGACATCTTGTCGAGGTTGTCCTGCATCAGCGCTTCCCAGCCGGTACCGCAATCGCCGAGCGCATCGAGGTAGACGAGGCGGACGGGGTGATCGGCGTGGCGGGCCAGCCATTCGAGCGAGCGGTTGCTGTGGCGGATGTCGCCGATGAGCCAGGCGTCGGGATGGGTCTTCAGGATGGCCAGTGCCTTCTCCAGCACATGCGGCCCCTCCTCATGGCCGTGCAGCGGCGATTCGAGCACGGCCAGCACCGGCACGCCGGCAGCTTCCAGCAGCGGCTGCCAGGCCGGATGCTGCATGATCACGCCGCGGCTGCGCAGTGGCGCCAGCGTCTGTTGCCAGCGGGCATCGATGTCGCGGACGGTGGCGAGTGCCGCGGCCAGTTGCCGGCGAATCTCCGCTTCGCGTCCGGGATGCAGGGCGATCAGTGTCGCGGCGATCTGCGGCAGTGCCTTGGCGACCTCGCCCGGCACCAGCCAGGCGTGGTTCTGCTGAGGCCACAACCGCAGGGTCTGCGCATTGTCGGGAGGCAACGGCCAGCCGGCATCGGTGCCTGGCGCCCGGATCAGCAGTTCGGCCTGTTTCAGCTGCTCGGCCCGGCGCGGCGAAATCTGGAAATGGTGCGGATCGGCGCCGGCTGACAGCAGGCAGAAGTTTTCCGACGATTTGTCCAGCATGGCGACCAGCCCGGCCAGCGGTGGTAGCGTGACGGCAATCTCGGCGCGGCAGGAGAGGGGGACGGCCAGCAGCAGGCCGGCAAGCAGGGCGGCGGATCGCATCATTGTTCGCATTTGGCTTTTTTTCCCACTATGCTTGCCGGGGAGGCCGAAAGCCGCAGTTTCAGGGGGGGGATCCAGGTGGTATTCGCGGAGCGATATTGCATGTGGGCATGCTATGGATGGCTTGATATGGGTGCAATGAAGTTCAGGACTTGGATGGAGGAGTGTCGGGCATGATTTCACCCGAGTATTTTGCCTATCGGTGGAGCTGGTACCGGCCGATTCTCAATCAGGGTGAAGACCCGGCCGAGCGCGTTCGCGTGGATGTGCGGCGGCTGCCGCTCAGGGTGCCGGGGCCGGATGCCGGCGATTACGTCCCCTTTGCGGTGCATTCGCAGATCCAGCAGATCATCACCACATCGCTGCGCCGGCTGCAGGATTATGCCATCCGCTACATGATCAAGGGCGAGAAGGTTTCCGCCCACAAGCTTCCCGTCATGAATGCCGAGGCGCGCGAGATGGTCAAGTACCTGCGCGGCCAGTATCCGCACCTGTCGCCGTCGCTGCTGCACCACTGGTGCGCCGAGGAGCAGGGGGCGCAGGCCTTGCTGAAGCTGTGGCGCGGCCTGTGGGTGCAGGGCTGGAAGCAGGACCATGCCGATGTGGCGCCCTGGGTGCCGGCCATCAACGTGCTGCTGCTCAGGCTGATGCGCGAATCGATCGCCGCGCTGCCGAAGGAGGAGGAGGCGATCACCGATCACGTGACGCTGTGCATGGTCGGCGGCCTCTACGTCTGGGCGCTGAAGTCGTTCCTGCAGAAATACGTCGAGGGCGAGGTCGAGGTGACCCGCATCGGCACCTACGAATCGATGATGCTGCCGGCCACGCCGATGGCCTTCGTGCACGATCAGCCGGAGGACGCCCTGCTCGGTGACGACCGCCAGATGATCCGTGCCTACGGCCTGGAGCCGGAGATGATCCCGAGGATGCGCGAACTGCGCGCCAAGGTGGGGCCGAAGAACGAGGGCGGCATGCTGGCGCTGCTGGCCCGCGACCGGCTGGGCGGCCATCTGTTGCGGCGCAGCTGGGCGCGCCTGTCGCTGTGGGAACTCTCCATGAAGACCGGCGACGGCAGCTGGATGCAGTGGGTGCTGAACGTCAAGAAGCTCGACCAGCTGCTCTCCGACCTGAATACGCTCGATGCCGAGCACCGCGAGGCATTGAACGGCCATACCGACATGCCGTTCGCCAGCTGGTTGCTGGCGGAACTGAAAGGCAAACGCGCCGGCGAGCCGTGGCTGCACGACGAGCGTACGCTCAATGCATTCCGTGTCTTCGAGGATGACGTAAAGGTCGAGGTGGCCCGCCGCAAGGCGGAGCGCCTGTGGCTGAACCGGGCGCCGGATCTGGTCGGCCGCGGCAAGGGGCCGGAAGCCGACAAGATGCTGGACAAGGCCTATCACGACGGCCAGATCGTCTTCCTGCAGCCGGATACCGAGCAGTCGCTGCACAGCGGTACGCGTCTGGTTTCGCGCCAGGGTTGCCTGCGCATCGAGTGGTCGGATTATCTGGCCGGCATGGGCTCGCTGCACGGGGCGGGCGCCGAGGCGTTCGTCGGCAAGCAGTTCATGTCGGGCGTGCTGGCGATCCTGGAGAGCCGCCAGCAGCTGTTCGTCGATTCTTTCTCGGCCTCCGGTTGCCTGTTGCGGGGCGGGGTGCCCGATCTGTTCGATGTCGGTATCCGGCTTCGCCAGCGGTTGCGGGAATGGTTCCGGGAGATCGGCCAGAGCGACAAGACCAGCATGCCGGCGGTCTCGATGTGCCTGGCGCTGGTCGGCGACTGGATGTTCGTGAAGCAGGAGCATGCGAAGTTCGGAAGCCTGACGCTGGCTTTCGCCCTGTCGGTCGCCCAGGCCGATGCCGGTGTGGCACGCGAGTGCGGCGTGGGCCGCCTGATCGCCTACCGCGATCACCAGTCCGGCCGCTTGCCACTGGGCGGCGTCCGCGTCGAAACCGTCGATACCGGTGTCGGCCAGAGTGTGCAGATGATGTACAACAACGGCTTTGCCCTGACGGCGTCGGCACTGGCCGAGCTGACCTCGGGATTGCGCAACAAGCATACGATCCGCGAGATCCGGGTCGATTACGCGCAGGCGCGTACGGCGCTGGCCGAGTTCCGTTTCCCGTCCGGCCAGCTCGATCTGGTGGTGATCCAGGACAATCGCGACCGCGAGAGTCCGCCGCATCTGCTGCTGAAGATCGGCAGGCCGTGCGTCGGCGGTGTCGATGTCGAGGTGTTCGAGGCGCTGGAGAGCGAGAGCAAGGCGGCTCGGGCGATCATCGACGCGTTGCCGCAGTGGCGGTGATTCTGGTTTGAGTCGGAGCCTGTTTCAGGCGCTGTTGCCCGCCGGTTTTGAGGTGCCCGCGGAACCTGTCGCGGTCGGCTGGTCGGGCGGGGCGGATTCCACCGCCCTGTTGCTGGCTTTGCAGGCCGCCGGTGCGGATGTCCGCGCCTGGCATGTCGACCACGCCTGGCGGCCGGAATCGGCGGCCGAGTGCGAAATGCTTGCCGAACGGGCGAAAGCGTGGGGGATTCTCTTCCATGCCGCGCGTCTTGCGGTGCCGGCCGGCCGCAACCGCGAGGCCGAGGCGCGGCATGGGCGCTGCCGGCAGTTCGCTGCCTGGGGTGCCGAACAGGGTGTCCGGCGGCTGTTTCTCGGCCATCATCGTGAGGATCAGGCGGAAACCGTATTCCTGCGGCTTTTGCAGGGAAGCGGTGTGGCCGGCTGCCGGGGCATGCACGCCGTCAGGGAGATGGCCGGCCTGTCGATCGAGCGGCCGCTGCTGGCGGTGCACCGGACGACACTGGTCGCGGCACTTCGCAACACAGGTGTCGGCTGGCTGGAAGACGGCTCCAACGGCGATCTGACGCTCAAGCGAAACCATATCCGTTGCACGGTCTTTCCGGCGATGCGCCGGGCGGGCGTCGAACCCACCGAGCTGTTCACCCGCTGGGCGCTGCAGGCCGAGCGGCTGACCGGCGAACTGGAAACGGCCGCCGCAGCGGCACTTCTGGAGACCGGCAACGGGCAGGTAAGAATCGGCTGGAAGGCCTGGCAGGAAAGCTCTCCTGCCGTACGGGCCCGGCTGCTGCAGAGGATGACGAGCGGGCTGTTCGGCGACGGAATCACTCCCGGCCGCCGCCATATCCTGCTCGCCGAATCGTGGACGCAGGCCGGCGGCTATGGCGGACTGGATCTGTCCGGCTGCCGCCTGGAGCGGGTCAACAGCAGCTTGCATCTGCGTCCTGCCGGCGCAATGCTTCGTTGAAACTGCTAAGCTTTAGCGATTCATAATGCATTCATCTATTGCGCTTAGTTTTTCAGGTTTGTGATTGGATCGGCAGTTTGAAGCCGATGATTGAGGTGACGACATGATGGGTAAAAACGTGATTCTGTGGATTGTGATCGGGCTGACGATGATGAGCCTGTTCAACATGTTTTCGTCGCCCATGCCTCAGGGCGAAAAAATGACCTATTCGTCGTTTATCGACAAACTCAACCAGGGATCGGTGGAGACGGCGACCATCCAGGGCGGCCATGTGGCCGGCCAGTATCGCGACGCTACCGGTAACCTGAAGAACTACGACGTGCTGGTGCCGCCGGAAGATCCGACGCTGTCGAAGCGCCTGCTCGACCAGCATGTCGTCGTGTCGGTGAAGGAGAAGGAGGAGATGCCGTTCTTCCTCTCCGTGCTGATCTCCTGGTTCCCGATGCTGCTGCTGATCGCTGTCTGGGTCTTCTTCATGCGCCAGATGCAGGGCGGCGGCAAGGGCGGAGCACTTTCTTTCGGCAAGAGCCGTGCGAAGCTGCTGACCGAAAACACCAACCGCGTCACCTTCGCCGATGTGGCCGGCTGCGATGAGGCCAAGCAGGAGGTCACCGAGGTGATCGAGTTCCTGCGCGATCCCTCCAAGTTCACGCGTCTCGGCGGCAAGATCCCGAAGGGTGTGCTGCTGGTCGGCCCTCCGGGAACCGGCAAGACGCTGCTGGCACGTGCCATCGCCGGCGAGGCGCAGGTGCCGTTCTTCTCCATCTCCGGTTCCGACTTCGTCGAGATGTTCGTCGGTGTCGGCGCTTCGCGC
>OBIZ01000173.1_pt1 | contig 11504 bp, 7 predicted proteins | sample 1519801 | NCBI WGS metagenome assembly OBIZ01 (sample SAMN01911456, study PRJEB22533) | soil metagenome | biome: Soil | place: Malaysia | collected 2012-04-30 | depth DG_metagenome m | reverse complement strand
CCGCCGATCCTCGCCCTTTTCGATGTGATCGAGAACGCCCTCCGCGGGAAGGCGAAGGCTGGCTGCGCGTTCATCAACGCGTCGCTCGAGATCAACTACCCGGGCCATCCGGTTCGTGAGGCCGCGCTCGCACATCTGCGTGCTCGGGAGGAGCTCGTTCGCCAACTCCTCGCCGAGTCGGGCATGGACGACCCCGATCTCGTCGCCCAGGTGACGCTCCTCGTCGACGGTGCGTACGCCAGTGGGGGGTCTCGCCGGGATCCGGCTGCGGCGCGTCATGCGAAAGCCGTGGCGGCCGCCCTGCTCGCGAGCCGAGCCGTCTCCTGACGACCAGTAAACGCGATGTCGTTTCTAGCGAGAGCCTGGCGGACGGACCTGCCTCGCGTCGTGCTGCTCCTGCAGGCCGGGAATGGATTCAGCTGGTTCGGCTACGGGTTGATCCTCCCGTTCGAGATCATCTATCTCCACGAGTTCCGCGGGTTCTCGACGGCGACCGCCGGTTTCGTGCTCGCCGCGATCCTCGGTGCGGGCACGGTCGTAACGCTTCCCTCGGGAGCCGTGCTCGACCGCTTTAGCCCGAAGTCGATCCTGATCGCCGCGAATCTTGGGAGCGGGGTCGGCTTTGCCGGCCTCGCGTTTGTCACCCGGCCGTGGCAGGCGTTCGCGTGGGCGGTCATCGGTGGAGCGGGGGTCGGTGTGACCCGCACCGCGAACCAGACGCTGCTCATCACGCTGATAACGCCGGAGCAGCGTGTTGCCTCGTTTGCGCTCGGGCGTGCGGTACAGAACCTCGGCCTCGGTCTCGGCGCGGCGGTCGCGGGTGTCGTCGTCTCTGCGGCAGAGAACCTGCGGTCGTTCCAGGGGCTTTACGTGTTTGATGCGGTCACGTACGTCGCGCTGGCGCTGGTCGTACTCGTGGTGGTACCGAGTCGGCGCGCCGCGGCGGCGGATCATGGCACGGAGGGAGGAGGGTTCCAGGAGGTTGCCCGCGATCGGAGCTTCCTGCTCGTCATCGCGATGAACCTCGTCATCCTCATCGTCGGCTACGCGCTGTTCATCAACATCCTGCCGCCGTATGTGAAGACGCATACGAACGTCGGCCCCGGTGCGATCGGGCTCCTCTTCGTCTTCAACACCTTCTTCGTCGCGGTCGCGCAGGTCCCAGCGACACATATCTTCAAACCGATGCACCGCGCGCGAATCGTCGCGACCGCAAGCGGGTTGTTTGCGATTGCGCTCCTCGGCGTCTTGCTGGCAACGCTCATCCATTCGGCGCTCGGGGCGGCGGCACTCCTCTGCGGCGTATCAACGGTGATCGCGATCGGCGAGTGCGTCCACTCCCTTGTCCTCGGGCCGCTCGTCGCCGACCTCGCTCCTCCGCACCTCCTGGGCCGCTACATCTCGGTCTTCAGCCTCATGGTGACCGGAGCCTTCGCGATCGGCCCGGGTATCGGTGGGGCGGTGCTCGCGTACTCACCGAACGCCGTCTGGTGGGGCGGCGCCCTCGTCGTGGGACTGATCGGCGCGGGCGCTCTCCTCGCCGGCGATCGCATCCCGGACAAGCCGGCCGCGACCGAGTCAAAGGCTCCGCCCGGCGACCCTATGCCTGACGCCGCATGACGCTCGTCGTCGCCTCCTCGGTCTGATGCCGCGCCGGCACGTGGTCCTAGCGCTTGTCGTCGCGGTCTGTTGGGCGGTGAACTTTGTCGTCATTGACATCGGCCTCGAGTCGTTCCCGCCGCTTCTCTTTGCCGCCCTGCGCTTCGGACTGACCGCTCTTCCGGCGATCTTCTTCGTACCGCGGCCAGACGTGCGCTGGCGGGCAGTTGTCGCCATCGGTCTGTTCATCGGTGTCGGGCAGTTCGGGGTTCTCTTCGTGGCGATGAACACCGGGCTGCCGGCCGGGCTTGCGTCGGTGATCGCACCTCTTCAGCCGGTGTTCACGATCCCGCTCGCCGTCATCGCGCTCGGCGAGCGCCCGAGTCTGCGCCAGGTCATCGGAGTTTCGCTTGCCATTGCCGGTCTCGGCGCGATCGCCGTAGGTCGCGCCCACGGCGTGCCTCTTCAGGCAGTGGCCCTTGGTGTCGCGTCGGCGGCATCGTGGGGCTGCGGGAATGTCGTGACCCGGGCCGCGAAGCCGAAGCGACCCTTCTCGCTCCTCGTGTGGTCAAGCGTCGTCGCGCCAACACCGCTGCTCGGACTGTCGCTGATCTTCGAGGGCACTGGCCGCTGGCAGAGTTCGGTGTCCTCGGTTGGTACGTCCGGCCTTGCCACCCTCGCTTACGTCGTCGTCGTCTCGACCTTTTTCGGCTACGGCAGCTGGTACTGGCTGATGTCGCGCTACCCGGCGTCTACCGTTGCTCCCTTCACGCTTCTCGTGCCGGTCGTCGGGATCCTCACCGCGTGGCTCGTGCGCGGGGAGCATCCGACGTGGGGCGAGCTGCTCGGGTCTCTGGTCGTCTCGATCGGCCTTGCGCTCGCGCTCGGTCTCGCCGACGCGCTCGCCGTACAAAGGCGAACCGCTGCGCGCGCAGTTCCACCCCCGGTGGCCGAGTGAACGACCGTGTCTCACACTTCGTTGCGGGTTGGCGCACCGGGCTCTCTCGCCCCGTGCTCATCCTTCAAGCGGGAGACGCGCAAGACTCAGACCCCTGCCGACTCGTACCTCGCCGACGCCTCCCGCTCACAGGCTCCGGCAAGATCAAGAAGCACGAAGTCAAGGAGCAGATCGCAGCCGGCTCCTCCGACCCGCTCCGCTGATCCAGGGCGAACCCGATCACGGATCGTCCCTGGATGGCGTCGAACCGACGGTTCAGACGTCGACGTTCGTGTTCTCACGGAATGGAACCAAACGGGGCACTCTCGAACCCCTTGCAAGCAATAAATCCCTGCATATAGCGAGCTTGTCGGCAGTGAAAAGCGATCTATCGATACGCGAACCGGCGCTGGATCGGCCCGAAAGCGCCTTCCTCGCCGTCGCGGGTCAGTCTTGGCGACGGTTACGAGAGCTCTTGAGCTCGCGAGTGCGCCGATGCGGGTGAGCGAGATCCACAGGGCCGTCGAGGCACAGCTCGGAAAGCCCGTCCGTTACGCGTCGGTGAAGGACGCTCTCGCGAGCCACGCCCGCAGGCACGATCGGCGATTCCGGCGCAGTCGTCGGGGCTGCTACGAGCTGCGTGCTGGGTGACAGCTGCGTCCAGGCTGTGTCGTTCGATCTTCGCCGCTCTGAACCCACGCATGCGCAAGCCGATACCCGCGCGTCGCTACAGGGAAGCTGGTGCAGTCTGAGGCTCTGTTAGCATCGCGCCTTCGCAACGCAGTCGATGCGTGCGGTGAGGCAGGCGTGCTCCTCACAACGAAGCTCTTCGTTCCGCGACCACCCGCTCGCGCCGTTCCTCGCGGTCGGCTGTTCGACCAACTGGAGGCGGCCGAGAAGACACCCTTGATGCTGGTGTCCGCGCCCGCAGGTTTCGGCAAGACTGCACTCGTCGGAGGCTGGGTTCGCGAGCGCCAGCAGCCTGCCGCGTGGCTGTCGCTCGACGAGGGCGACAACGACGCCGGACGGTTCTGGAGCTACCTCATCGCGGCGCTGAGAACCGTCCACGACGGCATCGCCGAGTCGGCATTGCAGCTCCTGCAGTCGCCCCACCCGCCGTCGGGCGAGACGGTTGCCACGATCGTCATCAACGATCTGGCTGCTTTCTCGCAGCAGGTGGTCTGCGTGCTCGACGACTATCACGTGATCTCGGCCGAGACGATTCACGCCGGCGTCGTCTTCCTCGTCGAGCACATGCCTCACAACGGCCGCCTCATCGTGACTACCCGGGCCGATCCACCGTGGCCGATCGCCCGACTGCGGGCAGGCGAGCAGATGAGAGAGCTACGCGCCGCCGACCTGCGCTTCACCGAGGAAGAGGCCAGTCTCTTCCTCGCGCGTACAGGGCTTTCTCTTTCCGCCGGTGACGTTCGCACGCTCGAGGCGCGCACTGAGGGCTGGATCGCAGGTCTCCAGATGGCGGCACTCTCGATGCAGGACCGCAGCAACAGGGAACGCTTCATCCGCGACTTTGCTGGCAGCCACCGCTTCGTCCTCGACTACCTCGCGCAGGAGGTGCTCGACCGGCAGCCCGAGTCGACGAGGAGCTTCCTGATGCAGACGTCGATTCTCGAAAGGTTGAACGGCGCACTGTGCGAGGCAGTCACGGGAGCCGCGGGCGGCCAGCAGATCCTCGAGGAGCTCGAGCAGACGAACCTCTTCACGGAGTGCCTCGACGACGAGCGGCGCTGGTACCGCTACCACCCGCTCTTTGCAGAGGTCCTCCGGTCTCAGCTCGCCAAGCCAGACACGTCGTACCTCGAGCCCGAGCTGCACCGTCGCGCGTCCGAGTGGTTCGAGGCGGAGGGCCTCGAGGAGCAAGCGATTCACCACGCGTTGAACGCACGCGACATCGACCGAGCGACTCGTCTGATCGCCCGAACCGCATCGGCCACCTTCATGGTCGGCAACCAGCTGCTCGTGCTGGAGTGGCTGCGCCAGCTGCCGAAGGAAGTGACGGCCGGGACGCCGTTGCTTGCACTCATCCACGCGTGGGCCTGCTTCGTGACGGGGGACTGGGAGGCGATGGTCCCAGCGCTCGAGGCAGCATCGGCGTCGATCGGGTCCGCCGCAGCCTCCGCGGAGCGGGAGGCCCTGCAGGCCCAACTGGACGGAATCCGGTCCTGGGCCGCCTACCAGACCGGTGATCTCGACAGCTGCGTGGCGCTCGCGAACGCCGCGCTCGAACGCATGCCCGAGGACGGTCTCGTGCCGCGGTGGATCATCTCCTCCGCCCAGAGCTACGGCCTGCTGCTGCTCGGAGAGAAGGCGGCGGCTCGGGCGGCTGCGTCCGAGACCATCGCGCAGAGCCGACGCGGAGGGGATGCCCTTACGGAGTGCCTCGCCATCGGACTGGAAGCACAGGCGCACCTGCTCGACGGGGAGCTCGCGAGCGCCGCTCGCGCGTACGAGCGGGCTGTCGTGGCGGGGACGGTCGGCGGCGAGCCTCTGCCGTCGGTCGCGATCGCACAAGTCCAGCTCGCCGAAGTGCTGCGCGAGCGCGACGAGCTGGAGAAAGCCGAGCGGATGCTTCGAACGAGCATCGCCGCCTGCGAACAGGCGCTGGGGCTGCCGGAGTGGGTCTTCGAAGGCAACGTGACGCTTGCTCGTATCCTGGCCGCACGCGGCGACGCGGACGGCTCGCGTCAGGCCGTCGATGATGCAGAGCGCGTCCTGCAGGAGGAAATCGTTCCCGGCGGTATGCAGCCGATCGTCGGCCGCGCGCTCTGCTACCACGTTCGCTACTGGCTCAATACCGGAGACGTGGAACGTGCTGCGAGGTGGTTGCGGCGGTGGGGCGTCTCGACCGAAGACAAGCTCGATGGCTCCCGGGAGATCCTCTATCTGCTGCTCGCGCGGACGTTGCTCGCCCAGGGTGCGCACGAGAGGGCAGCGCGGGTCGTAGATCGCCTCTCGTTGACCCTCGGCGACGAACCGCCCGTCGCCCTGGCAGTGGAGCTGCCTCTCGTGAAGGCCCTTTCGCTGCAAGCGACGGGGCGTGAGGAAGAAGGGGCTCAGCTGGCTGCGGAGGCACTTCGCGCCGCAGAGCCGGACGGCTACGTGCGCCTCTTCGTCGATGACGGCGTCCCGATGCTGGGACTTTTGCAGCGGGCGGCTTCCGCGCACCCGGCGGTCGCTGGCTACGTCGAGCGCCTCGTGAGCGCCTTCTCGGCTCGTGGCAGTCAGCTTTCCGATCCGACCGTACTCCGGATCGACGACGTCCTACGCGACTCGCTCAACGAGCGCGAGCTCGAGCTTTTGCACTTGTTCGCGGCGGGCTGCTCCAACCGCGAGATCGCCGAGGAGCTGTATCTCTCGGTTAACACCGTGAAGTGGCACGCGCGGCACGTTTACGCGAAGCTGGGTGTGAACAGGCGTGCGCTCGCCGTCGTCCGCGCCAGAGAGCTCAACATCCTGTAGCTCTCCCAACCGCCGACGCGTCGAACCATCCTCTTCGCCATCCCTTCGGGTGGTGACGCACTCCCGGCTGCGCGGAAGGATCCCGCGCCATGCACGGACGAGCCCGGACTGCCCGGTGAGCAATCGGCCCGTGGTGCCGCAGTACGAGATCAAGTTGCGGGGCCACGTCGACGATCGTCGGGACGGCCCCTTCGCCGGGCTCGCGTTCGCGCATCGCACAGATGCCCAGGGCGCGCCGGTGACGATCCTGCGCGGCCCGGTACGCGACGACGCAGAGCTGCACGGCCTGCTGGCGCGGATCCGCGACCTCGGGATCCCGCTGCTCGAGGTGAAGCGGGCACCGGGCGGCGGTGACAAGGCGCATCTACCACCTGAGACCAGCTAGGGCGCACCGGGAGGAGAGCAGACGATGGCCGAGACCAGCTCGATCCACGACCAAGCCAGGATCCGCCGCCTGCTGACGGCTCTCATCAGTCGCCCGAAGCGGGTTCTCCTCGTTACGGGTCTGCTCACGGCGGCCTTCCTGGTGCTTGGGATCGCGACCGCTCCCGACAAGGAAGCTTCGTTCAGTCCCGGCGGCGAGGTATTCAGCACGGCGGAGCACGTCGAGCGGACGTTCCGCGCTACGACGACGGAGCTCCAGTTCATCGTTGAGGACAAGGGCTCCGACGCGCTCGACCTCGCATCGCTGCGCGAGTGGAAGCGCAACTCGGACGCGCTGCGAGCTGACAACGAGCTCAGCCCGGCCTTCTCGACCTACTACGACAAGGACCTGGGGCGGACGGTGGTCGGCTTCTACACGATCGCCGACGCCGTCGACGACGAGCTGCACGGCTCCGGGGTTGCGGGCGGTCTCGGAAAGGCGACCGAGGGCCAGGTCAAGATCGCCCTCGGCCGCGTGCTCGCCGTGAAGCGGCCCACTGCAGTGTTCCGGGATGCGCTCTCCGTCCACGCCGTGTCGAGCCGAGAGCGAGTCGGAGGCACGCAGATCACGCAGTGGACGAGCCCGGCGTTCCTCACCTCCGTCCGCGTCGACCACTCGGCGTTCCCGGTCGACCTCGAGACCAAGAGCGACCCGGCGACACGCACCGACACCCAGCAGGCGGCGATCGACGATGCACGCGACGTCGAGATCGAGCACTGGGGACGCGATGCGCTGAGCGCTCTCCGCGGCGAGCAGCAGAACCTCAACGTGTGGGGGATCGCAATCGACAAGACGCTCACGTCCGATGAGTCCTTCAACGCGACGGTGCCGTACCTGCTCGGCGCCTTCGCGCTGATCGTGCTCCTGATCGGCGGCGTGTTCCGCTCCTACTGGGCGCTGACGCTCGCCGGCGTAGGAATCGCGGTGACGCTCCTCTGGGCCCGGATGATCACGAACATCATCGGCTTTCACGAGTCGATCATCCTCGACGTCATCGTGCCGATCGCCACGATCTCCTTCGGGGTGGACTTTCTGATCCACGCCGTCAGCCGCGTGCGCGAGGAGCTCACGACCGGCGCTCGCCATCGCTCCGCGTACGTGGTGGGCATCGCCAACATCGCCGGAGCGCTGGCGCTAGCACTCTCGACGTCCGCAATCGCCCTCGCCTCGAACGCGGCATCGAGCATCCAGGCCGTGACCGAGTTCGGCTTCGGCGCGGCGATCGCGCTCGCGTCGGCGTTCGTCGTGCTCGGCGTCCTCGCCCCGCTCTTCCTGCTCCGGATCGAGGAGGTGAGCGGCGCCGAGAGTCCGGCAGCGACAGGGGGTGTGTTCCGGCGTGCGTTGCGCTGGCTGAGGCTCGTCGCCGCCGCGGTGCTCGCCGCACTCGTGATCATCGGCATCATCGCCGCGCCGTTCGTGGGTGCGATCGGCACGGTGGCCTACGCGCTCCTCTTCATCGCGCTCCCCACCTGGCGACTTCGGCGACGCACGAAGGGTGCCCGTGCAGCCGCCCCGGCCGTGCAGGCGAACACGGCCGGCGAGTCGTCGGTGCTCGCAGGGCGACTGATATCGAGCATCGTGAGGGTGCGCTACGCGATGTTCGCCGTCATGGCGATCGTCACGATCGCCGCCGCGATCGGAGCCACGCACGTCGGTCGCCAGACCGAGCCGCGAGACTTCTACCCCAGCGACTCCGACTTCATCGTCGGCATCGACAAGCTCGTCGCGCACACGTCGACGGCGAGTCCAGGCGACGTCTACGTCTACCTCACGGGCGAGATCGCCGATCCGGCCGTGCTCGCCGCCGTGAAGACGGCGAACGAGGACGTCTCGCGGAAAGGAGGCGACCTCTTCGCCCGCAACCCCGACGGCACGTTGACGGCACGCGACAGCGCGATCGACGTCGCACGTGCCGCCGTCGGCATCGACTTCGCCCGCCGATCGGTCACCCGCACCACCGGTGTAACGCTCACCGACAGGAACGGCGACGGGCTACCGGACACTCCGCGCCAGGCACGCACCCTCTTCACGTATTCAATCGCGCACGGCGTGCCATCCGACACGTCGACCTTCGTCTACACGAAGGACCAGGTCGCCCGGCTCCTCCAGCCACTGGGCCGCGGCGGCTTCGCGACGGTGCTCCGCTACCCGCTTCAGGGCTTTCCCGACACGTCGAAGGTCAAGCAGGCGCGCCGGACGGTCGAAGCCAGCGCCCTGGGCCTCACGCAGAGCGCGACCAGCCACGGCCGGTCCGTCGAGGCCCGAGTGAGCGGCGACATCGTCGCCGAGCAGATCACCCTCGACGCGGTAACCAACGCGATGGTCATCTCGGTTCCCCTGGCGATGCTGCTGTGCTTCGCCGTGGCCGCATTCGCAATGCGCTCGCTGCGCCTCGCAGCGGTGAGCATCGTGCCGATCGCGCTCGTGATCGTCTGGCTGCTCGCCTTCATGGCGGCGTTCGACTACCACATCAACGTCATCACCGCGACCATCGCCGCGATCTCGGTCGGTGTCGGCATCGACTTCTCGACCCACTACACGATGCGCTACCGGGAGCGGCTCCGTGCCATGTCCTCGCGGGCCGAGGCGGTCCGGAGCGCCGCCGAGGGCACGGGGACTGCGCTGCTCCTTTCCGGGATCACGAGCATCGTCGGGTTCGGCATCCTTGCCCTGGCGCCGATGCCGATCTTCGCCGCCTACGGTCTGCTCACCGCCGTCATGATCGCGCTGTCCCTGGCGGCGACGCTCGTCGTCCTGCCCTCTCTGCTCTTCGTCCTCGGTCCCAGGCCAGCTGCCGAAACCTCACCCGAGCTCGGGTCGGTGGCCGAGGCGGAGACGACGTAAGAGCCGTCGGGGTTCGCGCTCCACCCAGGCCCCGCGGCGCGACGGTGAAGCGGCCTCACCGGAGGCGCGGCACGGGACGATCAGTGTCGCTGCCGGTACGCGCCGGCGCCGTTCTCCTGCTGACGATGGCACAGCTCGTCTTCCGGCTGGCCGCGCCCGACGAGGACTGGGCGAACTTCGTCTCCGTCGTGCTTCAGGCGGCGATTCTCGGCGCGGCAATGCTCGCGGCTCGCGTGTCGCGATGGCCTGCAAGGCTCCTCTGGGGGCTGATCGTGCTTGTCGTCGCCGTCTCGGCCGCGGCTCTTGTCGACCCGCGGACAGAAGTCGGGCATTTCCTCCTCCTCACAGCCGGCCTGGTCGTGCTCGCGCCCGCGATGATCGTCTTCGGAGCGTTGAGGAGCCTGCGGGCGCGGAGAGCCATCACCCTCGACCTCATGTTCGGGGTGCTCAGCATCTACCTCCTGCTGGGCTATGCATTCTCGCTCGTGTTCCAGGCAATCGGCGACCTCGGCTCAGCCGAGTTCTTCGCCAACGGAGCGAGCGAGTCGCCGTCGAACTTCCTCTACTTCAGCTTCGTCACGATGACCACCGTCGGCTACGGCGATCTTGCTTCCGCTGAGGGGGTGGGACGCGCCTTCGCCATCGCGCTCGCCCTGATCGGGCAGATCTACCTGGTCACCGTCGTTGCGATCATCGTCTCAAGCCTCGCCACAAAGGCTGCGTCGGACTAAACCACCAGGCAAGCGGGTGAAGGTACGGTGACGGCCAGGGGGTTCGTACGTCGACCTTTGGCTGTTCGGGTCTTCCCTGGGAATCAGGGGTATGGACCTAACCGGACAGCTTTCAAACCCGCCCGAACCCCTGGCCCGCCTGCTCTCCATTGTCTCACGAGAGGTACCGCGGTCCAAGTCCGACCGCAGACGGGTGAAGAGACCCTAGGACGTGGGTGTCAGCAGCAGTCGCAGCTCTCGCCGCGCCAGCTCTCGATGCCCTCTCTCGCCGCAAGCGCGCCGATCACGAGGGCGGAGGCGGGATCGGCCCACCACCAGCCCGCGGCCGCGTTCAGCAGCAATCCGACCAGGAGCGCGATCGAGAGATAGGCGCAGATCGTGTTCTGGCCCGCCTCGGAGACGGTTGCCGACGAGCCCAGCCTCTGCCCGACCTGGCGCTTCGCCCTTGCAAGCAGCGGCATCGTCGGTGCGGTGAATGCGGCAAGCCCGATCCCGACCCAGCTCACGCTCGGATGATGGGCCCCGAGCAGATCCCGCACCGATTCGACCCCGATGTACGCGACGAGCAACGCGTAGCTTCCGGCGACGAGCTGCTGCGCACGACGCTCCGCCGCATGCTGCGAGCCGCGACCGCCGCTGAAGAGCCAGATCACGACCCCCGCGGCAGCGACCTCGATCAGGCTGTCGAGGCTGAAGCCGACGAGCGCGACGGAGCCTACGGCGATACCCGCCCCGAGCGCGACTGCGAACTCGACCAGATGCCAGCCATTCCCAGCCCAGGCCAGCAACCGCGCGCGCCTCTCGAAGCGTTCACGCTCGTCGGGCGCGAGCACGGGCAGCCGTTCCCGTGACTGAACCGTCGCGTCCACCCCCAGCACCATACGCGCACCCCGCAGGGTCCACGCTGTCCGCTCAGCCTGCCGAGCGATCGGGCACCTGAAGAGGCCGTGGTAGCGGCACGCCACCGAGACTGGGGCTGTGGGGACGGGAGCGCCCGACGTCGTGTCCTCGTCAGAGGGCTATCCTCGCCGGGAGATGAAGGTTCTCGAAGGCTTGAAGGCGATCGAGCCGGGGCGGTCGGTGCCGGTGGCGGAGCTGGGGTTGCCGGTGACTGGCGCGGGTGGGCTGCTGCTCGTCTTCTGGAAATCGACCTGACTGGGTTGTCGGCAGGAGTCTCCTGCCGTACGCAGCCTGTATGAGCGCTTCGCCGGTGAGGGCCTCGAGGTCGTCTATGTCGGCGCGATCGAGACCGAGGAGTCCTGCCGGGCCTGGAAGGAGGAGTATGGGCTCGAGTTCCCGGTCGTCTCCGATCCCGACGGGGCGCTGTTTCGCGCCTTCACCAACGGCTGGGTTCCCTGGAGCGTCCTGATCGGCCCAGACGGGAAGGTCGTCTTCTCGGAGAACGAGTTCGACGAGGCAGGCTTCTCTGCCGCCATCCAGCAGCTCTACCACCAGCCGGCCGCGGAGAGGCAGGCGCCACGCCGCGCCC
>OBIZ01000172.1_pt1 | contig 11606 bp, 9 predicted proteins | sample 1519801 | NCBI WGS metagenome assembly OBIZ01 (sample SAMN01911456, study PRJEB22533) | soil metagenome | biome: Soil | place: Malaysia | collected 2012-04-30 | depth DG_metagenome m | reverse complement strand
GGGGGCACAAGCGTCTGGTTGGCATCGTGGAGTTTGAGCTGCTCTTCGGACCTCTTGAGGTCGTGCAGCCGGCGGTAGGCTCTTGCCAGTGCGTAGTGCGCAGCACCGTAGGCCGGGAAAAGTTTACAGGCTTTCTGGTAGGATTCAACTGCCCCCGGCAAATCCCCTTTTGCGGTGCGAATCCGGCCTTGACCGTAATAGGCCTCGGCCGCTCCGGGATGGTCCTTGATGATCGCTTCGTACATTCTTCCGGCCTCGTCCAGGTTCCCTGAAGTCAGAAGGCTTTCAGCCAGCTTCAGCCGTGCCGGAAGATAATCGGGGACCAGGCGAAGTGCCTCACGGAAGGCCGCGGTTGCCCCAACGCGGTCACCTTGTTCGGTGCGCAGCGAGCCCAGGTAATACAGCCATCGAAACGACTTGGGATCGAGCAGATGGGCCCGCTCATAACAGGTGGCCGCGAATTCACGCCGCTTGTAAAGGTCCAGCAGCATGCCAAGCTCGCCATTGGCTTCGGCGTCCTTGGGGTGAGCGCGAGCCGCTTCGTAGGCTTTTCCGACCTGTTCGCGAACCACGGGAGCGAATTCACTCAAGTTAATCTGCGGCAGGTCCGGGAAGGGTGCAGTCTGGGCCCCCAGAAGGAGCGCCCCGATTCCCAAAGCTACAACCACGTTCAGCAAACACCGGCGCATACTTTCATTGTAAGGTCAGACGAGACCATAAAATCAAGCTGGATTGCCTCAGTCGGTGTGAGCAGCGTCAAAGCGGGCGCCTTCACCAGGCGGGATACCGTTGGCGGCCGGGGAATGATTCACTGCACTCGCGCATTCTCTGCACGAATCGGAACACGGATGTGGAAAGTGGTCCCGATCCCAACCGTGCTGTCTGCGGTGAGGTTCCCTCCCAGTTTCTTAATGATCCCGTAGCAGATGGACAATCCCAACCCGGTACCCTGACCAGCGGGTTTGGTGGTAAAAAAAGGATCAAAGACGCGCGCCAGGACGGTCTCTGGCATGCCATGCCCGGTGTCTGCTACGTCCACCACTACTTCATTACCTTCCGCCCTCGTCCGTATTCTCAGCGAACCCCCTGCCGAGCCCATCGCATCGATTGCGTTGTTGATGAGGTTCATGAAAACCTCTTCCATCTCGGTCTGTGAAGCCAGGACGGGCGGCAGGGCCCGGTCCAGGTCCGTATGAACTCGTATGCCGTCTAGTTTTGAGCTGGCATTGCAGACATTCAATATTTCTCTGATAGTGTCGTTGAGCTGGATCTTTGTGTGAAGCCGGTCTGTGCTGCGGGCGAAACTGAGCAATTTGTGAGTTATCTCTTTGCACCGGATACCCTGAAGGCTTATCTGCTTGAGGGAATGGTTGAACTCATCCAGGATTCGGCTTTCCTGAAAGTCTTCTTCCTCAAGTAGATCTTCCATCCACCCAGCCTGCTCCACCATAATCGCAACAGGGTTGTTAATTTCATGAGCAACTCCTGCCGCAAGCTCGCCGATGGAGGCGAGTTTTCGCGCCTCGGTCACCTGGGTGTTCATTCTCTCCTTTTCGAGTTCAGCCCGTTCGATCTGCCCGACCGCCTTGCGGGAAACCAGGAAGGCTGCCAGCAGCACCGCAAGACAGCCGGTGAAAAAGATCGTCAGCGCTGTCGTCCTCGCGCGGTTGATCTCAGAGAATGCGTCATTCCACTGCTGTTGATAGATCAGGGTCCACTCACCGGACTTGAGCGGCATGAGGATAAACAGGATATTTTCGTTCCGACTCTTAACCGTTCCCGTTACTGCATTACTCCGGGACGACATCACTTTGGCCTCGGAAGCACCCGGTGCGGCGGCATCCGGCCCCGGCTTTTCTCTGCCACCCACCCACGGTGTTATCCTCAGCAAACCGCCGATGTTCGATATGAGCTCGGTGGGAGGCTGCGACTGGATTTCTCCTTTGTTGTTTACAATAAACGCCGAGCCTGTTTTGCCCACGCGAATCTCGTCAACCAGCGAGTTGAAGTCGGCGAAGCTCACCGTTGCGCGCAACAGCCAATATGAGGGCGCTCGTTTCTTCTTTACACAAATGACAAAGTGTGGCTTGCGGCGGAGACCGAGGAACACGTCACTCAGGTAGTAATCTGTTTTTATCGCCTCCTGGAACCAATCTGCCTGGGAGTAGTTGGCATCAATGAGATTCAGGTCTCCAGCGTAGGAAATCTGCAGACCCGCCGGATTTACCACCCCTAGATCGACAAAGACGTGGGGGTAGGCACTTCGAAGCATGCGCAATTCGTTTTGGAGGTAGGCGTTCCTGGTCAGTTCGTCGTATGAGCTGGAATTGGCAAGAAACTCGACGTCAGAGAGGGTTTTATCCAGATACCAGTTGATGTGCTGCTGATGTCTCTTCAGCGATTCTTGCAGGTTCTCCAGAATCTTCTCCCGATAATAAGTCTCAAAGTAGTAGCCCATCAGGCCTGTTATCAGAATCAGCGGCGTTAATGAGACCAGGATAACAATCAGGGCCATCTTCTTCCTCAGAGACTTGTAATAACGCCTTTCATTCATGAGAGAACCAACGAGGGCAATATCGAGAGCGTGCCCGGCCTGTCGCATGCAGCGAACATTCGGGCACGCTCCGGACTACGCGCTCGGCGAAATTTCCAGAATAAGCATGAACGACGATAAAAAAGCGGGGCACAGGCAGCTGTGGGAAGGACCGCTCAATTGAGAGCTGCGTTTTCCGTTCGTCTGGCGAGCACAACACCCGAAATATCCACCAGGAGTTTCTGTTTCCATTGCGCATAGGCCGCCTCATTCGACATGACCATATCGAGTTGGCGAGTATGGAAAAGCAGGTAACCCAGTATTCTGAGCTTCTGTTTCATTCCGTTCTCATCGTCGCCTTCCGCTCGCGCCGTTATCCAATCGTCCTGCACTTTGCTGCGAAAGCCGAACTCATCCACGATGGCTGCCACCATGCGCACGCGACGCGCTCGCCGGTCATAGTCGGCAGCGCCGCCCTTGAATGAAAAACTCACATAATTCTCGTTCGCCCTTTCGCTGACGAGTGCTTCGACGTTCGAAAAATGAAAACCGAAGCGGGATGTAAGGCTGCAGAAATTCTTCGAAATCATGAAATAGTTACGGTTTGTGTAAGGCGAAGGCAGCGATGGGTCAAGCGCGGGATTGGCGGCTGCTTCCATCAGGATTGCCATGAATCCGCCGGCGTCAATTGCCGGAGGGCCGGCCCATGGCACAGCAACAATACCTTCCCAAAGGGCAAGCATCGGGATCGAAACGATATCCTCCAGATTCACCAGCTTGCCCGGCACTTCCTTTCCAAATCCGTCATCAAGATTGAGCACCCACCACTTCATGGGGACCCCGCACACCAGCTGTTTGCTTGCTTTCTCGGAAAAGCGGTGTTCTCTTCCGAAGTTGAATACTTCCGCGACGGCTTGCTCGTGGCAGAATCGGGTTATGTCGTGAAGGGTCCGGCAGGAAGAGGGCCTGAAATCCGGCGCTTCCGGGTCAAGCAAATTAAGAGGATTTATACATTCGGAAGCCCTGTTCAGGACATCCAGCACGGGAGAGCCATCCATGAGCCTCCTGGGTTCCTCCCTGTTTGCGAGCAGCGGCTCGATCTTTCCACTGCAAACCATCAGGCCGTCAGCATCGACCGTGACATTCTGACCATTTTTGAGCAGATTCATTGCCCCTTCGAGTCCCATGATGGCAGGTACGCCCAGCTCCCTGGCAACACTGGCGAGATGCCCGGCCACCGACCCTTGCTCTGCGATTACGGCTGCGGCCCGGCTAAGTACAGTGGCCCACCTTGGGAGCGGCTGCCTTACCACCAGGACCGCCCCCTGCGGAAACGAAAGGACCTCGCTTTCCTTCATGACCGCGAATACCGGGCCGTACCCGGCCCCAGGGCTCGCCGTTACGCCGCCGGAAGCGATAACTTCATAAGACTCGACACGATATGCCTCCCGCCCACCCAGGGTGATTACGTTCCGCTGCCGGAGAGGACGGCACTGAAGGATGACGATTTCCTCTTTCTCATCCAAGGCCCATTCAATATCCTGGGCGACTCCGTAATGCTCCTCTATGCGGATGGCAATATTCGCCAGCTCCAGCGCCTTGGTCCTGGAAATGGAAGGTCGCGAAGCCTCTTCACCATCAATATCAAGCCGGCAGATACCTTCTTCCGGGTAGCAGACGAACTTCTCCCGTTTTACCGCAATGTGTTCCTGTTCGATCTGAGACGGGTTTCTGGTGACGACCAGAAGATCAGCTTCTACACTTCCATCCACAACTGCCTTCGGCAAGCCAAAAGCCGAATGAATGAATATCCGCTCATCGCTTTTGTCAAGAGGGTTCTTGGAGTAGATCACACCTCCCGCGACGGCGTTAACCATGGGCATACACCCCACGCACATGTCAACCTGATCATCACGGAGACCCCTGTTCAGCCGGTAGATCATTGCGTGTGGTGTATACTTGCTCGCCGCGACTTCCTTATAGGCACGGATCAGGTTGTCAGCGCTGACATTCAATTCGGAGCGGTACAGTCCTGCAAACGAGCTTTCGCTGGAATCTTCCCCAATCGCGCTGCTTCTGAGGGAGACTTTCACCCCCGGACCCTCTACTTTTTCAAGTTCCCTAAAAGCGGCCAGAATGTCTTCCTCAAGTGCGGCTGGCACAGGCTCGCGAATAACCTGCTGCTGAATTTGTGTGCTAAGCAGAAAAAGTTGAGCGATTCCTTCGGTGGGAGATGACTGTATGAGGCGATCAATCTCGGTCTGAAGTTCATGACTCATAAATTCGCGGAACGCGCGGGAGGAAATGACAAAGCCGTTAGGAATCCTGACTCCGACACGTTTGTGGACTTCTCCCAGATTCGCAAGTTTGCTGCCCGCTTCGTCCGACTTGGTGATATCCAGGCTCGCAAGAGGAATTGTCCTCGGGCCGGTGCCTGTGTCCGTCTTTCCCGAGCGCACGATTTCACTAATCCTGCTCTCGATTGACCTGAAACGGCCGTAGAGGTCCAGGTACTTTCCGGGCGCCAATTCATTCATGCTTTCGATCATGCGTAGGACGTTGGCGCAGATCGCAGTGCAGTGCGAACGGATAAAAGACATCCCGAACGGGCTGTTGCCTTTACGCGCCTCCTCGATCTCAGACATGATCTGCAGGGCTTTGTTGTTGGCAGTGAGGAGTAACTTGAAATTGTGATACCGGGCCTGGAAGGTTGTGCGAAGTGTTTCGACCGCCAGCGGTGAGAGCGGCACGTCGCTTTTCTTTAACCCGAGTCTTTGCAGCCACTTCCTCATAAAATCAATACTGGGACGTTACTTTTTGACCGATCCGGCCTCGAACCTGTGTTAGAACCGCATAAGTCGTCGATCCGTTCCGGGCCTTCCACATCGGCTTCCGGTACCATTCCGCCGGGAACCTGGCAGGAAAAGGTTTGGAGCCGGTCGAGCTCGCTCGGAGGCTGGCCGCAAGCCACGGTTACCGGCACACTCCTGAAGAAAGAGAACGACACCGACCGGCGCATCAATCGGAAACTCTCCGGCTTTCCAGTTGGCTCTTCTTCTCGTCCAACTGTATTTTCTTATGGGCGTCCTGGATCTTGTACACCAGCTCGTCAATCTGGGTCGGCTTCATAAGATAATCGAAAGCACCGACCGCCATGCCTTCGAGCGCTGCCTCCAGACTTGCGTGGCCCGTCAGCATGATAACCTCCACGGGATTGTTCCCTTTTCTTATTTCCCGCAAAGTGTCAAGGCCGCTCATGCCCGGCATTTTCACATCCAGGACTACGACGTCTACGGGCTTTGTTTTCAATTGCTCCAGAGCGGCTTCCCCACTCGTAACGCCATTGACAGTCAGATTTCTCTTCCTAAGCCTCTTGACGAGAGTTTCCAGGAATTCCACTTCGTCATCGACAATCAAGACCTTTATCGGTTCCACTTGCGAGACCTCCCAGGAACGGGCAGAGTGGCCGGTACGGAGGGATCACTTGCACCAAAGAAATGCAAATCCGCATGAGCTGTAAGACCCTTCCTTGTCATTTCCGGCGCCTCCTGTTCCGGCCACCGCAGGTCCTAAATCTCCCGTTTGATTCTAGCCTTCGTCATAGCAAGCCCACAGCCCTCGAAGAGGAAATAAATGCCAAAACCCCACCACAGGGTATAGGCCAGGTAAAAAATCAAGAGAAACGCTGTGATGCCAGCCCTGTGGCTGACGCTCTCAGGTTCGATTCCATAGAAGTTATAGGCAGGCTCAAGGCCCTTTGTGACAACTGCCAGAATCATTTTGGACTGCGCGATATTCCTGTCTTCGCCCCTTTGAAGCACACTGGCGGTCCCGTTCAGGACGTCGTGCCAGATTAATATCGATTCTCTTGCGTCCATTCCATACTTTTCCTTGAGCTCATCCCCATGGTTCAAATACATGGCTTTGCAGTCCTGCAGGGCGTCTCCTAGCAGTTTGCCCAGGTTCCCCTTCACCATCAGCACCGCACCCTCCGCGGCAGTACCCGGAGCCGCCTTCGAAAGAATCCTCTTCGCCTGGGCTGACCGCTCTGCACTTCCCATCTTGACGCTTACCGTCACCTCCTGGCCATCAAACTCTGCAAGCTGGGATGAGAGTTCTGGAACAAAATACGACGAGCCTTTGGCCAACCGATTGAACAGACGGTCCGAGAGTTCGAGACCGCTGTAACCCTTAAAGACCGGAGCAAATATCAATGCCAGTACAACGAAGAAGCTGACTCCAAGCAGCAGGCCGGCAAGCGCTTTGCCTTTATGGATGATTAACATTCCACTTTCTCCTCTGCATACCCGCTCTGCGCAGCCGTTCCAACGAAAATCTTCTTAAGCGGGGCTTCTTCTCTCAGGTGTTTAATATTTGTCATGAATTTGAAAAAGACCCAGCCAGCGAAAACCGAACACACGATCCAGAAAAAGAAGTTACCCACGCTCTGGATGCCGACGACGACTGAAGTTGGAAGGTGGATCACTCCCAACTGCTGCATCCTCAGGGGCAGAACAAAGAGCCGATCAACAAACCCGGCGATGATCGCAATCGCAAAAAAGCCTCGAATATGAATACCCTTTACCACCTTGGTGGTAAGCGCGCCAACCTGAATTCCAATCAGGGAACCGAGCAGCATTCCCAGCGCCACAGAATAGAAAATGTATCCATAAATCGCGTATTGACTGATGGACGCCAGACCCGCCGTGAAGATGATCTGCAGAATATCGGTGCCCACCGTGGTCATCGAGGAAACTCCGAACGCGTATACAAACATCGGGAAGGTGGCGAACCCCCCACCTGCGCCCATCATCGAGGCAAGGGCCCCGACAACGAGGCCACCAGCCGCAAGCATCACCCAGGAGATGTGCTTGCCACCGGGAACGAAATCCTCATCGAATTTCACCATCGGCGGAATCTTTACCGCCTGGCATTTCAAAGCGAGCCGCGTGGTTCCCGTGTATTCCTTGCCATCCCCCCCAATTTCTGCGCCATTCCGATGTTTCAGAAAATCGTACAGTGCATAGGAACCAAGCAAGCCCAGCAAAAATACGTACAATGTGCTGATAAACGCATCACTCAAGATTGGGTTCTTGTCATAAATCGCCCGGTTGATGGCCCCACCGATGCACACGCCCCCTAAGGCCCCACCCATGAATGGAACCGCCAGCCTGAGGGACACATTGCCCAATTTGTTGTGGATGGTGGTGCCCATGATTGCCTTCGCAAAAACATTAAACAGGCTGGTACCCACGGCCATGATTCCCTTTAATCCGACCGACATGAGGGCCGGGGTGATGACGAATCCGCCGCCCGCTCCGATGCAGCCGGTGATCAAACCGGCAACCAGCCCGATGCCAATGGCAGCCAGGAATATGGTCCCCGAATAGTACGAAGGGCCGTACGTTTCCTTTCCGCCCAGCATCAGAGGAGCTGCATATGCTATCGCCACAAACAAAATTGGCAAACAAAGCAAGAGAAGAATAAACATCTTCTTGCGGCTCTTGATGATAGACGTTGAGACTTCATAGTCCCATTCTGCTTCCGCAATGGCTACAGCCTTCAGGAACTCGTAGATCTGCCTGGGAACGTTCATAATCGAGAAGCCTCCGTCTGGCGATAGAAGTCCCCCGAAAAGGAAAGCCACGCCCATAATTGGGCCACGCGCCTGTCGTCGATTTGACGCCAACACATTGGGTTGCGGCTTCCTGTCTGGTTAAGGAAATCTTCTTAACCAGAATGTCCGGCAAAGGGCCTGATTTCGGGCTTGTTGCCGTAGTTTTCAAAGTTCCAGCCGTCAACGTAACGTCCAGAACTCATGAAAGTGATGAATGCTCGGGAAATGATTGCTTGATGGATGATGGGATCCCTTCGGGCTTGGTAAGTCGCGGAGGGCTCTGGAGAGCAAGAGTGGGGCAGATTGATGAGATTGCCAAACATGAGACGCTACCTGCTTGCTTTCAAAGATCAGCCAACTTAAGGCATTCTCTTTGCGTCTCGAGGTCCACGGCAGGAGGTTGGAGCGAACAACGCGAAGAGCCGAAGGGCGCCGGACCCTCCTCTCCTCTATAGATTAAATACCATACTCTTGCCAGCGTTCTGTGACGGGGATCACCCGATGGACGTGCGCTTCGACACCTTTCCATGCTTCGTAAATTCGCCCTCGCAACACTGCGGAATTCTCCGAAGCAGCGATCTCGAATACAACGGGGGTGAAGGCACATCCATTATGGTAGAAGTGAAACCACACGTTACCCTTGGGTCCGGGTTCTTGACCTCACGTCGCACATCCTTGCTCGGGTGGCGCTGGAGGCAAATGCTTAAAGCTTGCAGAAGCCGCGCTGCAATCTGTGAGGGGACATCTTCACGGCAGTTGCAGGGAGTTAACCTACGATCCAATGATCGCGTGTGGGTTCGAAGGTTCCGGCGTGGTGATCGGCTACTTGGAAATAAACCAATAAGCTGATAAACGGTCTGCCCGTCCGGTTGAGTTCCATTCAAATGGAATGATACCAGGTGAAGCTGTCCTCAGGCAGGGGTGGCCTGAGGAAGTGAATACAAGCAGAGGAAAAGTCGAAGAATGCTTGTGTCGGAGCGTGGCCTGTGTGCGAAACATAGGGCCGGCCTCTCCTGGAGGGGCTCTCAATAAGTACTGAGTGCGTAGACCTTTACAATAGCGACTAACAACCTTCCAGCATCTCGCGCAGAACCAAGAGTGACCCTTAAAGGCAGGAGCCACCTTTCAGGAAATGTTGATTTCAAGGCCCTTCAGAGTCGAAGGAAAGTCCCATTTCATGGCCCACTTTCTGGATATATCGCCGGCCTTCATCGTATTCGTCCGGCTTTTCCAGGTGCTCCAGCATCAGCGGGGCGTCAACGGGAAGGTTTGAAACACCTTTCAGGTAGGCGCGATAGTCGATGACCCCATGGCCCGGAATAACCTCAAGCAGGCACACCTGGGAATACTCCTTCCATTGCAAGTCCTTGGCGTGGCAGGAAACAATCCAGGGATTCAGCTTGCGGAAGCATTCCTCGATAACGGCGCTGTTGTGGTACATGCGTTCCGGAGAATTGATGGCGTTGCACACGTCTAAGTGAACGCCAAACCCTTTGCGGTCCACTTTGCGGATCAGCTGCAAATAATCGTCCGGCCCGGTGGGAAAAGTGAAGGGCATCATTTCAATGGAAAATTTGGTGCGAGTGGGTTTAACGGCGTCAATGATTTGGCGGCAGTTCTCCACCGTGGCCTCAATGAACCTGTCCGTGATGTTCCCAGGGTCAGGCCCGTCCCACTGCTGCGGATTGAAGGACCCTGCAATATCAACGCAGCACCGTGCACCCAGCATATCCGCCAGCGCCAGCTGCTCCTGCACGTAGGCAAGGTTCTTGCGCCGCTTCGCCGGATCGGGATCAACCATGTTGACCCACGCCCCAACCTCGGCAAGCGCCACATCGCGGGCAGCAAATTCCTTGATAATTGCCTTAATCCGGTCCGAATCACTTGCCTTCACCTCGGGCGCATAAGCTGCGCGGTAGCCCAGCCGGCGGTGCTCTTCGGCAAGTGCAGCGGGGTCATCCGACTTCAGAAAAACCGGGCCCCCCAGCCGCACATGGCGGGAACCCGCCGCGGCAGCGCTGGCCCACAAACGCGGACCCGCACCAACGACGGCCGCCACGCTGCTTGCGCTCGCCAGAAAATCCCGTCGAGAAAGGTGTTTGCTCATACGCTCCTCCCTTGTTGATAGCCCTATTTTGCCTGAGTTCTTCGATGCAAGACGAATTTTCTGAAACCGCAGACCGGCTGGTGTTGCGGTCTGCGGTTGTTGTTTAGAGAAGAACTCGCTTCGAGCACAAGATCGAGATCTGTGGTAGGCTCTGCCGAGTCTCTTTTCAGGTTGGCCCTAAGCGCGAGAACACCAGAATGCTCGTGCAGTAGTTTGCGAAAAGCTCTCCATGAATTTGAATTCTGTGCACGCGGAGGAAACCATAATACCCTGGGGCGAAACAGCTTTATCCACGGATGTTCTGCACAGTATTGATAAGGAGCCGGAACATGAAACTCGGAATAGACAGTTATTGTTATCACAGGTTCTTTGGCGAGGTCTATCCCCAACAAAGTTCGCCCTCCTTGCGAATGACAATGGAGGACTTTCTCAGCAGGGCATGCGAATTGAGGGTGGGAGGTGTCTCCGTAGAATCCTGTTTTTTCCCCAGCTTCAGCTCGGAATATCTCTCGGGATTGAAAAAGAATCTTGACGAGCACGGATTAGATCGTGTTTACGCCTGGGGACATCCGGACGGGCTTGAAGGCGGCAGAAATCAGGAGGCGTATGAGGATATGATCCGCAATCTCGATTACGCGCGCCAGATCGGGGCCAGGGTCATGCGAGTGGTCGGAAGCAGCCTCGCATTTCGCAATGATCCACATCAGCCGCAATTGGACCGTCTGACTCGGATGTTTCGCGAGGCCGTCAAGGCGGCCGAAGAATTCGGGATCAAGCTTGCGGTGGAGAACCACATTGACTTTAACGCGGATGAAATGCTTCAACTCCTGGACGCTGTTGATTCGGCGTACCTCGGCATCAACTTCGATACTGGTAATTTCATTCGCCTTTTGGATGACCCTGTTAAGGGGATGATCAAGCTGGCACCTCGAGTTTATGCGACCCACATAAAAGACCTGCAAGTGCAAAAAGGGGTTCCGGCCGACGAGTGGTACTTCTTCTCTTCCGTTCCGGCGGGGGATGGAATTGTTGATATTTCGAAGCTTGTCAAGATTCTGTCGGCATCAGGCTATGAGGGAATCCTGGCAGTTGAAATCGACTTTCTACATCCGGACTTTGGCAACGACGAAGACGCAGCGGTTGCGAAGAGTATCGCGAAATTGAAGTCGATGATCCAGAAGTGAACTTGTTGAACCTCGTCAAAGCATAGGGGGAGAGGCCGGATTTTAATCTGGATGCAGGGCTTGGCGTGCCCAAGCGTTATCACCAAACAAAGTGTCACATTTTATATCACATCAGTACTGTCCCATCATAAGTTGAACAGATCCAATTGGATGCGAGGGTCGGGT
>OBIZ01000171.1_pt1 | contig 11705 bp, 5 predicted proteins | sample 1519801 | NCBI WGS metagenome assembly OBIZ01 (sample SAMN01911456, study PRJEB22533) | soil metagenome | biome: Soil | place: Malaysia | collected 2012-04-30 | depth DG_metagenome m | reverse complement strand
CGCCCGGCCCCACCACGTTGAACCACATCAGCCGCGGATCGTAAATGGGGCAGAAGCCGACGAAGCTACCGTAACGCGGAAAAATATCGAGCACGGGAATCACTGAGTGCCCGCTCCCAAAAAGGTAGACTAAACCATCCGACCTGATGGATTCCGCCATCGCCGCTGCGGCCTTTTCGATGGCCGGCTGTTGGGTCTGTTCAATCTGTTTGACGATTTCGTTGATTCGAGAAAAGTATTTTCCGGATGACATAGGGTCCTGTTCTTCGTCTCCGATAGTGATTTTGCTCCAGGCCCGACTGAACAACCAGACGGAGACGATCTTTTTGTGTTCTCGTGACCGCCACAAGATTGCAAAAAAATCAGGCAACAAATTACCACGGGCCTGAATCTGAGGGTATATGGCCCGTTTTTGTACCCAAAACGACGGCCGGCCTTTTGACTTCCCGGCGCCGCAAGGTTCTTTACGGATAAGGGGAACCGTTGCACCTGTTGCCGCTGCAATTAAGGGAGATTTTTACACCCATGGCGCACCTTGGGGCAAGCGCGCAGTGAAGTTTCCCCTGGAATCGAAGATACGGCGAAGGCAGTCCGTCCCCGAACTAGTCCAACTCTCATACAGTTACGAATTTCACCACAAATGGTTTGTTCAGAGTGGCAGGACTGCAAGGAACGGAGGGGTGGCTTCCCCCCTCAAATGGGTAAGAGATTGGCGAATGGTGATCGGCAAGGCTTGGCATCATATATACTATATATTGTGTAGCCGTATAAATCATACACAAGCCACAGTAGTATTATTTTTTACGAAAAAATTATTGACGGTTTTGTCTTCCAGAGATAAAAGAAAAGTTGGTGGTATTTCTGGGATATCGACGGGGCGGTTGCGCGCTCAAGTTATGCAATCATCGCAACCGCGTTCTTTAGTAGTTACCCGCTACCTGCAACCTTCAGCGATGACTTCAATTCCTCTTCCGTCATTTCCTTGAAGTTTATGCCCGAACGGGCATTGTCACAAAGGGTCTAGGGCATCACCTGCAAAATGGAGGATTGAAACTATGGCAGGACTACGTGTACTGGAGGGCCGTCTCTTGCGTAACCTTAAACGGCTCTTGGTTGCGAGTATTGCAATAGGCGTATTCACCCTGGGGGGAAAGCCACTTATCTCCCAGGAAGTGACAGGCGGAATTACGGGCACGGTAACGGACCAGTCCGGCGCTGCAATACCAGGAGCGAGTGTTACAGCTACTGATGAAGCTCGCGGAACGGTCTGGCCCACAACAACCAACTCGTCAGGCGTTTACAACTTTCCACGGCTCCCGGCTGGGTCGTATGCCGTTAAAGCCACAGCACAGGGCTTTGCCACAGCTACCAGGCCGGCCTTTGAACTCCAAATGAACCAGGTCGCGCGTGTTGACATTCGGCTGCAAATCGGAGCGGTGACGCAGACGGTAGAGGTGACGGGCGCTCCCCCACTTCTGCAGACTGACACCATGCAGAGAGGCTTTGTGACCAATTCGAACTTCAACGTCAATCTGCCTCTCGCCACGCGCAACTTCATCCAACTCACGTTGCTCGCGCCTGGCGTGACCAACGTGAACCCAAGTTCTTTCGTCAACGGCCAGCGGACAGGCGGAGGCGGCCGGCCCTATGTTAACGGGAACCGCAAGGAAGCCAATAACTTTCTGCTGGACGGGATAGACAACAACCAGACCTCCGACAATCTCACGTCCTATCAACCCAGCCCGGATGCCATTCAGGAGTTCAATCTGATCACAAACAACGCCCCGGCACAGTACGGCCAGTTCCAGGGCGGCGTGATCAGCACTACCATCAAGTCGGGCACGAACCAATACCACGGCAACGTGTTTGAATTCCTTCGCAACGACAAGCTCAACGCCAACAATTGGGCCCGCAACTGGCAGGGTCTGGGTAAGCCCGGCCTCCGCTGGAACACTTTTGGCGGCACGCTCGGCGGTCCCATCATCAAGGACAAGCTGTTCTTCTTTGTGGATTACCAGGGAGAGCGGCTCGACAACCCTCCGGTGACGAATGCAATCAGCGTCCTGACGCCGGCGGAGCGCAATGGCGATTTCTCGCAACTACTGGCCGAAAAGGGTATTCAGCTTTACAACCCCTGCGCTTCGTTTTCAGGACCCTGCGCGCCGCCTGCGAATCCGGGGGCGAATCCTCGATTGCCGTTTACAACGGCTAATACGGGCCTTGCGGATAACATCATTCCGCCGAGCTTGCTGGATCCGGTGTCGCAAAATCTCTTCAACTCCGGGAAGTATCCCGGCCCGACGGTCCAGAATCCCGCGGGGTCAGCGTTTCCGTATCCGCTTCAGGACAACGCTTTCAATACGAGCAGCAGCCAGACCAACAATGACCAGGGCGACGTCAAAATCGATTACATGGTCAATGAGAGCAACCACATCTGGGGCCGTTACTCGCAAGGGTTCCAGACCATTCCCGGCACCAACTCGTTCCCTCTCTTTTCCCAGAGCTTCAATAATTCTCCTTACCACGGGGCAGTTCTCGACTGGACCCACACGTTCAGTCCCACCCTGGTGATGGATGCAAGAATAGGGATGAACCGCATCTATCTGAATAACGGCGCTTCCACCGCGGCCCTGGGAGATTTCGGCACGCAGATCGGCATTGCCGACGCCAACGTCCATGGCCCGGGTCTACTGGCGCTGAACTTCACCAATGGCCTGGCGAACAGCCTCGGCGCTTCGGACAGCGAACAGTTGTTCGCCGACACGACACTTGAACCGACAGTGGATTTCATCTTTACCAAGGGTCATCACGAAATGCATGCCGGTTTTCAGGCGTTGCGCTATATCATCAACACCTACTACGCCGGCAACAACGGAAAATTCGGGCTGTTGAACTACACAGGTGCGTACACCAGCGGCCCGGTGCCCGGGGCCACGGGATCCGCACCTGGATCTTCAGAGGCGGACTTCCTCCTCGGCCTGCCGCAGGTAGTGGGACTCGGAATCAGTGCCGGTACCTGGGGACACCGAAGCTGGATGTTTGCTCCCTACTTTCAAGACAACTGGCGCATCAGGGACGATCTGACTCTTAATCTGGGGCTGCGCTGGCAATACAACCAGCCCTTCACCGAAGTTCATGACCGACAGGCAAACTTCGGGCCCATCAGCGGCACCGAATATTTCGCGGGCCAGGGCAACTGCCCCTACAGCAATTGCAGGGCTCTCTACAATAATTACTGGAACGATTGGGAGCCGCGAATCGGCTTTGCCTGGACGCCGGGCTTCAGCAAGAACACGGTGGTCCGCGGCGCGTATACCATCTCCTCGTTCCTGGAAGGCACCGGCACCAACCTCCGCCTTCCTTTGAATCCCCCGTTTAACTCGGAATTCGAGAACGATTACACCACGGGCAGTGCGCTCTTCTTCCCCAGTTCAACTTCGAGTGACGGGCTCTCAGTGCTGGCTGCTCCTGCCAATCCATTTGTCAACACCAACATTCGGCTATGGGACCCGAACGTGCGGCCGAACTTGACCCAGCAATGGAACTTCAGCGTTGAGCACCAACTCCCCGCACAGACACTGGTGTCCCTGGCATACGTGGGCCAGCATGGAACGCACCTGATGGTTCCTATGCCGTTCTTCCAGCGGCGCCTGGTGGGTGAAGCTGGCTGCACATCAGCGAATGCCGGTTTCTTCCAGGGATCTACCGTACTAACATGCGGCAGCCCGTATCTTTCCGGAAACCCCGCCCTCTACAACGAGATCGGGCAGATTTCCGGTACAAATTCAAACGGCAACCAACGTTACGACGCCTTGCAAGCCAGCGTGACGAAGCGTATGACGCATGGCCTGCAACTTCAGGTGTCCTACACCTACTCGAAGACCATGACCAATTCCATTGGATACTACGGTGATAGCGGGCAGGCGGCGTCCAATTCTGCCTACTGGCAGAATTTGTATAATATGGCGTCGGAATGGGGTCCTTCCTACTTCGACACCAAACACCTCTTCACCACCTCCTATGTCTATCAGCTGCCATTTGGCCGCGGGAAGTCTTATGGAACCAACTGGAATTCCGTGACCAACGGCATCCTGGGCGGCTGGGAGCTCTCCGGGATCGTCAGCGCCCACTCAGGCTACCCGATCACCATCACAGGTCCTGACAATTCCGGGACTAAGAGCCGGGGCGCGAAGGCAAACTGCATCGCTCCCGTCACTTATTCGAACGGAGTCGGGCCCGGAACAAGCTGGTTCAGCACCAGCTCATTCACCCAGGCGTTTGTCGGGACCTTTGGTACTTGCGCAAACGGGACCGTTCGCGGCCCTGGATTGGGCGGCTGGGATCTGGGAGTCATGAAAAACTTCCATATCACAGAGTCCAAATATCTCCAGTTCCGGAGCGAGTTCCTCAACTTCACGAACACTCCTGTGTTCAACGCACCCAATCGCAGCGTGACCAGCTCTCAGTTCGGGCAGATCCGCAGCTCACAGGGTGAACGCAACATCCAGTTCGCTCTGAAGTTCTACTTCTAACCACCTGCGGCATCACGCCTCTTGCGGGATCCCGAAAGGCCCGCAAGGGGCGCTGCCGCGGTTACCGACACTCTTTTCCAAGCCTCGCGCCACTTCCCGTCGAAGGATCGCTGCCACAAAACCCCTCCATGCTTTACTTGCCTGGAAGTGAAAAACCTCAGTGTGAGTGGAACAGGGAAATCCTGCCGCCGGGGATTGGTGCAGCCGAAGGCAGAAGTATGAGTTAGAATACCGGCGTGAATCGCAGAACATTCCTGGGAATCGCAGCGGCCGTCGCCGCCATGGACATCAACATGAACGCGCAAACCACAGCCATCCCCATCATTGATACGCACATCCACCTCTTTGACCCAAGGCGCCCGGAAGGCATTCCCTGGCCGCCAAAAGACGACACGAAGCTCTATAAGCCGGCGTTGCCGGAACGCTTTTTGAAAGTGACGGAAGGCCAGGGCGTTGTAGGCGCCATTGAGGTGGAAGCCAGCCCCTGGCTGGAAGATAACCAGTGGGTGTTGGACGTTGCTGCCAAAGCTCCAGTGATTGTGGGAACCGTCGGCGACCTGGAACCGGAGAAGCCTGACTTTCCGAAGCAACTGGAACGCTTCCACCGCAATCCGCTGTTTCTCGGCATTCGCTGCGGGAACCTGTGGGGCCGGAACATCAGAGAGCAGCTTGGGAATCCGGATTTTGTCCGTGGTCTTAAGGAGCTCGCTGATGCGGGGTTGGAAATGGATACGGCCAATCCCGACCCGGAACTGATCGCGGCGGTTGTCCGGCTGACGGACCTTGTTCCAAATCTGCGCGTGGTGATTGACCACCTGCCGCAAATGAAGGAGCCCACCGAATCGAAGGTGAAAAAAGAACTTGAAGCAAACCTGCAGGAGCTTGGAAAACGGCCGCAGGTATACGTGAAAGTTTCGGAAGTCCTGCGGCTTGTCGACGGCCACCTGCGCCTCGACCTCGATTTCTATAAGCCCAAGCTCGACCGCCTGTGGGACATTTTCGGTGAAGACCGCCTGATCTACGGCAGTGACTGGCCCAACAGCGACCACATTGAAGACTATCCACAGGAACTGACCCTGGTTCGCGAATATCTTCACAGCAAGGGGCGCGCGGCCGCCGAAAAAGTCTTCTGGAAAAATTCCGTCGCCGCTTACCGCTGGAAGAAGCGCGACCCCAAACAACCCGACCCCAGGACGGCCTGATCGGGTGGCAGGACCTGTGACGTAAGACCCGGAATGCCGTGTTCCCCTGATTGCCTTCCCGTCTGGAAATTCAGAATTTCCGATTGATTCTGCTGGCTCCCCGGAACGCCGTTACGGCTTGGGAATCGATGTGCCGGACCCAATCCCGTCTTGTATAATCCCTAAGCAATGCTGCTAACCATCACCAATACGCGCGCGCCGGCGACTGATCTTGGGTATCTCTTGCACAAGAATCCGGCGAGGTGCCAATCGTTTGAATTGACCTTCGGCAAGGCGCACGTGTTTTACCCAGAAGTCACTTCAGAACGCTGTACAGCTGCGTTGATGCTCGACATCGATCCTGTTGGACTTGTTCGGAATCGAAAGAGAACTTCGGATGCAGAGGGAGGCCTCGATCAGTATGTCAACGACCGTCCCTATGTTGCGTCGTCCTTTCTCAGTGTCGCCATCGCCCGAGTGTTTGGAAGTGCGCTAGCCGGGTCCTGCAAAGAACGGCCGGAGCTTGTTGATGAGAAACTGCCACTGGAAACAACAATCACGACGATTCCGTGCCGTGGCGGAGAGGAGTTCCTTCGCCGATTATTCGAACCCTTGAAGTATACCGTGTCGGTCGTCCACCATCCGCTTGATGAGCGGTTCCCTGAATGGGGAGAGGGACTCTATTACACAGTCAAGCTGGAAGCCAGAATTTGTCTCAAGGACCTGTTAAATCACGTTTATTTGCTTGTACCTGCCCTGGATGCCCAGAAGCATTACTGGATCGGACAGGCCGAAGTCGAAAAACTCCTTCGCCATGGTGAGGGCTGGCTGACAGATCACCCTGAAAAAGAAGCCATCGTTTCTCGTTACCTCAAACGATCGGGCCGTTTGGTGCGAGAGGCGCTGGCACGGCTAACTGAGGAGAGCGACCTGGATCCTGACGCCTCTGCGGAAGACCATGCGCATGAAGAATCCGAAATTGAGGAAACCGTCCGACTGAACGACCAGCGGATCGGCGCAGTGATCTCGGTCCTGAAGAATTCACAGGCAGTGAGAGTTCTAGATCTTGGCTGCGGCGAGGGACGGCTGTTGAAGGCTCTTTTCGGAGTCCCGGGCTTTGAAGAAATCGTGGGGGTGGACGTTTCGTACCGGAGCCTTGAGCGTGCCCAGGACCGACTGCGCCTTGATCGCCTTTCAAGCCGACAGCGATCGAGGATCAAGTTAATCCAGGGCTCGCTGATGTACCGGGATCAACGCCTGGCCGGGTACGATGCGGCTGCAGTCATTGAAGTTATTGAACACTTGGACCCACCGCGATTGGCGGCATTCGAGCGCGTGCTGTTTGAAGCCGCCAGGCCACGGATAGTCGTCCTGACTACGCCGAATTTCGAATACAATGTTCGATTCAATTCGTTGCCAGCAGGCCAATTACGGCACAAAGATCATCGGTTTGAGTGGACGCGCGAGCAGTTCCAGCGCTGGTCAAACCATGTTTCGCAGCGGTTCGGATACACGGTGCGTTTTCTGCCCGTCGGGCCGGAAGATCCCATGGTCGGGCCCCCAACCCAGATGGGGGTGTTCAGCCGGTGAATATCACTATCCCTGAACTCTCTTTGGTTGTGCTGATCGGTCCTTCCGGTAGCGGTAAGTCGACCTTTGCCAGAACCCACCTGAAGCCGACAGAAATACTTTCTTCGGACTATTGTCGGGGCCTGGTTTCTGACGACGAGAATGACCAGGCTGCGACCAACGACGCCTTTGAAGTACTCCACTTCATTGCCGGGAAACGGCTGGCTGTGGGCAAACTGACGGCTGTGGACGCAACAAACACTCAGGTTGAGGCCCGCAAACCGCTGGTTGCGCTCGCGCGTGAATACCACGTGATTCCCGTCGCTATCGTTTTCAATTTTCAGGCGAAAGTCTGCGAAGAACGGAACCGGCATCGCGATGACCGGCACTTCGGCCCGCACGTGATCCGCACGCAGATCCAGCAACTGCGCCGCTCCATCCGCGGGCTGCAGCGGGAAGGCTTTCGGCATGTTTACATTTTTTCGTCGCCCGAAGAAGTCGAATCCGTCACCATGAAGCGGCAACCGCTGTGGAATAACCTCAAACATGTGCACGGACCTTTTGACATTATCGGGGACGTGCATGGCTGTTTCGATGAACTGAAAGAGTTGTTGGAAAAACTTGGATATTCAATCGATGGGGAGACGGCCATTCCGCCGGAAGGAAGGAAAGCTGTGTTCGTTGGCGACCTGGTAGACCGGGGTCCAAAGGTCGTTCCGGTTCTGCGTCTTGCAATGAAAATGGTGCAGGCAGGCACGGCCTTTTGCCTTCCTGGAAATCATGACGTGAAACTCATGCGGAAGCTGAAAGGCCGAGACGTTCAGATCACGCACGGCTTGGCGGAGTCTTTGGTTCAACTTCAAGTAGAAACGCCCGAATTCAAAGAGCAGGTCGCCACGTTTCTGAATTCTCTGGTAAGCCATTATGTTTTTGATGACGGCAAGCTTGTCGTTGCGCATGCGGGCTTAAGAGAAGAGTTGCAGGGACGGGGTTCCGGCAAAGTGCGCGACTTTGCCCTTTACGGGGAAACAACAGGTGAAACGGATGAGTTCGGGCTTCCAGTCCGTTACAACTGGGCTGCGGATTATCGCGGCAAGGCAATTGTTGTTTACGGTCACACGCCCGTTCCTGAGCCCGAGTGGCTGAATCGGACCATCAACATTGATACCGGATGCGTTTTCGGTGGCAGCCTGACCGCCTTTCGTTACCCGGAAAAGGAACTGGTTTCCGTGCCTGCCCGGCGTGTCTATTACCAGCCAGCCAAGCGGCTGCAGCCTGTCGAAACATCGACGAGGCCTGATTTGTCCTCGCAGCAGTTGCACGACGACCTTCTTGACATTGATGACGTCGTCGGAAAACGGCTCGTCCAAACTCGGCTGAGAGGAAACATCACGATCCGGGAAGAAAATGCCATCGCCGCTTTGGAAGTGATGAGCCGTTTTACAGTCAACCCAAAGTGGCTTATTTATCTGCCGCCCACCATGTCACCCGCCGACACAAGCCGCCAGCAAGGGCTGTTGGAGCATCCGGCTGAGGCATTTTCTTACTACATAAACGAGGGAGTGCCCCGCGTTATTTGCGAGGAAAAACATATGGGGTCGAGGGCGGTTGTCATTCTGTGCCTCGATGAGGAAACCGCCAAGAAACGCTTTGGAATTGTGGGTGAAGGCTTTGGGGTTTGCTATACACGCACGGGAAGGCGTTTCTTTTCTGATTCTCAGATGGAGATCGAATTTCTCACAGCCGTCCGCTCCGCGCTCGATGCAGCGCGAATCTGGGAGGATCTTAAAACGGACTGGGCTTGCCTCGATTGTGAACTGATGCCGTGGTCCGCTAAGGCGCAGGAATTATTGCGGCAGCAATACGCGCCAGCAGGGTCTGCCGCTCGGGCCGCGTTGGGCGAAGTGATAGCCGTGCTTCAAAAAGGAGTGTCGACGCACCCCGAACTGCAAACCCTCCTCGATCACGCCAGCAATCGACTGGAAATGGCGACAATGTTTGTCAAGGCCTACCAGAAGTACTGTTGGCCGGTGAAGTCACTCAACGAGTTGCGCCTTGCTCCCTTCCACCTTCTGGCATCTGAAGGCAGTGTCCACGCCGACAAACCTCATACGTGGCACATGAAGTTTGCCTTGCGCCTTGCGGAAACAGCCAAGGTCCCTTTGATTACAACTCCGTTTCATGAGATCGATTTGACTGACGAGGCAAGTCGGAAGCAAGGAATTGAGTGGTGGGAGAGCCTCACGGGCGAAGGGGGCGAGGGGATGGTTGTCAAACCACTCGACTTCGTGACACGCGGACGTCATGGGGTGGTTCAGCCAGCCGTCAAGTGTCGTGGCCGGGAGTATCTGCGCATCATATACGGTCCGGAATACACGACCGCAGAAAACCTGGAACGGCTACGCTCGCGCGCCCTCGGCGCAAAACGCTCACTTGCCATTCGGGAGTTTTCCCTGGGGATCGAGGCGCTGGAAAGATTTGTGCGCTGGGAACCGCTTCGACGGATTCATGAGTGCGTTTTCGGTGTCCTGGCCCTTGAAAGCGAGCCCGTTGACCCAAGGCTCTGAACCACCTCGGCCCGCCTTCTTTTACAACGCAAGGCCTGGCTTTAGCCTTATGCCCCGCGCTGCACGCCACTCAGGCAGCCCGCAAAGTTGTGCTGGTACTGAACCCGCTTCCCATGTCGGGGTTTGTGGCATATACTTGCCGCCTTGCGGACTGAACTGGATATTGTCATCCTGCATAATCAATTTTTGGAGAACACAACATGAAGCGAACCTCTCGCTGGCCACTTGCATTGATCGTCCTGATGATGACGGCGGCCCTGCCGTTGTGTGCGGCTGAACGATACCACGTTATTTTCCAGCACGGTGTCCCCGCCACCATGAGGGACGGTGTGGTGCTTTACGCAGACGTGTACAGGCCTGACGCGCCGGGCAAGTTTCCGGTGATCCTGGAACGGACGCCTTACAACAAAGACGGGAGCTTCGATTTCGGCGTGAAGGCGGCACAGCGCGGCTATGTAGCCATTGTTCAGGACGTGCGCGGCCGTTACACCTCGCAGGGCGAATGGTATCCCTTCATGTATGAATCGCAGGACGGCTACGACACGGTGGAGTGGGCAGCCGGACTGCCATATTCGGACGGCAAAGTAGGCATGATAGGTGGTTCCTACGTCGGTGCTACTCAGATGCTTTGCGCCATTGCCCATCCTCCACACCTGGCCGGAATCTTCCCGTTTGTCACGGCTTCAAACTATCACGACGGTTGGACCTACCAGGGCGGGGCGTTCGAGCAATGGTTCAATGAGTCTTGGACGTCGGGACTGGCGCAGGATACCCTGGACCGCAAGGTCCGAGGCGGGACCAACGCCAAAGAAGGCATGTGGACGCTCCCGCTCAGCCATTATCCCCTGTTCAATTTTGACACAGTTTCGCCATGGCCCACTGACCTGGGCGCGTTGGCGCCTTACTTCATCGACTGGCTGATGCACCCCTCTTATGACGACTACTGGAAGCGTTGGGCTATAGAGGAGCACTATCCGGACATCAAGGTCCCAACTTACATCGTCGCCGCCTGGTATGACATTTTCCAGGGCGGCTCACTGAAAAACTACATCGGCATCAGGGCGCACGGCGGCACTGAGGCTGCCCGCAACGAGACCCGCCTGATGGTGGTGATCGGCGGCCATGCTGGCGACGGAAGGAAGGTTGGCGAGGTGGACTTTGGCCCGGAAGCCGTTCAAAACATGGATAACATGGAGTTTCGCTGGTATGACCACTTGCTGAAAGGCATTGACAACGGAGTTGAAAAGGAGAAGCCAGTCAGGTTTTTTGTGTTGGGCGAAAACAAGTGGCGTGATGAAGACGGCTGGCCGCTCGCGCGCGCAAAGAGCACGGAATACTATCTCCACTCCGACGGCAAGGCTAACCTGCTGACGGGCGACGGCAGCCTTTCTACAAACGCCCCGCAGTCGGAGCCCAGCGACCGCTACGTGTTCAACCCAGAGAATCCCGCGCCCACGCTCGGAGGACCGCTCTGTTGCGACGCCGGCCACCTGATGCCGGGCCCCGTTGACCAGCGTCCTGATGAAGCCCGGCCTGACGTGCTGGTTTTCACCACGCCCGCCTTCAAGCAGGACTTTGAGGTCACGGGCCATGTGAAGCTGACGCTCTATGCAAGTTCGTCGGCCGTAGATACCGACTTTACAGGAAAGCTGGTGGATGTGTGGCCCAATGGGTTTGCACAGAACCTGACGGAGGGCATTGTCCGCGCCCGCTATCGGGATTCGCAGGTCAAGGCAGAGTATATGAATCCAGGTGAGGTCTACAAATTCAGCATTGACCTCTGGTCAACCAGTAACGTCTTCAAGGCAGGGCACAAATTGCGGCTCGAAGTTTCCAGCAGCAATTTCCCCCGCTTT
>OBIZ01000168.1_pt1 | contig 11865 bp, 10 predicted proteins | sample 1519801 | NCBI WGS metagenome assembly OBIZ01 (sample SAMN01911456, study PRJEB22533) | soil metagenome | biome: Soil | place: Malaysia | collected 2012-04-30 | depth DG_metagenome m | reverse complement strand
AAGGATTTCGCTCACCAGCCGGGGCAGTTCCGGATAGATCATCGGCTCGCCGCCGCAAATGGAAACGATGGGCGCGCCGCACTCATCCACGGCATTCAAGCACTGCTCGACGGTCAGCTTGTCACGGATGGTGTCTTTATATTCCCGAATGCGTCCGCAGCCGGTACACGTCAGATTGCAGGCATGCAATGGTTCCAGCATCATGACCAAAGGAAACTTATCAACGCGATGAAACCTTTTTCCAGCTATGTAGGTACTCAGATTCGCCGTCAAACTGAGCGGAAATCTCATCAATTCCTCCCGTTCTTCTTTCCATTTCCGTTATGTGGCCCAAATTCGGCGGGCGAAAAGCGAATGGATTCTTCCTGCCCCCTTTTGTTGCGAAGATTCTGGTAGTGTGCCAGGGCATAAAGCGGGAATGTGTTGCGGTATAAGGTGTAGCAAAGATAGAAAACCCGCGGGAAACCTGTTCCCGTAAACTCGGACTCTTTCCAGAAACCCTCTTCAGTTTGCTCGTCCAGCAGATACTGGACGGAATTGACGACGGCCGGATCGTCAACCCGGCGGCTTGCCAGCAACCCGATCAACCCCCAAGCCGTTTGTGAGGGAGTGCTCGATCCTCTCCCCTTCAGGGCCGGGTTGTCGTAGGAAGCGCACGATTCTCCAAAACCGCCCCCGCGGTTCTGGACCGAGCCCAGCCAGTCAGCGCCCCGTTGGGCTTCCGGCGTATTGCCCAGGCCAAAAGCCTCCAGCATGCGGAGGACGCCGCTGGTGCCATAAACATAATTCACTCCCCACCGTCCATACCAGGCGCCTTCCTCGGTCTGCTCTTTGCGCAGAAATCTCAAGCCGCGCCGTACTACAGGGTGGGAAGCGGGCCATCCCAGGCGTGCGATGCACTCCAGCACTCGCGCGGTAACATCCGCTGTCGAGGGATCGATCATGGCATTGTGGTCGGCAAAGGGCACGCGAGTCAGTACGGCACAGTCGTTGTCACGGTCGAACGCACCCCAGCCGCCGTCGCGATTCTGCATGCTGACCAGCCATTGAAAGCCGCGCCGGAGCGCGTGCTCAAGCCGGACCTTGTCAGGATAAGCAACCCGCTGCAGCGCCATCATTACAAAAGAGGCATCATCAACGTCCGGATAAAAATCATTCCGGAATTCAAAAGCCCATCCGCCGGGGGCAGCATCTTTGTTCTTTACCTGCCAGTCTCCGGGGCCGACAATCTGGCGGTCCAACAGCCACTGCGCCGCCTTGACCAGCGCCGGATGGTCCAGAGGCAGTCCCGCTTCTTCAAGCGAGTACATTGCGATTGCCGTGTCCCATACCGGTGAGAGGCAAGGTTGCAGGTAAATTGTGTCACCCTTCTCAACCTCAAAGCCTCGCAAGTGCGACAACTCCCGCGCGGTCAGCGGATCGTCAGCAGGGTATCCCATGGCGAGCAAGGCGAAGACCGAGTTGACCATGGCCGGGTAAATGGCCCCTAACCCCTCACTCCTCTCCAGGTGTTCAAGCAACCATTTTTCCGCCTGCGCGACAGCCATTTTGCGGAATGGCTTCCAGGGCAGAGACTCGTGCAATTTAAAAAGGCGGTCGATGGCCAGAAACAGGTTCCGCCAGCTGATGATTTTCCGGTCCCAGTCAAAGGCCGGAATATGACCGGATGGGTCGCAGAAAAGTTCGTCCACGCGGGCGTGTTCCGGAACAGGCCATTTTGGTCGAATGGCGTAAAGGATGGTCAGGGGCACCACAATGGCACGGGTCCACGAAGAGAGGGAGTAAAGATTAAAGAAAAACCATTTTGGCGGAAGCATCAACTCCGGAGGGATGGCCGGCACATGCTTCCATTTAACGGCGCCGCCAAGCGCCAGATAAAAACGTGTATAAGAATTGGTCTGCTCGAGCCCGCCGAGCTCGTGGATCTTGAGCCGCGCGGCTGCCATGTGGGGATCGTCCGGCGAATCCCCAGCCAGCTTCAGCGCCACATACGCCTTGACAGTGGCGTTCAGTTCCGAAGGCCCGCCCTGGTAGATGTTCCATCCGCCGTCGGGCAGTTGCTTGTGACGGATATAATTGGCCAGCTTGGCTATGCGCGTGGGGTCAAACTGGCCGACAACATGAAGGAAAAAGACGTAATCGGACTCGAGCGTGGAATCAGCTTGCAATTCGCCGACCCAGTAGCCCTCAGGAGTCTGTAAAGAAAGTAAATGCTCGGCCGCCCGTTCGACGGCCTGCTGAACTCGAAGATCGAGATCGGCCACAACCGCCCCAACGGCACGGCCGCTCTTGGACGGCTCGAGTTCGATTCCTGCTTCCTGTGTCATGAACCCCCCGGCGTACTCCCTATGCGACTCTTCAAACCTTTAGTTCGGCTGGCAGTGCAAAGCGGACGTCTTCTTCAATCCACTCCACTTCTTCTACTCGTGTAAAGCCCCATTCTTTCAGGCGGTCGACAACCTGGCTAACCAGTACTTCGGGGGTTGACGCCCCTGCGGTGACGCCAATACGGCGCCTGCCCTTCACCCACTCCGGGAGGATATCGTCAGCATTGCCGATCAGGTAGGCGGCGGTCCCTCCACGCCGGGCAACTTCCACCAGCCGGTTGGAATTTGAACTGTTCTGGGCGCCTACTACCAGGATGCCATCAGCCTTGGGGGCAATGGCTTTGACAGCCATCTGCCGGTTTTGCGTGGCGTAGCAAATGTCCTGCCCCGGCGGCCCGACAATGGCAGGGAAGCGTTCTTTCAGCCGCTCGACGATCTCTGCCGTATCGTCAAGGCTCAAGGTGGTCTGGGTCAGATAAACGATCCGGTTCGGATCGGGCGGGTTCAGGGTTTCCACGTCCTTTACGGAGGAGATCAGCTGGATAGCATCGGGAGCTTCACCCAGGGTGCCAATCATTTCATCATGGTCGCGATGGCCAATCAGGACGATGGTGTAGTTTTCGCGGGCATACCGGATCACTTCCAGATGGACCTTTGTGACCAGGGGGCAGGTGGCGTCGATGATGTGAAGTTGTCGCGCCCGGGCTTCCTCGCGGACTGCGGGAGATACACCGTGTGCACTGAAAATAACGGCGGCCCCGGTAGGCACCTCTTCAAGGTTCTCGACAAACACCGCGCCCTGGCTGGCCAGTTCGTCTACAACGTAGCGGTTGTGGACAATCTCTCTCCGTACATACACCGGCGGCCCCAGCTTCTCCAGGACCATGCGGACAACGTCAATAGCACGGATTACACCTGCGCAAAATCCCCTCGGTCGTAACAACAACAACGTGCCCGGCTCGGTACAAACAGAGTTCTCAACGTGAGGAATCACGTTCATTGTTTTGCCATCATCCTTTCCTGCTACGTCCCCTGTAAGAATAATCCTCTCACGGTCTCTTTCCACCGTCAAGATAAGCGGAGACTTAGGTGTCCGGATCGGGCCCCGGAAAATGGCTTCGCATACAGAGGGGCCTTACAGGCCATATTGATGAAGCCATCTTGTGAAACGATGCATCTTAATTCCCAGAGGGTTGTACGGAAACTGGCAATAACTCTCTGTACCTTTTGCGATGGTTTTTGCTAAAATGCTGGGTTTATGGACCGCTCCCACAATGGAGGCCTGCCTCAAGGCGCTTCAAAGCGCTAACCGAGTAACCTCTTGACTTATGAAATTGCTGAAAATACAGATCCTTGCGGCATTGTTTTCTGTCCTGATCCTTGGCGCACGTGCCTGGGCTTCAGGCAATGCAGCGCTTGGCCCATGTCCGGCACGGCCTTCGATAGCAAGCGAACTCGACGCTGGGAAGTACGCTGAGGCCGCATCCGTTCTTGAGCAGGAGGTTGAAAGGAACCCCGACGATGCGCAAGCCACCTTGTGGCTGGCGCGTTCTTTCCTGGGGCTTGCCGACTACGACCGGGCGGTTACCTATGCCGAACGCGCAGTTCAGTTGTCACCCGACTGCTCGGAATCTCACTACTGGCTGGCCCGATCATACGCGATGAAGGCCGACACAGCCCGCAGTTTCTGGCTTGCGCGGAAGGCGAGGATTGAATACCAGTCAGCGGTGCGGCTTGACGCGGACAACCTGGACGCGCGCCGGGATTTGATGGAGTTTTACCTCCAGGCCCCCTGGATTCTCGGCGGCAGTAAGGAAAAGGCATGGGCCCAGGTGGAAGCCATTGCCGCGCGAAGCGCCGCGGAAGGTGATCTCGCCCGCGCCATTTATTGGCGGGACCTGAACCAACCGGAATTGGCCTCAAAAGAATATCGCAAGGTCCTGGAAGCAAAACCGCGGAAGGCGGAAACCTATTTCCAGGTTGCGGACTTTTATGAGTCCGACGGGCAGCCGGAGGAGCTCGAAGCCACCGTGCGGGCTGTTTCATCGATTGCTCCACGGGACCCTCGCCTGGGCTATTACAGCGCGGTCAGCCGCATTTTGAGGCGGCAGGACCTCTCAAGCGCTGAGGAAGATTTGAAGGGGTATCTTGCGAAAACAGCTCCGCGTGACGATTTTCCATCTCATGCGGCGGCGCGTAGCTGGCTCGGAAGGATTTACGAAATGCGGGGTGAGAAGAAGTTGGCCATCGAGGAATACCGGTCCGCACTCGATCTTAGCCCGGACAATCAATCGGCCCGGGACGCCCTCAGGCGCCTCGACGCCAATTAGAGGGTCAGGCAGAATCCGGAGGGGAATCCGGGCGGCAGAAGTTGATGGCCGGTTTGAAGACTACGCGGTAATATTGTAATTTGGACGTTTGATGATCCGCCGCCAGTTTTGTAGCGAGTGAATTCGAACAAAGTTATATCTTTCATGTACAATAGCCGCAACGAGCGGGAGATGAAAAAGATCATTACTTTGAATTGGGAGTAAAAGGGAGTGTGTATGGAGTCTGTTTTGAAGACGCTCTTGCTGAATCCTCCAAGCTTTGAGAAGTTTGATGGTGGTGCAAGCTCGAGATGGCCCGCTACGCGCGAAATTGAATCTTACTGGTACCCGGTCTGGCTGACTTATCCGGCAGGAATGTTGCCGGGCAGCCGCCTTCTCGATGCGCCCCCGCACAAGATCACTCCCCAGCAGACAGTAGAGATCTCCAGGGATTACGACTTTCTCGTCTTGTTTACTTCCGCCGTTGGTTTTGAGAACGACGTGAAGCTGATTCGCAAGATGAAAGAGGCCAAGCCTGGTCTCAAGATTGCCTTCGTCGGCCCGCCGGTGCAAATCCAACCAGACCAAAGTTTGATGGCCAGCGAGGACATCGACTTTATCGTGCGGGGAGAATTCGATCATGCCGTGGTTGAGTTTGCGCAGGGCAAGCCGCTCAGCGAGATTCTCGGCGCCAGCTATCGCAAGGACGGCAAAGTTGTCCACAACCCGCCGCGCAAGGAACTGCAGACGGAGGACCTTGACCGCCTCCCCTTCGCCACGGAAGTTTACAAGCGGAACCTGACCATTGAGAATTACAACGTTCCTTTTCTTCATCATCCCTTCGTTTCGTTTTATACGTCACGAGGATGTCCGGCGCTCTGCACTTTCTGCCTGTGGCCCCAGACGCTTTCCGGCCACGCATGGCGCACCCGCTCCGTGGACAACGTGGTCAGTGAAGTCCGGCAGGCGCTGAAGCTGTTTCCGCAAGCGAAAGAATTCTTCTTTGACGATGACACATTCAACATTCGCAAAGACCGCGTGATAGAGCTCTCAAAGAAGTTCAAGCCGCTGGGTTTCCGATGGTCTTGCACGGCACGCGACCACAGCGACTACGAAACACTGAAGGCTATGGCCGACGGCGGCGCGCGCCTTTTTATTGTCGGCTTCGAGTCGGGAGACGACCAGATCCTGAAGAACATCAAAAAGGGCGCCACGACAGAAATGGCCCGCAGGTTTGCGAAAAATTGCAAAAAGGTCGGCATTGCCATACACGGCGACTTCATCATCGGCCTGCCGGGCGAGACGCCGGAAACCATCCAGCGCACCATCGATTTTGCCAAGGAACTGGATACGGAAACCATCCAGGTTTCAATTGCGCACGGTTACCCGGGAACCGAAATGTACAATCAGCTGCTTGAAGCCGGGCAACTGGTGAATCTCCCCATGTCTGACATGAGCGGCCACCAATTGCCCCACATCGAGTATCCCAACCTGTCAACGGCGCAGATGATGGAAGGGGTCAACCGCTTTTACGATGAATATTACTTCCGCCCACGGGTTGTGTGGCGCATCTTGAGGAAGGCACTTTGGGATAACGACGAGCGCAAGCGCCTGTATCAGGAGGCCGTGGAGTTTCTACGGCTGAGGAGCGAGCGTCTCAAATTTGCCCGCAAAGGCCCGCAAAAGACCACTTCGATCAGCGTGCCGGCCATCGACTAGGCTTTCGGGCGGCGGTTATACAATTGAGTTTTTGGGCTATGGAAGTTCATGTCTGAATCCAAAAGCCGGCGTGGCAAGACCTTTATCCTGCTGGCGTTCATGGTTACCTTTGGGTCATCCGGTGACGTTATGCTCAGTCAGGGCATGAAGAAACTCGGTGAACTCCAAAGCTGGGCCCCAGGGAGTGCAATCGCGTACTTCGCAAGGGCGTTTGAAAGCGGAACGATCTGGCTGGGAATTTCACTCCTGATGCTCTTCCTGGTGAGCTATATGCTCGTGCTCTCGTGGGCGGACTTCAGTTACGTTTCGCCAGCTTCGGCAATTGGTTACGGTGTTGTGGCCCTGATGGGATACTTTCTTCTGGGTGAGCATGTCCCTACGACGCGGTGGATTGGCGTTGGCCTGATCTGCCTGGGAGTTTTTGTGGTTGGCGGGACACATCCCAGCACGAACGAGAGCCAATGACGCCTCGGAACGCGTTGTTTGTTGGAATTATTGTCGTGGCAGGACAATTGGGCGACATCTGCCTGTCCCTGGCCATGAAGACTGTTGGAGAAGTTAAACGGTTTACGCCACTGGCCGTGTTGCGGTTTCTCGGCAGTGCCATCCGGGTGAAGTGGTTGTGGATTGGAATCGGCCTGATGGCCGTTGCGTTTTTTTCATTTCTGGCGCTCCTTTCCTGGGCGAACGTTAGCCTGGTGGTCCCGGCCACGGCGGCAAGTTATGCCGTCGGCGCCCTGGGCGCCCAATTCCTGCTGGGCGAGCATGTGAACCGCAGAAGGTGGATTGGCGTTATTATCGTTTGCGTTGGAGTGGCTCTGGTCTGCGTCTGAAAGATAGAGGACGATGGCAATGCATTCGCACTTGCACCTGATCGAGTGGTTTGTTTCAGTCGGCGCCATCATTTCACTGCTCTATTATCTGGCAGTGCTGTTCAGCGCCTGGCGATATTTTCGCCGCCCTTTCCTCCGCCATCCTGATTTCACCCCGCCCGTCAGCATCCTGAAGCCTGTCAAGGGACTCGACCGTGAGGCTTACAGGAACTTTGCCAGCTTCTGCAACATCGACTACCCGCAGTATGAGGTGTTGTTCGGCGTTTCTGACGCTGACGATCCCGTTATCCCGGTCATCCAGAAACTAATGGAGGACTACCCCACCCGCGACATCCGTTTGCTGGTGGGTACCTCCTGCATGGGTTGGAACAGCAAGGTCAGCAAACTTTGCCGGCTGTCGCGCGAAGCCCGCTACCCCGTGCTTGTCATCAGTGACAGCGACATTCGCGTCCAGCCGGATTATCTGCAGGCTGTGGTGAGTCCTTTTCGTGACCCGAAAGTGGGGGCCGTCACCTGCATGTATCACATGCAGCCGGAAGCTAAATTAGGGTCTGAAATCGAGGCTATCGGCCTGACTTCCGATTTCCTGGCCGGTGTGATTGTTGCCCGCCAGTTGGAAGGCGTAAAGTTCGCCCTGGGCGCCACCATGGCTGTCACTGCGCAGGGTCTGAAAGACATCGGCGGATTTGAGGCCATTGCGGATTGCTTCTCCGATGATTTTGAGCTTGGCCGGCGAATAGTTGATCAAGGGCACGAAGTCGAACTGATCCCGTACACCGTTGCCACTTTGTCCCCCTCGCAGGGAGCTATGGACGCGGTGAAGCATCAGCTCCGCTGGGCCGTTGGCGTAACGAATTCACGACCGTGGGGGCAGTTGGGCAGGCTATTGACCCAGGCCCTGCCGTGGGTGGTGGCCGCCACCGTCGTGCAGCACACATGGGAGGGTACGACGGGATTTCTGGGTGCTTACCTGGCACTGCGGCTCGCCGTGGCGTGGACTGTAGGAGTCTGGGGACTCAAAGATCCCCTCCTGCGGAAACGATTGTGGCTGGTGCCTGCCTGGGACGCGCTTGCCTTTTTTATTCTATCCGTCAGTTTTGTGAAGCGACGCATTCACTGGCGCGGAACCGAGTTTTATGTCCGCAAAGGCCGCCTGATCCCGGTGGGGGCCAAAGACTGAGCAGCCCCGGCGGTCTGGCAAAACCTTCAGCAGTCGCCACATTCCAACAATAATAGCCTCGTGCAGGCAGGGACGCATGCAGGGTTCAAGAGTGTAAACCTTGCGATGGGTCTCAAACTGACATTATGATTGAACCAGATACGCGGAGATGGTCTCCGCGCTGAGCGTGATCCAGAAATATGACTGAAGCATTACGCCAGGGGAAACCCACAGACGTAAGTCCCTGCAGGACGGTGACTCAGGCGGTCATTCTGGCCGGCGGCCTGGGTACGCGCATGCGGCCCGTCACTGAAACCATTCCCAAGCCGATGATACCGGTTGCCGGCAAGCCATTTTTGCAGCACCAGTTGGAACTGCTCAGAGCATACCGGATTCGTGATGTGCTGTTATTGGTGGCGTATCGGGGAAAGCAGATTGAAGAGCACTTCGGGGATGGCGCCGGACACCGCTGCCGAATAACTTATTTGCATGAACCTTCGCCATTGGGAACCGGCGGCGCGCTGAAGCGCGCAGGTGCGCTCCTGCATGACGCATTCGTGCTCCTCAACGGTGATACCTATCTCGCGATGGACTACGGGGCGCTGATGGCAAAGTTTGCCGCATTTGATTGCATGGCACTGATTGTGGCGTATAAGAAATCGCCCGAAAGGATCAGCAGCGCCCTGGCGGACACTCTTCCTAATAATCTTATCGTCCTCGAGGACGGGCGTGTTTCGGCATATCGCAAGCGAGACCCGAAAGGTATGACGCATATTGACGCGGGGGTGATTGTCCTTGGCAAGGAAATACTTGGCTGGTTGCCCGAGGGAAGGCCATTTTCTCTTGAGGAGGAGATTTACCCGCGATTGATAGCCGAAGGACAAATGCGTGCATGGGTAACCACAGAGCCGTTTTATGATATGGGCAGCCACGAGGGACTGGCGGCGCTGGAAGCGAAGCTGCAATGATTCTTACGAAGACTCCATTCCGCATCAGTCTGGCTGGCGGAGGCAGTGACCTGCCTGCGTTTTACCGCCGTCGCGCGGGCGCCGTCCTCACTTCAACTGTTGACAAGGCAATGTACATTGCCATTCATCCGTATTTTCACGACAAGATCAGGATCAAGTATTCGCGGATGGAAGATGTTTCGTCCACTTCGGAGGTTCAGCACCCTCTTGTGAGGGAGTGCCTTCAACAGGTATCCATTAAGCGTGGAATGGAGATTGCCAGCTTCGCCGATGTTCCCGCCGGCTCCGGACTGGGATCAAGCAGCGCCTTTACCGTGGGCCTGTTGCACGCCCTCTATGCCAAGTCAGGAATCCAGCCCGGCGCACGACGCCTGGCAGAAGAAGCCTGTGTGATTGAAATTGAGCGCGTCCAGGAGCCAATAGGAAAACAGGATCAGTACGCTGTGGCTTGTGGCGGCATGAACTTCATCCGTTTCCACCCGGACGGCAGCGTTGAAATAGAGCCTGTGAATTGTTCCGTTCAGACCCGTGAGGCGCTTTCGCAGCGTCTCATGCTTTTTTATGTCGGAAAAGAAAGACCTGCGGGCTCAATCCTCGCGGAACAGTCACGCAACATGGCGGACAAGGACAAATTCAACCAGGTCGTCCAGATGGTTGATTTGGCGGAAGCCTTACGCGGGGCGCTGGAGCGGAACAATCTTGATTCCCTGGGAGACATCCTCGACCAGGGATGGCAGTTGAAGCGTGGCCTGGCCAGCGGCATCACCAATAGCCTGATCGACACGAGCTATCGACGGGCCCGGGAAGCAGGAGCGGAGGGCGGAAAACTTCTGGGCGCTGGAGCGGGCGGATTCCTGTTGCTGAGCTGCCGTCCGGATAAGCAACAGCAGGTTCGCGAGGCGCTGGCAGGGTTAAGAGAGATGTCTGTAGCCCTGACATGCGAGGGTTCGCAATTGTTGCTCGACGACGGCTGTAACGTTCCGATCCTGGCCACAAAGGGCGATCCGGATGCCGAGCCGCAACCGATCTCCTGTGCCAACGATTCATCCGGGGGAATAGATGGCAGTATGGGTTAACGTCATTGCCCAAATTTTCCTCGTGGCCGGCCTGGTCGGCGTTCTGTCCTCAACTATCTTTCTGGTCCTTGCTCTCCTGGGTGCTGCTAAATTTCACCGTGAAGCCAAAGACCAGCGGCGCTTTGCTGAACAGAATAATGTTCTCCCCCCTGTATCGCTTTTGAAGCCTGTTCACGGGGCAGAGGCCAGGCTTAAAGAAAACGTCGAAAGCTTCTTCCGGCAGGATTATCCGGATTATGAAATCCTGTTTGCCGCCGATGAAGAAGATGACGGCGCCCTGGCGATTGTTCGCGAAGTCGCCGGCCGTTATCCAAAGGTTCGATGCCGCATCCTCGTAACGGGCAAACCCGAATTGCCAAATCCTCCCGCCTATTCCTTTCACCGTATGGCTGAGGTTGCCGCTCATGACATTCTCGTAACCAGCGATAGTGACGTCGAGGTTTCGAGCAACTATCTCAGGGAAGTTGTCCCTCCAATGCTCGAACCCTCTGTTGGCATGCTCACGTGTGTTTATCGGGGCAAGAATGCCGGTGGGTTCTGGTCCGGACTTGATGCTCTGGGCATGTCGGTCGAGATGACGGCGGGAGTTCTCACCGCGAACCTGCTGGAAGGAATGAAATTTGGCCTGGGGCCCACGATTGTCACCCGCAGGGACGCTGTGCGAAAAATCGGCGGGTATTGGGTGACCGGTGAATATTTCTCCAACGACTTTGTGGTGGGCAATTTCATCCACAAAGCTGGCTACCGCGTAGTACTTTCCCGCCACATTATCGACCATGTCGTTCCTCCGATGACGTTTCGCCGTATGTGGGACCGGCAGGTACGATGGACGAAAGGGACCCGCTGGTCCCGTCCTAAAGGCCATCTGGGAACAGGGCTGACCTTTGCCATGCCTTACGGAATCCTGGGGCTTCTGGCAGGCCCCTTTTGCGGTCACACTGCGTGGGGCGTTGGATTGTTTTTGGCCGCAACGCTCAATCGTCTGATCGATTCGTGGGTGATCGGGTGGGGCGTAGTGCGTGACCCAAGGGCGCGCAGCCGTGTGTGGCTCTACCCAGTGCGTGATTTGCTCGGGTTCGCCGTATGGTGCGCGAGCTATTTAAGCAAGCGGGCCGTTTGGCGAGACCACCGTTTTCAACTCGTCAAAGGCGGCCGCATTGTTGCTCGGCAAACTGGCGCAGACGGTTAAGCTTTCTTGCCGCGTAGATAACCGCCCGGAAGCGGCTATTCACCCAAATCGACGTTGATCTCAATCACCCGGTGCTGGAACCCTACAAAGTGGCCATAGTTGGGTGATGTGACATTGTTGTAGACATCCCGCGGGTCGCGGGCATCTGTCAGGTTGCGGACCCCGATTCCCCATCGCAGCTTCTGCCCGCCTGCCCATGGAAGCCAGTGTGGCAAAGGAAGCATCTTCCAGATGTAGAAGTCAAAGGAAAAGAAGGTAGGAAACCGGTTGCTGTTGGGCGTGTCC
>OBIZ01000167.1_pt1 | contig 11944 bp, 4 predicted proteins | sample 1519801 | NCBI WGS metagenome assembly OBIZ01 (sample SAMN01911456, study PRJEB22533) | soil metagenome | biome: Soil | place: Malaysia | collected 2012-04-30 | depth DG_metagenome m | reverse complement strand
TGATGCCAAAGCCGTCGTGAATTTGCGAAGAGCGTTTGGGCGGAATGTGTGTGGGCACGTTGGCATCCTGCGGACTTGCACCCAATGTTGAGGGGAATAGGGTCCCCAAAATCAACACGATAACAAGGCAACAACTTGCACGCACTGTTGAAAGCCTAAAACAGCATTGCATAGTGTTTCCCCCTCTCCTCATTTTGCTGGCCTGTGGGTTTTGAACCGGTTGTGGCAACGGACACCTTGCTCCATGGAAACCACTCCGAAAGAAGAATTATGGAAACCACTCCGAAAGAAGAATTGAGGTTGACAACTCGATACTATGCATGCGCGGTTCGACCCCAAGAGACACCCCCTCTAACATGGCTCCGTCGCCGGCGAATGTTTGCGAAGGGCTATTCTCTGATAATAACCACCGGCAGGTTGACCTCGCGGCGCGGGTGGGTCCGGCAAAGAGACGCTGGAAAGGTATGTCGGATTGAAAGTGGAACGCAGCGAATGGACTCATTCCTGGTTGAATCCGGTTGCCTTTCGGAACTCCTCGACGTAATGCCCGTCCTTCTTGGGTTGTTGCTTCTTCAATTCTGCTTCAGCCTTCGCCTTGTCGCTGGGGTCCCAATCCGGCCGATAATGGTGGATCGACGGCTCGAACTGGCTGACATGTTTCATGGCCGCCTCCAGCTTGAGGTTCATTACACTGTCGATGTTGACCCTGTAATTCGTATCCTGTGGCGAAGTGTAGTAGAAATACATCATAGGTACCTGATACTGCTCCAAGTGCTCTTCAAGATACTGGTTTGGGAAGTAAAGCCAGAACTCGGCGGCGCGTACCGCGTCAATCGTGTTTACTGCGGCCATTCGGTGGTCACTCTTATGCCAGCGAACGTACCAGTCACCCGGGTCGATGCTTAAAAGAACGTCAGGACGAATCCGCCGAATGATTGCCGTTGCCTCTTCTGTGAGCTTAGGTTGCGGCGCATACTCAAGCATGCCATCGTGATACCCCATCCAGATGATGTTTTCCTTTGGCGTGCCCAGAACAGCTTCCGCGGCCTCTTCTTCGCTCTTCCGGATCCGGGCCAGGCGCACCGAACTCATTTCCAGGTCGTAGCTGCCCTTATCATCGTTTGTGTAAAGCACAATGAAGACTTTGTTGTGGTTTTTGTTGAGAAGGGCAATTGTCCCGCCCGCGCCGAACAGTTCGTCGTCCGGGTGAGGCGTAAAGACAAGCACTGTCTTACCGGTCATCTCTTCGAGCCTGGTTTCCTGTCCAAAGCACAAAGCGGGCGCAAGCCAAAGGATGAGCACGAGGATCAAGGGGATTCGATTCATGATTACCTTCTTCGAACCTAAAATGATTTCCCTGTTGTGGCTTTGCCCCCCTGGCAAAGCTGGCTCTTCGTTGGACGTCATCGCAGTTCACTCGCGTCAGAAGAGAAGCTTCAGCGCAAACTGAATCTCGCGCTGGTTGTCCGGTATCGTACTGCTGATACTCGCACCGCCAGGAACGTCCACTGTAGTGTCGGGGTTTGCAAAATTCGGATGGTTGAATATGTTGAACATCTCGGCGCGGAACTGCAGGGTCCACCGCTCATTGAACTTGAAATTCTTCATTGTCGAGAAATCAAAGGTGATCAGGTCTGGCCCGCGCAGCACTCCATTTGCGGTATTGCCGAACACGTGGGCGGAAACTTGGCCAGGAGCAAGCGGCGACAAAATAAACGCCGCCTGATTGTAGAAGCAATCCAGGGTTTGCTTTCCAGGCTGACTGCAACCCATGGCAGCCTGGGTCGAAGTGTCAAAAGAAAAGTCTTTCGGGTTGCCTATCATATCAGGCCGCGGGCTCCCGGAATTCGTATTGGTAGGATCAAATGAAAGGCCAGGCGTAAGCGCCAAGCCGCTTTGAATCGCAGTAATACCGCCGACTTCCCAGCCTCCAAGAATGCCATTGGCAAGCTTCCCGGCGTTAACCATGTGTTGCTTTCCGTTCCCAAAAGGAAGATCGTACAAATAGCTCAGAGACAGTTGATGAGTACGGTCAGAGGTCACAGGTCCTCGACTTGCCTCCGCATTATAGGGGTTCTGAATATTTCCAGATACGTACCCGTCCGAAGTGCCAATGTTCTTGGAATAAGTGTAGGCCGTGAGGAGAGACATTCCATTTGAGAATCGTCTTTCCAGTTTAGCCTGGAGCGAATTGTAGAACATGGCGAGCTGGGCATAATCCAAAGGACGAAGAGAACCGAGGTCAGGAAGTTTATTGAAATAAGGACGACCCATGTTGCCGGTATCATCTGAAAAGTTGGAGTCGAGAGGGGTGAAGGGCGCATTCAGATCGGTGCTCTCGTGGTTCCATAACCTGTAGCCTCGAGTGGCCACATATCCAACTTGTGCCATCCAGTTCTGGCCAAGTTGGTGCTGGAGAGTGAAATTCCACTCCATGATTTTGGGCATCCAGCGCTTGCCGCCTTGGACCCGCAAAGTTCCCGATGGATTCAGAGGATCAGGATAAACGATGGTTGAGGGAAACCCGGAAGAAATCAGCTGGTTGGCCGTGGGAACAGCGATCGCGGCATAAGTATGGCTCGCGAAGTCCAGGAATGGCGGATTCAAACCTAAATCATCGAAGATGTTTCCCTGCGGGGAGTAGAAGACTCCAAAGGCACTTCTCACGACAGTGCTCTTATGGCCGAAAGGAGTCCAGGCGAAGCCAACTCGGGGCCCCCAGTCACCATAATCGAAGGCAACGCCCGCATGCGGCTCCGTGACCGCGTTCGGGCCCGCTCCCTGGTCATTGATAACGATGGCCCGCTGGAAGTCAAAATTGCCGATGCGCCCGGCAGCCGGCGAGAAGATCGAGTAGCGCAAGCCTATATTGATTGTCAGGTCCGGAGTAGCCCGGAAATCGTCTTGAACGAATTCGTCCAGATTCCAATAGCGAGTCGGAAATCTCCCTTGAAGGGCATCCCTTTCATTGTAGCTTGGAACACCAAGAAGAAGGTCGGCCAAGGCGTTGCCGTCATTTCCAGTCGTCAGGTCCTGAGTATAAGATCCGTCGAACTGGTACCATCCTTTGGAAGCTTCCAACTGGAAGAAGTTCCGCTGCAGCTTGATATATTTCACACCGAACTTCAGGGTGTGCTTCCCCACCATCTTGGTGAGGACCCCCGAAAGATCGGCCATGTTTTCGGCCGCGAATTCTGGCGTCCAAAGCGAATCACCCAGTCCCGTGAATCCTGCAATGCTGAAAGTTGTCAGCCCTGAAGTTGTGGCATCGCCGCGATTAGCGCCGGGAATTCCCAGCTGATCAGAAAGATTATTGCCATACTGCAGCGGGTTGGCCTTCACCAAATATCGCTCCCAGGCCCCCGTCACCACCGCTAGCATGGTGGGGCTGAAGGTATGAGTCCACCCGATCGCAGCATTTTGCGCTCTGTTCGTACCGTCACTCGGGCAGCATTCGGTTCCCCCGATGTCACCCAGCGGACCAGGCGTGTGCGCTCGGACATCATCAAACGTGTAGTGCCCGAAAAACTGATCCTGCGACCGCCAAGGGAAGTCTACTTTGATGTCAGTTGAATCTTCGTCCTGGGTATACTTCGGATTCAAAAGGTAGTTGTTCACTACACCGGGCCGATTCGGATCAGGGTAAAGATTCACGACATTCTGCGCCACCGAATTGATGCGGCCCGAAGGAATCACATTGGGGTCAGAAGGATTGATAAGCGCGCGGACGCCGGTGTTCGGGTCTGTAGTATAAGGGTCATAGATGAGAGTGCCCAAGTCAGTAAAGTCGCCGTTGCGTTCGAGGACCGTGGGGACTGTGGAAACGTATGTTTGGCCCAGCCGGATACGGGTTCCCTGGTAATCCCCGAAAATAAAGAGCTTATCCTTAATGATGGGACCACCTGCAGAACCACCGAACTGATTTCGGCGGAATGGAGGCCGCGTGTCGTCGAAAAAGTTGCGGGCATCGAATTTATCGTTCCGAACGAATTCCCAAAAGCTCCCATGAACCTGGTTAGTTCCCGATTTGAGCACAATGTTGACTGCTGCGCCCCCGCGGCCGAATTCGGCGCTCATAGCGTTTTCTTCTGTCCGAAATTCCTGGATCGCGTCCGGAGGCGGCAAGGCCACTACGCCCCCAAGCCCCCATTCGTTATTGTCTACGCCATCCATCAGAAAATTATTTTGAGAAGCCGAAAGCCCGTTTACTGTGAGCCCTTCATTGGCGCGCACGTTCTCGAACACTCCTCCGCTGACGTTCGACCCGGGCGGAGCGGTATTAGCGCCAGGACCCAGATATGCCAGAGTAATGAAGTTTCTTCCGTTGAGTGGCAGGTTAACGATGCGGCGTTCGGTCTCCACCGTGCCCAGTGACGAACTCTCACTCTGAATGAGAGGCGGAGCGGCTGAAACCTGCACGCTTTGGCTGACTTGTCCCACTTCCAGGGTCGTGTCGACTCTAGTTGTCTGGTTTACACTGACGGTCACATTGCTGTGAACGGTTCGCTTGAATCCTGCCTTTTCGAAATTGACGGTGTATTGGCCAATGGGAAGGTTGGTGACAACATAGGTACCGGAACTGTCGGTGGTGCGGAGAGTTGTCTGCTGCGTGCCTACATTCGTAATGGTCACTGCGGCTCCCGGCACAACGGCGCCGCTCGTATCTTTCACAGTCCCGGTGAGCGTGCCCCTGTCGACCTGCGCCTTCAAAGCTGGGACACTCAAAAACACGATAAATACAATGATTACGAAGAACTCTCCCGCTTGGGCAATACGCTTTCTCATTGACCGGCCCTCCAGTATCATGAGTATTCGGATGACCCTTTCACCTGCACCCCACTGCATCTTCGTTTTCTTGCTCGACGCTCCACATCCGGCGGAGCCGCGGACAGCAATTCATCGCACGCTCGCTCGAGTCTCCTTATTACAAAAACAAATCCTTTTCGAAGCATCCACGCACAAAGTGTTCAGTCAGAACAAATGGCGCACTACCCTGCGCTCTCTCAATTTCTGTTCAGTCGATCACCCAAAGAAGTGAGCGCGAGTATACAGGCCGTCGTGTCTTTTGTCAATTATTAATATCTACGGGAATTAATTACTGCGGCGATGAGAATTCGCTATCTGAAAACCACTCTTAAGAACCATAAAGTCTTTTCATACGATGACGATACTAGATAATCTTCGCCTCGAATTCACGGGTTTTGACTAGTGATCAAGAAAGTTCTTTGGTCCCTTTGAGTCCTTTTTCTCTTCCCATACCATCCCGCACGGTAACTGTTTATTCGCGTGAGAACCAATGACATCTGCGACGTGAAGCGTACCATTCAGCGCTGGAGAACACGATAGACGGTCTCGTGGGCTTCAACGTGGACCTATTTACGGTTGTCGGGTGTTTCCGCCACAATAAACTTTTTAATCTCGCTCTGGTAATGCGAGATTTGTGACTGCTGTTCCTGGGAGAGTTCAGAATATTGAGCAAGTTCCTCTTGCGCAAGTTTCAACTTGCCCAGTTTGCGGTAGGCCTGGCCCAGTTGATAGTGTCCCATTGCAGATTTTGGATCAATTCGAACCGCCTCGATAAATTGATGAACCGCAAATTCGTATTCATTCCGTGAACCATAGAGCTTGCCGAGTTCAAGATGAGCGGCGGCAGCATCGGGGTTGATACGAAGCGAACGTTCCAGGTAATTTTTGGCGGCATCCTGATCGGCGGGACTGGCCATGCCTTCGCCAGCGCGAAACAGGCTGGTGCCACAGTAGTAAAGTGCTTTAGGGCTGGAAGGAAACCTCGCTGCCAGTTTACACAGGCGTTCACTGATCTTCTTATAACCGTCTGGCGTAAGAAAGGAAGTCACCGTATTCCACCCTGCTGCCGCAGCTGGAGCCGAAGGATTGATTTCCAATGCGTCCACAAAAGCTTTCTCCGCTTCGGGATACTGGTGCAGGCCATAATGGGCGAAACCCAGGCCTACCTTTTCACGCAGCGACGCTGGAAACTTCTTGTTTCCCACTTCAAACACATCCAAAGCGGGCCGAAAAGCATAATGTGCAAGATACTCGACCCCCAGATCGAAGTAATACTCCTCATCTTCCGGGTTCAGATCCACGGCCCGTCTGAAATCTCGCGCCGCCTGAACGTAATCTCCGGTGCTTTCCTCCACCGATGCCAGCAGGTTGTAGAGCGGTGCTGCAGGTTTCTGCTGCAATGCGGTATGGATCACATCGATGGACTCCTTCCGGTTGCCGAGTTGCAGGTAGGAAAGAGCCAGATTATATGCCGCTAAGTCGTTGGCAGGGTCCGCGTCTAACACCTCCTTGAATTCAGGAATGGCTTGCGTGAAGGAGCCCGCAGATGCGAACAAGACCCCCAATGAAAAATGTTGCTCTGCTGAAAGCCCGGCCGGAGGGGCTGGAAGAGATCGAATCGCGTCCGAATCTTTGCTCTTGACTACAGCGCGGACCCAGGATGAATAAATTTCGATCTCGCCTGGAGCCAATTGATAAGCGTGGGTATAGTCCTGGACGGCCGCAGGCCAGTCCTCCAGGTCTTCAGCCAGCGCTCCCGACAGCGCGTAGTATTTGGCAGCGAAGCCAGGTTCGGAGGGCGCACTTAACTTCAAGAGAACGTCGTGCGCTTCTTTGGACCGCTTCAATGCACGTAACGCCAGGGCATACTCGTATCCGGCTCTGAAGTTCCTGGGGTCAGACTCCCACGCAGGCTTTAATAAATCCGCTGCTTTCTGGGCCTGATTCAAGGCGAGAAGAATGGTGCCCAACCCCAGCCGCGCTGTAAAGTTATCCGGTTCTCGTTGGAGAGCTGACTGAAACAGCCGCGCAGCCTCTTCCTCGTTTCCGAGCTGGAGCGCGAGTACTCCCAGGTCTGCGTAGCCGAGGGCGCGCGTGGGGGCCAATTCAATAACTTTTCGAAAGCTGGCTTCGGCCGCGTCAGGGTGTCCCATTGAACTCTCAACGAGCCCTTGCAGGTCGCAGAGTTGCCAATCGGATGGGTTTCTGGCCAGGCCCGCATGGATCACATCAAGAGCCTCGGTCAATCGATGGGCTTTCAGGAGATTCAGCGCCTCATGGTAGGCCTCAGAACTCCCGCGTCCACTTTCAGGCGCTGATTGTTTTGTGTTTTGTCCTACCGCCGGCATCGCCAACAGGAAAACGACCGCCGGAACGCACCACAACTTTCGAGGGGCAAAAGCTGTCATGGAGCCGTTCCAAAACATTCGAAATCGATGACCTTGCTCCAGGCACCCGGGCAAATTGCATTTCGTGGGCCGCACCAACCCAACTTACCACGATTCCTGGGCCGTGATTCCCTTGTCTTCCTCAATCGTAACCAGATGGTTGGCTGTAACACTGTCCAGGACTTGCTTTGCCCCACTAAGCCAGAGTACTTCCAAGCGCGCCGTACGGACGTTCGGCCCCAAGCCGAAATGAAGTCGCAAATCATTTTGTGAACAGAAACTCCCCCCGCTACGCACTTCCTGCATCTGCCGTTGCGATCCTGTGCTCACAATCACCCGCGACCCGATAGCAGCTCTATTGGTCTTGGTCCCAATCAGCCTGACGAGCAGCCAGGAATTGGGCGAAGGCGCCTGATTGCGAAGAACAGAAGGCCGGTCATTGATGTTGTTAACCACCAGATCAAGCTGCCCGGTGTGGAAGAGGTCGCCCACCGCCAGACCACGCCCGCAGCGAGACTCGGTGAACGCAGTCCCGGATTCTGCGGAGATGTCTTGAAAACGGCCGTTCCGCAGGTTACGGAAAAGGAGATTTCTCCCGCTATCAGCCACCATGGGATGATGGTTGTTGACCCCGGGAGGATAAATCGGTCCGGTAACGATCACAATGTCCTGATAGCCATCGTTGTCGAAATCAAGAAATGCCGTTCCCCACTTCACGTTCTGCACGGCTCCTGCAAGGCCGGCCTGGGCTGTGAGGTCTGTGAAAAATCCCTTCCCATCGTTATGGTAAAGGGCCGGTGGCTCGTCCGAGAAATTCGTTTTGACAATATCGAATCTCCCGTCACCATCATAATCACCCGCATCCACTCCCATTCCTGCCTGGGTGCGTCCATTGCTGTTGTATGCGACGCCAGCCAGCAGACCGATTTCTGAAAAAGTGCCGTCGTGGTCGTTGTGGAAAAGCAGGCTGGGAGTGGAATCATCCGCCAGGTAGATGTCCGGCCAGCCGTCATTGTCAAAGTCGGCCACAAGCGGCGTAAAGCCGTAGGCGGGCTGCGTTTTCAAGACGCCGGCCTTCGCCGATACATCTGTGAAGGTACCGTCTCCATTGTTGTGATACAGAGTATTGCGAGTCCCCGTCAACCCCGCGACCCCGTACATGACTGGCGATTGAGTGCCCTCAAGGTTCGGGTTGCTGCCATACAAAGTGAGCCCGTACTCGTAGTCAACGTAGTGAGAAACGAATAAATCGAGATGCCCGTCACGATCGTAATCCAGAAAAGCGGCCCCGGTGCTCCACGCATCCGGCGAAGCTGACAGACCAGAGCGGCTCGTGACATCTGTAAAAGTCCCATCGTGGTTGTTATGGTAAAGAAGATTCTTGCCATACTGGGTTACAAAAAGATCCTGGTAACCGTCATTGTCATAATCTCCGACACATACCCCTTGGTTCCAGCCGTGGTGAATAAGGCCCGCCTTTTCGGTAATGTCCGTAAAGGTCCCGTCACGATTATTGTGGTACAGATGATTGGTGGGTACCTCGGCTTCAGGAAACCCGTGCAGTCCCCAGCTGTTTAGCACAAAGATGTCGAGCCAGCCATCATTGTCATAGTCAATCAGCGCCACGCCCCCTCCGGTGGTGGCTAACAGGAAGTCTCTTGCTGGATCGCCGCGCAATACGGTCTTGGCAGTGAGGCCGGCCTGGTAGCCAACATCAATGTAGCGAGCGAAGGGTACTGAAGCAGAGGCCGCCACGGAAGTTTGTGGAAAGAAGGGCGCCTTCGATACGCAAGCGCCTGCTGCCACACCCATAATTCTAAGTAACTGCCGTCTGTTCACTCGATGTCCGCCCCGCAGCAATAATACCAGTTGTTCTCACCCTGAGGTCCCGTGTCTTTAAACCCGGAGAGGCACGTCCAAGGCCTTTTCGAATGCAAGAATGATGTTGTCCTCTTCGGGCGGTGTCAAACACGAGGGAATGGCAAGTATGATGCCCCGCCCGGGCAAGCTGTCGGCCGCCAGTCAAGTTCCGCGCTCATAGCTTGGGTGCGGCTCCGCATTTTCCGCCAGGTTCCACGGAAATCCACCTGCGTCGACACTGGCATGTTGCGGGAAGTTCGTGTTTTTGGTGTAAAGTGCAGGCCCCATTCCATTATGATGATGTTTGATACTCCGTGCGGGTGCATAAAGATGACTGCCTGCCCGAGTCCGACACCCAGGTCCCAGAACGCGACGGGCAACGCGCCGGGACCACTGCTGACCGCCACTGCATAACGAGCCCCCAGAAACACGACGAATTCCTTCTGAAAGGTTTCCACCTCACTCTAGGGTTCGGCCCATAGTAGTTATAGGGGGAGCGGGTTTTCGGCATCCGAACGGCGGTATCCACTTCCTCCTGTCGTAATGTTGTGCTAGGTGAAACTCCAGCGGCAGAGGCTCGCTTCGCATGGCCTTCCCACACTCAAGGGAAGTTCTTTTATCTTCGGCTTCTTAAAGGGTTTCACGTTCGAGTTTTCCCGTTAGGGTAGTTCGAATCGATTTTAGCGACTATTCATAGCCTGCCACCAGCCCTGAACTTTTCACTTCCAGCGCGCCTTTCAAAACAATATCCGCGGATGATTTCCCGATCATGATGTCAAACGTTCCCGGCACAACCACCCAGTGCATATCACGATCCAGCAACTGGAGGTCTTCCGGCCCCAGTGTAAATGTCACGGTCTTCTTCTGTCCTGGTTCAAGCGCCACCCGTTCAAACCCGCGGAGTTGCTTCACGGGCGTTGCCACCGGGGTGTAACGTTCGTGCAGGTAAAGCTGGACAGTCTCTTCGCCGGCGCGCTTTCCTGTGTTCTGCACGTCAACTTTCACGTGAGTCACGCCCTGGTTGTAAATCTGCGGTGGGTCGATGCGAAGATTACTGTATTGATATTCGGTATAGCTCAGCCCATACCCGAAGGGGTAGAGCGGCGTCGCAGGCATATCGACATACCCGCCGCGGTGGCGGGCCCAGCCTCTCTGTATCCAATATTCTTTCGAGGGCTTGTAGTTGTAATAAGCCGGCAACTGCCCCACGCTGCGCGGAATGGTAATTGCCAGACGCCCGCTCGGGTTGACATCGCCGAACAGGACGTCCGCAACGGCTTCCCCGCCCGCCTCGCCCGGGTTCCAGGCTTCCACAATGGCCGGCAGATGCTCCGCTTCCCAGCGCACCGAAAGCGGCCGGCCGTTAACCAGCACCAGCACCGTCGGCGTTCCTGTCGCCGCAACCGCCTGCACAAGGTCCTCCTGCACTCCGGTCAGGTCCAGGCTGGCCACGTCGTAGCCTTCACCATCGGTCGGCTCGGGCAGGTTATGCTCGCCTTCTCGCCGGGCCTGCTCGCCGACCACCACGATTGCCACCCCAGCCTTTTTGGCGGCCTCAACTGCCGCCGCAATGCCGCTCTTGTCCTGGTCGTTCACGGCGCATCCCTTGGCGTAAAGCACCTGGGTAGCAGGTGATACCCTTGCCTTGATCCCTGCCAGAATGGTCCCCACATGCTGCAGAACTACGGAAGGAGAGTAGTCACCGAGCAGGTTCGTGTCGCTGTCGGCGTTAGGACCGATCACCGCAATCGACTTTAGACCTTTCTTCAGCGGCAGCAGGTTGTTTTCGTTCTTCAGCAGAACGATGCCCTCACGCGCCGTCCGCAGCGCCAGTTCCTGATGTTCTTTTGAATGCATTACCCGCTCAGCCCGCGCCAGGTCCGCATAGGGATGCTCGAACAATCCCAGCCGGAATTTCTGCTCCAGCACCCGCCGAACTGCCCGGTCCACCAGTGCCATGGGAACTTTCCCTTCTTCCACGTTTTCAATCAGCGGACCCATGTATGCCGGCTCATAGGAAATGTTAAGGTCGACCCCGGCCTTCAGGGCCAGGGCTCCGGCTTCCTTCTGCGTCGGAACAATGTGCTCATAGATCAGCGTTCCGAACCCGCCGCCCTCGCTCACCTCGATCCCCTTAAAGCCCAGTTCGTGCCTGAGGATTGTGTCATTCCATTTGACGGAGGAGTGTTCCGGCTCGTCCTCAATTTCCGGATATCCAGCCATCACGCCCAGAGCGCCCGCCCGGAACCCCGCAATCCAGGGCGGCAGGTAGTTCTCGCGCAGGGCCCGTTCAGAAAGTTCAATGGCACCGCGCTCGAGGCCGCTGGCCGGCTCGCTCTGGGTGGGGAAATCCGTCAACAGGGCAATGGTCTTGTCAGGAGCATCGAGATTTGAGCCTTGCACGCCGCGCACAATATTCTCGACGATGCGGGAATAAAGGTACGGATCCTCCGTGTACGCTTCTTCGTTGCGCCCCATCCGCGGGTCACGGTTAAGCTCCACCACCAGCGTGGAGAGGATGTGGATACCCACCGCCCTCGACTCCTGGGCGGCGGCCGCGTAGATCGATTTCACCAGGGGCATGTCAAACGTGCTGCCGATGGCAAGCCCTTCAGGAAAAACCGTCGCGCCGGGAAACATCCCGCCATGGGTCCCTTCCTCATCCTGCAGCAGCGGAATCTTCAATCGGGTTTCGGTAAGCGCGATCTTCTGAAGCTCGTTGAAGTATTCGACCTGCTGCTTGACGCCTTCGTGCAAAATCGTATCGGCCAGTGTGAAAAAGCCGCAGGCAGGGCCAATCTCGTTGGTATAAGTCCCGGCTGCAAACCTTTTGCACGCGATCAATTTTTCTGGAATGGTCTTGCCAAGCTCATCCACGTAGACGCAAGGCA
>OBIZ01000165.1_pt1 | contig 11998 bp, 8 predicted proteins | sample 1519801 | NCBI WGS metagenome assembly OBIZ01 (sample SAMN01911456, study PRJEB22533) | soil metagenome | biome: Soil | place: Malaysia | collected 2012-04-30 | depth DG_metagenome m | reverse complement strand
GTCGACTGCGCCAAACGCCAGCGGAGCGGCCAGCAAGGTTGCCACCAGCCCCCATCGCGTCACGGGAAACGGAGGGGAGACAGCATGGCCGCGCGTTTCAGGCAACTCAAGCGGAATTCGCAAGGTTCTTGTCGTTGTAACCGGTGTGGCCATCGTCAATTTGTTGAAGCGGTCTCTCTCGGCCCCATATTCAGCCGAGTGATGGACACGTCATCCAGCCAGAAACTTCCGCTAATCTCCATCGGAAAGGTCCAACTGCGCGCGCGCCACACTGAAAGGCGAACGACACGGGTGTGCGCCCCAGCCGCGAAGTCCAGGGTCAGTTCGTGCCAGTTTGTGGTTCCAACTGTCGTCTGCGTTGATGCGTTCAAGCACGATGGACACTCCGGATCCATCACGCGCAATCTCGGGCCGCTGTCGGAGGTAATTTCCTCTGAGCGAACCTCGGCCCGCAACCTATAGGCCTGGCCGACCGTGACGGGTACAAATTCGTAGACCGGCTCCGATTCCAGGTTTCTTCCGGCGGAGTAATCCACCCGCAGGCAATGCGGACCGCGATAAGCCGAGGAATCATTGAAGTCTGTTTCCACATAGGGAATGTTGTCCGTGCGCCAGTCAAAACCCGTGCCCAACGGGGTGTGAGCAAATTGCCCGTTGTAGACGAGGTTTTGAGCGCTGCCGCCTGTGCCTCCCGGAATCACTCCGTCGTGCTCAAGTTGGCGCCACACGAGAGCCGCCTGTTGAATGTCCCCTGCCGCAAACAGGTTTTCCATGTAGGGCCTTACGTCTGCGAACTTGAAGGCGACCCCTTCAGATGAGACCTGCTTCCAGAGCTGGTCTGCAAAATCGATGCGGCCTTGCGCGCTGGCAGCCCCCAGGCATGCCAGTTTCAAACAGGTCTGAGTCCCCGCAGGCATGACGTCCTGCAAAATGGTTTGCGGATTGTCCACCACCCGAAGGCAAAGCTGAAACACCGGCTGGGCATACGATTCATCCAGTGTAAGCAGTCGCCGAAAATGGTCCAGAGCTTCGGCGGTCTGTCCCGTCTCGAGATAGTGGTTTGCGGCTTTCCACTCAAACCTTGGCGTTGCCGGGCCCAACATCAATGCACGCTGCAGGGCGTGATCAGTGCAGGCGCTGTCATTGATGGTGTCACAAACCTCCGCCAGGTCAGACCAATACTGCGCCTTAAGCGGGTTCAATTTCGTCGCTCTTCGAAGGTACCGGACCGCGTCAGGCAGATCGGCCTGGTCGAATGAGTAGGCATAAACCAGACCGAGTCGGTGGTCGTAGTCGGCGCTGTCCGGATCAAGCGCGATGGCGTGCCGGAGGTCTGGAACGTCAAGCGCGCTGCCGAACCCCGCCGCCAGGGCGATCCGCATTACCTGAAAGCCAAGCAGGACCCCAGGCACCACCACCAACAGAATCAACACCAGCCGTGAAGCTGTTGTTCGCAAAGGAACGATGATTTCACCGTCCTGCATGAGGCGGAGCAACCCGCCGCTGCCTTCCGACGCCGTCTTCAAGTTCACTTTGAATTTCAGCAAGGCTTCTGGAAACGAATAGAGGAGAGGGACCAGGCGCAGCCTCTTCAGGTTTCCTTCGTGCCGACGGGGCGTGACGATGCGGAGTCCAGCCGCCTGGATGAGGTCCCCGCCACTTGGTGGCCATGACCGTAGTAGCGAACGTAGTCGCAGTAGTACGACCCGTAGTGGCCGTCGTACTTCAGGTCGAGTTTATTCAGCACACAACCCAGAATATTGGCTCCGGCGCCCTCCAGAACACGATGCGCCCGGACCAGCGCCGCCCGCGCGGTGGCACCGCTTTCAGCAACCAGGATTACGCCATCCACCATGGAAGAAAGGACGGTCGCATCCGTTACTATCAGGACCGGCGGCGTGTCCACAACAATGTGGTCGAAGCGGCCACGCAGCGTCGCCAGAAGTTCCTGCATGGCCTGTGATGCAAGCAGGTCAGAGGGGTCAGGGGATTGCGGCCCCGTTGAGAGAAACCAGAGTCTCGGCAAGTCAGGCAACTGGAACAGAGTCTGGTCAATCTGGCCCTCTCCGGTCAGAACACTGCTGAGGCCCGGACGACCATTCATGTTGATAACTCGCTTGAGTCCTGACTGTCGCATGTCAGCATCGATAAAGAGCGTCTGCCTTCCGATCTGCGCGAGCCCCACCGCCAGATTAAACGCCGTAGACGTCTTGCCTTCAAAGGGTTGGGTACTTGTCAGCAGGAGAGCCTGTGCCGGACGGGGAGCCGAAGACATCAGGACGGCAGTTCGCAGAGCTTTGTAAGATTCCGCCAGGACAGAGGTGGGATGCTTCAACACAGCCCACTCCACCTTGCCGTCGCCGGGGACCAAAGGGCTTCTGCGGTGCCTCAGCCAGGGCTTGGATCTGCCCAGCAGACGGACTGACGGGATCACTCCCAGTACGGGCTGTGCGATGCTGCGCTCGACGTCCTCGGCCGTCTTGATGCTGGTGTCCATCACGTCCTGCAGAAAGGCCAGCGTTGTTCCCAGAACCAGTCCCACAATCAGGCCAATAGCGATGTTCTGGCCTCTCCTGGGTCGGACAGGCGCCGAAGGAGCCAGGGCCGCGTCAACAAGGTGGATGTTGTTGGCCCTGAGGCCGGCTGAGACGGCGGCATCCTTCACCTTGGAAAGGAGGCTGTCATAGAGCTGCTGGTTGGTGTCAAAATCATGTTTCAAGAGTCCGTACTGAATCATCAGTTGATTCAAGTTGCCAACGGTTTGCTTTTCACGGGCCACGGAATCACCCAGGAGCCTCACCCGGCCCAGCGCGGCCTGATAGTTATGTGAAATGCGCTCCACGGTCCGGGCCCGTTCCTGCTCGATGAGAGATTGAATTTCACTGATCTGGTTGCGCAGCCGGACAACCTTGGGAAAATTCGGCCCGTACTGTCCCAGTGCATCGACATATTGCGTCTTCAAATCAGCGTATTTCTCTTCCATGTTTTGCAGAAGACCGTCCTCGGCCACCAAACCCACCTTCCCGGGATTGGCCTTCACCAGCTGGTAGAGGGATTCTTTCCCGGCCAGGTCATTCTGGGCCGCCGTCAGTCCCTGATTCAGGTCTGCCAGCCGCTGGTCCTCTATGTTCTCCTTGCCACTGATGTTGACAATGGAGTGGGCCCTTTCATAGTTGACCAGTGCTTCCTGTGACTGCTCTACCTTGCCTTTCAGCTCATTCAGTTGTTCACTCATCCAGCCGGAAGCCTGGCGCGTTGCATCGTACTTTGCGTTGAAATTGTATTCCCTGTAATTGTTGACCAGCGCGTTCGCCACCCCGGCTGCCAACCGAGGGTCCGTGCTTTCGAAGCTGACCTTGATCATGCGGCTTCCCTGCACCAGCTCGACATCAAGAGAGCTTCCGAATCGCCCGATCAGCCGGCCTTTTTGCGCCGCTGCCGTCACTGCCAATTCGGCCGGCTGGCCGGATCGGGGTGGATTGAATGCGGGTTCACGGTCGAGTTTCAACTGCTCGATTGTCTGCCAGGCCAGGTTCCCGCTGGTCAGGACGTCCAACTGAGTCTGAAGGAAAGTGGGATCTGTCGGGACCTCCTGGTAGACACTGTTGACCGACTGCACGGAGGGCGTTTCCGAATCCACTTCAACTTCCGCGGTAGCGCGATAGACCGGCTTCTCCTTAAAGGTATAAATGGCCACAAGGGTAGTAACCACCAGGGCAGTGGTGAGGATGGTCCATCGCCGCTTTGAAAGAATTCTCCCGTACGCGCGCAGGCAGGCATAGGCGTCCATTCCTTTGGGCTGCAATTCCAGGACGGGGTAGGAATGCGGGCCGGCCCGCTCTGGAAGTTCCATCTGCGGAGTGGAATGTCTTTCTTCTGACATGTTCTCAGACTTACAAGTGATTACAGGGTGGCAGTATCGAGATGCTCGAGAGGCTAATAACGCCCCCAGATTACAAGTCCGGTGGCGATCTGGATGGCCGCCTCCGCGCCGCGGTGCAAGGCCCTTTTTGAGGAGCTGTCTGGGATAAACAGAATGTCGTTTGCCTCAAGCCCTGGATCGGCAGCGTGGCCGGAGAGAATTCGCTTGAGATTGACAGGGATTTCCTCGCGCCCGTTTGCGAACTGCTGTCCCCGCCGGATGATCATGGCTTTCTTCTGAAGCGCTGTGGTTTTCAATCCTTCTCCCAGCGCCACGGCCTGCAGCACGGTCATCTTGTCGTGGCCGCTGCTCAGGGGAAACCCTCCCGGGCGCTCGACTGCGCCCACAACGTAAACAACGCCCGCGCGTTGGACAGTGACCTTGTCACCGGGGTAAATTGTGACGTTCAGGTCCGGGTCGCCCGTGGCCAGCAGTTTCTGCAGATCAACCCGAATGCTTCCTCCCCCGGCTGAAAGTCTTGAGTCCCCTGTCAAACGCGAAGAAGCAACAGATGTGCTGCGAGTGATGATTGCAGTGCTTCCCGCGTCGGACGCGAGCCCACCGGCCTGCGACAAAACGTCCAGCAACGTGGTTGGCGCAAAGATGGGGTATATCTGCGGAGAGTGGACCGCACCCGTAATGGCGACCGCGTGCGCCTGCGAGGATTTGACACTCACCACAACGTGCGGCTGGCTTACCAGTCCCGCCGCGCGGAGTTTGTCGGAGATCAGTGCAGACAACTGGTCCAGCGTAAGGCCTTCAGCCTTGACGGGCAAGGGGAGCAGGGGTATGGCGATCGTGCCATCGGGACTCACACGGTAATCCCTGCTGAATTGAGGAACATCGACAACATAGACCTCCAGGACGTCATCGGCGTCAATGACGTACTCCAGGTTGGTGGCGGCATTGAGCGCAACGGGGTCCCGCCGGGCCACGCCAGCGGCATCGTCACTTCCGCTTGCGGGAACGGGCGTCTGGCCATGCAGGAGCGCTGGGGAAAATGGTGACAGAAGGGCAAGCAAAAGTGCGACTGTTGCAGCAACACCCAGCGGCCGGGCAGAATTTGAAGATATTATCAGCGGGCTATACTGCCCTGGCATGGGCAAAGATTCCCTTCCTCAGCGCAGAAGGTGGGTAATTCTTTTTTGAAGATTTGATCCGCTCCACGATAGAGACATCCACCTCGACTGCGGCTGATTTTCCCAGTAGTTCCACGGTGAGAACCAGACGGCTGAACTTTTTCTTCCTGACCAGGATTCCTTCAATGCCTTCCAGAGGGCCGGCCTTTACCCTGACGCGGTCGCCACATTTGATAAAAGGGTGCGGTTCGATTTTGACGCTTCTCTCGATGACCTGCCGGATCCCGTCAATTTCTTGTGGAGGGATGACGGCTGGGAAACCGCCGCAACAAACAAAGCCGTGGACCCCTGCTGTAGTTACAATGTCAAGTTGACGGTCCAGCCCCCCGTTAACAAAAACGTAGCACGGAAACAGTGGAAAGCTGACGACCTTGGTCCTGTCTTTCCAGCGCCGCGGCGCCGAATAGAGTGGCAGAAACACCGTGAATCCCTTGGCAGTCAGGGTCTTGGCGACCGATTTCTCATGGCGGTGCCGTGTGTAGAGGGCGCGCCAGTTGTGGTCAGGCACAGTATGCATCCTCTGAAGGCGGTCAAGCAGGTTGGGACCCGAAAGCATAAAGCTCCGCCCTGTAACTTACAGGAAAGTAACTCCCGGTAAGTTCCTGGACTGGGTTATGAATTGGAAACAGGAGGGGAGAAGACTGCCAGTGTCCCCCTTAGGGCTCTCCGCGCAAATTCCGCCGGCCTTCGGTAGGAGTGAATGTTACCGAACTTCCAACACCCTGGACGGATAAAACTTCCCCCTCATGGGAATCCAGGTCCGGCTTCGTTCAGAGTTCCAAAGCAGACAGCTTTAGCCCTCGTCCTAGTCCGGACCGTGGTGGTCCGTCTCTCAGGATATGGCAGGTGATGATCCTGGACCGGTTTGAAATTGCGGGGCGAAGGGTCTTTCGATAAGGTCCGGGCGACTTGCCCGGCATTGTCCAGGGCTCTGCATCGAACGCTCACCCTCCTTACGTTCCCCCTCCCGCGTCGGCGTGCTTCCAGGGCAACTCATCTTGCATTCTGATTCCGCACGCACACGCGGCCCCGTCAACCAAGTGACCCCATCATCATAATCCATTAACGTTTACGCAACGTACCGTAACTGACATTTCCATCGAATACAATCCCCCAAAAGAAGAAAAATTCCACTTTCGGGGTGATTTTCGGGGGAGAACAAATTTCGAGAATTACCTGTAGTCCGCATCCAGGCGACACGAACAAAGATACCCCTGGGAAACCAGACCATCGCCGAAAAAATGATTCTGGATTGACGGGAAGCATGAATAATCCATGAAGCGCCTTCCCTGCCTGGGTCAATGCGTGCTTCATTGAGAGGAGCGGGCAGAAATCTTCACGACCTTGGCGTGTTCTCTTTCTGCCGGGCGATGAACAAATTCAAAATAGCGGAGCATCGCATCTCTACGCCCTTTGATCCTCAGCTTCCTGTAAATGGATTTGACGTGCGACTTGGCGGTTTCTTCGGAGATATTAAGGCGAGCGGAAATCTCCTTGTTGCGCAAACCATTGGCCACCAGGCCCAGCACCTCCCACTCCCGCGGGGTCAACTCGTCAGGGACCCGCGGGATGTGCTCACGCTTTTCAACATGGTTTCTAATAGCCGGCTGCCGGGGCAACCACCGCTCGCCACGCGCCACCGAGTCGAGAGCTTTCTGAAAAATCATCGGGCTCTGGCTGGTTGACAGGCAGCCCCAGATGCCCAGTTGAAATGCGCGCGCAGCAGTAATGCTTTCCTGGTCATCCATCAGCACCACGACTCTGGAATTAACCCCGAGATGTTCGAGATCGGGTAACGCTTCCAACCTTTGTCCGCACAGATCGATAATCAGCATCTCAGGATGGGACCGCCTGACTTCCTCAACGCTGTCGTAGATATTGTTCCCTTCCATTACAACAAGCGCGGCCCCCGTACTGGCAAGAAAAGTTGAAAGTGCTCTCCGGATAAGGACACGCGGACTTATGATCCCCAACTTCATTTCCGAGCCTCCGTCTGGCATGGGTTGATTGCCCAATAGGAAGATTGACTACCATCCCTGAACCGCTTTGCCCAGGTGCGAGAAGTGAAGGATTTGTTGAGTGAGAAAGAGTAAGTTTTGGCAATCGCGATTGCAAAGAGTCCCCCTCCAGGCCCTTATTTATCGCCACTTAACAGTAACTTCAAAGTAACCTCCCAAACTATATTAAAATCTCCTTACCGAAGTCAAAGGTTTTTTTAATGATTCCTGTTAAGCGCTTCAGAGATTCTTAAATGTCTGGATCTCTAGAGGTCTGCAACACTTCACAGTGGACCACAACTGACGCGTGGGAAATGGTCGATGCAAGTCATTGTTGGAAATCCACAACAGCAGCGCTGGCAGGAGGCAACTGGAAAATGAAATGGTTCCCTTTCCGAGGCACACATTCCGCCTGCCCGGGGGCCCAGCCCCCATCTGCATCAACCGGGCGGACTTGCCAGTTGCGGCCCATCACGTCCTGTAGAATTCACAATCCGTTTTTACGCAGCCCTCGCTGTATATGGTAGACTTACGGCGCATTTAATATTCGTGGTTGCCCCTATGACCGAAGCGGTTGAAACCAAACAGAAGCTCCGGGAAATCTGCCGTATTGCCGCGCGTGTGTTCTATGAAAAGGGTTACGACGGCGCCTCCATGCAGGACATCGCGGAGGCCGTCAAGCTCACCAAGGCGGGACTCTATCATCACGTCGGGAGCAAGGACCGGCTTCTGTTTGAGATCATGAATTACGGCATGGATATTCTCGATGAGAGTGTGCTCGAAAAGGTGAAATCGATTCAGGACCCCAGGGAAAAGCTCCGTCAGACGATAGTGGGCCACATCGATCTTGTGGTTCGCGCCCGTGACCTGGAAATCACCGTGATCCTGCACGAAAACCGGTCGCTGAAAGGCGCGCTGCGCAAGAAGATCAACGCTCGAAAGAAGGCCTATATTCATTATCTGGAGGACTTGATCGCCCAGGTGCAGGACCAGTCCGGCCACGGACGCCTGATTTCACCCGCGCTTGCCGCTTTCAACCTTCTCGGAATTATTAACTGGCTCTATCAGTGGTATCATCCCGACGGCCCCATCACACAGGAAGAACTCACCACCGGATGCGTCGAATTCTTTTTCAGAGGGCTGCTGGGCAGCGCTCCCCCCATTCCCTCCCGGCCGGAAGACCATAACCCGTTTGTCTAGTAACAGCCTATTGCAGTCCTTTTGCGTGTGGATCGAAGTGGCCGTCCGTTGTTCCCCGCCCTTCGTCGTGATAGCATCACTTCCTTGTCGATTCAAATTAGGAGCAAACCTGCCGGCATGAAAAGAGAGACGATTGCATTCCAGGGTGAGCGCGGAGCCTTCAGCGAAGAAGCGGCCTACAAACTGCTGGGCCGCAACATCAACGTGCTGCCCCGCCCCACTTTCGAAGCCATGTTCGCAAGCGTCACGAAGGGCAAAGCGACCCGCTGCCTCGCGCCCATTGAAAATACTTTGGCCGGTTCGGTTTATGAAAATTACGATCTACTGCTCAAGAACGACCTTCATATCGTGGCCGAAGTCAAGCTTCGGATTGTTCATAACCTCATCGCTTTTCCGGGAACCACCTTGCGGAACCTTCGGCGCGTGTACTCCCATCCAGTGGCCCTGGCCCAGTGCAACAAATTCTTCTCCAGCCATCCAAGAGTCGAAAGAGTTCCCTTCTACGACACCGCCGGAAGCGTCAAGATGCTGGCCACAGAACATCCCGCCGGTTCCGCTGCAATCGCAAGCCGTGTCGCAGCCTCGTTTTATCGCGCGCGCATTCTGAAAACCCATCTTGAAGATCACAGCGAAAACTTCACCCGCTTTCTCCTTCTATCACCCAAGGCCACCGTTTCACGGCGGGCCAACAAGGTTTCCATCGTTTTTTCCACCCGCAATGTTCCAGGCGCGCTTTACAAATGCCTCAGCGTTTTTGCTCTGCGCGATATCGACCTTTCCAAAATGGAATCCAGGCCTTTAAGCGGCCGCCCCTGGGAGTACTTCTTCTATCTGGATTTCGCCGGTAACATTAAAGAAGAGCGCTGCAGGAAGGCACTGGAACACCTGGAAGAAGTCACAAATTTCCTTCGTGTACTCGGCTGTTATGAGAGCGCCAGGGCATAAAGCCTGCAAGAACCTCCCGCCTTTCAATAACTTCCTTGGGCCTCAATGCCTGGAGGAGTGGCACCAGGCTCTGCAGGAATTGACAATTCAATCGCGTGGCGGCCCAATTTGGACTGAAGTATAATCGCCTGACGGACCGTCACAGAGTCCTACACGAATGCGCCGGGAGGATAGGGTCTATGCGCCGACCATCTCGCTTTGCCGCAGTCCTGCAATGTTTTGTTCTGGTTAGCACGCTGGCCATCATCGACTGCCAGAATAGTTCATCACCCACCGCCACGGGACCTTCAAAGATTGCTGTTACCGTAAATCCCGGCGGGCCGGTCGCCATTAGAACCGCTTCGGCCGACTTTGAAATCCTCCCGTCTGGATACGTACAGGCTTACCTGCTGAAACAAGGGAAGCGGCTTACCCTGGACGATCCTGCTGGATCCGGGTCCGATTCCTCCAACTCGGTGACGGTCGATGGAGTAGAGATTGCCGATTTCACCCTCGACTTTGATCACGTCAAAGTTTCTGAGGCGCGAGGTAAGATCGGAGAGCAGGGCAAGCGGGTTGAGATTACGGGCCATAGCAAGTCGGAGAACGGGGCGGCTCTTGAGGAATCACTGGTATTCGAGGCGTACGATGACTTTCCCCGCCTCCTGATAACTTCCACTTCCTACAAGAATCTCGGAAGCAAGCCTCTTAGCCTGAACAAGGTTGTCGCGGACAACCACCAGCTCAATGCTTCCTTGAGCGATCCCTCGGCGCCGCCTTATCAGATGTGGTCATTTCAAGGCTCCAGCGAGAAGTGGGGGAAGGACGACGTCGTGGAAATCTCAGGCCATTTCTCCCAGCAGAACCTCATGGGCGGTATGCTGCCCAGGGGCGAGGGCGGCGGGATTCCGGTGGTGGCGTTCTGGACGGACAAAGTTGGAGAAGCCATCGGGCATATTGAAACGATCCCATGGGTCCTCTCACTGCCGGTCAACGTCACGGCCAACAGTCGTGTCGGTGCCTCCATGGTCCTGGAACCGGATACAAATCTCCGGCCGGGGGAAACGTATTCCACCCCGCGAGGATTTGTAGCGGTTTACTCCGGCGACTTTTATGAGCCACTGAACATTTATTCTGAGGTCCTGCAGCGCGAGGGCTGGAACCTGCCCAAACCTAGCGAGGCGGATTATCAGATCAGCTGGTGCGGCTGGGGCTATGAATCCGACGTGACTCCCAAACAGATGCTCGGGACCATTCCCAAGCTCAAGGAATTCCACATCCGATGGGCCACGCTGGACGACCGCTGGTTTGACACTTACGGCGATTGGAACCCACGTTCGGACACGTTCCCCGATGATTCCATCAAGAAAATGGTGGATGATTTTCATCAACAGGGGATTCTTGTGCAGATATGGTGGCTGCCAATCGCCGTTGAGGACGGCAGCGGCGGTTATGAATCGCACCGGTACAAAACGGCCCAGGTTGTGAAAGAGCATCCGGACTGGCTGATCCTCGACAAGAATGGCAAGCCCGCAAAAATGGTTCGCCGCCTGGGCGCGCTCTGCCCGGCCGTGCCTGCCGTTCGGGAATACTACAAAAAACTGACCGAGAAATTCATTCGCGACTGGGGATTCGACGGCCATAAACTGGACAACGTCTACACGATCCCGGCATGCTACAACCCGAAGCATCATCACAAGTCCCCGCAGGACTCCATCCGTGCCATGGCAGATATATACAAGGAAGTTTTTGAAACCACCCGGGCGCTCAAGCCCGACAGCGTGACCCAAAGCTGTCCCTGCGGTACTCCGCCGAATTTCGCCTGGCTGCCTTATATGGACCAGGCTGTCACAGCAGACCCCGTAGGCTCTATCCAGGTGCGGCGGCGCATCAAGATGTATAAGGCCCTGCTGGGCCCTGAGGCAGCCGTTTACGGCGACCACGTTGAATTGACGAACATCGTGTTCCAAGGCGGCAACGAAATTGATAAAGGCATGGACTTCGCCTCAACGGTGGGAACCGGCGGCGTGGTCGGGACCAAGTTTGTGTGGCCCGACCCAGGCCCTCATTTCAAGGAAGCCTACCTGACGCGTGAAAAGGAAACGATCTGGAAGAAGTGGACCTCGATCTACAACCAAAAGATGCTTTCAAGCGGAACCTTCCTGAACCTCTACACCTACGGGTACGACGTCCCGGAAGGATACGCCATCAGCAAAGACGGCAAGATGTACTATGCCTTCTATGCCCCTGATCCTGCTTCTCCCTGGCAAGGAAGGATCGAACTGCGCGGCCTTGACAAGAACGGCCGCTATAAGGTTTTCGATTACGAGAACGATAAAGACCTTGGAACCGTAACCGGTCAGGACCCGGCCCTCTCCACCCGTTTTACAGACCATCTGCTTCTTGAAGTCAGCAGGCAATAGCCGGGCGACGGACGAGCGCGTGCCATACGACGCTTTGGCGAAGAACCGGCAGTTTTGCATGCCAGCACACGTTTGAAGCTTGCCGGGCGCGCGACAGCGGAATAAACTGTCTTTCGAGAAATCACGAAACGGAGTCAGGCAAAATCGGGACGAATGCAAATGGGTCTATTCAGTCGTAAAACGCGGTGGCAGGATGAACAGCCGGTGCTAAATCTGGCGCTGAAAGCTGTGTGGGTGGTTGTCGCGTTCACGGCTCTCGCCGCGTGGGGCAACTTGAAAGCCCAATCGGCGGCCGTGGAGATCAGCGACATCACAGGCGATTATGAATTCCTGCAACCTTTTAATACGCTGGCAATTCTGCAGGAGGAGGAAATGCTCAAGGGGTACATTGAC
>OBIZ01000163.1_pt1 | contig 12078 bp, 9 predicted proteins | sample 1519801 | NCBI WGS metagenome assembly OBIZ01 (sample SAMN01911456, study PRJEB22533) | soil metagenome | biome: Soil | place: Malaysia | collected 2012-04-30 | depth DG_metagenome m | reverse complement strand
TTTGAAAGCGCAACGCGATCCTGCGGGCGCTTGGGACCGGCAAGGCTGGGCTCAACCGTTTCAAGGTCAAGTTCCAGTGTGTCGCTGTATTCGGGGTCGGGAGTCCCAGCGTCGCGGAAGATTCCCTGCGCTTTCGTGTAGCGCTCCACGCGGTCCACTTCCTCGTCCGCGCGTCCCGTCTGGCGCAGGTAGCGAAGTGTTTCTGCATCCACGGGGAAAAAGCCCATGGTCGCGCCATATTCGGGCGACATGTTGCCGATGGTGGCGCGGTCAGGCAGGGACATTTGCGCAAGGCCGTCGCCAAAGAACTCGACAAACTTGTCCACCACGCCCTTGGCCCGCAGCATCTGGGTCACGGTCAGCACCAGGTCGGTGGCCGTTACGCCTTCCCTCAGCGATCCCTTCAGTTTGAAGCCGATCACCTGCGGCGTGAGGAAGTAAACAGGCTGGCCCAGCATGGCCGCTTCGGCCTCGATTCCGCCTACGCCCCAGCCCAGCACGCCCAGGCCGTTGATCATCGTGGTGTGCGAATCGGTCCCCACCAGAGTGTCGGGATAAAAGACGGTTTCTCCGCCCTGCTGGCTTGCCTGAACCACCTTGGCCAGATATTCCAGGTTCACCTGGTGCACGATGCCCGTGGCCGGAGGCACCACTCGAAAATTGTCAAAAGCCTGCTGTCCCCATCGGAGAAACTCATAGCGTTCGCGATTGCGCTTGAATTCGATTTCTGCGTTCTTCTGCAGAGCGGTGGTGATTCCGAAAACGTCCACCTGCACCGAATGGTCGATCACCAGATCGACGGGCACCAGCGGGTTGATCTTTGAAGGGTCGCCGCCCAGCCGCTGCATGGCTGATCGCAAAGCCGCCAGGTCCACCACGGCTGGAACACCCGTAAAATCCTGCAGGATCACCCGCGCCGGCTTGAAAGGAACTTCGCGCGGCGACGGCGACTTGGCACTCCAGCTGGCCAGCGCCGCTACGTCGCTTTCTTTGATAAGCCTGCCGTCACAGTTGCGCAGCACTGATTCCAGCAGCACTTTGATTGAAAACGGGAGTTTTGAAACGCTTCCCAGTCCAGCCTTTTCAAGCGCATCCAGGCGGAAAATAGTGGCGCGACCACCTGCAGTTTCAAGTGACGCACGGGAATTGAACGGGTTGTTGGCTGTATTCTCAGTCATTTGGTTATCGCGAAAACTCTTTATATTATCAGGAAATACAGGCAATGACGACCCATTTTCTGGCGGTTGGTAGCGACTCAGTTTGGTTCCTATTATGTGGCACGGCCATCCTGGCCGTGTATTCTTGGACGCAACACGGGCGAGGAGGCCCGCGCCACGAATCGAATTGAACAATTTGCACGGCGGCTGTCGCGCCATCTAAAACACGTAAAGTGATAGGCACGCGTCAGCGAGGGTATATCTTGCGAGGATTTCTCTTATTGTGAGGGCTGGCTCGATGAGGGTAAAGTCCAGGCGTACAGCACGCTGCCCACGGCGGTCAGAAGATATTGCCGGCCGTTGAGTTCATAGGTCATGGGGCAGCCGGTTACCCTGGCGCCGCCGTATGTGTGCCACAGGGACTTGCCGCTTTCGGGGTCGAGCGCAACAATGTCGCCGGAAAGGTCGCCGGTGAGGAGCAGACGGCCTGCGGTTGTAAGGATTCCCGCGCCGTCCTCACCATATCCGGTGACAGCGGGACTGTCCCGGCGCCACTGGACCTTTCCTGTCTTGTAGTCAATCGCCAGCAGTTGTGCCTGCGACCACAGCGAGCTGACCACGGCCCCCTGGTGGTCGGATTCGGTGGCTTTTGATCCGTCCCTCGTAAGGTAGCTGATGAAGATCATGCGGTAGGCATTCACATAGAAAAGCCCTGTGACCGGATCAAAACTAGGCGCCCACCAGTTTGTTCCCATGCCGTCCAGCAGCGCTCCTGAATATTGCGGCTGTTTTTTCAAGTTGGGAACCGGCTCTCCGCGCTTGTTGAGGCCCTCACTCCAGTTCTGTGGGCCGTAAGGCACGCTCAGGAGATCTTTGCCGGTCGCGCGATCGAGCAGGAAGAAGTATCCGTTGCGGCTCGCCTGGGCCAGCAGCTTGCGCGGTTTGCCCTGGAAATTCGCGTCAAAAATAATCGGTGTTTCATTGGCGTCGCGGTCCTGGGTGTCGTGCGGCGAGGCCTGGAAATACCACACCATTTTGCCCGTGTCGGGATTGATGGCTACAATCGAGCAGGTGTAAAGGTTCGCGCCGGGGCGCACCTGCCCGGCCATGACAGGGTGCGGGTTGCCGGTTCCCCAGTAGATCAGGTTCAGCTCGGGATCGTAGCTTCCTGTCATCCAGGTTGTGCCGCCGCCGTGGGCCATGGCGTCGGCGTTCGGCCAGGTATCGGCCCCGGGTTCTCCCGGCTTGGGCGTGGCATACCACCGCCAGATCAGGTGGCCGTCCTCCGGACTCCTGGCGTCGAGAAAGGCCTTGATGTCCGTCTGGTCGCCGGAAATTCCTACAATCAGGCGGTCTTTCACCACCAGCGGAGCCATGCTGGTGTAATACCCGAACTTGGTATCAGCGACCACCACATCCCAGACTTTTTTCCCGGTGCGCGCGTCAAGGCAGATCAGGTGGGCGTCTGGCGTGCCGAAGAACAGCCGGTCCTTGTACATCGCCACGCCGCGATTGGCGATGTAATTCCCTTCGGACTCGCGCTGGAACTGCCAGATCTGCCTGCCCGTGCGTGCGTCCACCGCCCATACGTGGTTCGGCACGGTGAAGTAGAGCACCCCGTTCACTTCAAGCGGCGTCGATTTCATCGCCTGCTGGTGCGTTTGAAACGCCCAGGCGAGCGTCAGCGAGTTGACGTTCGACTGATTAATCTGCGAAAGCGGGCTGTAGCGCCGGCCTGTGTAATCACCGTTATAGGTGGGCCATGTGTCTGTGGGAGGCTTCAGCAGCGCGCTGGGGTCGAGCCCCTGGGCGAAAATTGACGGGGCCCACAGCAGGAACAGAATTGCGATCAGCTTCCTCACTTCAAGGTCTCCAGGTATGCAAAAAGGTTGTGCATTTCGGTGTCCGTGATTACGAAAAGCAACTGCCGATGCTCCGCAAGCCGGTCGTCAATCTTCACCTTCACGGAATGGAGCGGCCAGGAACGGTACCAGCCCGTGCTGTCAACAATCGCAATGTCATAGTGTGAAAGCAGGCGAATCTCGCCGGTGTATTGCTTTCCGGAAGCATCCGTCACCGTGGCAGTGGGGCGCTGGCCGCGTCTCGGGTAAAGCATCCGCGCCTGCAACTCCGCCGGCGGATACTTGCCGGCAATTCCCTTCAAGTCGCCGGTGGGGGAGTGGCAGCTTGAACACTTGCCTGCGCCGTTGAAAAACTCTTTCCCGGCTGTCGCGTTGCCCACCAGCAACTTGGCAAGTGAATAGCCTGCGCCAGCCCGCGCGGCAGACCGGCGATCAGACTCATCCAGCCTGAAACGGAGAAAGGCCACGATGTCCATGATCTGGTCGTTGGAAAGTTGGAACGCCGGCATCCCTTTGTCTGGAAATCCGTTGCGGATCACCGGACTAATCTGGTCGCCCTTTTCATCGTGCCGCACCACCGAGCTGCGCATGAGATTGGGCCCCGTCGAGGCGCCATTGGCGTCAGGGCCGTGGCAGAATCCGCAGGTCTTCTGGAACTGGATGCGCCCGCGTTCGACCTGCGCGGCCGGATATTCGTTCCACAGCCCCCGATGTCTTCTTGGCGCCTGCCTCTCCTGGCCCGCCATCATTAAGGGCAGGCAGCAGGAGCAGGCGATCACAATCAGCGCGAAACAACTTCGCTTATGGTTTTGAATCACTTTCGTCATCATTTGGACGGTTTACTCTGCCCCTCTTGATTCGTCGATCCCACCGGCCTGCAGCACCTTAGCTGATATATCAGCGGGATGTCAAGAAAATCGCGCAGATTGCCAGAACTGATTCTGTTAATGCAGGTCCAGGCTTCTTTCCGGCGTCGCCCTGGAACATTCACCCGGCGGCCTGCGTAATTCGAAACATGCCACCATTTCAGATGCGAAAGGAACCTCATGAACAAGCTGGTTGATCCGCTCAAGATTCTGCTTCTGCTGCCGCCGCTTGCACTGCTGGCCGTCCGCGCGAGCGCTCAGAACGTCCTGGCGCTTCAGGACATCAGGTCACAGGCTGAGCTCGACAAGACAGTCTCCACGCTCGATACCGAGCTTTTCGATGCCGTCAACCGCTGCGAACTCGAGAAATTGGCAAGCCTGATCGACGACCAAATCGAGTTTTTCCACGATAGCGATGGATTGACGTTCGGCAAGCAAAGCATGTTGGATTCCGTCAGGAACAATATTTGCGGGACAGATTTCCATCGCGTGCTCGTTCCTGGCACGCTTCGCGCCTATCCCATGAAGGGTTACGGAGCGCTCGAAATTGGCGTGCACCAATTTCTACATCCCAAGACGCACGGCGCTGCTGGCGAGGCCAGCTTCATTCACCTGTGGCAATACAAAGACGGGGCCTGGAAACTGACTCGCGTCATCAGCTACAACCACCACGTGCTGAAGTAGCGAGTTTATCTCGCCATGTTCATTTCGCCAAGTGGCGGCGTAAAGCCGCCGCTACGAATGAACGCACATCCAGACCGAAGCTCGTTCCTGCTAAACTAACCGCATGTTTCGTACAAGGTTCAAGAAGGAAATCGTGGCTGAGTTCCTGCCGCCGGCGCGACTGGGCAAAAGGCACAAGATCATTATTCTGTGCGATGGAATGCCGTCTGTCCCCACCAAGCAGCCGCTTGCGGAATTCCTGGCCCGGCGTGGCTACTGGGTGTTTTACCCGCGCTGGCGCGGAGCGTGGGAAAGCGGTGGCAATTTCCTGGAACGGTCGCCTGTGGAGGACATTGCCGACGTCATCACCGGCATCAGAAAGGGCCGCATTCGGGAAAGCGCTTTCGGACAGGAATTCCGCGTGAACCCCGATTCGATTCTTGTGATCGGCGGAAGTTTCGGCGGCGCGGCGGCCATTCTTTCCTCGCTCGACCGACGGGTGAAGAAAGTGATCGCCAACTGCCCGGTGGTTGATTGGAGCATGCTCAGGGAAGAGCAGGAGAAGGAAACCTCCAACAAGAGTTACCCGGCCTACATCCGCGAAGCTTTCGGCAACGGCTATCGGCTCACAGACAGTAACTGGAACAAGCTGCTGCGCGGCGATTTTTATAACCCTGCGCATCACATCAAGGAACTCACCGCTGCAAAGATCATGATGTTCCACGCCAAAGACGATCCTTACATTCCATGGAAGCAGGTGGACGGCTTCGCCCGGCGTGCGGGAATCAAGCTGAACCTGCTCGCGCGCGGCGGCCACCTCAGCACCAGCAAAACGGTGCAGAAATTCTGGCCACGCATTAAGAGGTTCTTCGATTCCTGAAACCAGAGCCTGCTCGTCATTCCGAGGAGACCCGCCAATGCGGGGCGACGAGGAATCTGCTTTGGTTCTTTTGAACAACGGGGCTGGAACCAAAAGCAGATTCTTCCGCCGGAAACCGGCCTCGGAATGACGCATTGGGCGCCGATTTTGCTTGACACATAGTGGCCTAGTATGCTAGTCTGTGAAATGCCGGTTTCAGAGGGCCGGCGGCGGGCGTTCAACATTCGAAAATCAGGCTGGAAAATAAAAAAGAATACCTTTTTTGAAAAACAAAGCCGAGAAGTCGTTGATAATAAAAGATCGAGCCAAAAAAACAAACCCAAACGAACCCAAAACGAAGCCGGGAAGTTGTTGAAAATACATAGCTGTGGAAAAAACGAACCCAAAAACGAACCCGGCCATGTTGTTGAAAATAAACGAGGGCTGAAATTCACGCTGCCAACATTCCGTGCCGTGCTCCTCGCAAATCTGATCCTTTCCCACGCGGCGTGTTTATGAACAAACCGCGCCGCCTGCGCCTGAAACCCTGTTACAATGGGGCGCGTTCTGAAACCTCACCATCTCAGGAGAAAACATGAAAGTCGCCGCTGTCCAGATGGACGTCAAAATACTGGAGAATGACCGCAACCTTGCCAGGGTGCTCAATCTTTTGGAGCGCGCCGGGCAGGAGGGCGCGAAGCTGGTGGTATTCCCTGAGTGCACTCTTTCAGGTTATTGTTTCACCAGCCGCGAAGAGGCCCTGCCTGCCGCCGAAACCATCCCCGGCCCTTCCACGGAAAAGCTTACTGCAGCGGCCAGGCGCCTGGGAGGGTCCATTGTGATCGGCATGATGGAACGCGCTGGCGACGATCTTTATAACGTCGCGGTCGTCGTCACTCCGGAGGGCATTGCGGGAGTTCATCGCAAGATCCATCTGCCGTACCTGGGCATCGACCGCTACAACGGTCTGGGTGACGTTCCCTTCAGGGTGTTCCAGGCCGGGCAGGCGAAGATCGGCGTCAACATCTGCTATGACTGCAGCTTTCCCGAATCCGGCCGCGTCCTCAAGCTGAACGGCGCGCAGATCCTGGCCATCCCCACCAACTGGCCCGTGGGCTCCGACACCTGGGCGCACATTCCCAAAGTGCGCGCCATTGAAAACCACATGTATGTTATTGCCGCTGATCGCGTGGGAGAAGAGCGCGGCTTCCGCTTTGCCGGCCACTCGCAGATCATTGACGTCACGGGCGCCGTGCTGGTGGAAGCCGGTGATACCGAAGAGACCATCCTCTATGCTGATGTGGAGCCCGCGCACGCCGACGAGAATCGCGTGGTTCGGATCGCTGGCGAATGGGAATACGACCGCATTGCAGCCCGCCGTCCCGAAATGTACGAGCCCATCACGCGGCCCAAATAATGGGCCCTTATCCAGTGGGAATGTCCGCTGATTACAACTGGTTGCCTGACGTCATCCTGATCACGCGGAGCGGGAGAAGGATCACTGCATTTCCAAAATCAGGCAAACGTCGGGATCCTTCGTCGCCTGCGGCTTTTCAGGATGACGGTCGCGAGGTTTCTTCCATAGTCCATAAAATGCTAGATGTTGAAGAAATGGAGTTCCGGTTCCTGCCGGGCTTCGCGCAGCAGCACCAGCGCCAGTTCGAGCGCGTGATAGTCGCCCCACATGCAGGATTCCCCGCACGGCACTTTGCGGCCTTCCGGCACGTAGTCCCAGCCACGCGGCCGGTGATAGATGGAATGGAGAATCAGTCCCTGATGCCCAGCGTCAGTCGAAAGATAAGGTTCCGCCAGCAGCGTCCGTGTTACGGTCAGCGCCGCCTGCCGGTAGCGTTTGCCATCTTCAGCGCATTGCCGCACCCGCTCGACGTAACGTCCCAGCCGCCACAACCCCTGCGCGGCAATCGAGGCCGCCGAACTGTCCACCGGCTCGAAGTCGTTGAAGGGATCGCTTGGCCGCGAAAGATAATCGCCCAGCTTCGCAAGGCCCGGCGCGCCCGTGTCCCAGTAGGGAACGCCGTCGGTGGGAGTCTGTTCAATATAGAAGTCCGCCGTGGCCTCGGCGGCGCGGAGCATCACGGCCTCAATTCTTTCGAGCCCGCCAAGACTGTCAAATTCTTCCGCGGGCAGCGTTTGGATGAATTCAAGCAGTTCCGCAAAACCCAGAATGGCCCACGCCAGTCCGCGCGTCCAGGTGGTGTAGGGCGAATAGCCCTGCTGAACGTTGGGGCAGCGGTAGCGGCCGTCCTTGGCGTTGAACAAAGATTCATGCGCCACGCGCCCGCGGAGGTCGTAGCGGTCGCGACCTTCGCCGTAATAGACCGAATACCGGGCCGTGGCATCGGCGTGCTGGACCAGCCTTTCCAGCAACGAGATTCTACGGTCCGATTCCCCGTGCAGCGCAAAGCCGAGCCGGTGCGCAATGCCCAGCGAACGCAGCGAGCGGATGGTATCCACAAACATGGAGTGCGCACCGTTGAAAGAGTGGATATATCCACCGCCTCCGGAGATGTGCGACCAGCGGGCGGCCTGGACGGCGCCGCTCGATTTGAGCGCCAGCCTGTAGTAATCCTGCTCGGGCTGGGTCGCCTGAATCTTGCCTTCACACGCCAGCCGGGCCAGATTGCCGAAGGTGCTGACCACGTTGAAACCGTGATCGTGGACGCCGGTGTGGGTGACGTAACTTTCCATCCACTTCCTGGTTCCCTCACGCCCGCACTCAAGAAACCACGCTTCTCCGGTGACTTCAAACTGCAGCAACGCAGAACCGTATTGGAAGCCCCGCGTCCAGTCGGTCCACTCCCGCGGCTGGTAACGCCCCTTCGCCGTCACTACGGGCGGACCGGAAACGGGGTCCCAGGACTGTTCAATGCCGCGAATCTTTGCGGCCGAAAGTTCGAACAACCGCTCGAGCTTCGGGCACAGTTTGTCAGGCGAAAGGTCAAAATCGATCTGGATCATCGCAGACTAAGACCTCTAAAGCCGGCGGAGATGGAAACCTCCGTCCACGTTAATCACTTCACCGGTCGAAAAAGGGTAAGCGCCCTGGGCGATGGCCGTGACGGCCCGGCCCACGTCTTCCGGCGTTCCCCAGCGTGCAATCGGAGTGAGGCCTTCGGCGATCATGCGGTCATATTTCTCCTGCACACCGGCCGTCATGTCGGTCGCGATAATTCCGGGGCGGACTTCATAAACATTGATGCCGTATTCTGCCAGACGCACGGCAAACAACTGCGTGGCCATCGAAAGACCCGCTTTGCTCACGCAGTAGTCTCCGCGGTTAACGCTGGCTGCATAGGCCGAAAGCGAAGAGATGTTGATGACCTTCGGTTTTTCGCGTCCGGCGGGGAGATACCGAAGTCCGGAGATCCAGTAATTCGCCACTGCCTGAGTCAGGAAATAAGGCCCTTTCAGGTTGACGGCAATCAGGCGGTCAAAGCTTTCTTCCGTGGCTTCCAGCAGATCGGCCCGAACTTCCGGAGCCACGCCGGCGTTGTTGACCAGCAGATCAATCCAGCCCCATTGGCGCTCAACGAATTCCATCAGGCGGACTCGGCCTTGCGTGTCCGAAATGTCGGCCTGGATGGTCTCGAATTTTACTTTGTTGGCAGAGGGCGCGGCTTCGACGCACAGCCGTTCGCATTCTTTCGCGGCCTCGGCATTGGACGTGTAGTTGATCGCGACGCCGAACCCTGCCCGGGCCAGGGTGAGGCAGATGCCACGGCCAATCCCGCGCGAGCCGCCCGTCACCAATGCTGCTGGAAATTCCGGAAACATGACCTAAAACTATACCGGAGGAAATCACTGAAATTGCAAAAAATCTGCTGTCCGCAGAGCAGGCCTCGCGCGGACAAAGCATTCGATAGACGCGGCGTCATGATTGCAGTAGTATCCGGACGTTCTTCAGAATCAACCCATATTTCCGGGAGACGAAAGTGGACATAAAAACCAAAACCACAAAACCGGCTTCCCTTGCGAACAGAGTGTGCGGAAGGCATGTGCTGATTCTTCTCGCTGCGCTGTTTACGGTTGTCGCAGGAGTCGTTTACATTCAACCGCTGGTTGCAGCGCCGCCTGGACCGGAGAAACCAATTTCGCTAAATCCTGAAAACCCGCACTACTTCCTGTTTCGTGGCCGGCCGGCGGTGCTGATTACCTCAACGGAGCACTATGGTGCGGTGATGAACATGGATTTTTATTACCCACTCTACCTGAACGAGCTCCAGGCGCATGGGTTCAATCTCACGCGACTTTTCTCGGGTGTGTATGTTGAGGACTTCGCCGCGTTCAACATTGCCAGAAACACGCTGGCCCCGGCTCCGCTGCGATTCATCTGTCCCTGGGCGCGAAGCACCGAGCCGGGATACGCGGGAGGCGGCAACAAGTTTGATCTCAACACCTGGGACCCGGCCTACTTCCACCGCCTGAAAGATTTTGTCGCGCAGGCCGGCAAGCGCGGCATTGTGGTTGAGATGGTTTTGTTTTGCCCCTACTACGGCGACTCGCAGTGGGACCTGAGCCCCATCAAAGCGAGCAACAACATCCAGGGCATTGGCGATCTTCCCAGAACAAAAGCGCTGACGCTCGGTAACGGGCCGCTGCTTGCCGTCCAGGACGCCATGGTCCGCAAATTCGTCACGGAACTGCGCGATTTTGACAACGTGTATTACGAGATCTGCAACGAACCTTATTTCGGCGGCGTTACCATCGCCTGGCAGAATCATATAGCGGAGACCATCAAGAGCGCGGAGGCGTCGTTCGCGTCGCAGCACCTGATCGCACAGAACATTTCAAACGGGTCGAAGAAAATTGAAGAACCCAATCCGTCCGTTTCCATTTTCAATTTCCACTATTCCCGGCCGCCGGAGAGCGTGGCCCAGAATTTCGGACTGAATCGCGTGATCTCAGATGACGAAACGGGATTTCGCGGTACCGGCGACAATCCCTACCGTCGTGAAGGTTGGGACTTTATCCTGGCCGGCGGCGCTGTTTACGATAATCTCGATTATTCATTCACTGTGGCGCACGAGGATGGCACGTTCAAGTTTCCGCCAACGCAACCGGGCGGAGGCGGACACGCTCTGCAGGTCCAGCTTTCAATTCTGAAGAAATTCATTGAAAGTTTTGACTTTGTTCACATGCACCCGGACAACTCAGGTATCAAGACCGTCGGCAAAGCAGCAGGGATTTATGCTTTGACCCAACCGGGCAAGGCCTACGCTGTATATGTTGATGGCGGCGCCCCGGGCACAACTCTGCTGTGCGATGTTCCCGCCGGGCGTTATCACGCCGAATGGATTGACACGCTCACCGGCGCGATCGACAAGACAGAAGACGTCAGCCATGCCGGCGGCACGCTGACACTCGCTTCCCCGTCATACTCGGAAGACGTTGCCCTTAAGCTCCTGCGATGGGGAGATTGAGGTGCTTGAACTTTGTTTGCCTCGAATTAACCACATGGAAAACATGGAAGAATCTACAGTGACATTTGTCAATATTTCACGCCAGACTCGTTGGGAGAAGGCGTTCAACGCCTGTCATATCAGCCAGTTACAAGAATGCCGATAATGGCACGCGGACTGCAACCATGCTGACGTGGGGCTAATCGTAGCGAGACCCCTAAGACTAATATGAATCCAACAAAACGACCTGACTGGAGGGTAGCGATGAAAAATCTTAAGTTGTTCACAATATTTTCATGCGCCGTAATGATTGCAGCAGCCGTTCAGCTTGGCTGGAGCGCAACACCTGCATCCGGGCAAGCTCAGGCGAGTGCCAGTTCCGCCACCAGCGCAGTCAGTTCGACTGCCGCGGCGGCTTCAACCCGGGGACAGTCAGCGGAAATCAAGAATGGAACAAAAATTTCCACTGAACTGGTTTCAAACATCGATGCAAGCAAGGCCAAAGAGGGCGACAAGGTCGTTGCGCGCGTTACGAACAACGTCAAGCAGCACGGCAAAGTGGTTGTTCACAAGGGCGACAAGCTGGTAGGGCACGTTACCAGCGTCCAAAGCAGCTTGAACGGCAAGGGCGGTTCCAGCCTTGGCGTGCAGTTCGACCAATTGGTGCAGGGCAACTCAACGACACAATTGAATGCCGTATTGACGTCGGTATTTTCGGCGCGCGGCCAGGCGCTAGGATCTGACGACATGGGGATGTCTGCGATGCCAGCACCGGTTGGGCCTCCCGCGGGCGGCGGTGGTGGCGGTGGATTGCTTGGCGGGGCCGGCGCCGCCGTGGGTTCAACGGTCGGGTCAACTGTTGGTGCGGCGGGATCGACTCTGGGACAGGCAGGAGGGGCAGTTGGCGCTACGACGCAAAACACACTTGGAGCCAATTCGAATCTCGGGCTGGCAACTCCTGTGCACCAGATCCATGTTGGATCATCCGCTTCCGCCGAATCGTCAGCCGGGACAAGCTCGATGCTGAGCACGCGCAAAGGCGACCTCAAGCTTGCATCCGGAACGCGCATGCAGTTTCGGGTTGACGAGAACAGCAGCGTTCAGACGGGTAAGTAGAGAAGTGCAAGTCAGTTTAGAGCCAAGGCCGGCGCTATCAGGGGTCGGCCTTTTTGTTGGTCTATGGAGGCTGAATTTGGTTGGGGTCCCATGGAAGCTACCTTGCCATCCACCCCCCATCAACTGTGAAGACGG
>OBIZ01000162.1_pt1 | contig 12093 bp, 7 predicted proteins | sample 1519801 | NCBI WGS metagenome assembly OBIZ01 (sample SAMN01911456, study PRJEB22533) | soil metagenome | biome: Soil | place: Malaysia | collected 2012-04-30 | depth DG_metagenome m | reverse complement strand
TTGCGCGGGCCGTCCATCAGCGGTTCACCGGCCTTGACGCGCTCGCCCTCCTGCACAGAGATGTGCACGCCCCGGGGAAGCAGGTACTCTTTGGTTTCGCCGCGCTCCGGGACCACAACCACCTTGCGCTGGCCCTTGAGGACGTCGCCGTAGTGGACCACGCCGTCAATTTCGGTGATGACGGCCGGCTCGTGGGGCTTGCGGGCTTCAAACAGTTCCTGCACGCGCGGCAGACCGCCGGTGATGTCCTTGGTCTTGGTGGTTTCGCGCGGGATCTTGGCCAGCACGTCGCCTGCCTGGACGGTGTCGCCATCCTGGACCATCAGGTGGGCCCGGGAGGGCATCAGGTACTTCTTGGAGCCCTTCGAGGAAGCCTTACCTTCAGGCCGGATGATGAGTTGCGGCTGGTATTTCTCTTCAGGAGAGTCCTTCACCACCAGTTGCGACAGTCCGGTGACTTCGTCCACCTGCTCCTGCAGAGTCATGCCGGGCTCCAGGTCTTTGAAGTGGGCTTCGCCCGCTACTTCCGTGAGGATGGAGAACGTGTAGGGGTCCCATTCCACGACAACGTCGCCCAGCTTGACGGGAGCACCGTCCGCGTAAAGGATCTTGGCGCCGTAAACCACCGAGTAGCGCTCGCGCTCGCGGCCCTTCTCGTCAACAATCACGACGGAGCCGTTGCGGTTCATCACCACAAAGTGGCCTTCGCGGTTGGTCACGGTCTGGAGATTATGAAATTTGAGGAAGCCGTTGTTCTTGGCTTCCAGTTTGGATTGCTCAGAAATCCGGCTTGCGGTGCCGCCGATGTGGAAGGTCCGCATGGTGAGCTGGGTTCCCGGCTCGCCGATGGACTGGGCGGCGACGACGCCCACGGCCTCACCGATCTCAACCAGCCGTCCGGTGGCCAGGTTGCGGCCATAGCATCGGATGCAGGCTCCGCGCCGCGACTCGCAGGTCAGAACGGAGCGGATCTTGACGCGTTCGATGCCGGCTGCCTGGATGGAGGCCGCCAGGTCCTCGTTGATCTCCTGGTTGAAATCGACGATCACGTTGCCCTCGTAGTCCTTGATCTGTTCGAGGGAGACGCGGCCGACGATACGGTCACGGAGGGGCTCTACAACCTCGCCGGCTTCCACAATGGACTCCACGTAGAGGCCGTCCACCGTGCCGCAGTCGAATTCGGAAACGATGACGTCCTGCGCCACATCTACCAGACGGCGCGTGAGGTAGCCGGAATCGGCGGTCTTGAGGGCCGTATCAGCCAATCCCTTGCGGGCGCCGTGCGTCGAGATGAAGTATTGCAGCACGTTCAACCCTTCGCGGAAGTTGGCGGTGATGGGGGTCTCGATAATTTCGCCCGAAGGCTTGGCCATCAGTCCGCGCATTCCGGAGAGCTGGCGAATCTGCTGCTTGGAGCCGCGGGCCCCGGAGTCAGCCATAACGTAGACCGGATTGAGCCCGCCGGTGGTGTCCTGAGTTTCCATGGTCTGGAACATCTCATCCGCAACGCGGTCGGTGACGTTGGACCAGATGGCGATCACCTTGTTGTAACGCTCGCCGTGGGTGATGGCGCCTTCCTGGTACTGCTTTTCAACCTCGATCACTTCCTTCTGTGCCGAGCGAACCAGGTCAGCCTTGTTGGAGGGCACAACCAGGTCATCAATGCCCAGCGACATGCCGGACTTGGTGGCATAGAGGAATCCGAGCGACTTGACCTTGTCAAGCAGGCCGACGGCCGTTTCAAGGCCAAAGCGCAGATAGCTGTAATTGACCACCGCACCCAGGCCCTTCTTGCGGAGCGTACCGTTTATGAAAGGCATCTCCGGCGGCAGGTGATCGTTGAAGATCACGCGTCCCACGGTGGTGTTCACGAACTGGTGCTTGAGCGTAATGGGTTCCGTGTGGATGACATCCTGGTCGTCGTAGGCGGTCGTGAGGTCAACCACACGCCCGGTGTACCGGAGCCGGATGGGAGTGCGGGTCTCAACTTCGCCGGCTTCGAGCGCCAGCAGAACTTCCTCGGGGTTGGCGAACGTGCGGCCCTCGCCCTTGGCGCCCTTCTGCTCCTTGGTGAGGTAATAGACGCCCAGCACGATGTCCTGGGTGGGCGTGGCCAGCGGGTGGCCGTTGGCCGGCGACAGGATGTTGTTGGACGCCAGCATCAGCACGGAAGCTTCAATCTGGGCTTCCGGCGAAAGAGGAATGTGGACGGCCATCTGGTCGCCGTCAAAGTCAGCGTTGAACGCCGTACAGACCAGCGGGTGAATTTTGATGGCCTTGCCTTCCACCAGCACCGGTTCGAAGGCCTGAATTCCTAGTCGGTGCAGAGTGGGAGCGCGGTTGAGCAGAACGGGGTGGTCCTTGATAACCTCTTCCAGGATGTCCCAGACAACCGGTTCCTGGCGTTCCACCAGTTCCTTTGCGGCCTTGATGGTGGTGCAGTGGCCCGACTGCTCCAGCTTGTGGTAGATGAACGGCTTAAAGAGCTCCAGCGCCATCTTCTTGGGCAGGCCGCACTGATGGAGCCTGAGGTCGGGCCCCACAACGATCACAGAGCGTCCGGAGTAGTCAACGCGCTTGCCCAGCAGGTTCTGGCGGAAGCGGCCCTGCTTTCCTTTGAGCGTGTCAGAAAGCGACTTCAGCGGGCGGTTGTTGGCGCCGCGCAGCACGCGTCCGCGCCGCCCGTTATCAAACAGAGCGTCAACGGCTTCCTGCAGCATGCGCTTCTCGTTGCGCACAATCACGTCGGGCGCGTGGAGTTCCATCAGCTTCTTCAGCCGGTTGTTCCGGTTGATGACGCGGCGGTAAAGGTCATTCAGGTCCGAAGTGGCAAAACGCCCGCCGTCGAGCGGAACCAGGGGACGCAGCTCGGGAGGAATCACGGGAATGACATCGAGGATCATCCACTCGGGCTTGTTGCCTGACTTGCGGAAGGCTTCCACCACTTTCAGGCGCTTGGAATACTTGATCCGCTTCTGCTGTGATGTGTCGGTCTTCATCTTCTCGCGAAGTTCCACAGAGAGCGTTTCAATATCCAGCTGCTTCAGGAGGTCTTTGATGGCCTCGGCGCCCATGCCGGCGCGGAACTTGCCGAGGTAATCCTGCTGCAGTTCCCGGTAGCGCTCCTCGGTGAGGACTTCCTTTTCCTTCACCGGAGCTTCGCCGGGATCGGTGACGACGTAAGCTTCAAAGTAGAGGATCTTTTCAAGGTCGCGAAGCGAGAGGTCCAGCAGATGTCCGATGCGGCTGGGCAGGCCTTTAAAAAACCAGACGTGGGAGCAGGGGGCTGCCAGCTCAATGTGTCCCAGGCGCTCGCGCCGCACCTTGGAAAGGGTGACTTCCACACCGCACTTGTCGCAGATGACTCCGCGGTGCTTCATCCGCTTGTACTTTCCGCAAAGACATTCCCAGTCCGTAACGGGTCCAAAAATCCTGGCGCAGAACAGGCCGTCGCGCTCGGGCTTGAAGGTCCTGTAGTTGATGGTTTCCGGCTTGGTTACCTCGCCGTGCGACCAGGAACGTATCTTTTCCGGGGATGCCAGACTGATGCGGATGGCATCGAACTCTCCAATAAGGCTGACTCGGTCATAAGGGCTGCTTCGAAACAATGTTGCCTCCTTCTCAAGCGAGAAGCGTTTATTGGTACTTTTGCGGTCCTGCGTGATCCAACGCTTGCGGTATCACGCAGCCATATAAAAACTATTCCGCGCTCAAGGGCGCCTGTTGCAGTTCCTTGGGCTTCTTGATGAGCTCAACGTCCAGGCAAAGGCTCTGCAGTTCGCGCACCAGCACGTTGAAGGATTCCGGCACGCCGGGTTCGATGGCGGCCTCGCCCTTGACGATGGCTTCGTAGATCTTGGCGCGTCCGTAGACGTCGTCGGATTTTGCCGTCAGCAGTTCCTGGAGGATGCAGGCAGCGCCATAGGCTTCCAGCGCCCAGACCTCCATTTCCCCAAACCGCTGGCCGCCGAACTGCGCCTTGCCGCCCAGCGGCTGCTGAGTGATCAGCGAGTAGGGCCCGATAGAACGCGCGTGGATCTTGTCGTCCACCAGGTGAGACAGCTTCAGCATGTAGATGTATCCTACCGTCACCGGCTGCTCAAACTGGTCGCCCGTCATCCCGTCGCGGAGCACGATCTTGCCGGAGGTGGAAAGCCCCGCCTTTTCAAGGTAAGTCTTGATCTCCTTTTCGCTGGCCCCGTCAAACACAGGTGTTGCAAAGCGCAACCCGCTCTGGACGGAATTCGCGAATTCGAGGACCTCCTCATCCGTTGCGTCCTTAAACTTTTTGGCGAGCGGCGTGCCGCTGAAGATGCCTTTCAGCTCTTCGCGGAGCGCCTCCGCCTGGGCGTCTGTAGAGAACAGCCCCTTGATCTTCTCGCCCAGTTCTTTGGCCGCCCACCCGAGGTGGGTTTCGAGAATCTGTCCGACGTTCATGCGGGAAGGCACGCCAAGCGGGTTCAGGACAATCTCAACGGGCGTGCCGTCGGGCGTGTAGGGCATGTCCTCTTCCGGAAGTATCCGGGCGATGACGCCCTTGTTGCCGTGCCGGCCCGCCATCTTGTCGCCGACGGAAAGCTTGCGCTTCATGGCGATGTAGACCTTCACCAACTTGATGACGCCCGGAGGAAGCTCATCGCCTTTCTTGAGCTTCTGCTCCTTCTCTGCCGTGATCTTGCGCAGGATGTCGATCTGGCGCGAGGTCATTTCTTCGATCTCGTCGATCTGTTCCATCAGCGTGGGATCTTTCTTCACAATCCGCATTCGCTTGAGGTTGCGCCCCGAAATACGGGCCAGGTCGTCGCGCGTGAGCGTGTCGCCCTTCGACAGCAGGCGCTTGTTGGTCTTTTCGTCGTGCAGGTCAATCTGAAGTTTTTCACCCTCCAGCAGCGCACACAGGCGGTTCAGGCGCTCGTCGTTCAGGATTCGAATCTCATCGTTGAGGTTCTTCTCCATGCGCCCCACTTCGGCTTCTTCAATGGACCTGGCGCGCGCGTCCTTTTCCGCGCCCTTGCGGGAGAATATCTTGACGTCCACCACGATGCCCTCGATGCCCGGAGGGCACTGGAGGGAAGCATCGCGAACGTCGCCGGCTTTTTCTCCGAAGATGGCCCGCAGCAGCTTTTCTTCCGGCGAGAGTTGCGTTTCACCCTTGGGGGTGACTTTGCCCACCAGGATGTCGCCCGGCTTGACGTAGGCGCCGATCCGGATGACGCCGCTCTCGTCGAGGTCGCGCAGCAGCGTCTCGGAAACGTTCGGAATGTCGCGGGTCACGTCCTCCGGTCCCAGCTTGGTATCCCGCGCCTCGGTTTCGAACTCTTCGATATGAATGGAGGTGTAGGAATCCTCCTTCACCAGTTTTTCGCTGACCAGGATGGCGTCTTCAAAGTTGTATCCGCGCCAGGGCATAAAGGCCACCAGGATGTTGCGCCCCAGCGCCAGTTCACCATGGTCGGTGCAGGGGCCGTCTGCGAGCACCTGGCCTGACTTGACGCGCATGCCCTTCCGGACCACAGGCTTCTGGTTGACGCAGGTGTTCTGGTTGGAGCGCCGGAACTTGATGAGCTGATAGATGTCCGCGCCCACTTCGCGGGACATGTGCTGGCTCTGGCCGTCGCCTTCCACGCGGACGATGATGCGTTCGCTGTCAACGCTGTCAACTACACCGTCGCGCTTGCAGATGACCACTGCGCCGGAATCGCGGGCCGTCACTTCCTCCATGCCAGTGCCGACCAGCGGCGACTGGGCGCGGAGCAGGGGAACGGACTGCCGCTGCATGTTGGAACCCATCAAAGCGCGGTTGGCGTCGTCATTCTCGAGGAAGGGAATCAGCGAAGCCGCCACGCTGACCAGCTGTTTGGGGCTGACGTCAACGTAATCCACGCTCTCGCGCCGCACGAGGACAAAGTTGCCGGTCTGCCGCGCGTTGACCAGTTCGTTGGCGATGCGCCCCTTTTCGTCGATAGGGACGTTGGCCTGGGCCACCACATAGTTGTCTTCTTCCCAGGCTGACAGGTAGAACGAATAAGGCTCAAATTCCACCGCCTTGCGCTTCTTTGAGCGCAGTTCGCTGTTGAGCTTTTCGACTTCTTCGTGTTCAACGTGCTCGCCCACTTTCCAGGGGCCGTCGCCGCCGTGGGTGATGGTGACGTAATCCACCACTCTTCCGTCACGCACCTTGCGATAGGGGCTTTCGATAAACCCGTATTCGTTGATGCGCGCGTAGCAGGAAAGCGAGGAAATCAGCCCGATGTTGGGGCCTTCCGGGGTCTCGATGGGGCAGATGCGCCCGTAGTGCGTGGTGTGAACGTCGCGGACCTCAAATCCGGCGCGCTCACGCGAAAGTCCGCCGGGTCCCAGTGCCGACAACCGCCGCTTATGGGTGATTTCCGAAAGCGGGTTGGTCTGGTCCATGAACTGCGACAGCTGCGACGAACCGAAGAACTCGCGAATGGCCGCCATCACAGGCTTGGCGTTGATCAGGTCGTGGGGCATGGCCGTGGACATTTCCTGGTAGACGGACATCTTTTCCTTGATGGCCCGCTCCATGCGCACCAGGCCCAGGCGGAACTGGTTCTCAAGCAGTTCGCCCACCGCGCGCACGCGCCGGTTGCCCAGGTGGTCGATGTCATCCACTTCGAATTTGCCGCCGGGATTCTTCTGCAGCTTCATCAGGTAGCGGATGGTTGCGTAGAAGTCCTCGGGGTCCAGAGTGCGCTTGTCCAGGGGAAGCTGGACAGGCGCGGTCTCAGAATGCTCGGTGGCCAGGGTCCCTTCGCAGCCGCGCTCAACCTCAGTGCAGGTGTTGCCTTCGCGCTTCCGCACGTACATCTTTTCCTCATCCACAACAACGTAGAAATTGGAGGCGGGAAGGTTCCGGGCGTCTTCGAGTTCAAACTGGGTGGCCTTGTCGTCCATCCGGACCTTGAGCTTGCTGTAATAGCCCAGTTTGATGTTGAACTTCAGCCGTCCCACTCTGGAAAAGTCGTACTTGCGCGGATCGAAGAACATCCCGGTAAAGAGCGCCGTCGCGGTGTCGAGCGTCGGAGGGTCGCCGGGGCGGAGCTTGCGATACATTTCGATCAGAGCTTCCTGAACGCTCTTGATGGAATCACGCCGCAGCGTCTGGCTGATGACCGGCCCGATCTCGTCGCGTTCCGGGAAGAAGACACGCATTTCCTCGATTCCGCCGTCAATGGCCGTATTCAGCACGGAGGGAGTAACTTCATTGTTGGCTTCCAGCAGAATTTCGCCGGTTGACGGGTCGATGATGTCCTCGGCGGCACAGGCTCCTTCCAGATCGTGCTGGGTGATTTCCACGTGGGAAATCTTGGATTTCTGAAGCTCTTTCAGCACCGAGGCGGTTATGCGTTTTCCTGAGGCGACAATGGTTTCATGCGACCGGCCATGCTCGACGGCCTTTGAGAGCCTCATCCCCAGGAGACCTTCTGAGACCTCCCAAAGGAGCTTGCGGTCTTTGAGGCCGATATTTTCAACCCGGTAGAACGTCCTGATGATGTCGGAATTGTCTTTCAGGCCCAGGGCGCGCAGAAAGATGGTTCCCAGAATTTTGCGCTTGCGGTCGATCCGGACATAAAGGATGTTCTTGGTGTCGTACTCAAACTCCACCCATGACCCGCGGTAGGGAATGAGCTTGCCCAGGAAGTAGCTGCGGGCGGCATTCGACTCAAAGAAAACGCCGGGCGAGCGGTGGAGCTGGCTGACGATAACGCGCTCCGTTCCGTTGATGATGAAGGTCCCGTTGTCGGTCATCAGCGGGATCTCGCCGAAATAGACTTCCTGTTCCTTGATGTCAAGGATGTTGCGCGGGCCGGCTTCGCTCTCTTTGTCGTAGAGGGTCAGGCGGATGGTCACCTTGAGGGGAGCGGCAAAAGTCATGCCGCGTTCCTGGCACTCGGTGACGTCGTACTTCAACTGGAGGGTTACAGGGTCACCGCACTTGTGGCAAAAATCGACTTCGTTCTTGTTGAACGTTCCGCACTTCTGGCACAGCACTTCACCGGCCTTGAAGGGGTCCGTCACCACGGTATAGCCGCACTGTTTACAGGTGCGGCGAAGGTGGTGCAGACCGCGGAGGCTTCCGCACTTGCATTCCCAGTCGCCGATGGAATAGTCAACAAAATCCAGCTGCGCAACACCGCGAAAGTCGGTGATGGGAAAAACCGAATTAAAGACCGCCTGGAGTCCGAGGTCGTCGCGCTCGGAGGGAAGAGCGTCCATTTGCAGAAAACGATCATAAGAACGCTTCTGGACTTCAATAAGATTGGGAATCTGGATGACAGACGGAATCTTTGAAAAATCGATCCGACGCGGCAGAACACCGTTAACGCCGTTTGGCATTCGTTATGCTCCTTGCTTTGATTTTAAAGGGCTACGAATCAATGGAGACACATGCACTCTTCTTGTTCGATGCATGAGAGGGGCTGCAGGATGCCGAATCTCTTTCATGCGAACCTCGGCACCCCCGCCATAGTTCTTTTGAATTGAGACCTTGCTATCGCCAACACCAGTCTTTAGGGTTTTCAAATTGAAAACACCGGCGACCGGGCCCAGCCCACCGCGTTCCCCTGGCCCGGAGGGAACTATTTCACTTCTACGGTCGCACCAGCTTCAGTAAACTTCTTCTTAATGGTTTCCGCCTCTTCCTTGGAAACCCCTTCCTTGATCGGTTTGGGAGCACCATCCACCAGATCCTTGGCTTCCTTCAGCCCGAGGCTTGTGACTTCGCGAACCGCCTTAATCACGTTGATCTTGTTGGAGCCGACGGCGGTAAGGACCACATTGAATTCGGTCTTTTCTTCGGCAGGCGCCGCCGCTGCTCCGGCTCCTGCTGCTCCAGCCACCATCACTGGGGCGGCCGCGGCAGCGGAGACTCCCAGCACTTCTTCGAGCGTCTTCACCAGCTCTGAGGCTTCGAGCAGCGTCAGCCCTTTAACTTCCTCGACAATTTTTGCAACTTTTTCGGACATCGTAGTATTTATCCTCCTGAAATATCCTGACTTTCCTCTGATCCAGCGAAAGGGAAGCCCTTTCTTTGCCGAACCTAGTTACCGCCGGATGCCTGGAACTTTTCTTCCTTCACTGCCTGTTGAATCACTCGCGCCAGATCGCGGGCCACAGCAGAGATCGCGGTGGCAAGCTGCTGGGCCGGCGACTTGATCACAAACAACGCTTTGGCAAACAGCTCCTCACGTGAGGGCAGGGCTGCAAGCGCTTCCACCTCCGCCATGGAGACCACTCGCCCTTCCACCATCCCGGCCTTAAACACCAGCGCGGGATTCTCCTTGGCATAGTCCACAATGACCTTGGCCAGGGAAACGGGGTCTGTCGCTGTATATGCGAGCGAAGTGGTGCCGCGCAGCTTCTGCGCTGTCGGCTCGGCCTCGGTGCCGGCAGCAGCCCGCTCAATCAGGCTGTTCTTTACCACCTTGTACCGGGCGCCGGTCCTGGAAATCTGGCGCCGAAGGTCAGTATCCTGCGCCACTGTCAAACCTTCGAATCCCGTCAGGAAGACCGTGCGGGCGTTCTTCAGCTCTTCATGAAGGTCTTTTGCCTGTTGATGTTTTTCTTCCCGCTTCATTGCACTCCTCTTAACTTAGTCAAAAACCCGTTACGCGGCGTCTACTGAGTCCAGGTCGATCGGAACGGCGGGCCCCATAGTTGATGAGATAACGATGTTCTTCACGTAGCGCCCTTTGGCCGTCGCCGGTTTTGCCCTCAACACGCTGTTAATCAGGGCCCTTGCATTGTCAGTAAGCTTCTCGGCGTCAAATGAAACTTTCCCGACTGCGCAGTGGATGATGCCGGTCTTGTCGACACGAAACTCCACCTTGCCGGCCTTCAGTTCGTTGACAGCCTTCGTTACGTCCAGGGTAACCGTACCGGTCTTGGGATTCGGCATCAGTCCGCGAGGGCCCAGCACCTTTCCCAGCCGGCCCACGGACTTCATCATGTCGGGCGTTGCCACAACCGCGTCAAATTCCATCCATCCACCCTGAATCTTCTGCACCAGGTCTTCAGCACCCACTTCGTCGGCGCCTGCTTCGCGAGCCTCGCGGACCTTTTCGCCGGAAGCGATGACAATCACCCGTGTTGTTTTGCCGAGACCGTGCGGCAGCACCACCGTCCCGCGCACCATCTGGTCGGCATGCTTCGGGTCCACGCCCAGGTTCATTGCGACTTCAACCGATTCGTCGAACTTGGCAAACGCCGCTTTCTTAATCAGCGGCATGGCTTCCGGGAGCGGATAGGCGGGCTTGTCCACCATCTTCCTGCTGGCTTCGTATTTCTTTCCCACCTGCTTTGTCCTCCTTGTTACTCACGGGGTCTTTTGACCCCTCGCCATCAGGCGACAACCTCCAGCCCCATGCTCCGCGCCGTGCCCTTCACGGTGGCGATGGCCGCCGCAAGGTCCCGCGCGTTCAGGTCCGGCAGCTTCTGCTTGGCAATCTCTTCAACCTGCTTTTCGGTGACGGACCCCACCTTGTTCTTGTTGGGTTCCCCGGACCCCTTGGCGATACCGGCCGCGCGCTTCAACAGAATCGATGCGGGCGGGGTCTTGGTGACAAAACTGAATGTCCGGTCGTGATAGACCGTCAGCACCACGGGAATGACCAGCCCCTCCTGGTCTTTGGATGAAGTCTTGGCGTTGAACGCCTTGCAGAAATCCATGATGTTCACGCCGTGCTGGCCCAGCGCAGGACCAACGGGCGGGGCAGGGGTCGCTTTCCCTGCGGCGATCTGCAACTTCACCATTGCGATAACTCTTTTAGCCATGGCTCTTACACCTTCTCGACTTGATAGAAATCCAGCTCCACAGGCGTAGCGCGCCCGAAGATGGTCACCATCACACGCAGCGTTGAACGGTCGGCGTTGATTTCTTCCACGGAGCCCGTAAAGTCCTTGAAGGGCCCGTCGGTGATTTTGATGTTTTCGCCCCGTTCGAATTCGAGCTTCGGCTTGGGATTTTCAGCCGCCACCTCGACCTTATGGACAATCCGGTCAACTTCTTCCAGGCTCAGGGGAGTGGGCGTGGGGCCTGACCCTACGAAGCCGGTTACCCGCGGCGTTGATCGCACCACGTGCCAGGTTTCATCGTTCAAGACCATCTCAACCAGCACGTAGCCGGGATAGAAAAGCTTCGGCGTTACAACTTTCTTCCCCTGCTTGATCTCGATCACGTCTTCAGTGGGAACCATGATCTCGCCAAACTTTTCGGAGAGGTTCTCAGCGGCAATCCGGCCCTTCAGCGACTCCGCCACCTTGCGCTCGAACCCCGAGTACGTGTGAATGATGTACCAGTTTTTTTCCATTTTAAGGGCTTCCAATGTTGGGTCCCTATAACGACTTCCCCCAGTTCAGAACATAGGAAACCAGACGGGAGAAAACTTCGTCACAAAGCATGAAGTAGAATCCGAACAGGAAGGTGGTGATGATCACCATCACCGTCGTGCCATAAACCTCCTGCTTGCCGGGCCACGTGACCCGTTTCATTTCCGCGCGGACGTCCTTGAGGTACGAGCCGACCTTTCCAGCAACCTCTTTCCCTGCCGCAAGTTCATTTGCCATAAGATCTTTTCCCGTTCCGCTTCCAGGCCCGCCACCCGGGGCCAAATGCCGCATTCAGCGTTCGTGGCAGGGGCGGAGGGATTCGAACCCCCATGACCGGTTTTGGAGACCGGCAGATTAGCCGTTGATCTGACGCCCCTCCATAAAGCAGTGACAAGTGGTTCTTGACGAGCCAACCCGGCGGCCAAAGTCCTTTTCCTGCTTGCTTGGCAGCCTTTACCCGTCACTTTACTTCACTTCTCGATGGGCCTTGTGTTGACGGCACTTCGGGCAAAACCTTTTAATCTCCAGACGGTCCGTGTGCTTCTTCTTGTTCTTGGTTGTCGTGTAATTGCGATTCTTGCAGTCGTTGCACTGTAATGTAATGATATCACGCATCGCTTAACTCACCAGAACCCAGTCTTTATTCAATCACTTCGGTTACGGAGCCGGCGCCGACGGTGTGGCCGCCCTCGCGGATGGCGAACCGCAGCCCCTTCTCCATGGCGATCGGCGTGATCAGCT
>OBIZ01000161.1_pt1 | contig 12109 bp, 12 predicted proteins | sample 1519801 | NCBI WGS metagenome assembly OBIZ01 (sample SAMN01911456, study PRJEB22533) | soil metagenome | biome: Soil | place: Malaysia | collected 2012-04-30 | depth DG_metagenome m | reverse complement strand
GCCGACTGACATCGACACCAAAAAAAGGCGGGTGGCTGCCCCATGACCCAACCTGGAAGCGCGGCGCAGGGTCCTGTTCATCTGAAAGCATCACGTAGACACGACCAGTGATCGGTTTGCTGTGCACGGAGGCCGGAAAAGAGACTTCGAACTTCAGCCCGGGCGTTGCGGCTCTTGTCTGGCTGCAGACGGCGAGACTTGAAACGAACGCAACGAGCAGCGTCAGAGCCAGTGTCCAACGCGATTCCCGACATCCGATTGCACAATGCATAGATTCTCCTTTGTGGCGAAGGCCCCTTTTATGGGCCCGTCATGGGAACCCTTCGTTCTCAGTGCAGGACATTGCGGATAACCAGGAACACTGCCAGGGCGGCAAGTACAAATCCGAAGAACAGTTTCATCTTCGTCTTATCGGCCTTGACGGAGGTTCGAGCGCCGATCTGCGCGCCGACAAAAATACCCGGCATCAGCATCAACGCCATTTTCCAGTCGAAATGTCCCGCCAGAAGATGTCCCATAAATCCGCCGCTGGCCGTCAGTCCCACCATGAAGGCCGAACTGCCCACCGCGATGTTTATCGGCACGCCGAACATCAAGACCAGCATCGGCACTTTAAGAATACCGCCGGACACACCAATCAATCCGCTGATGGCGCCCGCAAAGAATGATATGGGGAGGGCAAGAGCGAGATTCACGCAATAGTATTCGGACCCTATCCCCCGGCGCCAGCGAAAAAATCCGCCTGGCTTTTCACCGCACCGGTTTGGTATTTCGAAATGCTTCACCATGAAGAACGCGGCAACGGCGATTACTCCTGAGAAAAGGTAGACCAAAAACTTGCCCGAGAAGTGGCCGGAGAAGAGCCCGCCGAGAAAAGCCCCAAGAGTGGTTGAGCTTTCCAGTACGATCGCCATTGGCCAGTCTACGGCTGCGGCCTTGTGGAAGACTAGGGTCGCCGACAGAGACGTGACCACGATGAGGAAAAGGCTGGTGGTGGCGGCCGTGTGGAATTCAATACCAAAGAATAGCTGGACCGGAGTATACAGGACGCCACCGCCCACACCGAGAGACGAGAAAAGCGCCGCAACGGCGAACATTACAATGTAAAAGAAGGCGAAAACCAGGAGGCTCATGCAGACCCTTTGTCGCGATTCAAGGAGTACTGACCTTTCCTATACAGGCCCCCAGGCGATTCGGCATCTCGGCCTTTCGATCGCCTCTATAGAAACGGTTGCCGACGTATCGGGCGAAATTTCAGGACGGCAGCAAACCAGTTTAACTTAGTGGTGGCAGTCCTGTCCGCTTTTTGGCTCACAGGGCAGAAACACCCTGAGGAATTAGCATATTCTTCATGCGCCCTCTTGGCGAAACTTGAATTGGCATGTCGATACCGGACGATAAGGCTGGCGATCAGGCCGGAGTGACGCTTACTTGTGGGCCAAGCTGGACCCATCAGGGGGCTTATGTGCGGATGTGGCAGGCGGTTGGTCCGGCTTTCCTTCCAGCACCTCCACCACCGCGGGCGGCAAGTTTCTGGCGTTTCCCAAAAACTGGCTGAGTTGCAGGATTTGCTGTTCGGTGAGGGAGCCGTTGAAAGCCGGCATCCCTGTCAGCCGGACCCCGTTCTTCACCTTCCAGAAGGCCTTGGGGTTCGCCGGGCGGTACGGTTGGCTTGCAACATAGTTGGTGGGCCGGTCAGGCCGGAAAAATTGCGGCGGATGAGGATACATCCCTTTTGAAATGGCCGTCTGCGGCGCATTTGGAAGGCCGTGACAAACTGCACAGTTTTCACGATACAGGTTTGCACCGCCTTTCAAGTCGGCCTCAGCCGGTGGTGTGGTATCAACTTTAGGGACTTCATGTGACAGAGTCGCACGCATAGCAAGCTTTGCAAAGAATCGCTCAAGTGGAAGCGGTGAGGCAGATGCCGAAACCGGCGCGTAACCGGAACGCAGATAGAGATAGAATGCCGCCGGAACAAGAAAAATGCCTGCTAAGAACACGAGCACGTATTTTTTCATTTTGAAAGTCGCCCCTAAATCATCGTGGCAATTGGCCGATGGCGGACGTACCAGAAACCTTCCGGAGTCCTGATCGTTCTCAACGCCCCTATTCTCTTAGGCCACGACCCGGCTTTAGTATTCAGCGTCCGTCCATGACCACGGCGTACCGGGCCTGGCACTTGACGCTGGGCCAGTAGTTGACCGTTTTGGTCAGGCCTTTCGCGCTAACGACGAACGCGAGAGGCGGATTGTGGACTTTCTCAGGCAGGCCCACAAAGCGTGCTTTCCCCTCGCTGTTGGTCCCGACTTTCAAGTCCATCTTCTTCATGCCCATAAACCCGTATGCAATTTTCACCGAGATCTCGGCATTATAAAGCGGCTGATTGCTGCCCTGGCTGACGGTAAAATCCACCGTGCAGGGACCCAGGTTTGCATTGACCTGCGGAACGGGAACTGATTGTTGTGAGGCGAACGCCGCCGCCGCAAACAACAAGCTGAGTGACAGCGCCATGATGGCGTGCCGCACAAGGCGAATACTCTTGATTGAGCTTGACTTCATCGCTTGGAACCTCACTTGAGAATAGCTTTGAGTCATCAAACCTCTTATTCTCAGATTCACGTCTTTCCACTCGAGTTGCCGCACGATATTTGCTGCTGCCTTCACTCGCGAGACGAGCCGTCCGTTATAATAGACCGTCTGGGAGAAATTTGGCCATGCCTGAGCTTGAGGTTTGCCGTTGGCCGCAGGGTCTGCCTCTGGAACTGCAAAGTGTTGCCGAGGTTTGGGCGCGCGATGGCTTCAGTTGTGATCTTTGGGTGGATCCTCCCGGACAACAATGGCTCGACTTTGTGCACCCGACTGACGAGCGCGTGGTGGTGAAAGAGGGCAGGCTTGAGTTCGAAGTGGAAGGCACGCACGCCATACTGGGGCCGGGCGACGAGGTGTTTATTCCCGCGGGCAGCCGCCACAGCGTCTGGAACCGCGGCTCTGCGACCGCCCGCTGGTTTTATGGGTACAAACGCCGCTGATGCGTTTCGGCCGAGGGAATTTCGAATTGGGTACAGGCTTGCCGGCTGCCCTTCCTAATCTCTGGACACAAAAAAACTCCACCCGGACTGGAAGAAGATTTGTCTCTGCAACCCGATTTCTTTAGTAACAAGCCGGTGGCGGCAGGGGTCCGTGCCGTCAGAACAGTTTCGATCGCCCTGCTGGTGATCATTCTGCTGATTCTGGCGCTTATCGGACTCTTCGGGGTCCTGGTTCATTTTGGCGACCACCGGGAAGTGGTTTTGCCCAAGCCCACAGGCTCCTACGCTGTTGGCCGGACGCTTTTTGACTGGATAGACCAGAATCGCGACGATCCCTATTCGGCGGCCATTGGAAAGCATCGGGAGTTGATGGTATGGCTGTGGTACCCTGCCGATGTTCCGCGGCAATCAAAACCTGCTGAATATATCCCGTCGGCCTGGGCTTCTGAGCTGCCTTGGCGGCCTGTGACCATTCCGGAGCGCGTCCGTGTCCATGCGGTTTCCAATGCGCCCATTGCGGCCGGCCAGCAGGCCTATCCCGTCCTGGTTTTTTCCACTGGCTACGGCAATCTGCCCAGCGATTACACAACATTGGCCGAAGACCTCGCAAGCCATAGCTACGTTGTACTGGGGATTACCAATACTTACAGCGCGCCAGTCGTGCGATTTCCCGACGGCCGCGTGGCCAACCATCTTGCTGAGGCATCGTTCCCGCGCGGGCCTGAGCAGGCTATCCGGTCGGCCGGTGACCGCATGGTTAAAGTGTGGGCAGCGGATATGCGTTTCGCAATCGACAGCCTCGCGCAGATGAATTCAGATTCGAAGAACCGATTCTACGGGCGGCTCGAACTTTCGAAGCTTGGCCTGTTCGGACAATCTTTCGGCGGCGCCGCAGCCGCCCAGGCGTGCTCGGTGGACCTGCGCTGCAAAGCTGCCGTTGATATTGACGGAAATCTCTTCGGCGATGTGCGGAAAGAACGAATTAAGCAACCCTTCCTGTACATCTTGAGCGACTGGGCCCTCAGTCCCCCCAGGCTGCAGAGAACTCTGTCGAGCGAATCTGTCCGGAGATTTCAGCAGCAGCAGGCCGAATTGGACCAGGAGACGCAGGATACTTGCAAGGAGTCAGCGCACTGTTGGAAGGTACATATCCCGGGAACACGCCATTTTAATTTCACGGACCTTGCGGTTCTCTACAGCCCGGGAATGAGGATGATGGGTTATCTTGGGCCGGTCGATGGCGCCACAGGCCTTGCCGAAACCTCGTCCTGTGTGCGCGTCTTTTTTGACAAGATGCTGAACACACCAGCTGGGAGTCTGCCTGGTAAAAGCACGGAGCAAGGTTGCAGCTATCAACCCCTTGGTAATTCTCCTGTAAACTTGCAGGCCGCGGCGCATTGAAGACACCATTCGAGATCTCCACCTTAATTCCTGTCCGGGGTGCGTCCCCATGGAAGTCTCAGATTTTGCCTCGCCAATACGTTATTGATTAATCATTACTTCCAGAGTACAATGTTCGGCGTTCCTGTCTCGGGGGTTATGTTCGATGAGAATCAGGGGACCTGTCAATGCGGATTGATGTGGACCTGGCTTTGGTCAATCCCAAGCCACACGCTACTTCCCTCCGCCCATCGAAATCAGGAAGCACTTCGGAGCCCCTCGTCGTCATGCATTTGAGCGGCGTTCTGGGGCAGGGCCCGTGTGCGTGCTTCTTCCTTGAGCAGATTCGATTGTTGACCGGCCGTGGTATCAGGAATTTTGTGATCAACCTGCTGAATGTGGAAATTATTGATACCCAGGGAGTCGGAAGCCTCTCGGCGGCCTATAACTTTGTTCGCGACACGCACGGCCGGATTAAATACGTCTTTAATTCAAAGGAACAGCTTTCCGCTATTCGGAAAGACCACCTCGACAAAGTCTTCGAGATTTTCCAGGATGAAGACTCTGCACTCGCCAGTTTCTAACTTGTCCCCGACCTAGTTCTTGAAAGATTCCATCGGGTCAGATTCTGAAGCCATTGATTCCCCTTGATGTGCGCCAGGCAACTGCCTGCACGTGGGCTCGTTTGCGAGGTTATCTTCCACATACCCCGGGTATGCGATATGATTCACGCGGTGTGCGCAAGGCCTGGATTCTGCGCACAGGACATGGAAGACGAGGAGGAGTGATGGACAGGCGGAATTTCCTCAAGGGTTCAGTCCTGGGGACGTTGGTGCCGGACCTACATCTCGAGGGCGGCAACGCTGGACCCGCGGAGGGCCCGGAAGCACACGATCCGGCAAGTGCTTCATCCGGTGGATTGGTTGAAGTGCCCGGCACAAGCTACGAAGTGACTGACACCCTGACCAAGGTCCCTGTCACCGTTGCCCTCGGCAGGTTCCTCATTGCTCCAAAGGAACTTACGCAGCGCGAATTTGAAGCGCTTATGGGCTACAACCCGTCGTTCCACAAGGGCGCCGATCTTCCGGTTGAGACTGTAAGCTGGTGGGAGGCGATTCGTTATTGCAATCTGCGGAGTCTGCGCGAAAACTTCGAGCCCTGCTATAACTTGAAGACGGGTTTCTGCGACGTCAGCCGGAACGGGTATCGTCTTCCTACCGACGCTGAGTGGACCCATGCAGCAGGCCCCATTCCTGACTTGAAGGGCGGCACTGGCGTCGCCAACCTTGGCACCCCCGACACGAAGGATGTTGCGCGCCTGGCTGAAGAATTAGAGACTGCCGGTACGAAACCTGTGGGCAGTTACTCTCCAAACGTGTATGGCCTCTTTGACATGTTCGGTAACGTCTGGGAATGGACCAGTGATTATTTTAATCCTGAGCTCACGCCGCAGGCTTCATACAATCCTGCCGGCCCGTTGCGCGGGCTGGCCCGTATTGTGCGGGGTGGGTCATTCATCAGCACCACGTCTGAATGGGCACGCGGATACCGGTCGTCCATCGAGCCCGGTTACAAGAGCCGCTTCACCGGTTTTCGTGTTTGCCGAACGGCCGAGCCCAGGCCGGCCCTGCCGAGGGCGCAGCATTCGCCCGACTGGTTTAAGCCCTACAACAGTCCACCGGCAGGTTACGAATCCTCGATTGGAAACCTTTCATCCCTTGTTGCTGGAGCCGGCTCAGTTTCGGAATGGGAGTCCCGGCGTGCGGTTATTCAATCCAAATGGCTCATGCTGCTCGGTTCGATGGAAACAAGTCCACCGCCGCCCCAGACGCGGCTGGTAGAAACGGTGAGGGACCAGAACTACAACGCGAGCCTCATGTACCTTCAGGTGGAAGCGGACTGGTGGGAGAAGATCCTAGTGATGATGCCGGCAAGCGACCTTCAACGCCCGCGCCCGGTTGTAATTGTGCCCTTCTACGATGTGGATACTCCAGCGGGCCGAAACCTGTCCGGACATCATTTCCTGGGCCTGGGCGTTGATTCCTACGCTTATACGGCCGTGCAGAAAGGTTACATTGCGGTGGCCATTCGATGGTTTGGAGAAAGTTACGGCGAGTGGTATTCAGAAGCTGTCGCCAACCTGAAATTACGCCACCCGCATTGCACCGGGCTTGGTAAATGGGTGTGGGATGCCCAACGGCTGCTCGATTACGTTTACACACTTCCGTATGTAGACCACCACCGTATCGGCATCATTGGCCATTCGCTCGGCGGAAAAATGGCGCTTTATGCGGCCGCCTTTGAGCCGCGGATTACAGCCGTCGTCTCCAACGAGTTGGGCGTGGGCTTGTCATTTTCGAATTACGACGATTACTGGTATTTCGGCGATCTTATTGACAAAGTGGAGAAGGAGACGGACCAGCACGAGCTCATCGGCCTCATTGCGCCCCGGCCGTTTCTGCTGATCGGGGGCGACACTTACGACACTGCAAAGAGCTGGCATTATATCAACGCTGCGCGCGAAGTTTACAGACTTTACGGCAAGCCCGAAAACATCGGCTACTTCAACCATCACAAGGGGCACATGCCCACGCCGGAAGCCGTGTGGCGGGCTATGGAATGGCTCGTGCGCTTCCTTGGGTTGCCGGATTGATAAATGCAGTACGCTAAAAATCCTAGTATTCCCATGTCTAATGCAATGAACTCTGTTAGACTTGGAACACTCAATTAGCATCTTTTGCAGGTCGGAGGAGCCCATGGCAAAGTATCTCATTCAGGCGACTTATTCGGCAGAAGGGTTCAAGGGAGTGGCCAAAGACAAGGCTTCAGGCCGGAAGGCGGCGCTTGAGAAAGCGCTTTCGAGTGCGGGGGCAAAGCTCGACTCCATGTACTATTCGTTTGGAGACCATGACGTGGTGTTAATCGTCGATGCTCCGGACAATGCAACTGTGGCTGCGGTTGGGATGGCAGCATGTTCCACAGGTCTGGCTCGTACCAGCACCACCCCGCTGCTTACGATTGAAGAAGCCGATCAGGCCGTCAAGAAGAGCGTAAAGTATCGCGGGCCGGGCCAGTAGCCCTCAGCATTCCGGGGCCGTCCCAAGGGTTTTCTCAGAATTGCAGTCATCCTCCTGCGAATGAGCGTTACCATTTGCCGCACCGCGCGGAAGCCGTTCGCCACAGTGTTAGTGTGTGTGGGCTGTGCTTCTTGCGGACCTTGACCGGCCTGGTCTTCACTGGCATTCTGAAATATAGGGGCCGGACATGCTCCTCCAGGGTACATTCCGGATCTTGCTCCTCTACGATGTTGCGGACTCCATCAACCTGGACCAGTTGAAGACAATTCTCCAGATCCAGGCCCCCGAACGCCTGCCCAGCTTTACACATCCTACACCCGAGTATGTGCGCTTTGAACTGCCTCCGGTAATTGAGCCACTCGGTCCGGTCGAACTTGAAACGGGTGACCGCCCGGAGGCCCGGATCAAGTACTACGATTATGGAGTCACCAGTCTTGAAATGGAGTTGCCTTTTTCCTGTGAATGGGAAGCTCTGGTGAAATTGTCCGCGGAGTGGATTGCCGCTTCGAACATCGAGCAACAAGCGCTGGAGGTTATGCGCCGCAGTCTGCAGCGGGCTGGTCCCGCCCTCGCGAAGCCTTATGGCAGCCTGTCGACCGAAGATTACTACATCATTGAGGTGCGCGAGGCGAAGGAAGCGGACGGGCGACCCGCGACAGCCGGCGAACTGCTGACGCGCCATGGGCAGGAGATTGCACAGATCATCCGCGGAGAGTCGCGGCTTCTTTCCGATGGGGAGCGGCAGCAGATACTGCGGTCAAGCCTTTCATACTACCCTTCCGATCTGCTGGTAGTGGGATGGACGGCGGCGGTGGTGTATGACACCGCGGAAGGCGCTGCGCCGACTATACAGCTTCTCGAATATGCCAATTCACAACTGCTGGAGTTTCGGCACTACGACAATGTGTTGACCCGTGTTCTTGAAAAAGTTTACCGCGCCCTTGAGCGCCATAGCGGGTTCGTGGCCCGATGGCGACTGGCCCGTGAAGCTGAACGTCTGGATGTGATACGGCTGGATGTGATGGAACTCGCAGAGCGAACGGACAACGCGATCAAATTCCTGAGCGACATGTTTTACGCCAGGCTTTATCGCATGGCGGCCGCGAAGGTTGGCGTTCCGGACTACAGGCGGCTGGTGGATGAGAAACTTCGCACGGCTGGTGAACTCTACCAGTTCATGGTTGACCAGTTTGAGCACGCACGATCCTTCGTCCTGGAACTCTCCATCGTAATCATTCTTATAATCGACCTCATTTTTCTGTTCAAAGGCAAATGATGCAGGGCGGGCGTGATGCCGAAGTCGGAACGATTCATCCCGGCTTCGGCGGGTTTGGTAAAGCTTAAAGATGGCTAGGCCCGCCCTCTAAGTTGCGACACTGAACATCGTCCAGGGTTTTGAGGGCATGTCGCGAAGCAGCGGCGCCTGCCAGTCGAACTCCGGATGCTTTTTCAGGTGTTCCGCGGCGTTGAAGTCCATTCCACAGCAATGGCCTGCCGATGCGGATAGGGCCATCTTTTCGATCATAGCCGCGTCTGCGCCCTTGTTTTGCACGGCGCCCGCGGGGCCGTAAGGCAGTTGCCAGGTGCCTGACCCGCGCGGCGAAAGGTCGACGTGGCCGCACAGGGTGCGCTCGCTGGGGTCTTCTTTCTTCGCGAACGTATCGTAGTGGTCGCCCATGAACTTCTGCGCCATTGCCATATCAATCTTGCCTTTGTTCTCGGCCATCAACTGCTTCCAGCGCATGTGCCGCGCGTTTGCGCTGTTTCCCATGTCGTTCAGGTCAAAGTTGGTCTCCTCGCTGGCAAGCTTGGGGCTGACCGGGAAGTTGGAGCCCACGAAGCAGCCGTCCTTGGTGCGCCACAGGTTCACATTTTTGAGCCCCAGTTCCAGGTCTGCCACTTCATTGGTTTTGTGGTCAGCAATCAGCCAGTTGTTGGCATACCCTCCGTTGTTGCCTGTTTTCATGATGCTCACGTAGTCGTCGATGGAATTCGAATACTGCATCCCCTTGCGGGCGCGCACGAATTCGGGAATGCCTGTTGGGTCGTATCCGGAAAAGCCGGAAATAGTCGTTTCCGTGATTGCGATTCCCGCGGAATTGATGCCGAAGTCATCGCCGCTATGGATGAAGCCAGGGAACCCGTCCAACAGCATCCGGTAGCCATGTGACGGAACGATGTCGAAGATGATGGTCCACCGCTCGCCGTCAAGATATCCGGTCCAGCAATTGTGGGCAATGACGATCTTCCCGTCCTTCGTATAGCTGCCGGTCGCAGCAAAGGCGCTGCAATGTTCGGGGACTGTAAGCTCAGCCGATTTCTCGTCCTTGTGGGCTTTGTCGTACTCCTTCACGTAATAGTCCCACTCCATGGAAGCGTTCAGCGCGACCACATCCCAGAGGTCGAGCTTGCTGCCCCGGGCGCCGAGGCCGTCGGCGATGCCCTGGAGTTCCTCCCGGTACTCCGCCTCAATTTTCGGCCACAACATGTTCTTCGCGGCTTCGCGGTAAAAATCCCAGCCGTATTTTCTGTTGTGGGTCTGCTGGAGCATGGTGACTTTGGTGGTGTCTTCGATTTTGTCTGCCAGCAGATAGCCGTGCTGGTAACCGATTTCCGCGGGCGTCCCCTCAAGGTGCACAAACGTCCATCCGTTCCTTTCCGGGCTGCGAAACGCACCCTTCAAGCGCGCATCTGTCTTGGGCGGACGGTTGGCTGACCTGCAGGACACGTCCAGCAGCAGGGCGCCGCTGAGGCCAGCCAAAGAACTCTTGATGAATGCTCGTCGATGCATGTTTTTCCTCCACTGATCCGGGCGATGCAGGCTAGAGTACCACTCATGGCGCCTCCAGGAAAAGCAGGAAGATTTGAAGCCCAAAGCGGGCACCTGGGCAATGAACCTGGGATTCCACAGGGCCTGGAGGGCCGCCCGCTTGACACTTGCTTCGACCTGGGCAAACATCATCAGGATTGGAAAGGGGCGCGACCATATGCAATCTACTGCAGGAAGATCAGGGAAGACACTTTACGAACGGCTGGGCGGCTACGATGTTATTGCGGCAATTGTCGATGAGTTTCTCCGTAGCCTGCGGGCTGATCCCATGTTTGCCCGTTTTGGAGGAGGGCGCAGTCTCGATTCCACGCGGCGCGGGCGCGAATTGCTTGTTAGCCAGATGTGCGAGCTCTCGGGCGGGCCATGCGCCTACTTCGGCCGCGACATGAGGGCGGCCCACGGTGGCCTTGGTATTACGGCCCCAGAGTGGGAAGCCGCCCTCCGGCACACTGCCGCTGCGCTTGACCACTTCAAGGTTTCTGCCAAGGAGAAGGAAGAATTCATTGCACTGTTTGAGCGATACAGAAATGACATTGTGGAGGCGTGAAAAGAAGGGCCGGAGCGGAGGCGAGGGATTGGGCAGCCCCGGCCACGGGGATGGAGCAATTCCCCCATACGTCTGCTACCGGGCCGTCCAGCCTCCGTCGATGAGGATGGTGTGGCCGGTGATCAGTGATGCCGCAGGCGATGCCAGAAAGACCACTGCTCCTGTGACTTCCATTGGCTCGCCGATGCGGTGCAGCGCCGCTATGCGCTCGACGGTGTCGGCGCGGAATCCCGGATCTGCCAACGCTTCTTCAGTACCGGGCGTAAAGATAAATGTGGGCGCAACCGCGTTCACCGTGATGTTGTGCTTTCCCCACTCGACGGCCAAACATTTGGTGAGGTGTGCGATGGCCGCCTTGGTGGTGCAGTAGACCGATTCCGTAGGCAGGGCCACAAAACCCGCCTGCGAGCTCATGTTGATAATGCGGCCGTGCTTTTGCCGGATCATCACCCGCCCCGCCGACTGGCTGGCAAAGAATGTGCCCTTCACGTTCACAGCGATTGTGTAATCAAAGTCTTCCTCCGTGAAGTCCTCGGCCGGGTTTCCCGGCGACACGCCCGCATTGTTGACCAGAATATCCAGCCGGCCAAAGTGCGCCACGGCTTCTTCCACGGCACTGGAGATCTGGTCAAGATGCGCCATATCCATCTGCAGGCGGAGGACCCGGCGTCCCATGGCCTCAATTTCGCCAACGAGACCGGAACCTGTCTTCCGGTCACGGAGTCCAAGCGCCACGTCGGCGCCGGCATTTGCCAATGCCAGGGAGATCGCGCGCCCCAGTCCACGTGCCGCGCCTGTTACCAGCGCGACCTGGCCGCTCAAATCAAACTCTGGAAATCCATTCATGCTCACCACATCCTTTACAACGCCGCTGTCTCTGAAACCGCGGCCGACTCAGCATGGGACACTCGCATCCTGGACCCGTAATACGCGTAATGCGTGACTACGGCGTAACAGATCAGCGGAACGATCATGGCAATGGCCATGCTATGCCAGACTTCGTACAGGAGGCCCATGGCCGGCGGAGCAGTTGCCCCACCGACGATGGCCATGATGATGAACGATCCCCCAAGCTTGGTGTTTGCCCCGAGGCCTTTGATGCCCAGCGCATAGATGGTGGGAAACATCAGGGACATAAAAAAACTCGTCAGGAACATTGCTCCCACGCCCAGCCAGCCGGGAAACAGCACCCCGACGGCCACAAGCCCCACATTGACGATTCCATATATCCCCATCAGCTTAT
>OBIZ01000160.1_pt1 | contig 12192 bp, 8 predicted proteins | sample 1519801 | NCBI WGS metagenome assembly OBIZ01 (sample SAMN01911456, study PRJEB22533) | soil metagenome | biome: Soil | place: Malaysia | collected 2012-04-30 | depth DG_metagenome m | reverse complement strand
ACGCGGAAGGGCAGACAGGGGACGTGCACGGTGCGCTGGAGCACCTCAATCGCGCTCAGCATGTTACCGACGAGCATCTTGGCAAGCCGATGGGCAGCGGCTACGGCCAGCAGGGGAGATACGCGCTCGCCGAGGAGATGATCGCGCCGCCTAGTCCCGCTGCACCCGCGGTTCCGGTCCGTTTTGTCGATGTAACGCGGATTTCGGGGCTTGCCGGGGAACGATCCGCAGCTAACGACAAGAGAGCCCGGCTGAGCCAGCGCAATGGATTGCGAAAAGGGAGCGGCGACGCGAGAGGCAAAGAGCCAGTCGCGGTTGCGGAGTCCGATCCGCAAGAAGCGCACGCGCTGGCAGATTTCCTGGGTAGCGGGGCCTGCGTTTTCGACTACGACGGCGACAGCCGGCCGGACATTTTCCTGGCCGACGCCGATGGACGCGGTGATGCAGCTCTGTATCGAAATGCCGGGCACGGCAAGTTCGAGAATGTCACGAAGGCGGCGAAGCTTGATTTTCGCGGCAGAGGACTCGGCTGCGCCGTCGGCGACTACGATAACGACGGTCACCCCGACCTGGCCGTCAGCTTCGACGACGGCGTCGCTCTCCTTCACAACGAGGGCAAGGGCACGTTCGAGGATGTGACCGACGCGGCGGGAGTGCGCACGGGCGGGCTCGTGCTCGGCGTGACGTTTATCGACTACGACCACGATGGCGACCTCGATCTCTACGTGACGCGCTTCAACGATTTCCCGCTCGACGATCCCGCGCAGCCGTTCCAATTCCCCGAAGTTGAAGTTGGTCCGGGAAACATCCTGTGGCGCAACAAGGGCGACGGAACCTTCATGGACTGGACGAAAAATCTGAGACTCGGCGGCGCGGCACCGTCGGTCGGCGCGATCACAACAGATTTGAATTACGAAGCGGCGCGCGTGCCTGGGATCGATCTGGTTGTTGCCGCATGGGAGAAATTTCCGGCGATATTCCTGAACACGCGCGAGGGAGCCTTTCGCGTCACGACGCCGTGGTCTGGAGATATGCCGGGACCGACGGCCGGAGTCACCGCGCTCGATTTCGACCAAGATGGGCGGATAGACCTGGCGTTCACGCACTGGGTGCCGCCCGGGCTGAGCGTGTGGCGGAACGTAGGAGGAAAATCGTTCGAGCGCGTTCCACTGACCGATCCGGGGTGGATGCGAGGCTGGGGGATTGCCGCGCTCGACTACGACAACGACGGCAGGGAAGACCTTGTGGCTGTCGGCGAGAATTTCTCGGACGAAGGGCGAATCATCCTTTTGCGCAATGAAGGGACGGCGGGATTTCGAGACGTCACGAACGAGACCGGCCTCGACAAGATCGCGCTGCGCAACCCCCGCAGCGTGGTCGCGTTTGATTACGACGGCAACGGCTCGACCGACCTGCTGATTACGCAGAACCATCTGCCGCCGGTGCTGCTCGAAAACGTCGGAGGCAACAAAAACGATTGGCTGCAGCTTGCGTTCCGCGGCGGCACCGACAACAAGCTCGGTATAGGGAACAGGATTGAGATCTTTTCCGGCGCACAGAAGCAGGTTTTCGAGATTTCCGGAGCCTCGGGTTATCTCGGACAGGGTCCGCCGGAAATTCTCGCCGGGCTCGGAACCGAGGGCGAGGCCGATGTGGTGCGGGTTCTCTGGCCGAGCGGCCTTGTGCAAGAAGGAATGGAGATTCAAGGCGGAAAGCGAACCACGATCATAGAGGGAGAAAACGAGATTTCTGGGCGCTGATCTCCGCAGAATGGCTGCGAATCGAGCCATGAGCGCACCTGCCAAAGTGTAGCGATTAGAATCGAGAGGTGGCGAGCGCGAAATCCTTCTCTCTCTTCCTTAAGGGTAAGGGGCCGGGTATAATCCGCACATCTGCTCCCACAAATCCGAGGTTCACGACATCAGCGTCAACAGAGGCGTGCGCTCTGGGCACGGCGAGGAACAGGAAGCAGATCCCTCACCCGCATCCGCCAGGAGCGCGGCTGGATTCGGGATGACGGACGCGCATCGCCGTCCGCAGATCGCGCGGCTTTTGGCTTGGCTCAGGACAGAACGGGTTCGGGATGACAAGCCATGGGAGCTAGGTGGTTCACTTCTGACCGAGGGCACTAAAATAGGAGCGAGGAGATCCGTATGGCCAGCGCGACACCAAACATTGCAGAGATCAAGAAGGCGCTCAAGGCCGGCTGGATGGCCGGAGATTTCGGGCGCATAGCCAGCCTCAACGAGAGCCGCGGGGAGGAATTCGTCGACCGCCTGGGACTGAAACACGGCATGCGCGTGCTGGACGTAGCTTGCGGAACGGGCAACCAGGCACTGCCTGCGGCGCGCACTGGGGCGGACGTGACGGGGTTGGACCTCGCTCCGAACCTACTGGAGCAAGCGAAGGCCGCCGCGGAGAAGGAAGGACTGAAGATCCGATTCATCGAAGGGGACGCGGAGGAGCTGCCGTTCGAGGCCGGCGAGTTCGACGTGGTGTACTCGATGTTCGGCGCGATGTTCGCGCCCAGGCCAGAGCGCGTGGCGCAGGAATTTCTGCGCGTGTGCAAGCCGGGCGGGCTGATCGCCATGGCAAATTGGACTCCCCAAAGCTTCCCCGGGCAGATGTTCAAAATCAACGGCAAGTACGCGCCTCCTCCCCCCGGCGTGCCGGCGCCGGTTCTGTGGGGCGACGAGTCCGTTGTGCGCGGGCGGTTCGGCCCGAAGGCCCGGATCGAAACCACGAAACGCGAAATAACGTTCGACTTCCCGTTTGGACCGGCGGAAGTGGTCGATATGTTCCGCAACTATTTCGGCCCGACCAAGATCGCGCTTTCAAGGTTGGACGCTGCAAAACAGAAAGCCATGCTGGATGAGCTGATGCAGTTCCGATCTAGCCACAATGAAGGCGACGCGAATCATACGATCGTGCGCAGCGAATTCCTGGAAGTGTACGTCCGGCCGAGCTGAAACGGCAGAGACACCTTGCGGCCGTGCTCGGGACGAGGGGGTGCCGGTGGGGCGCCTACTCACCAAAATCTTACTTGTTTGGCATCAGCTCAGGTGCGATTATTCGGCCCAAAATGGGGGAACATATGTCCACCGTGGGAGCTTCCGGCCGCGCCATAACCCCACCGAAAAGTAGGGCGCCGAGTCTCGCAGCAAAGCTCCTGGCTTCGGCTGCAGTTGTGGCGATCGCTATCGGCTTCGTGCTCAAATATGTCTTCCGCTACTATCTCAACTACGACCAGGCAGCCTTCACCGATCCTATTCAGGGCGCGGCCAACTATTGGGCCATGCGCGGCTGGCTGCTGATGCACATGACGGGCGGCATGGTAGCTCTGCTCACCGGCCCATGGCAGTTCTGGACGGGCTTCCGCGCGCGCTATTCGCGCCTGCACCGCTGGACGGGCCGGCTCTTTCTCTGTGGAGTAGCGGTAGGCTCCGTCGGCGCCTTCCGCATGGCGGCAGCTACTACTTTTGGATGGGCCTTCGGCTTCGCACTGGCTATGTTGGCAACCGCCTGGGTGACAACGGCAGCCATGGCGTACTACGCAATCCGGAGACGGCGCATCCAGATCCACAAGGAATGGATGGTGCGGGCATACGTCGTCACATTCGCATTCGTGACGTTCCGCATCCTGAACGACTTCGGTCCGACCTCCCACCTTCAGCCGCCCGTCGACCGGATCGTTACAATCGCTTGGGTATCGTGGGTCCTTCCGCTGCTCGTTGCCGAAGTCATCATGCAACTCCGGCGCATGCGCTCGACGGTGGTTTCCGGATGATACCGCGAGCTGCTGCCGCGACCCCGGTTGGCTGGACGGCTGAATACATGCGTGTTTCGTGGCGTCGAGGTCGCGCTTGAGCGCTGGGTGGCTTGCCTGGGTGAGGGAAGCGTGCTAATTTCGCCTTGCTAGAAGCGACTCTCGGCTAATCACCGTACGATGTCTTCATCCGAATCCACTGATTCCAATGCGTTTGATCCCGCACTTGGGCAAGGCGCCCGGGTGTCTGCCCGCGGGCCAGTCTTTTGGCGCGTCGAAGGGAGCCTCCTAAATCTGACGGCTGTGAGGCCGGTGGGATTCTTCACCTGGAACGCGCAGACCTTTCTCGAGCGCTGGACCCGGCGCGGGACGATGGGGATTCTGGCGCTGGCCCGGCCGTTCCTCTACGCCACCCATCGCGTGTTCGCCACGCGCCTGCTGCACACGGTCCTGCGAGGCGAGAGCCGCGACCGACTGGACCTGCTGGGCGAGGAGTTTTTCCAGTACTTCCTGAAGCCGCGGCTGAAGCAGCGAGGGGTCGGGAAGCTGAAGGAGGTGCTGGCGGCTGGCGGCGAAGTCGTGCTGGTCAGCCAGGGCCTCGACCACATCATGCGCCCGCTCGCGAATCATCTCGGCGTCGCGCGCATCCTCTCGAACCGGCTGGACTTTCGGGGCGACCTGGCGACCGGCAGGCTGCTCGATCCCGTGATTCGACCGCGCGGGCCGTTTGCGAAGCTGCGCGGCCACCGGCCCGATGGCCGGATCTCGCGCGAGCAGTTGGTGCTCGATCTCGGCTTCACGAAACGTCCGGAAGCGCTCGATGAAGGCATCCGCACAGCCGAGAGGCCGTCGCCGAAAATCAGCGTGCCCGTCGTCCACTTCGACTCGCGAAAGAATGGCGCGCCGCTTTCCGTATGCGAGGCCTTGCGCGGGAGGCACATTCTCCTGATCGGCGCGACGGGTTTCATCGGCAAAGTGTGGCTCGCGAAGCTGCTGACCGACCTGCCCGAGATCGGCCGTGTGTCTCTGCTGATCCGCGGCCATCGGACGGCGACGGCGGCCGAGCGGTTCCAGCGCATCATCGAAGAATCACCCGTATTCGACGGCTTGGCCGCGCGGCACGGGGACGGATTCGCGGACTTCCTGCGCGAGCGAGTGGAAGTGCTCTCCGGCGACGCCAGCAAACCCGGCCTAGGCCTGGCGCCTGAGGAGGCACGGCGGCTGGGGCGGACGCTCGACGTGATCGTCAACAGCGGCGGCCTGACGGACTTCAATCCCGCACTCGGCGACGCGCTGGCGATGAACGTGCGTTCGACGGCCTACCTGCTCGATTTTCTGCGCGGGTGCGATCACGCGGCGCTGCTGCATCTTTCCACGTGCTACGCCATCGGATACCGCGACGGCCGCATCCTCGAAGAACTTCCCAGGAACTATTCTCCTCACAACGCGCCGGGTTTCGACGCCGAGAAGGAATGGCGGTCGCTCGAAGCACTCGTCCGCGAGACCGAGGCGCGCGCGGAATCGCGGGAGGTGACCGAGCGTCTCGCGCGTCAGGCGCGCGGAAAGGAACACGCCGCCAAGAATCTGCAAGGCGCACCGCTCGAAAACCAGATCCGCAAGAACCGCGTACGTTGGCTGCGACAGACCTTGACGGAGGCGGGCACGCGCCGGGCCAACGAGCTCGGCTGGCCCAACACGTACACGTTTACGAAGAGCCTGTCCGAATCGCTAATCCGCAATTTTCTGGAGGCCAATCCGGGCGCCGCCATTGCCGTGGCACGGCCGTCGATTGTCGAATCTTCGATCGAGCAGCCGTTTCGGGGATGGAACGAGGGAGTGAATACGTCGGCGTCGCTTTCCTATCTGCTGGGGACGTTTTTCCGCCAGCTCCCTACCAACGAAAGCAAGTGCCTCGACCTGATTCCCGTGGACCTGGTATGCCGGGGCATGATGCTGATCGCCGCCGCCCTCGTCGAGCGGCGCCACGAGCGCATGTACCACCTAGCTACGTCGGCGGCCAACCCTTGCGACATGCGGCGCTCGATCGAATTGACCGGGCTCGGCCACCGCAAGTTCTATCGCTCGCAGAACGGTTTTCAGCACCGGCTGCGGCTGAAATTCGACGCCATTCCGGTTTCGAAGGCGCGCTACGAAAAGCTCTCGGCGCCCGCGCAGAAGATCATCGTGCAGATCATCAATCGCAGCGTGGAGCCGATCCCCTTCGTGCGACCACCGCTCGCGCGGCACGAACGAGAACTTGAAAAAGTCATCAAGCTGATCACGCTTTTCGAGCCGTTCATCCTGCACAACGATCACGTGTTCGAGGCCGCGAACGTGGAGAGGCTGAGCGCGGGCCTGCCGGCTGAGGAAAGGGCGCTCTTTGGCTACGACGCCCGCTCCATCGACTGGTGGGATTATTGGATCAACGTGCACATTCCGGCGCTGCGAAAGTGGTGCTATCCTCTGATCGAAGGACGTCCGCCGGAAGCGCGGCCGCGCCGCAACGTGCCTCTCGCGGCCCAGGACGCGGCTTCGGCGACGACGCCCTGACGCCGAAAAAACGTGTCCATCCTCCTGACCGGAAGCACCGGCTACATCGGTGCGCACATCGCCTCAAACCTGCTCGCGGATCATCGCGATTCGCTGAACGTGCTGGTGCGCGCGCGCGAGCCCGAGGAAGCGCGCGTCCGCATCTGGCGCGCCTTGCAGCTGCACATGGATTTTCCGACGTTCGCGGAGTATTTGAATGGGCGCATCCGCATTTTCCTGGGCGATCTCACAGAGGAGCGCTTCGGCCTTGCGGAAGACGACTACCGGGAGCTCGTGCGCTCGACCGACTCCGTAATCCACTGCGCCGCTTCGCTGAACCGCAAATCGGAGAAGAGCTGCCTCAACGTGAATCTTCGCGGTACGCTCGAAGTGATCCAGCTCGCCATGCGCGCGCGGGACCAGCACGGATTGCGGCGGTTCAGCCACGTCAGCACCGTGGCCGTGGCCGGGCAAAGGGCCGACGAAGTGGTCGAGGAAGATGCGGCCATCGACTGGAACCGTTCGGACTACGACCCCTATGCGCGTACAAAGAAATTTTGCGAGCACATGGTCCGGCAATTGCTCGCCGATGTGGCGCGAACGATTTTTCGTCCCAGCATCGTGCTCGGCGACAGCCGGCGGCCGGAAACAAATCAGTTCGAAATGGTGCGCGCGTTCGTGTTTCTTGCCGGGCTGCCGGTGCTTCCCTTCCAGCCGAATGGGCGCGTGGACATCGTGCCGGTGGATTACGTCGCGGACGCGATCACCACGCTGCACCAGAAAGAGAGACCCGCGCACGAGATTTACCATCTCTCGTCCGGCGTAGAATCGGAAACGTTCGTGCAACTGACCGACGCGCTGTCGAAGGCGCAGGGAAAGCGCGGGCCGGTTTACGCGCCCAGTCTCGAAGGATTGTCGTCCAAGACGATCAACGCGCTGGCGGGCCGCGCCGGAAAGATCGGCGGGCTGGCGACGCTCCTGAAGGTTTTCCTGCCTTACCTCACCTGGGACACGGTGTTCGACAACCGGCGCGTGGTGGCCGAGATGGGCCGGCGCCCGGCGCCATTTTCGCAATACTGCTATCCGCTCTTGCGTTTCAGCCGGGAGAATAACTTCAGCTACAAGTACCGCGAGTGGCCTTCGGACGCTTCGCCCGGCCCCGAATCGGTCGCGGCTTCCGCGCCAGCCACGGCGGCACAGGATTCACGCCCATGATTGACATGGATGCCGCAATCGAGGCCTGGGTCAGCGGGCTAATCGAGTTGAACAAGCTGGAATGGATGCTCGGCGCGGGCGAGGCGTGGAAGCCCGGCGAAAGGCTGAAGCTGCTGCTGGCCGGCTACAACGGCACGCGCAACACGGGTTCGGATATTCGCGTGGAAGAAATTCTGCGGCAGCTGCGGCGGATTCTCGGCTGCGACAACATTGCTTTGAGCGTGATGACGCAGAACTTCGATCTGACGCGCGGTTATTTCGGCGATGCGAAGCAGGTCCATCTGCCGGATGTCTTCCCGCCGTTTCTGCACGCGGAAGTGAGGAAGAATCACGGCGTGATCGCTTGCGAAGGCTCGATGTTCAAGAGCAAATTCGCCAGCGCCCTTACCGCCATGATGATCGGAGCGCTGGGAATCGCTTCGGCACAGAATAAGCTGAGCGTGGCGTACGGAGGCGAAGCGGGCGCGATGGACCCGTTGCTGCAGAGGATGTGCCGTCGCTTTTGCCGCGATTCGCTGGTGATTACGCGGAACGTCGAATCGCAGACACTCCTGGGGAAACTGGGCATCGCGACCGAACTGGGTACGGATACGGCGTGGACGTTCGAACCGCTCGGACCCGACTACGGGAGCAAGGCGCTGCGGGACGCAGGGTGGGACGGATCGAGTCCAATTCTGGCGGTCTGCCCCATCAATCCTTTCTGGTGGCCCGTGAAGCCATCGCTCGCCAAGTGGCTGGCGCACTCGGCGTTCGGCGCATACAAGAAGAGCTACTATCGAACCATCTACTTTCATAAGTCGGGCCGCGACGTGGACACCGCGTACGAAAAGTATCTGGCGGCGATGGCGAGCGGAGTAGAACAATACAGGAGAACGCGCGGAATCTTTATCGTCCTGATCGGCATGGAGATGCTCGACCGCGACGCGTGCGAGCGCGTTGCGGAGAAGCTCGGCGGAGCTCCGGTCTTCTCCTCCGAGCGATTCAATATGTATGAGATCGTGAGCGTTCTTCGGTCTTGCGATCGCCTGCTCTCTTCGCGCTTTCATGCGATCGTGACCTCGATGCCCGCCGGCGTGCCGTCGGCGGGCGTGACCATGGATGAGCGGATTCGAAACCTCATGCGCCAGCGCGGCCACGAACATCTCGTGATGGGCGTGGACGACGACGATCTGGCGGACAAGATCGTCGCGGCACTTCGCGCACTCGATGCCGAAGCCGACGAGATGCCCGACGCCATGGGCCGCACGGTCGCGCACAACATCCAGCTGATGGCCCGCATGGGCGTCTACCTGGAGGAGCGCGTGGCCCGCCGCTATCCGGACTTTCCGGTGCGGACCGGCGTACTGGGCTGGGAGGAATACCTGCCGCCGCTCAGCCCCACGCTGCGCAAGCTGCTTGAAACGCACAGCGGAGCGGTTGCAGCATGACCTTTCTCGAAAAAATCTTCGCCCGGCTCGAGCAGGCGGCCACGGCGCCGGTGCTTCGCGAAATCCGCGATGGCCGCTATGTTTCCGTTACCGGAGGGGAACTCCTGGCCCTCGCGGGAAGCGCGCGGAATTTTCTCAAGGCGCGCGGCCTGAAAATGGGCGACCGCTGCGCGCTGCTGGCCCCCAACGGCATCCGCTGGGCCGCGATCGATCTGGCGATGATGGCCGAAGGCATCATCGTCGTGCCCCTCTACGCGCGGCAGGCTCCTGCCGAACTGACCGCGATGGTCAAGGATTCGGCGCCTTCGCTGATCTGCTGTTCGGAGGCAGCGCTCGCCGCCGAAATTCAGAAGATTTGGCCGGGCGCGCCGCCCGTCGTGGCGTTCGACGCCGTCTTCGCGGGCGACTCTAGCGCAACCGCGCCTCCCTTTCGCCACGCCGATCACGACGCGGTCACCATCATCTACACCTCGGGCACATCGGGCGAACCGAAAGGCGTGGTGCTGAATGCGGCGAACGTCACGTACATGCTCGGGTGCACGAACGCGCGGCTCGACCAGCTCATGAGCCGTTCCCCACGTAGTGGCGGCCAGACGGAGAGAATCTTTCACTACCTTCCCTTCTGTTTTGCGGCTTCCTGGATCGCGATGCTGACGTTTCTTTCGCGCGAGAGCGTCCTGGCGCTTTCGACCGATCTCGCGAAGCTCTCGGACGAGCTGAAACTTGCCGTGCCCGATTATTTTCTGAATGTGCCGACGCTGCTCGAGCGGGTCCGCGCGAGGATCGACGAAAGTATCAGCAAGCGCGGCGGCTGGGCTGCCGCCGTCTTCGCGCGCGCGAAGCGGGAATACCTTCGCCGGCGTCGCGGCGAAAGCGGACTCGCCGATGCTTTCTGCCTGTGGCTCGCGAGCGCCGTGATGTTTCCGGCCGTGCGCAAGAGCATCGGGCCGAATCTCAAAGCGCTGATCTGCGGCTCGGCCCCGCTCGCGCCCGAGACGCAGCTCTTTTTCATGATGCTCGGCATCCCGGTGCTGCAGGTCTACGGCCTTACCGAAACCACCGCGATCTGCACCATGGACGATCCGCGCCATTTCGAGCCGGGACGCGTCGGCCCTGCCATTCCCGGCGTGGAAATGACGCTGGCGGAGAGCGGCGAAATCCTGGTCCGTGGGCCGAACATTTTCCCCGGCTACTGGCAACGCCCCGCCGAAACGGCCAAGGCGCTCGAGGGCGGATGGTTCCACACGGGGGACCAGGGCGAAGTCGACGCAAGCGGCAATTGGCGCATCACCGGGCGGCTGAAAAATCTCATCGTACTGAATTCGGGGCACAACGTAGCGCCGGAGCCGCTGGAGCAGGCGCTCGCCGAGCGCTTGCCGGAGGCGCAACAGGTGATGCTGCTCGGCAACCAGCGCAGCTTTCTCGCCGCACTGTTCACCACCGCTGGCGCGAACGGTTTGCATGGCGGCCCGCGAAGTGATGTGAGCGATGGGCGCATTCAAGCTGTCGTGGACGCGGTCAACGCCGGACTGCCCCACTACAAACAGATTCGCGCGTTTCATATCGTGCCTGAATCATTCAGCATCGAAAACGGCTTGCTCACCGCCAACGGCAAACTCAAGCGCGACGCGATCTCCGCCCGCTTTGCCGCCGAGATTGAGCGCCTTTACCAGCGGAAAGTGTCATGAACAGTTTCCAGGGAACAACACTGTCGTGGAAGGCGGCAAATGGCACGATCGAGCTTGTCCTCGACCGCGCGCCATGCAACGAAATCGGCTCGGCTACGCTGGGCGAGCTGGAACAATTCGTCGCCGAGCTCGAATCTCTGCAAGGGAACGCGAGCGCGCTGATCATTTCGAGTGCACGCAAAGAAGGTTTTTGCGCCGGGGCCGATCTCCGCGAGCTCTATCATGGCTCACAGGCTTTGCCGCCGGCCCAACGGCTCGGCGGCGTGCGGGATTTTCTCGAAAGAATCCATCGCGTCATGAACGCACTGGACGCGGCGCCGCTCACGACGATTGCAGCCGTCCACGGCGTCACGTTCGGTGGAGGATTTGAGCTGGCGCTCACCTGCGACCTGATCGTCGCGGACAAGATGGCGCGCTTCTGCTTCCCCGAGCTGCGCCTGGGGCTGATTCCGGGCTTCGGAGGCATCCCCCGGCTCAAGCGCGACCTTGGCAACGCGGTCGTGCGCGACTTGCTCCTAACCGGCCGCAGCATCAACGCCGCGAAGGCGCAATCGGTGGGCCTCGTCAGCCAAGTGACCGCAGAGGGCGATGCGCTTCGCGTGGGGCGCGCGACCGCTGCGCAATTGAACAAATTCGACCGCGACACCGCGATCGCCGCGAAACGATTCATCAAGCCCATTCCGCACGAAGAGCTGCGCCGCGAAATCGAAATCTTTTGCGAGCTGTTTACGCGACCCGCCGTCGAGGCCGGCCTGCGTAAATTCGTCGAGAGCACGGATGCCCTGCCGTACCTGCCGTGAGATGCCATCTGAGCACACGAGAGAGGCAAAGTTCCGTTCGCTGGTGAAATGCGGCAAGGAGGTCGGTTAAACTGGTAGCAATGACGCCGCTTGAGAAAACAACGGACGAGATTCTTCGGCTCGCTGCCGAACACTTCAAAGTTCCGCGGGAACAGCTCGGCCCGAATGACGATTTTTTCAAGAAGCTCGGCATCAACAGCCTGCAGGCTCTCGACCTGCTCACGCGCCTCGAGCAGCACTTCCACATCGAGCTGCCGGATTACGAACTCCAGGGCGTCAGCGACTTCCGCACCCTGGCGGAACGGATCCAATCGCGCCTCTGATGCTCGACCTTCGCCGATACAATTCGCTCGGCGAAGCGCTGCGCGCGGCGCTCGATCGCTGGCCCGACGAAGTCTGCCTGATCGAGGCGGACCGCGACCGCGAGAACGCACGGCTCACCTATCGCCAGTTCAAGGAAGCCGCGCTCCCGCTCGCGCGCGCTTTGCAGGACGCCGGCTTTCGCAACGGCTCGCGCGCCGCGATCATCATGACGAATCAGTCGAAATGGCTGATCTCGGCGTATGCGATTTTCTTCTGCGGCGGAGTGCTCGTCCCGCTCGATTACAAACTGACTCCTGGCGAGCAGCTGCAACTTCTCGCGCACTCGAAGGCGGAAGTCCTCATCGTCGAATATCATCTCTGGCGCGCCATCACCCGGGCGGAGGGATTTGCAAATCTTGCTGCGCGCGTGATTCTCGTCACCGAAGCGCCTGCTGACGGCGACC
>OBIZ01000159.1_pt1 | contig 12192 bp, 9 predicted proteins | sample 1519801 | NCBI WGS metagenome assembly OBIZ01 (sample SAMN01911456, study PRJEB22533) | soil metagenome | biome: Soil | place: Malaysia | collected 2012-04-30 | depth DG_metagenome m | reverse complement strand
CGGAGCGGATCGAAGGGCTGGTGTTTCTGGACGTGCAGCCCGGCTGGAGCACTGTGGAAGATGAACTGCCGCGTCTCGCACCATACCTCAAGCGGTCGAACGTAGAGCTTGCACTCGACCCAGAGTTTGCTTTGACTGAAGACAAGCGGCCAGGGGTCTTTGTCGGCACGTTGAATGCCGCTCAAATTAACTTCGCTGCGCGATTTCTCGCGAAAATCGTTCGGGATAACCATCTGCCTCCCAAAATCCTCGTTGTCCATCGCTTCACCGAACGTATGGTGACGGACTTCCGCACCATAAAGCCGCTGCCCGAAGTGGAGATCGTGATGGATATGGATGGGTTCGGATCGCCGGTTTTGAAGGTTTCCACGTACAAGGCTTATATCGCACGCCAGCCGATCCAGTTCACGGGTTTCAAGCTGTTCTATAAGAATGACGTGAGGATCGGCCAGCATCTCATGGCACCTGCCGAAATACTGCGCCTTTCTCCTCGGCCGAGCTTTATCCTGTACCAGTAATGGAAGACAAGGGCTGGGAATTGACCGGGTGATGCAGCGGAATCAGTCGGGGATGACGTGCGGAAACCTCGCTCTGGGGAAGTCTCCGCGCTTGCTTCCGAGTCTTACAGGCTAGTACTTAGTTACGTAAGTATGCGTATTTATGTTTCGGTTCCACCGATCTTACTTCACGTTTCGTCCACTCAAATGGGAGGGCGCGGGGATTGTAGGCGGTGATGAACGCATCGACCGCCTCCCGGAGTTGGCGCACGCTGGTGAAACTGGCTCCCCGCAGCGCCTGGCGAGCCAGCAGGCTGAACCAGACTTCCACCTGGTTGAGCCAGGAGGCGTGGGTGGGGGTGAAATGCAGTTGCACGCGGGGATGCCGATGCAGCCAGCGATCCTGCTTGGGCTTATGCGTATTGAGATTATCTACAATCACATGCAACTCGCTGTCAGGATAGGCCGCCACGACTTCGTTCATGAAGGCCAGAAAATCCCGGCGCCGACGGCGGTGAAAATGCCCCGCCTTCACCTGCCCGCTGGCCACCTCCAGGGCGGCGAACAGCGTCGAGGTGCCATGCCGCTTGTACTCGTGGCTAAATCCTGTCAGGGCCTTGCCATCGGGCAGCCGCAGCCATCCCTGGGCCCGCTCCAAAGCCTGAATATGCGGCTTCTCATCGACGCTCAACACCACTGCGTTTTCCGGCGGGTGCAGGTAAAGCCCCACAATATCGGCCGCCTTGCGCGCAAACTCCGGGTCGGTGGAAATGCACCAGGAACGCCGACGCTGCAAGCTGATCTGGTGCCGCCGCAGCGTCGCCCACACCCAGTCCGCCGGCACCCCCAAGGCTTGCGCCAGCAGGCGGCCGTTCCAGGCTCCATAGCCGGGCGGCGGTGGGCTGTCCAGTCGCGCCAACAAGCGCCTTTCCACTTCGGCCCCGTACTTGACGGGCTGCCCGGGACGAGGCTCGTCCGACAGCCCCTCACAGCGTCTTTCGGCAAAACGCCGCCGCCACTTACAAACTCGGGCCCTGCGAAAGCCCAAACGCTCTCCGATGGCGTCGTTGCGCAGACCCTGGGCTGCCAGCAGGATAATTTGGGCACGCTCGGCAAGAGATCGCGGTGTCTGATGCCCTCGGCTCCAACGTTCCAGTTGCTGGCGCTCGCTCTCCTTCAAAGTAATCTCCACAGCTTTTCGGCTCATGCCGAGAGAGTCTACATAATTTCGCTTACTAAGTCAACTAAGTACTAGTTTGCTTCGCGGCTGAACAACCACGTGGGGGCAGCTTGCCTCATCCTGCCGAGTCTTGCAAGACCCGGAAGTTTCACTCACTCGAGTGGACGCAAGCCGGCCAGACGTTCACCGATGAAGGTGAGTTTTGAGCTGTGCGCAGACCCATAAGCCCGTGGCTAACCGCGGCGTGCCTGAAACCGTGTGGAGATTCGCGGTATTTGTTAAATCACTTGTAATCTAACGGGACAGCGGGGGGAAGCGTTCACGGAAACTGCTTCCGGGCCTCTTTGGCACTGGGAACTCCTGCAGGACAGCACTTCAATAAGTCGTTTCGAGGTCCCCAGTTCACTACAACCAGGCCAGGGGGAAGCTGAATACTGGAGAAAACGGGAGGCATTGGATGAAGGCCCTTCGATTGCACATGCAAGGGGAACCAGGATTCTTACGCATGGAAGAGATCCCAACGCCCCGACCGTCTGCAGGAGAGTTGCTGATCCGTGTCTACGCTGCCGGAGTAACTCCGGCCGAGTTCGGGTGGTACCCGACCTCACATACGCGTGACGGATCCAATCGCATCCTGCCTGTCCCGGGGCATGAGTTTTCAGGCATTGTTGAAGCTCTTGGCGAAGGCGTCATGGGTGTCGCGGTCGGAGACGAGGTCTACGGACTCAATGACTGGTTTGGCGACGGGGCGATGGCCGAGTCTTGTCTTGCCAGAGCGGAAGGTGTTGCGCCCAAGCCGAAACGCTTGACCCATATTGAGGCCGCTTCCGTACCCATAGCAGGGCTCACAGCATGGCAGGGGCTGGTTGAGCGTGCCAGGTTGTCGCCTGGCCAGCGGGTGCTGATTCACGGAGCAGCAGGCGGAGTGGGCGTATTTGCCCTCCAGTTAGCCAGGTGGCGCGACGCTTACATCATAGCTACGGCATCTTCTGCGAACATCGAGTTTGTACAGGAACTGGGGGCCGATGAGGTAATTGATTATCGCGCAATTCCATTTGAACGGGTAGCGCGCAATGTCGATGTTGTATTCGATACTGTAGGCGGCGAAACGCTGGCCCGCTCCTGGAGCGTTCTCAAACCAGATGGGAAAATGATTACAATTGCCTCGTCCGGGGCCGAAGAAAAGGACACGCGTGCCAAGGACGCGTTCTTTATCGTGAAGCCAGGCCGGGAACAACTTGAACACCTCACCTCGCTGATTGATGAAGGTCATGTCCGGCCGGTGGTCGACACGGTCATTCCGTTCGAACGCGCTGCCGATGCGTTGATCGGCAAACCGGCTGGGAGGGTGCATCGTGGCAAAGTTGTAGTTCAGATTACCAGCTAAGGATTTGACAGGGCGTGCTAAAGGCTGTGTGTCCCGTTATTCTTTTTCCTGGTGAGGAGGCAATTCCGGGTAAGGGCTCATGTCGCGAGCGGTGTTTGGGATTGGTCGCGCAGATGGAGCACCGCGGGAATCTTCGGTTTCCTGATCAACCGACTGTGGTTTCCTGTGAAGAAATAGGCGCCGTACAGCTTCGTTGAAACCAGAAAGGAACTAACGCATCTCATGCGGTATAGGCACAACCTGCTGGAAAGATGCCGCGGGATGGCGTGGCAGAGGCTCGGTTGACCCATGAAACAATAAATGGGTATGATAGCCACGGCCATCAAGGTGACAATCGGAGAGGTTATGAGCTGCGATGAGGGGAGCCCGCCCAGACGCGTGCCCATGCAGTCGGTGAATGGCCCCTTGAAGTTCGAGATGAGGCTGACCAGTGATCCCCGGCTGCTGGTGGTGGTGCGCAGCACGGTGGCGCAGCTTGCAGCGGCGGTGGGCTTTGATGACGCCCAATGCCGGAAGATCACCCTTGCCGTCGATGAGGCTTTGAGCAACGTAATCCGCCATGCATACAAGAATGAGTGCCATCACATGATTGAACTCGACTGCCAGGCGCAGGCAGACTTCGTGGAGTTTACCTTCATCGACCGTGGTGAACCTGCTGACCCTGCCAGAATCTGCGCCCAGCCTCTTAGTAAAGTTGCGCTGGGCGGAAGGGGCACTCACCTGATCCGCGAGATCATGGATGAAGTTGATTATCAGCGGTTGCCCGATCACAACCGTTTACGCCTGAAGAAGTATATGCCCGGTGCCGGGAAGAAAGCCTGAGCAGCGGAAAGCGAATACAAGGATGAAGCCGATGAAAGCCGCAACGCGCCAGCAGTCAGGAAACACCATCGTCGACGTCAGTGGCGACATCGATATGGGCACATCGCCCGGCCTTCGGAAGTTGTTGCTGGAGTCACTGTCGAAGACACCGCGGCTGGTGGTCAATTTCAGCGAGGTCCGTTATATCGACAGTTCCGGCATTGCGTCGCTGGTGGAAGTCCTGATGAAGGCGCGCAACAGCCAGAAGCAACTGGTCCTGTACGGGCTGAACAAGACCGTCCAGGAAGTTCTCCAACTGACCCGCCTGACTACGATTTTTGAGATACGGAAGACGGAAGAAGAAGCATTGCAGGTCTGAAGGCGTGGCGCCGGTTTTCGAAGCGGCCACCCGGGTGTTGACTGAAACCGGCCAGTCGCGGCTTTGATGGGGCTTATTAAGGTTGAGTGCAGCTGAAAAAATCACGGCGCTGCCGGACCGCGTTGGGGCTGCAACGTTGAACGGCCTGGCGTACGTCGGAGGGCTGGCCAGGCTCACGGGAGAATCCGCCTACGTCGCTTTCGTAGGGCCTTTCCGGGGCCAGCGCCTGCGCCTGCAGCGTGCTCTGCATCAGGCCATGGCGGTGGGAGTTGGGGCCATCCCCATCGTTTCCCTCATCACCTTCTTCGTCGGCCTGATCATGGCTTTGCAGAGCGCCTATGAATTACGGCGGCTCGGGGCCATCCAGTTCGTGGCCGACGCGGTCGCCATATCGATCATCCGGGAACTGGGTCCGCTGATTACAGCCATTATCGTGATCGGGCGGTCGGGCTCCGCCTTTGCCGCCGAAATCGGAACCATGAAAGTCACCGAAGAGGTGGATGCGCTGGAAACCATGGCGCTGCGTCCGGTGGCGTTTCTGGTGGCGCCGAAGTTCCTGGCCATGCTGGTGATGGTGCCGTGCCTCACGGTTTGGGCGGACTTTATGGGGGTGATGGGCGGATGCCTGTTCGGCGTAACGGGCGCCAGCTTCACGGTCATGTCTTACCTTCGGGCGACGCGCGACGCCCTGGTGGTAAGCGACATCGTGACGGGGCTTGTGAAGAGCGCTCTGTTCGGCGTGGTGATCACAGCTGTCGGATGCCAGGAAGGTTTCGCCACAGGGGCCGGCGCAGAGGAAGTCGGGCACTCCACTACCACGGCAGTGGTGAGGTCGATTTTTCTGGTGATTGCGGTCGATCTGCTGTTCACGGCCCTGTTTTACCTGACCAACCGCGGTTGAAGCGGTTGAGCGGAAGGTGCTCAGGTGGGAACGAATAAACCTGCCGACGAGGGTCCCGTTATCTCCGTGGTTGACCTCCGCGTCAGTTATGGCGAGCGGGAGGTGCTGCACGGCATCAGCTTCGATGTGCTGCGGGGTGAAACCCTGGTGATCCTGGGAGGGTCCGGCTCAGGCAAGAGCACCCTGCTCCGGACGCTGATGGGGCTCGAGAAACCGAGTGGCGGCGAAGTATGGATCAAGGGGGTCAACATCGCCCGGGCTTCGGACCGCGAGCTGGACGAGATTCGAAAGAAGATGGGAGTGTCATTCCAGGGCGGCGCTCTTTTCGGTTCAATGACGGTGGGAGAAAATGTTGCCCTGCCGCTCGCCGAGCACACGCACCTGGAAGACTCCACCATTGAGATCATGGTGCGGATCAAGCTGGAACAGGTGGGACTGGCAAGTTTTGAAGATTATATGCCTGCCGAACTTAGCGGCGGCATGAAGAAGCGCGCCGCCGTAGCCCGCGCGCTGGCCATGGACCCGGACCTGCTGCTGTTCGACGAGCCTTCAGCAGGACTCGATCCCATCATTGCGGCCGGCATCGACGAGTTGATTCTGGACCTGAAGAAGGCTTACGCAATGTCCATTGTGGTGGTGACGCACGAACTGGCCAGCGCATTTCTGATTGCCGACCGCCTGCTTCTGATCGACCGCGGCAACATCATTGCCATCGGCAACAAAGAAGAAATCAAGGCCTGCACCAACCCGCGCGTTCGCCAGTTTCTCGACCGCGTGCCGGAACCGCAGGTTGAGGACGAACTGAATTACCTGCAGATGCTGACCAGAGGCAGCAAGGGGTAGAACTTACCCGCAAGGCGGCGCGCGTCCCGGCGTTGCGGGGCCTGGACGCAGTTCCAAAGGATCGGGAATAGGAGAGCAAGCGTGAATTCGCGACATAGCCGGGCGGAACAAGTATGGGTGGGACTGTTTGTCCTGATCGCAGCCGGCCTGCTGGTCGCAGCCGTGCTGGCCGTGTCCGGGGCCTTCGGCAGGGGCGATATTCCACACCGCGCTTATTTCAAGTTTGCGGGAGGACTCGAGCCCGGCGCCACGGTGCGCTTTGGCGGGATGAAGGCAGGCTCCGTGCAGGCCATTCGCATCGATCCGAAGAACTCAACACGCATCGAGGTGGAATTCACCGTCGCGAGGGACATCCCGTTAAAGACCGACAGCGTGGCAAAGATCACCAGCCTGAGTCCGCTGGGCGACAACTACGTGGAGCTCAGCACGGGCACGCCTCAGGCTCCGAGAGCGGCGCCCGGCAGCGTCATACAAACGGCGCCGACCTTCAATTTTAACGATCTTGGTGAAATGGTTTCAGAGCTTGAGCCTTTGGTGCAACAGACGCTTGAGAAATTGAACCAGCGCCTTGACGAATTGCAGGTGACGGTGGCCCGCGCCAACGACCTGCTCAGCGACAAGAACCGCGCCAACATCAGCGCCTCGCTGGGTACCGTCAATTCCATGCTGGCCGAGGACCGCCCCAAGGTTTCCGCCACGCTCGACAACGTGCAATCGGCAAGCGCCCGGATTAAGCCTTTGCTGGATGACCTGAAGAAAACGATGGCCCAGGCAAACGAGGCGCTCGACAACATCAATGCCGTGGTGGTTGAAAACCGGCAGGATATACGCGGGTCCGTCAAGGAGCTTCGGCAGACGCTTCAGACTGCCTCCGCCGTGATGGACCAGCTGAACCAGACGCTCGATTACAACTCCGACAACATTGACGAGATCCTGGCCAACGTTCGGGTGGCGACTCAAAAGCTCAAAGAGCTGACAGGAAAGCTGGAGCAGCGCCCGTACACGCTGATACGCGCCGACAGGTCGAAAGAGCGCAAGCCCGGTGGGAAATAGAAGGGAGCACCGACACTGATGCGTCGAATCGTCCGTTTCACCCTGGTGGCAATGGCCACGGCGGCCCTTGGCGGCTGCCTCGGCGGAATGCCCATCAAGTACTATACTGTGGCGCTTCCTCCCGCGCCCGCACCCACAACCAGTGCCTTCCCCGTTACGCTGCTAATTGGCCACATCGGCGCTCCGGAGATTCTGGAGGACCAGCCCATTGTTTACCGCTCCGGCCGGAACGAAATCGGCACCTATGAATACCACCAGTGGGCCGAACCTCCCGCGCAGATGGTCAAGACACTGCTGATCCGCCGCCTGCGCGCCTCGGGCCGATATCAGTCGGTGGCCCAGCTGGGTGCTTCAACGCAGGGCGAATTTGTGCTGCGAGGCAGGCTTTACAATTTCGAGGAGGTTGACGAGGGCGGAGGGATCTCGGCACTGGTCTCGATGGAGTTTGAGCTGATTGACCGCCGGAACCACAAGGCCGTGTGGAACCATTTGTATACGCACACAGAGCCGGTGCAGGGGAAGGACGTGCCGGACGTGGTGGCAGCCCTCGATCGCAATCTCCAACAGGGCCTCGCTGAGGTCGAGTCCGGGCTGGACGCCTATTTTTCTGCGCACCCTCCCCACAAATCCTGAGTCCGAATTCCGCCGCGGCTCATCGCCAATTGACCCGTTCAAACCACCGCATAGTCAGAAATAAGGGACTCGTGCGGCAACACTACCCTTATCCCATTTCAGCCCGGGGCCGTCTTCTCATTTATCAATCCAGGCTTACTTTCTTGCACAGAACCAGCCCCTGACACGGCCCTGCAACTCGATTCTAAGCTGTTTAGAATGTGTTGAATATGTCGCTGGAGCGGGGGACGAATAGGACTCACTGATTCTAAATAACTTATCGATTTTTCGAGTCGCACAAGACGCTGCGCCCTCAGCTTTCGCAGGGTCTTTGTACATTTCCTGTACAGGAGCATTTTCTTCGCCCATCCGCACCCCATCACTGCGAGGCCAGCGCTTCCAGGGGCTTCCGTTGCTGTGGTTTGTTCGTTGATGCGCTTCTACTTGCCACGTCAATTCTCGACAAACTCAGGTGGAATGAAACACGCGAAGCCCCCACTCGGACCTGGGCACAGGCCGTCGGCGCCGGTGGCCGATGCCCTCGAACCGCACCCAAACCAGTTTCGTAGCCTGGAGGTGCAATATGGACTCCCACATATCGAGTGGTACCATGAATCAAGCGGATTGCCCCAGGGTTCATACTCCTCTACGCGGCCCGTGACCCGGGCGAGACCGCGGATGTTGGTACACGCATCATAATCATGAGATCAGGGAGGATCGATCTCATCAAAGAGCGGCTTCGAGGGTAGCGTCGCCCTCCAATTTTGTGGCGTGCGTCCTTGGGTGGGGGAGAGTATTGACAGGGTCCGTAGATCACCGAAGACAGCTGTTTCTCTGGTTTCTGTTGGCGTTTCTGACCCTGACTGTCGGTGCCAGTGCCAGAACAAGCGATGCTCCCACTGCCCAATCTGTTGTGCGTTCTTCTGTTTCCATCACGCTCGACGGGCAATTGCACGAACCCGTCTGGCATGATGCTCCAGTGTTGAAGCTTGTCCAGCAGTCGCCCAATCCGGGCGAGCCCACACCCTTTCAAACAGAAGTGCGAGTCATTGTGGCCGGCGATCGCATCTTCTTCGGCGTCGAATGCAAGGATCCGGACCCGCGCCGCATTGCTATCCACACCATGCAGCGGGATGGCGATATGGTGGGCGACGACACGGTCAGTATCGTGTTGGACACTTATGGGGACAGGCGGACCGGCTACTTGTTCCAGATCAACGCAGCGGGTGCGCGAGCCGATGGGTTGATCGACAATCCCGAACACCCATCCCTGGACTGGGATGGAATCTGGGATGCCCACGCTCGGAGAACACCGGACGGCTGGTGGGCAGAGATTGTCATTCCGGCGCGCACTTTGAGTTTCACGCGCGGCCTGAACGATTGGGGTTTGAACATAGAGCGATCTGTCCCGCGTGAGCGATTGACGCTGCGCTGGGCTTCGCCCACTTTGGACTCGTTCCTCTACGATCTCAGCCGGGCCGGCACACTGATGGGCTTCGGAGGACTCGAACAAGGAAAGGGCATCGAGTTCACGCCCTACGTGGCGGGAAAAACGAAGCGGTTCTATGGTGTGAGTCCTCGCGCATGGCAGGGCGCGGCGGGTGGAAACATCACATGGAAAGCGACTCCGCAGTTGGTGACGGTCTTCACCGCGAACACCGACTTTGCGGAAACCGAAGTCGATTCGCAACAGATTAATCTCACCCGTTTTCCATTGTTCTTTCCGGAGAAGCGGGCCTTCTTCCTTGAAGGCGCCAACCAGTATACGTATGGACTTGGGCTCGGAGAGGAATTTATCCCGTTCTTCAGCCGGCGTATCGGCCTGCTGGGTGGCGCGCAGATTCCCATCAACGCGGGCGTCAAGCTGAACGGACGCGTGCGCAAATGGAACCTTGCACTCCTGGATGTAGAAACCCGCGAGACAATGATTCCCTCTTCCGTTCAGCAGGATCTTGGATTGACCTCTCCTGCAGTGCCCGGCACCAATTTGCTGGCCGGCCGCGTCTCTTACGACTACAACGAAAATCTCCGAATCGGCACGATCTTTACGAATGGGGATCCGGAAGGCCTGCGGAGGAACACACTGGCTGGCGTGGATGCCATCTGGCGCACCTCCAGGTTCCGCGGCAACAAGAACCTCCTGCTGGGTGCCTGGACAGCAACCACCCAGGGTGACTTGGGCCCGGGCAGCAGGGCCGGGTGGGGGCTCAGGATCGACTATCCAAATGACCTTTGGGACTGCAACGCGGACCTGAACCAGTACGGTGACGCGTTGGAGCCTTTGCTGGGGTTCCTGCCTCGCCCCGGCACCCGCCGCACCGCCGCGCGCTGTGACTACCAGCCTCGCCCCTCGAAGACCGGCCCATTACGCTGGATACGGCAGGAGTTCTTCGAGAATCGTTACGAACGCTATACGAACTCGAGGGGAATCGTCGAGTCCTGGTCATACTTAATGGCCCCGATCAACGTGCTCCTGGAATCTGGGGACCGTTTCGAGTTCAACTGGAGCCCCCGTGGCGAAACCCTGCTCGCTCCTTTCGAGATTGCTCCCGGCTTGATCATTCCTCCCGGCTCGTATGACTTCACGCGCTGGCGTCTTGAAGCGCAAACGAGCAACCATCGGCCCTTGCAGTTTGGTACTACGACGTGGTTCGGGACCTTCTTCAACGGCCAACTGACGCAGTGGGAAAACTACCTCAAGTGGACCTCGCCAAAAGGCAAGACCCAGCTTGAGCTGGAGATGGAAAATGACTTCGGCCACTTGCCAGCCGGCAACTTTGTACAGCGTCTCTGGCAGATCAGGGGGGCTTACGCCTGGAGTCCAAACCTCGTGTTGTCAAGCTTTATCCAGTACGACACCGGATCCCAGAACGTGGGCACGAACACGCGGATCCGCTGGACCATCAAACCCGGAAACGACCTGTTCATTGTCTGGAACCGGGACTGGCAGCGCATCCTGACCGATCCACACGTCAGCATCGTTCCACAAAGCGATCTGATCGCGATCAAACTGCGCTGGACATTCCGGCCTTAGCACTTGCTGCAGGCCCTGAGGCGAACATTTGGGGGAGCGCAATAGTCAAACCTTCCGGCTCCGGCTATGACGGGCAGGTGATTCAAACAGTTGAGCTATGCCTGCACAACGGAGCCGTGGACACCATGCCTTGTCGTGATACACAGGTTATCTGCCACAGCCCGCATTGGGCAGGGAAGGATGGTGGAGGCGGGGGGAGTCGAACCCCCGTCCGAAAAGCCTTACGCTCGAAAGCCTACACGCTTATCGCGTTCGCTTGATGCTTTCGCCAGCGGGCCTAAGGAACGAGCAAGAACGAACCGCCGGCTAGCCTGATTCCGGTTGCCCGGTCTTACCTGGAATCCTCAGGCGGCAGGTCCCAGGCCAGCCCGCTGGATGACGCCTCATTCCGCCCCGCGGGCCCTGGCGGAGGAGACGCGCTAGCCTTGATTAGGCAGCGTAAGCAAACTGCGTGTTGGCAGTTATGTTGTTCCACTCCGATTACGGGTGGTGTGGACCCCCGGCGTGCCTTTCGAACGCGAGAGCTTCCGTCGAATCCGGAACGCCCCCTCAATTTAAGTATGTGCCTGCCGGAACGCCGTGTCAACGCGCCTGGCGCCACAGGATTCCAGCCCCTTCGGAGTTTTCCATAGGAACTGTAACAGGAATGTTACTCGCCCGTAACATTACCGTAACAAACCGGGGCCACGATGGACGTTCGGCACGCTTGGGCACGTCCGAAGGGCGGGTAGGCGCGGGCAAGAACAGTCAGGTCCAGGGCAGGACCCGAACCACCTGCCTTTGTAGAAAGGAATAATTCGAAACCCAGGCGCTCACACCTGAATCAAACGACTGAGGGGCAATCAATCCAGGGGTCATCAAGAGCTTCCATGAGCTAACGGGCGAAGTGTTCGGTCGTTGACGGTCGGAGTCCGTCTGAAATGCTCCAATGGATCGTATCGCCGTCTCCTGTTTCAGAAGACGCTGCTTTCTGCTTCGCTGGACAACTCCGCCTGCGAAAAATGTATCACCGCCAGCCTATAACGCCGAAAATCTCACTTAGATTCCGCTGCCATCAGAGAAGCTCATGCCGGCGAACCCTTGTGCACGACTCAATTCCAATCTGACGGCTAAAAAGGAGGACCGAACCATGCCAGCAATCACGACCAAAGACGGGACCGAAATCTATTACAAGGACTGGGGTAAAGGATTGCCGATCGTTTTTCATCACGGCTGGCCATTGAGCGGTGATGACTGGGATGCTCAAATGCTCTATTTCCTGGGCAAGGGCTACCGCGTGGTCGCCCATGACCGTCGCGGCCACGGCCGGTCAAGCCAGGTAAGCGACGGCCACGATATGGATCACTATGCCGACGACGTCGCTGCCGTCGTGGAGCACCTCGACCTGAAGAACGCCGTCCATATCGGCCATTCGACGGGCGGTGGTGAAGCGGCGCGCTATGTCGCTCGCCACGGTCAGAAAAGCGGGCGTGTCGCCAAGCTGGTACTCATCGGGGCCGTGCCGC
>OBIZ01000156.1_pt1 | contig 12423 bp, 8 predicted proteins | sample 1519801 | NCBI WGS metagenome assembly OBIZ01 (sample SAMN01911456, study PRJEB22533) | soil metagenome | biome: Soil | place: Malaysia | collected 2012-04-30 | depth DG_metagenome m | reverse complement strand
GGCGGCGGGGCGGTAGGCGATGGCGGAAGGGAAGAGCCTGAAGCGATTGCTCAATGAAGCTCCGTCGCTGAGCGTGGGAATCTTGACGGCGGACCTGCTGGACCTGGGGTCAGAGCTGCGGCTGCTGGAGGAAGCAGGCGCGGCGATTCAAGGTGCAGCAGACGGGCGGGGACGTGGTGATGGTGTCGACAAAGAACGTGTTCGCTCCGGGGGCGGGCTTTGGGGCGTACAGCGCGACGAAGGCGGCGGCGCACCAGCTGGCGCGGATCGCGAGTTTGGAGATGGCTCCGCTGGGAGTGAGGGTGAACATGGTGGCTCCGGACGCGGTTTTCGGGCACGGCGCGATAAGATCAGGGCTGTGGGCGACGGTGGGGCCGGACCGGATGCGGGCGCGCGGCCTGGACGAACAGGGGCTGGAAGAATACTACCGGCAGCGAAACCTGCTGAAGACGAAGGTAACAGGCGAAGACGTGGCCCGGGCGGTGATGTTCTTCGCCACCCGCCAGACCCCCACCACCGGCGCGACGATTCCCGTCGACGGCGGCCTCCCCGACGCCACGCCAAGATAAATGCCTTTCTCACACATTGATGATACAGGTGCCGTCACCAGCCTTGGCCGGTGTTTAGAAAATGGCTGTGTGATAAAATTTTGAAGTTGTTGAGGGCGTGTAGCTCAGCCGGATAGAGCATCGGATTTCTAATCCGAGGGTCGGGGGTTCGAGTCCCTCCACGCCTGCCACCTGCACGTCTTTCTCCTCAGAATCAATGGTAAGAAGGCATTGGCCAGTTCGGCTTGTGTGGATCTCTTTTCGGCGAAATGCTTCGCCGCGGTGGCGTTGGAGTGTTTATCCCTTGCTTCGCTTTAAGATCCGCTCCTGATGGAAAACAAGGTTTTGTGCCCAACCGGCCTGCGTCTTTAATGATGAATCATGTGAACAACCGGTGGGCCTGACTCTTCAGTTCTGACTTCTGACAGGGATCATCAAAGAGATGTGAGCAGGGCATCCTCGATGGCTTGTTTATCGGTCGCGCTGAGCTTGTTTCCATCGATGGTGAGATAGAACACGTCGATAGCCTTCCGGCCCTGCGTGTCAATCGCAGCCACTTCGATGTTACATCGATGTTCGGCCAGCACAGAACTTATCTGGTAGAGCAGTCCAGGGTGGTCCTGGGTCGTGAGCTCAAGGAGAGTACTGTGGGAGGACGACGTCTCGTCAAAGCGGATTCTGGTGGATATTTTGGGGCCGGCTGCGGAACGGCTCTCCGGGCGGATGCGGCCACGCATCAACTCTTCAAGACTCTTCCGTCCAGTCAGGATTTCGTGGATTGTCTGCTGCAAACGGTCTTGTTCAGGGGGGTTCAGGTCTAAAGTGTGAAACAGGTCAACGAACCGGAACGTGTCCAGTACAGTTCCTGAGCTGTTTGCGAAGGCTTCTACTGCGACGATGTTCATGCCCCAGGCTGTCAGGGCTCCGGTAAGGGAGGCAAAAAGCCGGGGACGGTCCCGGGTGAGAACCATCAGTTCCCAGTAGTGGTCACGATTTCTCAGCAAGGTCTGCACGGGACTGCGCGAAAGTCCCTGCGCCATACGATAATGAGTTTCGATCTCTTCCGTTGAATGGATGCGAAGGTATCGCTTTGGCAGTCCTTCGAGGAACTTGCCGGCGCCTTGCGGCAAAGTGTTATTTAACTCCGAAGAAACGGCGCCGTTTTCGGCCAGAATGGCTTCTCCGGCAGAGAGGATCCGGTCACTGTCCAGGCTGCGGGCGAGCGCGTTGGAAGTGGCTGCATAGAGCGTCCACAGCATCTCGGCTTTCCACGGAGTCAAGGCTTCCGGGTTCACCGATTTGATGTCGGCGTAAGTGAGGAGGGTCAGCATCTTCAGGCGATTGTGAGACCCGACAACCTCCATCAGGTTATGAACGGTGGCAGGATCGAAAATGTCACGGTGCTGGAATGACACCGACATATCCAGATGCCTGCGGATGAGAAAGCGGATGGTCTGGCGGTCTTCCTTTTTCACCTGAATCCGCGAAAAAACCTGCTCTACGGCCTGCAGGCTCCCCTCGATATGGTTTTCACCCGCCATCCCCTTGCCGACGTCGTGAAACAGCAGCGAAAACAACAGCAGGTGCGGCTCCTCGATCTCGGCCAGGATCTCGCCGAATTTCCGGTCCCACTCGCTTTCGGCATTTCTCAGTGCGCAGACATTCTGAATGGTCAGAAGGGAGTGCTCGTCGACCGTGTAGCGATGATAGAAATCCCTGATCACCAGCGCGTCAATGGCTCGAAATTCAGGGAAGAACTCCTCAAGCCATCCAAGACGGTGCATGGCCCGGATTGCGTCAATCGCATGGGGCAGGGAAAGAATCCGGCAGAATTGCGGCCAGAATTCGGGGTAGTTCTGCACACCGCCCAGCCCGGTGGAAACCGACTGCTCCACCCATTGTTCTGCTTCACGGCTCATTTCAAGCCCGTGCCTCGCGACAAATTCGAACAGCCGCATCAGGTAGGCGAAATCGCGCGCTTCAGACGGCAATTTGAGGAAAATCTTTCCCCTGACCGCCGAGAAGTCGAGATTTGAGACGCGGGACCGCCAATCCCTGTACATGTTGTAAAGCGCCAGGCGTCCGGGCTGCACTTCCTCCATGGTTTCGTTGGCCAATCGCTTAATGGTCCTGGCATGGCGGAAATAGGTGCGCATCCAGTCGGCGGGCGGAACCTGCCGTCCGTAGCTGATCCCGATGCCGCGGCCGGCAGCTTCTTCCTGAAGTTCATAACCCAGGCGATTGTCATCGCGTTCCTGGTGGTAATGGAGAAAGCAGCGGGTTGCGGCAAGAAATTCAAATGCCTGGTTGGCGGCCGTTGCGGTCCGGGGTGGAAAAAGATCGCCGGGCGCTTTCCACTGCCCGCCGGCCTCCAGCTCAGAGATGATATTGAGCCAGCGGACAACATGAAAATCGCGAAAACCTCCGGGCACCTCCTTGATGTTCGGCTCCAGGTGGAAAATGGTGTCCCAATATTTCTGATGCCGCTGGCGGGTCATTTCAATCAGGTTGGTCAGCAGGGTTTTCCCATCCTTGCCGAGGAGCCGGGGGATTCGCGAGTCATGAAGCTCGGAGAAAAGACCATCGGACCCCGTAACATAGCGAAGGTCCACCAAGGCAACGTTAAATTCCAGGTTGTCCCTGTGGAGAATGCTGCAATCATCCACGGTCCTGCAAGTCTGCGAGGCCCGCAGGCGAAGGTCCCATAGTGCACGGACAAACTTTCCGATCGGTTCACGGCACAGGGCCTGAGTCGCACTGCGGTTTGAAACGAACAGAAGATCCACATCAGAGTGAGGGAACAATTCCTGCCGTCCGTATCCACCAAGCGCCACTACGCAAAGGTCGTCCGCGAGTTCAGTTTGCGCGGCGATGAGAGACTTGTGTAGCACCTGGATTACACGGTCCACCACCTGTGAGCGAGCCAGAGCGGCGGACCGTCCATCACCGGTGGCTTCAAATTCCGCCCTGATGCTTTCAAACTCAGCCGAGCAGAATTCCAGCAGAGACGTTTTCAACGGCAGGGGTGTCATTGCTTTAGATTATAAAATGAAGGACAACACGAGCCAATCAAATCAGCTTATGGATAACATAAACAGTTCCGGGTCCTTGGCGGTGCAATTCGAAAGGAACTTAAAGAGGGAACAGACATCGGGCTGCTACTTGCATGCCAGTTCAATCCGGTTGGGTCCAGCTACCTTGGCCGCTGCCAGCGCGGTGTCCGCGGCCGAGATGAGTTCGTCGGCCTGATAGTTGTTGCAGCCAACGGCGATACCCACGCTGATAGTGACGGCGAAGTCGCCCCTGAAGGTCTGGAATTTTTCCTGGCTAATTTTTGACAGGATTCTTTGTGCCTGGCTCATGGCCCCGGAATGGTCGCAGTCCGGAGAAACGATAACAAACTGTCCTCCACTGTAGCGGCCCACCGAGTCGTAGACCCGGACGGAATCGCTCATTCTCCGGGCGGCCTCGCGCATCACGGCATCACCCGCGAGGTGCCCATGCTCATGGTTGATCTGTCTGAGATGATCAATATCAATCATCAGTACGGTGAGGGGCGAATTGTGCCGGCCGGCGCGATGGATTTCGCGATGGAGGATCTCAAGGATGGAGGAACGGTTCCATAAGCCCGTGAGCGTATCACGGGTGGTCTCAATTTGGATGGCATCGTTGGCCTCCTTGAGCTGGTCTTCCAGTCCAAGGATGCGCCTTGCGGAGCGCAGGCGGGCCTTCAGTTCATGGGCGGAATAAGGCTTGGGGAGGTAATCGTCTGCAACGGATTCATAACGCCCGTTTTCGTCTTCGGTTGCCTGTTTGGCCGTCAGGAGAAGCACGTACACGGGCGGCCGGTTTTTGTCTTCCCGGATTTTCCGGCAGACTTCAACGCCATCCATTCCAGGCATCATCCAGTCAAGGATGGCAATGCGAGGGTAAGTGGAGCTCTGCAAATGCCGCCAGGCTTCTTCGCCGTCGGCTGCCACCGACACCTCATATCCCCATTTGTTCAGGAGAATTTCGAGAAGGCGGCGGTTGACGGGCTCGTCATCAGCGACCAGAACTTTCATCCCGTCACCTCGGCTTCGAGCGTTTCGATTGCAGCCAGTACGCGCTGAATTTCCTGTTCTATGGAGCGGAAGGTCTCTTTCGCGTGCTTCAGGTCACCCTGGCGTGCCATTACTTCCAGCTTTAACGAGGCCTGGACCGCAGCGTCAGCTCCAAAATTGCCCACCGAACCCTTCAGGGTGTGTGCAGCGCGTTCAATGGCGGGGGCGTCTTTAAGCTCCACTGCGGACCGCAGTTTTTCCAGGGTGGCTGGCGCTTCGTTTGCAAATATCCTGAGCAGGTCGCGGAGGAGCGCGGCATCGCCATCGGCGGCTGCAAGCCCGCGTTTCCAGTCGATAATCTCCGGGGCCGTTGGTTTATGCCGATGCTCTTGTACCTCCTCTCCCGGTGGGGGCACAGTTTGTTCGATCACGGTGAGAAGTTCGCGGGCCTGGATTGGTTTGGCGATATACCCGTCCATGCCTGCTTCCAGAAAGCGTGACCGGTCACCCTTCATGGCATGGGCCGTCATGGCAATGATGGGCAGCCTCCGTGGTTTCCCCCTTTCCATTTCACGGATGGCGGCCGTTGCTTCAAGCCCGTCCATCTCCGGCATTTGGACGTCCATCAACACTGCGTCGAAGCTGTCCAGGCCGGAAGCTTGAATCGCCTCCACGGCCTTGCGCCCGTTGGATGCGGAAGTGACGTGGTGGCCGAAATTTTGCAGAAGGTGCTCGGCCAACTGGCGGTTGACCCTGTCATCTTCAGCCAGAAGTATCCGTAATTTTCGCTGCTCCTGGCGAAGGGTATGCCGGGTGATGAGTTCGGCGTCCCTGGCACGGCTCCGGCCCGGTGACAGTGCCAGCATAATGGCATGGAGCAGGTCCCGCTCCTTGACGGGCTTGTGGAGATAAGCTGCGATTCCAAGTTTGCGGCAGCGGTCGGCATCGCCCCTCTGGCCGCCGGAGGTCAGCATCATGATGGTGGCGCCGGAGAGCGCGGGGTCCTCTTTAATTCGTTCAGCGAGAGTAAACCCGTCCATATCCGGCATCAAGGCGTCAATCAGAACCAGGGGAAATGGTTTGCCTTCCGCCCTTGCCTGCTTCATGGTTTCCAGTCCCGTCCATCCACCGTCCGCCATGGCGGGTTTCATTCCCCAGTTCGACAGGAGCTCTTCGAGCAGGCGCCGGTTGGTGGCATTATCATCCACCACCAGGGTTGGCAACCCCTTCAGGTTGACGTCTCCGGACGGAGCGGGGCTTTCTCCGTCGGAGACCGCGGGGCGACAGCGGATGGTGAAGTGGAAGCTGCTGCCTTTTCCTTCCGTGCTTTCAACCCAAAGCCTGCCCCCCATCAGTTCGGTAAGCTGAAACGAAATGGTGAGACCGAGGCCAGTACCACCGAATCGCCGCGTGGCGGAACTGTCGGCCTGGGTGAAGGGAGCAAAAATCATTTCCTGCTTTTCGGAAGGGATGCCGATGCCCGTGTCGGTTACAGTGAAGTGGAGAACCAGCTCATTTTCGGTTTGTGATTCCATTGTGACGTGCAGAACCACCTCTCCCGCATCGGTGAATTTGATGGCGTTGCCGACCAGGTTGACAACGATCTGCCGCAGGCGGGTTGGATCGGCGCAAACGTAATAGGGTACGTCGTGTGCGACGTGCAGGGCCAGTTCCAGACCCTTTTCGTGGGCGCGCAGGGAAAGCGTTTTCAGCGTGTCTCCGAGGGAATCTCGCAACTCAAAATCGATCGGGTTAATATCCAGACGTCCGGCCTCAATCTTCGAGAAATCCAGGATGTCATTAATGACGGTCAGAAGCGTCTCTCCTGAGCTCTTCACCAGCGTCAGGTATTCGCGCTGCTCTTCATTAAGATTTGTGTTCAGGGCAAGGTCGGTCATGCCGAGAACACCGTTCAAGGGAGTCCTGATTTCGTGGCTCATGTTGGCCAGAAATTCACTTTTCGCCCGATTGGCCGCCTCCGCCGCCTCCTGGGCGTTCCGGCGTTCCAGTTCAGCCCGCTTACGTTCGGTAATGTCGCGGGCGATGCCCTGCGCGCCGACCGGCCTTCCGTTTTCATAGATCAGCCGGCTGCTGATCTCCAGTGGAATCCGATGGCCGTTTCTGGCTATGATTTCCATCAGGTAGGTCGTGGGGGCCTTGTCCCGCAGTTTCTGCTTGAGCATTTGCCTGACGACGTCGCGGTATTCTTTGGCGACGAAGCTGGATACATTGACGCCGAGAACGTCTTCCCGGTTGTACCCCGTCAATTCTTCAGTTGCCCTGTTGATGGAGGTAACATTCCCTTCGAGGTCCGTGGTGTAAATGATGTCGTTGGCGTTCTCAAACAGTTCCTCGTACTGGTTTTTGAGCGCGATCTCACGGCGTGCCCACTCCTGTAACAAGTTGTTTTGACTCCGGATGCGCTGCCGGAGTATTTCAGTCCAAAGAAGGGAAAGTAAGACCAGAATTGCGGCGCCGCCAAGGATCCAGTTCCACTCCTTCGCTTCCCACTCACCGATTCTTTCGATATCAGGAAAGCCGCTCCCAAGGGGCGCCCGGAAAGACTCTCCCGGAGTTGCATCCACTACGGCCGAAGAATCGATGATTGCTGTCCGGGCGGGGCGGATCAGTCTGTGAGTCTGGACCGCGTTCGCGTAACAGGTTCTGCTCAAAGGCGTTGCAGGCAGGAGCAGCGCCATTGCTCCCGTTACTGCCAGCAACCGGGAGCGACCCACAATATGAGGTGTGGACGCTAATATCTGAAGGTGAGGCATGCAGACTTCCTTCTTGGTTCTTCTCACTCAAGCTCGGAGTTCAAGAGCTTTTCGTAGCATGCGGGGCAGATTCCATGGCTGAACTCTGCCTCAGTGTGGTCGCTGATGTAAGTTTCCACCTGCTGCCAGTAGTCCCCGTCATTGCGGATCTTTTTGCAGTACATGCAGATCGGCAACAACCCGCGCAGTTGCTTAACCTGCATCAGGGCCGCTTCCAGATCGTGCACTCTTTCCGCAAGTTTGCTCTGCAGCTCCAGAACACGAAGTCCAACCCGGACCCGCGCCCGTAGTTCAGCCTGATTGAATGGTTTGGTCACATAGTCGTTGGCCCCGGCCTCAAGCCCGCTGACAATGTCGCCATGATCGTTCCGTGCCGTCAGCAGGATCAGATACGGAGCGGTGATGGACGAAACTGCCCGGGCCCGCTCGCAAATGGTGGGCCCGTCCATACCCGGCATCATCCAATCCAGGATGGCCATTTGAGGGGCCTCAGGCCTTGTCAGGATCTGCCAGGCTTCGGTCCCATCTCTGGCCGGCACGACCTCGAGTCCCCATTTCTCGAGGGCTTTTTGCAGGACCCGCAGCGATACAGCGTCATCATCTGCTACAAGAATGCGAGAGGCCCCCTCCATTGACTCCGGTTGATTGTCCACTTCGGCCATCTTTTTCATGCTCTGGCCACGAAAGTCCTCAATTGTTCTGGACCTTTTGGAGCGCCTGGGACAGCTCTTCCAGTGTGTAGGGTTTTTCCAGGAACCTAGGGCCGCCGGCTTCTGATGCCTCACGCCTGATTCGCTCGGAACTGTATCCGGAGGAGAGGATGACTCTCACGCCGGGATTGATGTCCTTCAACCGGGCATAGGTTTCCAGTCCGCTCAGCCCGGGCATGATCAGGTCGAGCAGGACGCAGTTGATGTCAGTGCTTTTCCTGGAATAGATTTCGCACGCCCTGGGTCCGCTCTCGGCGGTCAACACTTCGTAACCCAGCCGGGTGAGTCCCTTTTCCAGAAATTGGAGGACACGGGGCTCGTCATCTACCACAAGCACCCGCCCCCGTCCCGCAGGCATCTGGCCCAGCCTGGAATCCGTTGCCTTCTGACGCTCGCCGGAAACGGCCGGAAGGTAAAGGGAAAATTTACTTCCTTGCCCCGGATTGCTGGACACGGAAATGAATCCCTTTGCCTCGTTGACAATCTTCTGCACCATGGTCAGTCCCAGGCCATGCCCGCGGCCCGGACCTTTGGTGGTGAACAGGGGAACAAAGATCTCTTTCATAATTTCGGGCGGTATCCCCTCCCCGGTGTCACCAATTGCGATGCACACGTACTGGCCCGGTGGGCTGGAGTCAGGCAGCCTTGCGTCACCGGGTTTGAGTGTCTGCAGGTCTGCTTCAATAGAAAGTGTGCCGCCCTGCTCCATGGCATCGCGAGCGTTGATCGAGAGATTCAGAATCGCCTGCTGAAGGCGGCCGTGATTTCCGTTGATTAAGGGCAAACGGGGGCCAATTCGGTGTTCAATCCGGATCTTCCGGTCGAACGTGCGGCTAATGATGCTGAGGGCGGTCCCGATAAGTTCACCTGCGTCAACAGGCCCTTCGTCGTCCGGATTGTCTCTTGATACATCGAGAAGACGCCTTGCCAGGGCTGCGGCTCCTTTAGCGGATTCCTCTATAATTTTGAGGGGCTCGTGCAACGGGTCTGCCGGCGACAGGCGAAGCTGCGCCAGGGAGGTGAAACCCAGTATGACCTCCAGCGCATTGTTGAAGTCGTGGGCAACTCCGCCGGCCAGCGTCCCCAGGGTCTGAAGCCCCTGTGACCGGTAGAGTTCACTCTCAATTTGGCCGAGTTCTTCCGCCTGTTTATCCGATGGGGCCGGATTGACGAACGCCAGAAAGTGCTCCGCCTTTCCGTTCTCGTCAAGAATGGCCCGTGAATCGATGAGGCACCGAACGGCGTCGCCCGATTTCCGTGTTAGATACGTCACCGCCGATGGCTCTGGTTGTCCGGCCTGAGGCGTTGCTGCCCCTTGCAGCAGGGCCTGTGCGGACCCCGGCCCGCCGATGAGACTCTCAAGCCCCATCCCCTTTAATTCCTCCTGTTTGTATCGCAGCAGCCCGGCGAGGGCACGGTTGGCAAACTGAATTCTGGAATCCAGGCCCACAAACGCCACGCCGAGAACCGTCTGGTCAATAACAGCCTGAGTGATTTGGGCCTGCCTCGAATTACTCAGGTAAAACTCCGGCCTTGCTGGCATTCCTGAATCGCCGGGTTCAAATTGAGCGGACGGTGACTCATGCGAAGCCGCCTGGCGTTCTCCGTCCGTATGACGAATACTTTCAGGGCCTTTTAAGGCGATGCCCGCGCTCTCCCCTTTGTTGAATCTTTTCGAAGGCCGTGTCACTTCCTTCATAACCACCGGTTCCAACTTAAAGCTCAAATCAACCTTTCTCTCACTTTTCCGTTCACACTTTGCCACTGATAACGGATAGAGTTTCCAATTCCCACACCGCAAAGGACTTCCAATACATTAACTTTCGGCATAGTCAGGAGAAACTTGAACCGCATCGTGATGGATCCAAGCCGGGTTGCCGGGCGGGTGAATGGGCTGTCCAATATTGATACACTTCGGTAAGTTCAGTTAGACTCTTTCCAAGCAGCAGAACAATGGTGGGTGAAATCGTTATCCCGCAATCAAGGAGGATTGGATGGTTAATACACCTTCGACGATGGTTCCTTTGGGCACCCTGGCGCCGTCGTTCAGCCTTCCTGACACGGAAGGCAAGGTTGTATCTCTGGATGATTACAAGCAGGCGCCTGCTTTACTGGTTGTCTTCCTGTGCAATCACTGCCCGTTTGTGAAGCACGTGCTTCCGCAATTCGTCGAGCTTGCCCGGGAGTATCAGCAGCGCGGCGTCGGGATTGTCGGAATCAGCTCCAACGACGTGAGTAATTATCCCGATGACTCTCCGCAGAAAATGGCGGAATTGAGCACGAAGATGGAATTTCCTTTTCCGTACCTTTATGACGAAAGCCAGCAGGTTGCAAAGGATTACGGCGCAGCCTGTACCCCGGACTTCTATCTTTTTGACCGTGAGGGCCGGCTGGTCTACCGGGGCCAGATGGATGACAGCCGTCCGGGCAACGGGCGCCCCGTCAACGGGTCCGATCTCCGGTCAGCCATGGATGCCGTTCTTGAAGGCCGGGCGCTTCCAGATGACCAGAAGCCAGGCATCGGGTGCAACATCAAATGGAAGCCGGGGAATGAACCGGACTACTTCAGGCATTGACCCCATGCCCACGTAGCGCCGAGCTTTAGCTCGGCACCTGCCCACCTGAAGGTGGGCGCTACGAGAGCAGGTATTTCTGACGCACTACACAAGCTTCCGGAAGCAATGCAGGGTGGAGGTTGCGGCCGGGAACGTCAGGGAGTATACGCAATCCAGCGGGTCTCCTGGGTATTCGTATTCTGGACTTCTACTGCGTTGGCTGAGATCGCAAGGACGGTAAACGTGTTCTCGAACGAGTCACCCTTGGAAACCAGAAAAACCTTGGACTGATGAGAGATGACCGCCTGCGTTCCCGCGTCCTTCTTTTCAATGAAGCCGATGAGCGCGAGGTTTGAGAAGGTGGTCTCCGGTGCGCCCGTCAGCGGATTGGCGGCTGTCGTCACCGCCTGGTTTGATCCCAAGACCGGGCGCTTCGTCGGCGTGCCCTGGCTGGACGTTTCGAACCTGAAGGGGTTGCGCATGGTGGCAGCCGGGTCACGGCGTGGTTTGAGTTCAATTCGGATGCCAGGCCGCTGCGCGAAAACGTCAAAAATCGGGTAGCCTTCAAGATCGGCCACTACACGGACCACGGAAGGATTGCCCTTGCTCCATTGGCCTACCCGAACCCTTTTCAGGACCGGCGAATTCACCGGGTAGGCTTCCTGGCTGCTGGCGTTGCGCGCATCTTTCAGGTCAATCACCAGGCGGAACGGATTGGCAAGCTGGAAAACGCGATAAGGAACGGAACGCGAGCTTGCAATGTCAATCGTGGCCGCTCCATTGCCGTCCGGCTGGATTGAAATTCCGGACACCAACGCGAGAGGTTCAGTCTCCTTGCGGCGGGGCGCCGTCAGGTCCGGGTCGGCAACAGGAACAAGCCCGTCGTGCGGCGGCAGAACAGGGGCCGTGAGGCTGGCGGAAAGGTCCTTGAAGCGATGGACCTGGAAGACCGCGTTGGGCGGAGGATCCTCCTGGGCGGTTTGCCGGTCTGCGTCGGGGGCATTGCCGGAAGGTTTTCCATCTGCGACCTTTGAACTGTCGTTTTGTCCTGCCTCACCAGCCCGGGGCTTGAGTTCGATCCTGATTCCGGATTCGTGAGCTTTGACGCTGAAAGACGGATTGCCTTTCAGGTCAGCAACCACCCGAAACACCGCCGGCTCGCTTTTCCACTGGCTTGTGCGCACCCGTTCAAGGATCTGGGAATGGGCGGGATATTCCCCTCTCACATCCGATTCGATGGCACCTTTCAGGTCCACCACCAGCCGGTCAGGTCCGCGGAGCTGCATGGTGTGGTAAGGCACGCTCTGTGTAATTGAGATGTCGATGATGACCGCGCCGCCTGCCGCCTCATGGATGGAAATTCCACTAACCAGCGGCTGAGTGGCGGGCTTGTCTGTAGCCAACGCCCGGCGCCCTTGCACCGTTCCCAGCAATAAGAGCATTGAGAATGAGACAGTTAAAGCCTTTAGCGCTTTTGTAGGCATGCGCATCTCCATCGCCAGACAAAACCTCACGGCCATCTGAAAGCGTGGTCCGGGTTCGATGATGTACGGAGCTAGAAACAAATATAAAGGGCAGAAAGCAGAGTGTCAAGCGAGAGGGCGTGAAGATCAGCAGGCGTAATGCGATGCCAGCATTTCCGGGGGCTTTGCCTGATGCAGTGACTTACTTGACACCTGGGTGGAATGTCCGCGCGGCGTCCGGGCCGTGCCAAAAACGCAGGACATTCCCCAAATTTTAGCGGTCTTCCCTCCTATCTACAGAAAATGCAGAAGTTGCAGTTTTCCAAAAGT
>OBIZ01000155.1_pt1 | contig 12434 bp, 9 predicted proteins | sample 1519801 | NCBI WGS metagenome assembly OBIZ01 (sample SAMN01911456, study PRJEB22533) | soil metagenome | biome: Soil | place: Malaysia | collected 2012-04-30 | depth DG_metagenome m | reverse complement strand
ATCGGACCCGCTGCTGCTCGAATCCGTACTCGACGATCCTGCGCTGCGCAAGACCAATTTTGTGCTTCTCCACGGTGGTTCCGGACCCTATAGCAAGCGGGTGGCAGACCTGCTGATGAAGCCGAACGTCTATACGGACTTCTCCGAGCAGACGTGGCTGATCCCGACGCGGCAGCTAAGCCGTGTGATCCGCTACTGGCTCGAGTGGTATCCGGAAAAGGTGATGTTCGGCACCGACCTCTCGCCGGGCACGCCGGAGATCGGCTGGGAAGAGATTGGCTGGCAGACCACCCATTCGGCGCGGCGGGCACTGGCGATCGCGCTTACCGGCATGATGAACGACAACGAAATCACCCGCGCGCGCGCCGAACAGATCGCCCGCATGGTCATGCGCGGCACCGCCCTCAAACTCTACGGATGGAAGGACCAGTAAGACTGTCACCTCTCAGAATTTAGCCTTCTACTTCTGGGGAAAAATGACTTCACCATCAATCTGTTCCGCAACGGCAGCCCAGAGCCAGGCGGATAGCCGCCGCGCACAAATGAGGCCGGGCTCTCTCGCAGGAACAACGAGAGACTATCCAGCCCTGCCAGGGAGTCGCCGGCGCCGGGTGCGCAACTAGGCGAGCGCTGGGCGAAAGTTGAGGGACGAGCGGAATTGTAATTTTTACCCACTGTTCATAAAGTGAACAACTTTGGCACGAAAAAACGCAACAAGTTCTGAGATGAGACAATAATCATTTTATTATCAATAACTTACATTTTTTGAATTTTTCGTCCCAAACGTCCCATTTGTCTCATTTGGGGGCTGAAATGGTTCGACTATAGCCTACGTTAGTAGGCCTATCGGTGGCCATCCCAGCGATGAATCCGCTCGATTTGTTGCCAGCGTTCATACATTTTGTATCTTGCCGAACAACTCGCGTTAGAGCCACGCCCGGGTCAGGTCGCCATAAGGGACTCTGTTTCCAGAATCGACGTGCTCAACCGCGCCGTCATTTCGTGGGCCGGAAGCGCCAGATGTGGGCTCTCATGGGCACTCCGGTCGCAAGGATGTGGCCGTCGCGTGTCCAGCCGTGCGCGTTAACATCGCCGCTGTAATCCAGGAGAACGGGCGTGAGCTTTCCCGTCGCAAGGTCGAGGATCGCCAGCCCGTAGAACCATGAATTGTTCGGCGCCACGGTGACCAAAAGCTTGCCGTCCTTGTTAAGGTTGTTACCGGGTACCTGGTAGGGAGCCACAAGGAGACTGCTCCTCACCTGAATTGGCTGCTCCGGGCCGCCTGAAAGGGGAACTCGTTTAAGAATTACATGCTCTTGTTCGTTTAATTTGACGATCAGGTCTCGCCCATTCGGGTCGACTGTCACGCTGTCCCCGGCGCATATCCTGCGAGGGCTACCGCCCTGGCTGGAGATGGACCAGACGCTTCCGGAGAAAACATAAAAAAGGGACTTGCCGTCCGGAGATGCCTCTACAGACTCGATCTGTCTTCCTTTTGTCGCTTCGAACCGTCGGAGGATGCGTCCCTCTTTGATCGAGGCGATAGCGAGCTCTTCCGCCGGAGGGCTTCCAACCATGAGCGCGACTTCATCGTTCCCAACCTGGGCTATCGGCCCCTCCGTCTCCTCATTGCCTCGCAAAAGGGACACAAAACTTCCCCCCGGCTTGCCCAGGAGCAGGCGAAACCGCCCTGAAACACGCGAGGGGAGAATGACCCGTCCGTCAGAGAGCTCAACGGTAGCCCCAAAGATATCTCCATACCGCACTGCTGAGACGTCGAAGCTTGCCAGCACCTCCGGCTTTCCCCCGGATGCGGCAAACCGCAGCATCTCTATAGGGCGATCGCCTTGGTCGGCGTAGAGGCTTCCGTCAGGTGCGGCATCGATAACAGCGGGTTGCGAGTTCAGGGTCATCAAGGTCCGAACTGGCCCTGCGCCCGAACGCGGAATTGCGACGATGCGATGCAGGTTGCCGGAAGGGAGACTGGTCAAGACTGCCCGGCCGTCCGATGTCACCGCCAGAGGGCAAACCCCGGAGAGAGCAGGTCTCAATTGAGGAGCCAGCCTCCGCGAACTACCGGTGGCGGTGTCCACGACATACAGATGCGGGACCTTGTCCGATTCGCCTTTGACAGTCCCGAAAAAGACCGCCTCCTTGCCCTCCGGGAAAACACGTATGGGAGCCACCCAGGCACCGACCTCCACCCATGCTCCAAGTGCCTGTTGGCGCCCTGTGACGGGCCAGTAGTGGTAAATCTGCAACTTACGTTCGGGGTCAACCCGAACAACCAGCAGGCTGCCGTCAGGAAGAGATTCAGGGCTTGCCGCATTGGCCAATACGAGCCTTTCTTCGCCGCCAAGCGCTGGAACCGAGTAGACCCCTAACGGTTGGGAGATCAAACGGGCGAAATAAATGGTGGAACCGTCCTGCGACCAGCTAGGGATGCCAATCGTCGGACCATGGTTTCTGTCATGAGTCAGTACTGTCCAGTTGCCGGATGATGGGTCCATCACCGCAACCTGCGCAATGTTGTCAACCAGGGCCACAAAGGCGACCAGGCGTCCGTCCGGAGAAACACGCGGAAAGAAAGAGATGGTTGGCCCCGGCAAAAGGTCCCCGATCCAGTTGGGCACGTGAGACGTATCTCGAGCCGCGCGCCACCATCCTACGAAAGCCACGACGGCCAGTATCAGCAGCAACCCGGCGGCCACAGCCAGGGTTCGCCGTTGTGATGAAGCCGCCCTGATGCGTCCGCCTGCAGTCTCCTCACTCCCAGCAGCGTACGAGCCGGGGGCAATGTGTTCCACCGGGCCGATGAAGCGGTATCCCCGCCGCGTCAGGGTCTCAACAAAACGCGGATTGTCGGCGCTGTCGTCCAGAGCCTCGCGCACCTTGTTGATTGCCCGGTTCAACCCCTGCTCGAAATCTACAAACGTATCCGCGGGCCACAGCCTGCTGCGCAGGTCCTCACGCGTTACAACTTCACCCGGCCTTTCCAGCAACAACACCAGCACCTGAAAAGGCAGCTCCTGAATTTTCACCTTCAGGCCGTCGCGGTGCAGTTCTCCCGAGGTGAGGTCTGCCTCGAAAGTACCGAACCGAACCCGTGTTCCCGGGGCCGGATCCGTTTTCATTGGACTCCTCTGAGTGGTCTGATTATACGACGCCGCAGTTCATCCATTTCGTTTGTCCCCATTTACCCCACGCCAGAAGGCTGGCATAGTGGCCTCGTCGGGCTGAACAAATCAGTCAATCCGCCACTGCGCTTTCCCGGGGGAAGTTCATGCGGCGCAGGATCGACTGGAAGCGCGGGTCGGAGCTGAGCGAACGGAAGAGCCAGCGGCGATCAACGAAGAGATAGTGCATTGAAATATAACGTTCCTGAAAAGCCTTTTCGAGGTACTTGACGGCCAGGTCCTTGTTTCCCAGGCCGGTATAGACCACGGCAAATTCGTAGGGAGACACATAACTTTCCTTCGCCTTGTTTTCAAGCTCCGAGAGAACCCGGCGCGCTTTGTCGGGTTGTCCGCTAACGGCGTAACCGTAGGCAAGCTCGGCGAGTGTTGAGCCGTTACGTCCCGAAAGCATCACGGCCGATTCAAGTTCCTGCAGCCCCTCCCGCTGAAGGCCTTTTGCCAGGTAGACCTTTCCCAGCCACGATCTTAAGTACCAGAAATCCGGATACAACTCCCCGGTGCTTTGCAACTGCCTGATGGCCAGGTCGTACTTTCCGCCATAGAACAGAGCGGTCCCAATTTCGGTATTGATGATGCGCGACAGCGGGTCCAGCGTCTGGGCCTTCCTGATTTCAACAAGGGCTTCGTCGTGCCTTCCCATCAGTGATAAGAACCCTGAGTACCAGAGATGAGCCGTGGCGTAGTTCGGGTTGATTGAAATGGCCAGCCGGAATTCTTTCTCTGCCAGCGCCCAGTTCCAGTCGTACGCGAATGAAACCTGGGCCAAAGATGTGTGGCTTTCCGCCAGAGAGCCATCTAAAGCGACCGCCTTTAATGCTGCTTCCCTGGCTTTTGCATAAGCTGTTCCGGCGGGGAAAGGGCCGTAGAATGCCAGAAGCTCATAGGAATCGGCAATTCCCGCATAGGCAGGCGCGTAATTCGGGTCGATCTCCACAGCTTGCTCGAAATAACCGATGCCTTTCCTCATGGCATCCCCGGTCCTCTGATTCCAAAGATACCGGCCACGCAAGTAAGCGTCGTAAGCCTGTGGATTCACCGGGCGGGCAGCGGCCAGCCGCTGTTGCTCGTCCGGCGTCAAGGTAATTTGAATCTTGCGCGCCACCTCACGCGCCACGGCGCTTGACAGGTCGAGAATGTCTCCGAGGTTGCGTTCGGAGGTTTGCTCCCAAAGAACTCGCTGCGTTGATCCATCAACCAGCCGCGCATTGATCCGCACCCGGTCGCCCGAGCGCAACACGGAGGCTTCAATCACAGCATCCACGTTCAACTCGCGGGCAATTTGGCGAACCGGCTTTTTCGACCCTTTGTAGACCATCGTGGACGTCCGTCCGATGACCTGCAGGGTGCTGATCTTCGAAAGTTCCATGATCAGCTCATCCGTCATCCCGTCGGCGAAATACTCCTGTTCCGGGTCGCCCGAAAGGTCCTCAACCGGCAGCACGGCAATGGAATGGATTTTGGGTGTGCCTGACCAGAGTCCAACGAGACGATGGCGCAGCCCGGCAATGTTGAGGGCAACGAGAACGCCCAGAATCGCCACAATCACCCCAGCGCCGAGCCCGATGATGCCGATTGCTCCGGACCTGCGTGCCCATGAATCTTTGCCTGCCTCCACCGGGGCGATGAAGCGGTAGCCGCGCCGCGTCAGGGTCTCAACAAAACGCGGATTGTTGGCGTCGTCGTCCAGAGCTTCCCGCAGCTTGTTGATTGCCCGGTTCAACCCCTGCTCGAAATCTACAAACGTGTCGGCAGGCCACAGTCGGCTGCGCAGGTCCTCCCGGGTCACCACTTCGCCCGGTCTTTCCAGCAACAGCACTAGCACTTGAAAAGGCAGCTCCTGAATTTTCACCTTCAGGCCCTCGCGGCGCAGTTCTCCCGAGCTAAGGTCTGCCTCGAAGGTCCCAAAGCGAACCCGAGTTCCCGGGGCAGGGTCTGTTTTCATGGGATTCCCCTGAGTGCCCCGATTATACGGCGGCAGGGAGCAACGATCAACCCGGGCGGAGAATGCCAGCGAGGATGTCGTTGATTCCACATCACCTTTGAGCGTAGATGCGGTTCAGCCAGGAATCAGGCGCTGTCTATTGTTCTCCTCAAACCTCCGGCCCAGGCTGGCGCTGTATCAGGGCGGTTTGTGGCAGCGGAGTCAGCAAGGGGCAATCGCGGCAACGCTTTGTTCCTCACTCCACAACCTGTTTCTATTCGCCCGGTATTGCATAAGGCGAGCCTGCCCCTTTCGGCGACGCTGCCCACCCTACACAAAGGGAGGGATAGCGTTATGAAACGAGCAACTCCGAAACTCTTCAAGCGATATTCACGGATTGTCAGTGTCGTTCTGGTTGCCTGGCTTTCAACCGGCCCGGTGGGAAGTATTCAGGCAAAGTCACGCAAACCGGAGAACCAGATTGTCATCCGGGTCGCGGTTTACAATGACGCCACAGTTGAAGGCGCGGAGCTTCACGATGCAGAACACCAGGCCGCAGCGCTCTTCGCGGAGGCAGGCGTGAAGATCGTCTGGCTGGATTATTCGCACAAGCAGCGTTCAGTCCGGTGCCAACCCGAGAATTCCGGGGTCGATTTTCTCCTTCGAATTCTTCTTGCTTTCGCGAATACGCCACTGACCTCCGGAACCGAGGCGATAGGGCGATCGATTATTCCTTTGGCGACTGATGGTCCTGCACCATGCGGGATGTCGAGTGTGTTCTACGATCGAGTGATGGCCTTCGCCTCGCCTTGGGCCACGCATTCGCGGGAAATCCTGGGAGATGCCATTGCGCACGAACTGGGCCATCTGATGCTCGGCCCGCAGCATTCGCAGCAGGGCATCATGAAAGCCTTCTGGACCTTCCAGGACCTGGATTTGGCCAGGCGCGGCAAACTCCAATTCTCGCCGGCGCAGCTGACGCTGCTTCAAAGCGCGGCGCGATCATTGCGGCGAGATCCCGGGATGATGGCCGCCCAGCGCGAAATCCGGGAAAGCGAGTAACGTCGACAGCCTCGGAATACCTTCCCTGCCGTGGGTTTTCCGGTTCGGCCTGAAAAGCCCACCGCACAAATCTGGGGCTGCGACTATCATTTCCCTCCGTCCGGGGAATCAGATATACAACAAGCAAGCCATTTATTATGAGGCTGTTACACTCCTCATACAGCCAGACACCGTGCAGAATGGGGTGGTTCCCCGCCGGGAAATCCCCTAGAACTCATGCACTGGTGCCAGGAACTAAAGGCCTATTGTCGTAACAGCTTGGCCGCGTTAGTCTCACATCGGGGTCCACCATTCGGGGAGGATGCGGCAATGGAGACGGCAGAGAAGAACCAGAATGAGACTGAAGTGACCCCATTCCAGGAAATATGCCCACGGCATGGCGCGAGGATACGCCAACGCCATGGCTGTCCGAAATGCGTGATTGAAGAAGTAAGGCGCCATGAGGGTCGGATCCACATATCCTTCAGGCGCGAAATACCGGTTCCACCGGATTCGATTGACGAAGCGGCCAGCCTGGACCTGAGGTTTTAAGGTCCGCAGCGGTTCGCGGGGCGCGCATACGCCGCTCCTTTTGCGGTGTATGTAGAGGGGGGCGCCCCAACTTTCCGGGGCGGTTTCAAAAAACAGGAACTGAGAGCTGTGCGCGGAGCGCATAACTCTGCGGTTCTCCGCCTGAAGCCGCCCCTCCAGCAATTACTGGTATCGCGGCAAGTTTTCTCATCTCATCTTCCCACCAGAACAATATTCCACCTGAATAAAAGAGACTTCCCGCTGCCCGCAGCAGGTTTTGGCTTCGAAACGAGCCGGCAGAGCGTATACTCTCGGGTGCAGGTGGACCAAAAGGGAAATTCCAGTAAAGGAGTAAGCCCATGCATCCACTAAAGGTTTTACTGCCCCTGCTTCTGGTCCTGGCGGCTCCTGCGCCCATGCTCCATGCGCAGGCAAGAGCCAACAAATCCGGTGTACAGACCCAGGCGGTGCGCGCGCTTGACGAGTCCGCTTCCAACCTGGAACAACTCAACAAGATTCACGTCAACACGGTGGAGCTTCATAACAAGCTCTCCACCCTCTATTCGGATCTTGAAAAGAAGGTGGCTGACCTGGGAAAACTTGCTGCCCGCAGCAGCACCACGCGCGAGCAGCTTATCGAGGCCGCCAGGCAGCTTCAGGAAACACAGATGAGCTTCAGCCGCCAATACCTCCAGCTTCAGAACCAGATGCAGAACGAAAACCGCCAATTCACCATGGTCAGCAACATTATGAAAACCAGGCACGACACTGCGAAGAACGCGATCAGTAATATTCGTTAACTGAGAGTTAGTGACGGCGCATGCCCGCTATACCGCGGGTCCTGGAAATTCCGCGCGCAAAACCCGCAGCCAGAAAATCGATGACAGTGCTTCACTGCTTGCAGGTCAATTGGGGAGCCGATGAAAAACGAGAATCAACCTGTTATCGCAAACACAGGACAGCAGCCCGCTACGATCAATCGCCCCTCCAGGGTCAGGTTTGCCATGGCTCTGGGGTTGGCTGCGGTTTCGGACTTCTTATCATTCTGGATTTCCTTTGCTTTGCCAATCCAGTGGCTGCTCGACCTGGGAACCGCAGGGCTTCTGTTCCTGATTCTTGGCCGAAGGTGGGCGCTTTTGCCAGGCCTGGTGGCTGAGGCGATCCCCGGAGTGGGAGTTTTCCCCGTGTGGGTCCTCGTCGTGGTGTCTATCATTGTTCACGACGAAATCAAAGCGTACAGGTAGATGGTAGGCAGGACCTCGTTTGTACTCCCTGGGTCCGTAAAATGCGGCGCCACAAAAACCCGCGCCACACGCCCGATGACGTGGTTATCTGAAGTCAGAAGGGACGACATGAACCCTGACTCACAGTACGACCTTCTGATAGTGAGCGATCTCCATCTGAGTGAAGGCCTCCGTGCTGAAACCAGGAAGTTTTCCCCAAACGAAGACTTTTTCTTTGATGAGGAGTTCGCCCGCTTTCTGGCATACTACCAGGACCAGACCCGCTGGCCGGGAAAAAAGTGGCGCCTGATCATCAACGGAGACTTCCTTGATTTCCTCCAGGTAACCTCCCAGGCGGACGCTCCACCATCCCTGAACCGGGACCCGGCGCATCCCGAATATGGCCTTGCGTGTGGAGAACCTGAAACCATTTACAAGCTCAAGAAGATTGTGGAGGGACATCGGAAGTTCTTTGAGGCGTTGGCCGAATTTGCCGGATGCGGCAATCTGATCACAATCACCAAGGGAAATCATGATGTCGAGTTTCATTATGCCGGCGTCCAGGCGGAATTCATCAATGAACTGCGAGGAATCTTAAAGCGCAAGTCTATTCGGACCGCTGACCCGAATCGGGCACAGCGGGTTGCGATGATCAACAGCCAATCCGTCCGCTTTGCAGACTGGTTTTACTATGAGAAGGACCTTCTTTGGGTGGAACACGGCAACCAGTACGACGAAGTCAATAGCTTCAAGTACTGGCTTTCGCCGCTTCTGCCGGCAATCCCCGGCTGGCCCCAGGCCCGCCAGAACGAGATTGATCTGCCGTGGGGGTCGTTTTTTGTTCGCTATCTTTTTAACAAGATCGAAAAGATCGAACCCTTCGCGGACAACATCAAGCCCCAAACTAGGTTTGTGTGGTGGTTGTTTCGCAAGCATCCGATCATGGCCGTTCGGTTTGTGTTTGGTTATGGGCCCTACATGTTCAGGAAGATGCGACGAGCCTGGCGCCCGCTCCCCCATGGCGCCTATGCCCTGCGCGAGAATGAGCACAACCAGCGTTTGAGTGCATTGGCCCGTGAGTCAGAGATCCGGGAAAAAGATCTTCAGGATGTGGACCAAAAGCGCGCAGCACCCGTCCTCGGCGAGCCCTTGGGTGTAAAGTGGAAAACGCTTCGGTGGGCGGTTCGTTGGCGGCTTGTCCTGCCGCTCGTTTGTGTATTGCTTGTTCTGATTATTGCTGCCTGCCTGTTGGCCGTTACACCCTTTTTATCAGCTCTCATCCCGGCGGCGATCCAGGGCCTTGTATGGAAGCGCTGGGCCGCTACAACTGGGCCATGGCCAGCGCGGATGCTCACCGTCATCCGCTGGGCGGTCTTCCCCGTTGTCATCGCAGCAGTCATCGTTTTCTTGAAATGGCTATTCACGGCAGAGGAGCCTGGGAAGCCCAGCTATCTTGTAGCCCCTGCTGAAGCAATCTCCAAACTTCTCAAAGTCAAATACGTCATCATGGGGCACACCCATGACGCAGACTTGCAGAGCATCGGCTCCAGCGGCGAGGAGTACTTCAACACGGGAACCTGGACCATCGTGTTCAGCGAAGAAGAGCGCCTGATTCGGAAGGCCGTCGAGTTTGTATTTGTGCAGGCTTCGCGAAGAAACGGTGGTTTGCGGGTGAAGTTGCTGGAGTGGGACGACGCAGCTAACGAACCGAGGCTGCTGAGGTTATTTGAGTGACCTGGCGATCATGGTGATAATTAGGGACGTTCACCGGCAACGGCAGGCGGAGCAGAGGGTTGCCTTGTCATGTCCACGCCCTCGCGTGGATGTACTTCTCAGCGTTCAGGAGGGCCGCTGGCTATGCTCGCTCTCGCTCGGAGACAACTTCTTTCGAGGCCGATTTCTCAAGCCCGTGAGTGGGCATGTCACAGTGGCCAGTAAAGTAGGCGCCGGGATCAACTTTCAGTGAGGGAGTTTCAACATTGCCCAGAAGGATCCCGTGTTCCGTGATCTCGAGATGTTCCGAGGCGCGGACGTTCCCTTTCACCTTGCCGGCTATGCTGATGTGTGTTGCCTCGATATCGGCTTCGATGTCTCCCTGGCTGGCAACGATGACCGTCCCCGTCGAACAGATCGTGCCTTTGAACTGGCAGTTCAGGCGCACCATCCCAGTGGAAAGCTTTATCTGGCCCTCAATCTCGACTCCCGGTTCGAGCAAGGCAACGATTTCCTCGTTAGACGCCGCTCGGTAGCCTTGTCGATTTTGTCGTCCAAGAAAATCAAAGCGCATAGAAACCTCCGATTAACCAATCAGGTGAACGAAATTGTTTCCTTTTGTCGAGCACCAGCGCGGCTCAAGCTCCCCTTAGTTCGCCTTTGGTTTGTCCTTACGTGAAAAGGCAGACCGAATCCTGTCGGCAGCGGATGAAAATAAAGAATCGAAACCCGAAACCAGCTGCTTTGGAAGGGAATGACGGCGTGTGAGCCCTCTGATTCGGAGTAACTCCCGTGAGGTGACTTTACATGTTACGACCAGGACTCCGCCCACAAGGCTGGCTCCAACGTTGCTGACCTCTTTTTGCATTCCGCCGTGAGATTCTTCTACGGTGTCCAGATTGAGAATCAGCCTGCCGCAACTCTCCTTCGAGAAATTCTCGAGCCCCTTGAGGGTTCGGAGAATCTCTCCGCCCTCGGACCCCATATCCGTCAAAAGCGTATTCAGGACCTTCCGGATAAGGGGTGGGTCTCCAATAGTCACGACATGCCTTTCACCTGACTGCATCACGGACCCTTCACTTTCACTGCCACCCGGCGAAAACCGCAGTTCATGATAACTTTCTGATTATTAACGAGGCAATGATACTAAGGTGCTAGTACCCTTGTACCAGTCTGGCCATGTCTGGCGCCGGGAGCGCAGGTATACGATTTGCAATGCGTGCAGTCTCGCGGAGCCAAAGAATCTTATTTCGCTTTATCTTTGCCTGGCGTCCTGCGACCGCGCCATTCCAGATCCGCTCAAATACGCGGGCCGGAGCTTTTAAAGACCAATGCCTGCGCCGACTGCATATGGCACTAAAGTTCTAGTACCTAAGTTCCTTGACGGGATAGTCCATTAGTATCAAGCTTGTAACCATGTTTCTCTTGGGTAGGGACAGGTCTGCGAGAACGGAAGGAGGATGCCACTGGGCCGCTTGCTTCGTTAACGGATCGGCGGGGCGTGACCAGGCGATGGACTGAAGACGTCTGACCAGGGGCATTGAACAAGATGAAGGGAATTCTCAGTCTTGATCAGGAACTTCGCGCGGCTCGATTGGCTAAGGGGCAAAAGAAAGGCACCCAGTCTGACCACTCATCCGCCCAAAGGGAACATTACCAGCCTTGGCAACCGGAAATTGATCGAATGCAGCAGACGATGCGGGAAGTGCTTCGCGCTATCGCCGGCATTTCCGGCGTTGAACTTCCAGGCCTGCCTGCCGGTCTCCAGGACGACGCGGTGCCCCAGCCCAAGCTGGACATCAATACACTGAAAGATCGATTTCGCAACGACCTTGAAGGGTTTTCCATAAAAACAACTGAGGAGCTGACGAAACGGGCCAGGGAGCAGACTCGTGCCGCGCTGGATGAGGTCCAGAACGAAGTATTGGGTGCCGGGATCGACCAGGTTGCCGCCGAGCTGCGAGAAAAACTACAGGCTCCGGTGCAAATTGAGAAGTTCGTGGGATCCGCCATCGAGGAAGCGGCAGCCAGGCTGGAAATGTCGCTTTCCCAAAAGATTGAACGCCTGATAGCTGAACAGCAACAGTTGGTTCAGGACAAGCTTCAGGGAGCGCTGGGCGCTGTCCATGCCCAGGTGAACGCGCAGGTTGACGCCGAGTTCCGGGAAATACTGCAACTGCCGGCGCAAATTGAGAAGCTGGTGGAACCCGCCGTCGAGAAAGCGGCAGCCAGGCTGGAGAGCTCCCTTCGCCAGAAGGTTGAACACCAGTTTGCCGGGCAGCAACAACTGGTTCAGGACAGGATTCAGGGAACGCTAAGCTACGTCCAGGCCCAGGTCAGTACACAGATTTCCGCCGAGTTGCGGGACAAATTACAGCCCCCAGCCCGGATTGATAATTTGGTGGACCCCGCGGTCGAAAAAGCGGCAGCCAGGCTGGAAGAGTCTCTTTCCCAAAAGGTTGAGCAACTGTTGGCCGAACATGAACGGTTGATTCAGCAAAGCCTTCAGGGAGCGCTGAACTCCGTCCAGGCCCGGATCAGCACGCTGGAACAGAGTGTGCAACAAATCCGTGAGCTGAAGACAGTCCCGATTGTGCAGGCGCCGGCGGAGCAGCCCATCGCCAAGGTAGAACACCTGTTAGCCGAACAGGAACGGTTGGTTCAGGATAAGCTTCAGGGAGAACTAAGCCCCCTCCAGGCCCGGATCTTTACGCTGGAACAGAGTCTGCAACAAATGCGTGAGCTGAAGGCTGATGCGGTTGCGCAGGCGCCGACGGAGCAGCCAAATGCAAAGGTTGAACAACTGTT
>OBIZ01000154.1_pt1 | contig 12469 bp, 8 predicted proteins | sample 1519801 | NCBI WGS metagenome assembly OBIZ01 (sample SAMN01911456, study PRJEB22533) | soil metagenome | biome: Soil | place: Malaysia | collected 2012-04-30 | depth DG_metagenome m | reverse complement strand
ACGTCGCGTGGGGCAGAAACCAACCTTCGACCAGGTTGCAAACTACGTGATGAATTACCTCTACGAGCAGAGGGTGACGGGTGCGATGCGGGGTTTTCTGACCACCCTGCGCAAAGAAAGCTACATCCGCCTGGCGCCGGGATTTGTGGATACGGGTGCGCCTCCTGGAGGCGATGAGAGCGAGTAATCTGCCGAGGCATCACTGGATGAAAGAAGCCTACATTGCCGACCTGAAACCCGGAACTTCCGTCACCACGTCTTTTCTGGTCCGCACCAAGGAACGCAAGACAGCCCGCAACGGAAGCGCCTATCTCGATCTCGAGTTTCAGGATTCCACCGGGACAATCAGGGCAAAGCTCTGGGATTGCGACAGCACAGACCTCTCCTTTGAAGCCGATGACGTGGTCCGGGTAGCCGCCTCCGTGGAACTCTACCAGGGCAATCTCCAGCTCTCACTGCGCAAGATCGCGAAGAGCCGCGACGCCGACATTGACCTTGCGGACTATCTCCCACACGGTACACAGAATCCTGAGAAGCTGTTTGAGGGTTTGCTGAAACGGATCAAGCAGATGCCGCAGGGGCCGCTGCAAACCCTGCTTCTTCGCATCTTCAACGATCCGGAGATTGCCCGCAAATACAAGCAGGCGCCTGCCGCCATGAGTTATCACCATGCTTTCATTGGCGGCCTCATTGAACACGTGAGTTCGCTGGTGGGACTCGGGGACCGCGTTTGCGATCATTACCCTTCCCTTGACCGCGATTTGATCCTTGCCGGTCTCCTGTTGCACGACCTGGGCAAGATCGAAGAACTCAATTTCACTCGCGGGTTCAGTTATTCAACGCGCGGCCAGCTGGTGGGGCACATCAGCATGGGGGTTGAAATGGTCTGCGACAAGATGCGGGAAATTCCGGATTTTTCGCCCGACTTGTGGGACCGCCTCCAGCACATCATCCTTTCGCACCACGGCAAGCTGGAATTCGGATCGCCCAAGGAGCCGATGTTCATGGAAGCCTTGGCCGTGAACTATCTGGATGACCTGGATTCAAAGCTCCAGGCTATGCGCGAACAGTATGAGGCGGACAAGGACCGCCCCGGCGACTTCACCGCCCGCAACCGTCCGCTGGGCCGGGAACTGTTGAAGCCGCCCGTACAACAGGAACCAGCGGCGGCACGCACGCCCGCAGCAGCCCCTGGAAAGAGCGGAACGCTCAAGTTCTAGAAGGTTGCTGACCAAGGCCGGCACGAATCCAATGACAAACCAGACGCCGAAGGAGCCGACTCCATCTTTCGAGTCCATCATCCAGCGCGTGCTCCCGCACCGCTACCCGTTTCTGCTGGTTGACCGTGTCACCGGCTTCACCCCGGGCGTTGAAATCCACGGCATCAAGAACTTCACCGCTAATGAAGCGATGCTGCTGGGCAACTCTCCTTCATCGCCCGTGGTCCCGCCCGGCATTCTGCTGGAGGCGGTCACCCAGTTGGGGGCCATCCTGGTGCTGGAACGGCCGGAGATGGCCGGCAAGATCGCCATGATTCTGCAAATCCCATCCGCCAGCATCAAAAGGATTGTCGTTCCGGGCGAAACCGTCCGGTTTGTGGCCCGCGTGCTGAAACTGCGCGAAACCCTCGGCGAATTGCGCGGCGAAGCTTACATCGGCGATGAACTGGTGGCCGACGGGCAGATGCGTTTTGCAATTGCCGACCGCGCCGCTATACTCAATGAATAGCTGCCCTATGCTTTTTGAAGAACTCCACATCCGAAACGTCCGAATCGCACCGGCACACATCCTGGCCCCAATGGCCGGCATCACGGATACCGTCTTCCGGCGGTTTATCAAGCGCCTGGGCGGCTGCGGGCTGATCATGACGGAGTTTGTTTCAAGCGAGGGGATGGTGCGGCAGAATTTTCGCTCGCGCCGATACCTCTATTACGAGGAAGAAGAACGTCCGATCACTGCTCAGATATTCGGTGCTGACCCTGACCATCTGGCCGACGCCGCCCGCATGATTGAAGACCTGGGCTTCGACATCGTCGACCTGAATCTCGGCTGCCCCGCAAAAAAGGTTGTGAAGTGCGGCGGCTCGGGCCTGCTGCGCGATCTGCCCCTGCTCAAGTCCGTCTTCCAGAAGATTCGTGCCGCGGTCAGCATTCCCTTCACCGCCAAAATCCGCTCGGGCTGGAGCGATGAAGAAATTGTGGCGATGCAAGTCGCCCGCCTGGCGGAAGATTGCGGCGTGGAAGCCATCGCCATCCATCCCCGCACACGCCTGCAGGGTTACAGCGGCCGAGCCCGGTGGGACATCATCGCGGAAGTGAAAGCCAGTGTGCGAATCCCCGTGATTGGCAACGGCGACGTGATGACGCCTGAGGACGCGCTTGCGCTGCGCTCCGCAACAAATTGTGATGCGGTAATGATTGGGCGCGCCGCGCCCACCAATCCCTGGATTTTTCGTCAGATGGAATCATTCGCTCGCACCGGGCGATACGAGCAGCCTTCCGATGCCGACCGCTATCAGCTGATCCGCGATTATTACGCCATGCTGGTTGCGGAAGAAACGCCCGGGGCCATCGGCAAGATGAAGCAGTTCGCAAGCTGGTTCACCCACGGCGTGCGGAACGGAGCGGAACTGCGCCGCAGCGTCCAGAGCGCCCAAAGCCCCCAGGAAGTGCTCGCGCGCGTTGATGATTTCTTTGGAAAGATTTTGTCCCCGGACCAGACCTCCATCCAAGCCGCCGTCTCGCAGCGGTAGCGCAGAGGTGTTCTTCAAGTCTGCGGCTCTTCCCCTCCCCTAGCGGCGGATTAGCCTGCCATGCCTGTCATTCTGAGCGCAGCGAAGAATCCCCGCATTTTGTCTTTCAACACAAATATAGAGATCCTTCGTCGCCTCCGGCTCCTCAGGATGACGGGCGGGGCACGGCATACCCGCCGCTACTCATATCGCAGCGCAATCATGGGATCAACCTTTGCCGCACGCCGTGCCGGGACATAGCAGGCCACCAGAGCCACGCCTACAAGAATCAGCGTGACCGCGATGAATGTCAGCGGGTCAGTGGGCTCCACGCCGTAAAGCAGGCCAGCCAGGAATCGTGTGAGCACCAGGGCCGCGGGGATGCCAACCAGCAGGCCCGCCAGCACCAGCTTTGTCGATTCCACCAGCAGCAGCCGCAGGACGCCCGAGGGAGTGGCCCCCAGCGCCATCCGGATGCCTATCTCATTCGTCCGGCGCGAGACGGAATATGACATCACTCCGAAGATTCCGACAGCGGCAAGCGCCAGCGCCAATGCCGCAAACAATCCCAACAGCAGCGTTCGGAACCGTGGTTGCGCAACCGATGCCTGCGAATCCATCGCATCCGGCAAGGTTGCGATATCCGTGACGGGCAGGTCCTTGTCAATCTCCTGGACCACGCGGCGAATGGATGCAGCCACCGCCGCCGTGCTCAGGGAACTCCGCACCACAACGATTTCGCCCCAGAACGGCGCCTGGGCATACGGCACATACATCATGGGACCCGGCTCCTGGCTGAGAGACACGTCGCGCACGTCACCAACGATCCCAACGATCGTGCGGGCCACGTTACCGCGGGGTGGAAAGGCGAATTCAAGTTGCCGGCCAATGGGGTCCTGGTTGGGAAAAAACCGCCGCGCAAATTCCTGGCTGATAATTGTAACCGGAGGCGCCGAGGGTGAATCCTGACGGCTGAAAGCCCGGCCGCGAAGCAGAGGGACTTGCATCACGTTGAAATAGTCTGGACTGACCGAGGCGTAATCAGCGGTGCGGGAAGCCCCGGGAGCAAGCGCGGGCTGGCCGGGAATATCGAATCCCAGGTTGACAGAGCCGTTCGCGATGGGCAGCGGAATCGCCAGCGCGGAATCCTGCATTCCGGGCTCTGCCTGAATGCGCCGGAGAGATTCATCAGCAAAAGCATTCCATTGTTCCGGCGTTGAATACTGGAACTGCGGCAGTGAAATCTCCGCCTTCACTACGTGCCGGGGGTTAAAGCCCGGGTTAACGTTCATCATTGCCGTAAAGCTGCGAATCAGCAGCCCTGCTCCAACCAGCAGAACCACCGCCAGGGCAAACTCCGAGGCCACCAGTACGCCACGAAACCGCCTTCTGCCTCCGCTTTCCCCCGCGCGCGCAGCGCCTTCTTCCAGGCTAGTTCGAAAACTGGCTCCGGCAGCGGCCAACGCGGGAGCAAGCCCAAAAATCAAACTTGCTGCCACCGAAAGGGCAAGCGCAAAAAGCAGTACGCCGCCATCCACACGGATCTCGTGAACGTGCGGAAGCCCCGGCGGTAACAAAGACTTGAGGCTCCGAACGCCCCAGAAAGCAAGAATGATTCCGGCAATTCCTCCCATAAGCCCAAGCAGGGCGCTTTCCGTCAGCAGTTGCCGCAGTATGCGGACCCGCCCGGCACCAATCGCCATCCGGACAGCCATTTCCTGCGTGCGGGCCGTGGCCCGCGCCAGCAGCAGGTTCGCTATGTTAACGCAGGCAATCAGCAGTACCAGCCCAACCGCGCCCAGCATGATCAGCAGCGCCGGCTTCACGGGACCCACAATCTGCTTCTGGAGAGATTCGATTCCAACCTTCCATCCGGTGTTGTCACGCGGATATTCTCTGGCCAGGCGAAGTGCCATTGTATCCATGGCCGCCTGGGCCTGTGCCATTGAAACTCCCGGCCGCAGGCGTGCGATCACGTTCAACCAGCGTCCGCCGGTCTTGGGAATAAACTTGCTGAAGAGCGGATCCTGAACCAGCGGAATCCAGACATCCTCGGCTTCGGAACGCAATGGAAAATTGAAAGCCGCGGGCATCACGCCGACAACAGTAAAAGGACGCTGGTCAAGAGTTACCGACTTGCCGATTATGTCCGGGTCGCCGCCAAAACGGCTGCGCCAGAGATTTTCGCTCAAGAGAACAACCGCCGGCGCGCCTTGTACGCCATCCTTAGAGAGAAAAACTCGGCCTGCCAGCGGTTGCGCTTCGAGAAGCGAGAATATCTCCGCCGTAACTACAATCGTGTGGACAATTGTGGGCTGGCCTGCGCCGGTCAGCGTCAGGTCATGGGCCTGATACCCCGCCATTTCGCTGAACACGGTGTGCTGCTTACGGCACTCGTCGAAATTGGGAAAGGAGAAGCCGTCAAACGGAATTCCATCCTGCGGCCGTGATTCGAATACGCTGACCAGTTCATGAGGATTGGCAAACGGCAGGGGTCTCAAAAGCACCGCATCCACCATGCTGAAAATCGCCGTATTCGCCCCGATGCCAAGCGCCAGCGTCACGATCACAACCGCCGTGAATCCCGGATTGCGACGCAACTGCCGAAGGCCATAGCGGATATCCTGAAACAGCGTCTCAAGCCATCGCCAGCTCCACATTTCCCGGCTCCTCTCCTGTGCCTGAGTCACGTTGCCGAAGCGGCGCAGCGCGGCGTAGTGAGCTTCATCCGGTGGCATGCCGCGTTCGCGGTTCTCCCGCTCTTCCATCTCAAGATGAGAGCGAATCTCTTCTTCGAGATCATCCACCGGCTTCCGCCGCCGAAACAGCGCTCCGATTTTGGCGATCTGCCGCCGCCAGCTCATTTCACTTCCTCAAACGCAGCGCAGAGACATCCCTCACCTCTGCGATTTTTTGGAAAAGAGCCTCAGAGTAGTGCGCTTACGCCAGTTGCACAATCTCAAATTCCAGATTTGACATTTCAAAACCCATAACTCGGAACCCAGAACTCATGATGGTGCTGTCATTTGTAATTCGTAATTTGTAATTTCTATTCTCAATCGCCAAATGTCTATTCGTACCGCAAAGCAATCATGGGATCAACCTTTGCCGCACGCCGCGCGGGGATGTAGCAGGCCACTAGCGCGGCGAAAGTAAGTATGGCTGCGGCTCCGATCATCGTCACAACGTCGCGTGCTCCCAGCCCGAAAAGCATTTTCTGGAGCATGCTCGTCGAGGCCAGCGAAAGCCCCACTCCACCCGCAAGGCCCACTAGCAGGACTACGATTACGTCGCCCATTACCAGTCTCAAAATCGACCCGGGCTGAGCGCCCAACGCCATCCGAATGCCAAATTCGGCCTCACGTTGAGTGACCAGATAACTGAATGTCCCGTAGAGGCCAACCATCGCCAGAAGGACGGCCAGCGCCCCGAAGAAACCCGACAGCAGCGCCACCGTCCGTTCCGGAACGATCGAATCGTTCACCTGCTGGGCAAGCGTATTGAATTCGAGAGGAATCTCACTATTTAACCCGGCGAAAGCTGCCTGGACGCTCGTGACAAGGGCAGAAGGCGGTATCGCCGTGCGCAGTTCGAACTGCCCGGCGTTTTCCAGTTTCTGCGCGATTGGAAAAAAGGCCGTGGGAGGAATGTCCTCATGCAAAGACTCATACTTGGAATCCCGAACCACCCCGACGACTTCAATGGGAGGACCGGGCTTCCCGGAAACCTCGCCGATCCGGAAAGTCTTCCCGAGAGGATTCAGGTGCGGAAAGAACTTCCGCGCAAGAGTTTGGTTGATAATCGCCACTGCGGGCGCTCCCTTTTTGTCGCCGTCGTTGAAGTTTCGACCGCCCACATGCTGCATTCGCAACGTCTGGAAGAAACCTGGCGAGACCGAGTTGAAGTCGGCCACAGCATTATCTCCGGCCAGGCCTTTGGACCACTCCGTGCTGATCAGATCGTTCCATCCGAAGCCGCTGATGGGAGTGAGCGCGGACCTGCCGGCTGAGATAACACCCGGCAAGGCCCGCAGCCGGCGCTCGATAGCCTCGTATGTCGCAGGCTGTTGTTCCGGGGGCACTTTCGCTACCGAGAGATCGGCGTCTACCATCAGGACGTTGTTGCGATCGAAGCCGATGTCGAGCGTAGTGAGCTTGATGAAGCTCCGCAGCAGCAGGCCCGCCGCTATCAGCAGGACCAGCGATAGCGCAACCTGGCAGGCCACGATCCACTTGCGGGCGCGGAAGCGCAAGGGACTTTCGTTCTCCAACGCTTCACTGCCCTTCATTGCCGTGGTCAGCGATACATCCGTGGAGCGGAATGCCGGCAAAACGCCGAACAGTATGCCGGTGAGCAACGCAATGGCAGCTGTAAACAGGAGGACGCGCCCATCCAGCGAAAGGTCCAGGAAAACTGCATTCTGGGCTGTTGAGAGATAGCGCACAAGCAATGCACTGCACCAGCGTGCAAAAAAGATCCCCAACACCGCCCCAGCCAAAGAAAGCAAAAAGCACTCCGTCAACAATTGGCGGATCAACCGCCGGCGGGTCGCGCCGAGGGAGCGCCGCACCGCGATCTCCTTATGGCGCGCAGCCGCGCGGGCCAGCATCAGGCTGGCAATGTTGGCGCAGGCAATCAGCAGCACCAGGCCGACCACGGCCATCAGAATGTTGAGTGGCTGTCCGAATTGCCGGCGCAGCGCGGAGACGCCGGTGGCGGCCCGGGCTGCCGTGAGCGTTTTATTCTTGAAGTTCTCCTGCATGCTGGGGGACCAATCCTGCGGCACGGCGGCGTCAAAAATCTGTGGAGAAAGCACGCGCAACTGTGCAATCACCTGGTTCCGATTGATGCCCGGATTAGTGCGCCCGGCGATCATCAGCCACCACCAGTCACGCTGATCCAGCCGGGAATTCTTCCCGCGGTCCCTGTCGAAAATTTCTGTAGCGCAAAGGGGCAGCGCCACGTCGAATTTCTCTCCCACGTCCATCCCGTAAAAGCCGGGCGGCGCAACACCAATCACTTCGACGGGATGGCTGTAGAGCGACAGTGTGCTGCCGATGGCGCTGTCCGTACCGCCGTAATGCTCCTGCCAGAAACCGTAGCCCAGCACCGCCACGGCCGGGCAGCCGCGCCGAGCGTCAGATTCACTAATCAGCCGTCCGGCGGCAGGGTGTAGCCCCAGCGAACTGAAAAATCCACCGCTTATCCAGATGCCATTCACCATGTGGACGGCGCCGCCGCCTGACAGATCAAACTTGTTCAGGCTCCATGCGAAAGCACCTGAAAAGACGTCCTGCCGGTCGCGCAATTGCTCCCACAAAGCGTTCGTAAAATTAGCGCCCTCGCCAGCCCATCGGGGGTCGCGGTATTGCACTCGCATCAGTTCGTCGGGTTTGGACACGGGCAACGTCCGAAGCAGCACGGCATTGATCAGACTGAAAATCGCTGTGTTCGCTCCAATGCCGAGGGCGAGGGTGAGGACGGCAACCACCGTAAACCCCGGGTTGCGGCGAAGCTGGCGGAGGCCGTAGCGGAGATCCTGAAACAATGTTTCAAGCCATCGCCATTTCCACATTTCCCTGCTCCTCTCCTGCGCCTGGGTCACGTTGCCAAATCGCCGTAGCGCGGCGTAGTGAGCTTCATCCGGCGGCATGCCGCGTTCGCGGTTCTCCCGCTCCTCCATCTCAAGATGAGAGCGAATCTCCTCTGCGAGATCATCCGCCGGTTCCCGCCGGCGAAACAACGCTCGCAATCTGCCGCCGCCAGCTCATTTGCCTTCCTCGGGTTCAGCAGGCGTCATAACGGCGCTGACCGCCCGCACAAAACGTTCCCAGCGCGAGGTCTCGGCAGCCAATTGCCGCCGGCCTGCCGCGGTGAGGCGGTAGTACTTGGCACGCTGGTTGTTTTCAGAAACGCCCCACTCGCCGGTGATCCAATCTTCCTGCTGCAAGCGTTGGAGCGCCGGGTAAAGGGAACCATGTTCCACTTTGAAGGTTTCTTCAGACATGCGCTCAATTGACTTCGCAATGCCGTGCCCGTGCGTCGGACCCCAGCGCAACGTGCGCAGGATGAGCATGTCGAGCGATCCATAAACAAGTTCAATTCTGTCTTCAGGTGATTGCCTGGCCATAGTGGAAGGTAATCTACCACACGGGTGGTAGATTGTCTACTAAATATTTCGAGAGGTGGGATTGATCGGTTCAGACTGCAATGATACTTCTGCCAGGGAGGGCGCCATCTATTTAACTCACGTGGCGCATACATTCCCAACTGCGGATCGTATGCAACACCCGTGGTCTTCGCTGTCTGTTCATTCTCATTTATTCTGCCCAGTTGCCGACGGCGCCTGAGTTCGCCAGGGAACCGAAGACGCTCGCGGCGCAATGCCGGGAAGGGTTACAGGGAGCTTGGCATCATTTTGAATCTCGCCAAACAGGGCCTTCACCGCGCTGATTTCAGATGTAGACGCTATCGCATACGTGCAGATGTAGGTTTGGATCCCGGGATAGTTTTCGATGAGATATGGGCTACCAAGGCTTACAACCATTGTCTTCTCCGGGGCTGCCCACACGATCTTGTTAAGCAATTCGCTGCTCGGTCCCAGGAGTCCAAAGATTGTGATCGACTTGCCATTTATAACTGCCTGCCGGACTCCACCGCGCGTTACGTAAGCGGCCACCACCACGCTCGGCGCGTGGGTCGCGACGCCTACTATGTAGTCAGGGCCTGGGGTGCGCCCGTCGAAATAGAAAAACTGAGCATCAGGGCAGCGGGCTTTAAAAGCCTCCTCGAATGCCCGGTTATCTATTTGTTCAAGATCTTCGGCCAGTACAACCACTACAGGGCGCGCCCGAGATCCAGTCTTATGTTTTTCAGTGGTTTGTTGATTAATTTGCGGTGCAGTTTTGGCCATCGGAAGCAGCTTGCCCTGGTCGCGCACCAGAGTTACCGCCTGGTCGGCAACGTGTTGGGCAAATTCAAAGTCCTGGGGACTCTGGGCGAGTGCCGCAACCTGGTTAATGTCCACGAGCCTGTCGCGGTACAAACCAACCTGCGCCTTCAAAGTTAGAATCTTGCGCACGGAGTCATCAATGCGAGACTCGGATATCTCACCGCTTTGCACCGCCTTCAGAATTGCGCGGAAGGCGCTGTCCAAGTCGTCGGGCACCATCATCACGTCGCAGCCGGCTTTGATGGCGTCAACGGCGGCCTGGGCCGCCGGGTTGGCTTTTGTGTGACCGTAAAGCCGGGCCATCCCTTGCTTCTCAAGAATGTCCGTCAAGACTACGCCTTTGAATCCAAGGTCCCTCTCTAAGAGACCGCCGACGACCTTCTGAGAAACGGTCGCAAATTTGCTCGGATCAGGATCCAGGGCTGGAACTCGAACGTGCTCCACCAGGACCGCGTCCACGCCCGATTCAATAGCCCTCCTGAATGGCAGTAATTCGACTGCGTTCAGACGGTCCATATCACCATTGATTGAGGCTATCCCGAAAAGCGGGTTGATTTTGCTGTCTCCCAACCCCGGAAAGTGTTTAGCTGTTACCAGGAGGCCGTTCTGGTGCGCCCCGCGAATGAAGGCTGAAACAAGCGTTGCGACTGAAGACGGGTCTTCACCGAATGACCGATCGTTGATCACCGGATTGGCGGGATTATTGTTCACATCCGCAACGGGCGCGAGCGCCCATTCGATGCCTACGGCTCGCGCTTCGCGGGCGGTGATTGCGCCCAGGTGCTCCGTTTCCTCCGGGTTGCCCACCGCCCCAAGCGCCATCGGCCAGGGAAAATCGGGAACTCCGCTTAGCCGGGACGCCAGGCCACGTTCCAAATCTGCGGCTATAAGCAGCGGGAGTTTTGAATCAGTCTGCAATTGGTTGATAACCTTGGCGGCCTCCAGGGGAGAAGGGTGCACCACGCCATGCTCGTTGATGTGCGCCGCTACCACGAGCGAGCCAAGATGGTATTTCTGCAGGTCGTCCCTGAGTTTTTTGTAATCCCGGCTGTTGAAGTTGGTAAAGTCCACGAAGCAGCGGCCCTGAAGCATCTGGCCAATTTTCTCTTCCAGAGAAAGCGAGCGCAGTGTCGCCGCTACCCATGCTTCACCATCCTGTGTCAGCTGAACCGGGCCGGGCGCGTTCGGCTGCGATGAGGTTTGCGCCAGCATGGAGCAGACTGAAATTGAAGTAACGAACGCCACTGTGGCAAGGGCTGAGATCCCCAACCATCTGAACCTACCCCGTACGCGCCGGAGTCCGGCAGGTGGCCCGATTACTCGCCTTTTCGCCTTTACGATCCAGCGGAGATCGACGATTCTGTTTGGCTTCATGGCTTCGGATCCTTCGCGATGATCGACGTGTCCTTCAAAAAATAAAATCCCCAGATTGACCGCCACCGCCTACCGCCAAAATTCTGCGGTTCCTGCACCGCGCCGTTCTAATCCTTCTCAACTCCCCTGATTGCAGATATCAAAAAACAAGATCTAGCCACACGAGATCTCAAATTGCAGATCTGACATTGCAAAATCCGGAAGGCGGATCGACGGGGTCATTCGTAATTCGTACTTTGTAATTTTCCTTTTTCAATCACAAATCACCAATGCATTGTTCAGGAAGGTTCCTTCTCAGCGCTCTTTTCGAGCTGAAGCTGGCGGTATGCCTCGCTTCGGGAGATGCCGCGGGCGCGCGCGATTGCCTTGAGGGCGCTGCGCTCATCGAGGCCTTCGCCTGCCTTGAGCCTCTCGATTTCGGCGTGGACGGAATTGCCATTGCCACCGCCCGGCTTCGGTGCCGCGCCTGGACCCACAATCACGGTCAGCTCGCCCTTGACAGGCAGCTTCTTCAGGAAAGCGCGAACCTCTGTGATGGAACCTCGCAGGAATTGCTCATGGACTTTCGTTACCTCCCGCGCGATCACCATTTCGCGCTCGCCAAGGATTTCATGGACGTCGCGAAGCGTCTCGGCAATGCGATGCGGAGCTTCATAAAAGACAATCGTTTTCTCGAAGCCGGCCAGCGCCGCCAGAGCTTTGCGGCGCGCGGACTTCTTGGCGGGAAAGAATCCGGTGAAGATGAATTCGTTCATCGGGAGGCCGGCGACCGCAAGCGCGGCGACCATCGCCGAAGGGCCTGGGACCGGGACCACCGAAATCTTGTGCCGGATGGCCAGATGGACAAGCCGGAAGCCGGGGTCGGAAAGCACCGGCGTGCCGGCATCAGAGACGAGGGAGATCACGCTTCCCTGCTCCATTCGAAGAACCAGCTCCGGCGCGCGCGTCATCTCATTGTGTTCGTGATAACTCACGGTGCGGGTGCGGATGTTGTAATGGTTCAAAAGCTTCTGGGTCCTGCGTGTGTCTTCGCAGGCGATCACGTCAGAGGCCTTCAGCGTGTTCAGCGCCCGAAGGGTGATGTCTTCCAGATTGCCGATCGGCGTCCCGACGACATAGAGCCTGCCGGGCGGGCGGTGCGAGGATGGATAACGGGCGGCCAGAATCGTTCTTTTCATGAGGATCGCCTCGCTTCAGGATTTTTTCGGTGGCGCGTCGGCCTCCAGTGTACCAATTGATCAGTGCAGGCACAATGTCTTAACCGCGAAAACCTTCGGAGTGAATCCGGGTCCGGCGCAGGCCGGATGGGATCGCGTAGGCTACGTTACCCGGCATAAGGCCTTTGACCAAAACTCGCGCTCGTTGCTATAATGTTGTGCCGATTGGTCAGGAGGTGACCTTGCCCCTCTACG
>OBIZ01000152.1_pt1 | contig 12571 bp, 4 predicted proteins | sample 1519801 | NCBI WGS metagenome assembly OBIZ01 (sample SAMN01911456, study PRJEB22533) | soil metagenome | biome: Soil | place: Malaysia | collected 2012-04-30 | depth DG_metagenome m | reverse complement strand
GATCTATGCGATTGTTCTCGCGCACGTGGGTCTCCACGAGAGCACGCAGGTCGGCGGGGCTGCGGGTCAGATCCGCGGCACGGATTCCCTCGCGCCGGGCCTTGTCGGCATACGCGGGCGAGATGCCCTTGCGCGTGGTGCCGATGCCGCCCTCGCCGCGGCGGTCCTCGGATTCGCAATCGAGGAGAATATGGTACGGGAGCACGAGGTGCGCCTGGGCACTGATGAGAATGCGCCTGGTTACCTCAATCCCGCGGGCCGCAATCTCATCGATTTCCCGGACGAGAGCGTGGGGGTCGATGACCATACCCCCACCCAGCACGCAAGTTACTCGCGGATAGAGAATTCCCGACGGCACCTGGCGGAAGGCGAAGCGTTCCCCGTCCACCACCACGGTGTGACCTGCGTTGGCTCCGCCCTGGTAGCGAGCCACGATGTCCATTCCGCGGGCAAGGTAGTCGATGATCTTCGCCTTGCCCTCGTCCCCCCACTGTCCCCCGACAACCAATGTAACCGGCATGTACTTCTTTCTCGTTTCGGCTGGTGATGGTTCGCACAGAAAAATCCGCCCGGCTGACGGGCGGTAGATAACGCGGGCGACGACACTCGGTCGTGCGCCGTCATTATAGGGGGCACGCCGGGAGGGGTCAACCGTCCCGCGCTACGGGACGGCCGTCCCGTACAACCGGTCGAAAGCGCGACGCACCGTCTTCTATTCCCGATCGTTCACCGCTGCCTCGTCCTGACGGTAGCCGCGGGTCCGTTTCTGTACAACAGGCTGTTGACACCACGTTCACTGTGTGGTAGAAACCGCATGCAGTATCTGGCTTGGCGTCACAAGGGCAAGTGTGACATCCGGGCGACGGTCCGGATGCGTCTCGAAACCGAATCGAGTGCGCCTATCACCACTGCGCCAATGCTGCTCATCCCTGCGTCTGCATCGTCCCTTCTCCGCCGGATCTCCGGCTCCCGATCGCGACACGCGTCTGTGCTTTCGCGCCCTCCGTTGCTTTCGAGTCCGAATCGTACTGTCGAACGCCGATCGCCGTACGGCATCCGAAGCTTGCGCTTCGTGTGTTGATGTAGCGTTTCCGGCCGCGTCTTATCTGTTGTCGCATTAAACCTTCAGTCCCCGGGAGGAACACCATGAATGGCTTCCGATGGCGGGCGAGGATTCTTGTCTTCGCCGTCGCGCTTGCCGCCTCGTTTTCGGCCGCTCACGCCACCAAGTATGTCTATCTCTACGACCCGGATGTCGCGGATGACGTGGATATCAGCGCCTACACCACGGACGGCACCGTGCAGAAGGCGAATGGCGGCGGCAGCTTTGCGCATTACGTGGATAAAGGACCCGCACCTTCGAGCTACCCCACCATCCAGATGATGGAGAACAGCTTCGAGTGCCTCGGCACATCGAATGTGCAGATCGACGGTGTGGTTTTCCTGAATCACGGCAACTACTACGTGCCGAACAAGAAGGCTCTGGTGCTGTGGACGGTCCGCATCATCGATGCGTCGCAGCGTACGCAGGCCGAGTTCCAGCAGGACCTGACACTCTCGCTGTGGGTCGACTGGAACCAGGACAACACCTGGAAGCAGAGTGAGCGCATGATCGTCAAGTCGTTCAACGTTGCCAATCAGTTCCCGACAACCGAGAGCGACATCATCGTTGAGTACCTGACGTCATTCCGTGTCCCGGATGTGACGTCAGAGGAATTCCTGTCCATGCAGGCCAAGTACGGAAATTCCGGCAAGGACATCCGCCACATGTGGGTGCGCACCCTGGTGGCATACGACGATCCGGACGTGAGCCCGGACGGTGCGCAGCTATTCGGTGAGTACGAGGATTATCTCGTCTCTTATCTGGTTCAAGTGCCCTACACCACGAGATGAAGGAGGGATACGCCATGCGTCGAATCAATCTCATGACGATAATCGCTACGCTGTTCATTGGCGCCACTCTCCTCATGCCAACGTCTCCGTTGGTGTATGCGCAGAATGAACACGCGCGTGTCCCGGTGGCTCCGGGACTCGAGAAACAGTTGCAGGCGGCAACGGCGGACCAGCTGGTTACGGCGATCGTAAAGCTGCGTCAGGTCGGTCCGCCTCCCACGGCGAACCTGGGACATTCGGGCGTCATGATTCGGTTGCGCGACAACGCCAACCAGTCCCAGAAGTCGCTGTTGAATTACCTCAACACGCCGGCAGTGAAATCGCAACTCGGCGTTGTCCGGCCGTTCTGGATCGACAATATGGTGCTGGTCCAGGCGCCCCGTGACATCCTCGAGAAGATTTCGCTCCGTGCGGACGTGACGGAGATGTTCGACAACTTCACCGTCACCGCGCCTCCCAAGGTGGGCGGCGGTCCGGAGCCGGTGACTCAGACCCAGCCGTGGGACAACATCGCCCACATCGGCGCCAAGCAGGTGTGGAGTTCCTACGGTATTACGGGTGCAGGTGTGCGTGTCGGAGGCCTGGACACGGGCGTCGACATCGCCCATCCCGACATCGCGGGCAAGATGATCAACAACAGCCCCGGTGATCCGCACTATCCAGGCGGTTGGGCTGAGTTCGACGGCAACGGGAACATCGTTCCCGGTTCGATGCCGCACGACTCCGACCAGCACGGCACCCACACCACCGGCACCATGATCGGTGGCAGCGCCAGTGGCTACGCCATCGGCGTGGCGCCGGGCGCGAACCTGATTCACGGTCTCGTGATTCCAGGCGGTAGTGGCAGCTTTGCGCAGGTCGCGGGCGGCATGGAGTGGATCGTCGATCCCGACGGCAACCCCATGACCGACGACGGCGCACAGGTTGTAAACATGTCGCTCGGTGCGACCGGCACCTTCTCCGAGATGGTGGCGCCCACCGACAACATGGTCATGCTAGGCACGTTCCCCAGCTTCTCCATCGGCAACAGCGGTCCGGGTGCGTCGACCACCGGCAGCCCGGGCAACGTGCCCAGCGCGTTCGGCGTGGGCGCGACGGATTCCGGCGACGTGATCGCCTCGTTCTCGAGCCGCGGTCCCGTGACCTGGACGAATCCCCCGCTGGGCACATGGATCAAGCCCGACATCTCCGCTCCCGGTGTTCAGATTTACTCGTCTGTTCCCGGCGGTGACTGGCAGTGGCAGGGCGCGGGCTTCACGTGGAGTGGAACCTCCATGGCCGCGCCGCACGTGTCGGGCACGGTCGCTCTGATTCGCCAGGCGAATCCGAGCATCTCAGTGGATGGCATCAAACAGATCCTGGAGCAGACCGCCCTCGATCTGGGTAACCCGGGAGACGACAACGACTACGGTTGGGGTCGCGTCAACGCCTTTGCGGCGGTGAGCGCAGCGCTGGCCGGCGTCGGAACGCTGGAAGGCACCATCTACAGCTCCGTTGGCGGAACCGTCAGCGGCGCCATGGTGCGTATCGTCGATACCGGGCAGAAGGTCTACTCGGATGCGAGTGGCCATTACACGCTGCAGCTCGTGGCCGGCGGCCATTCCGTGGAAGTCAGCCGTTTTGGTTATCAGACGCAGACAACCTCGGCAACGGTGGACGCGGACCAGTCGACGACACTGGACGTGACGCTGACTCAGCTTCCGTCCGGCACGGTCGCCGGAACGGTGCGTGATTCGAACACCCTGGCGGGCATTGCCACCTCGATCAGCGTGAAGCTGGCGGGACAGGTGGTGCTCACATCGGCGACGGATCCGGGAACCGGTGCATACAGCATCGTGTTGCCCATCGGGTCGTACGACATCGTGTTCAACCCCACGTTCCCGTATCCCATGACGACGCGAACCAACGTCATGGTGTACGAAGCGGCCACCACCACGGTCGACCTGCTGCTGGATCCGGCGCAGGTGCTCCTGGTGGATGATGATGCCGGCAAGAACTACGAGACCTACTATCAGGATGCGATTGCCGCGGCTGGCAGGTCGTTCCTGACCGTGAGTACTCCGCCGTCGGCGGCCGACATGGCGCTGTTCGAGGCCGTGGTATGGCTGACAGGCGACGATTACACAACGACGCTCACCCCGGCCGATGAGGCGGCGCTGGCGACGTATCTCGACGGCGGTGGCCGGCTGTTCATCAGCGGCCAGGACATCGGCTATGACATCAACGCCGACGCCTTCTACGCCAACTATCTGCACGCGCATTACGTGCAGGACGACGTGGCGCTGGGCGCGGTGCTCGGCAACCCGTCCAGCCAGGTCGGTGCGGGGCTTTCTGCGGCCATTCAGGGCGGCAGCGGCGCCAACAACCAGGCGTATCCGGACGAGATCGATCCGCTGGCACCCGCGCAGACGTCGTTCTTCTATGACAGCACGGTGCCCGGCGCGGTTGTCACCAGCAACAGCGCCACGCACAACACTGTGACCTCCAACGGTGTGACCAGCTCGGGCAGCGCGGCTCTCAATTACGAGGGTCCGTACCGTCTGGTGTATTTCGCGTTCGGGTTCGAAGCGATTGCGGACGAAACCGATCGCACCGTGGTCATGGATCGCGTCCTCGACTGGTTGCAGGGATTCCCCCAGATCGTGCATACGCCGCTGGGTGATACCGAAGACACGTCGAATCCCTACCACCTGACGGCTGTCATCACGTCGGACTTCTTCCCGCTGGCGCCCGCGACCTTTGCGGTCGTCTACAGCGTGAATGGTGGCGCGGATATGTCAGTGCCGCTCACGCCGACGGGAATTCCCGACCAGTACCAGGCCGATATCCCGGCCCAGCCCATCGACACCGATGTGGACTACTACCTCACGGCGTCGGACGCCGAGGGTCACACCTCGACGCATCCGCTGGGCGCGCCCGGCAACCGTCACCATTTCTCGGTGGCGAAAGACACGACACCGCCTCAGATCGTTCATTCGCGCCTGCGCGATACCAACGATCTTACCGGCCCGTATGTGGTGGAAGCCGATGTGACGGACAACATCGGTGTGGAAGCCGTCTATCTGGTGTACTCCAAGAACGGCGGCCTCTGGCACCGCGTGAAGATGATGCCCCAGTCGCCCACGTATGTCGGCGAGATCCCGGGCCCGACGCAGGTCGGTGACCAGTTCGACTACCACATCATTGCGATGGACGAGTCGTACTCCGGGAACGTCGCGCGTGAACCCGAAACCGGAGACTACCACTTCTCGATCGTCGAGGAGTTCGTGTGGGACTTCGAGGGTGACGACGGCGGCTTTACGCCTTCCGGCGGTGTGTGGGAATGGGGTGCACCGACCAGCGGTCCGGGTGCAGCGCACTCGGGGATGAACCTCTGGGCGACGGTCCTGGGCGGCACGTATCCCGCCAGCGCCAACGCCAAGCTGGATCTGCCTCCGATTACGATTGCGGCGGATCGTCCGTACGCGGTGCTTTCCATGTGGCACTGGTACAACATGGAAAACCTGTACGACGGCGGAAACGTCAAGGTCTCGACCGACGGCGGCGCCACCTTCCAGGTGGTTACGCCGGGACGCGGCTATGATGGAACCGCCCGCACCACCAACGCCGGTATTCCCGGTGAACCGTGCTTCACCAACGTCCATGAATACTGGCAGCAGGATATCTTCGACCTGTCGGCCTATGCGGGCCAGCAGGTGATCATTCGCCTGCACATGGGAAGCGACGGTAGCGTGCAGCGTTCCGGCTGGTACGTCGACGACATGCGGCTGCGCTCGAGCAGCGTGGACGACGTCGCGCCGACGATCAGCAACGTGGCGGTTCCCGCCAGCTCTTTCAACACGAGCGGGCCGTACACCGTCAGCGCCGACGTGACCGACCTCTTCTCGGGTGTCGCGGGCGTTTCCATGTTCTACAGCGTCAATGGCGGCTCGTACATGCAGGTCGCGATGACACACGGCAGCGGCAACTCGTGGAGTGGCGACATTCCCGGGCAGTCGTCCGGCTCGCGACTGACGTTCTACCTGCAGGCCAGCGACAACGCCGGCAACCTGACCGTCGATCCGGCGGGTGCACCGGGCGCCCACTACGCCTTCTCCATCCTGCCCAGCGCTTCAACGCTCGTCATCGTGTACTCGGCGGGCGGCGCGACGGTGAATGACTACCGGACGGCGCTGGAGGCGAACGGACACCAGGCGGACTACTGGAACCAGCCGACGCAGGGCGCACTGAGCGCGGCGCAGATGGAGCTGTACCAGATGATCATTCTGGATGCACGCAGCGGCATCAGCACCAGCGATCAGACCAGCCTCTCGTCGTTCCTGAATTCGGGGACGCCGGGCGCCAAGAAGCGCATCTTCCTGCTCGGACGTGATCTGGGCTATTCGTCGACCACGCGGGGCTGGATATCCCAGTACATGCGTGCCGACTACGTGCAGGACAACCCCAACTACTTTGAGATCACCGGCGAGGCCGGCGATCCCATCGGATTGGGCGAGACCTTCACCATCACCGGCTCATATCCGGACGAGATGCAGCGTTCCAGTGCGTATCCCGGCGGTGTGATCGTGTACCGCTACACCGGCGTCGGTGGGGCGACCACGAACTACGGCGAGATCCGCGACGAGTACACCAAGGACAACAAGGAATGGGACGGCGTGATGGCGAATGCACCCATCAGTCTGGATGCAGCCGCGGCCATGCGCTACAACGGCCCCACCTACCGGTCCGTGTACTTCGCATTCAACCTCGAGTACATCACCGATCTCGCCCATCGTGCGGCGATCGTCGACCGCGTGATCAACTGGACGGACGCTCCGGACATTGCTCACACGCCGCTCCTCGACACCGAGGACACGTCGATACCGTATGAGGTCAAGGCGCTGGTCTACTCGGACAACCTGGATCCCTCACGCGTCAAGCTGACGTACAACGTGGGCGCCAGTGACGTGGTGGTCGTGATGACCGCCACCGGTAACCCGGATGAATACGCGGCCAGTATTCCCGCGCAGCCGTTCGGGACCACCGTGAACTACTACCTCTCGGCGGCCAACACCAACGGGGCCACCAGTTACGACCCCGCCGGTGCACCCACCACGAGGCACACGTTCCACGTCATTTCCGACAACGTCCCGCCGGTCATCGCGCATACTCCGTTGTCGGCGTCGGCGAATCTCGCCGGCCCGTATGCGGTGCACGCGACCATTACGGACAACGTCGGAGTCGACCCCGCGGGTGTATCGCTGACGTACAACAAGAACGGTGGCACCAACACCACCGTGGCCATGACGCCGTTGGGCGGTGATGAATACGGTGCGAACATTCCGGGACCATCGGTCGTCGGCGATGTCTACAACTACTTCATCACGGCCCGCGACATTGCGACGGTGCCCAACACCGCGCGCAATCCGTCGAGCGGCTACCACTCGTTTGCCATCACCGACTTCATCGCCTTTGACTTCGAAGCCGATGACGGCGGATTTGCTCATACGGGCGCTGACTGGGAGTGGGGCGATCCCACGACCGGTCCGCTGGATGCACACTCCGGCGTGAACCTGTGGGCGACGAAGCTGGGTGGCAACTACTCGGCGAGCTCGAACTCACGGCTCAATACACCGCCGCTGGTGGTGCCTTCGAGCCACGCGTACGCACAGCTGAGTTTCTGGCAGTGGTACGACACCGAGCTCAATTACGATGGCGGCAACGTGAAGATCTCCACCGATGGCGGTGCCAACTGGTCGATCCTCACGCCCGACATCGGGTACAACGCGACGGCCACGTCCGGCAACGCGGGCATCCCCGGTGAGCCCTGCTTCAGCGGACACGGCCAGAAGTTCTGGCAGAAAGCCACCTTCAACATGACCGCCTACAAGGGTCAGTCGGTGATGATTCGGTGGCACTTTGGCAGCGATTCGAGCGTGCAGTATCCGGGCTGGTACGTGGATGACGTTCTGCTGGAGTCGGTGGATGACACCGCCGGACCGGCGTTCGCCTCACGCACCATTCCGTCGAGCACGTTCGACACTACCGGTCCATACACAGTCAAGTGCACCGTCGTGGACGCGCTTTCCGGCGTCGCGTCGGTGAACCTGCACTACAGCACCAACGATGGAGTCTCCTACTCCACCGTGGCCATGGCACCGACGGGTAACCCCAACGAGTACAGCGGAGGGATTCCGGGACAGGCCAGCGGTACGCGCATCAAGGTGTACCTCGGGGCCACCGACAATGCCTCCAACAGCTCGCAGGATCCTGCCGGCGCGCCCGCTGACACGTATCAGTTCGGTATCCTGCCTTCGGGTGACTACCTGGTGGTCTTCGGCGGAACCGCGGAAACCAATCCGCTGCTCTACCAGGACGCCTTTGCCGCCCTGGGACGGACCTATGACACGTGGGACTGGGACGCCAGCGGCGTGCCTCCGCTCGCGTTGCTCAACGCGTACCAGGCGATCATCATCGATGAGAGCTCGTACTTCGACGCAACGCAGATCGCGGCACTCACGGCGTTCCTCGATCAGAACGATGGCCTGCGGCAGCAGGTGATCTTCTGGGGTCGCGACCTCGAGTATGGAGCGTCGGCGCGTCCGTTCATGGAGCAGTACACCGGTGCTGCGTACGTACAGGACAACCCGGCGTGGTTCCGGCTCAAGAGCACCCCGGGCGATCCCATCGGCGCGGACGAGACCTTCGTGATCTCGGGTAGTTATCCCGACGAGCTCAAGCTCTCGACCACGTATCCGGGAGCGATTGGCGTGTACAAGTACAACGGTGTCGGTGCCGCGGCGGATCCGTCGAGCAACGAGACCGACTACCGTGCCCTGCTCCAGAAAGAGGGCAAGGACTGGGATCCGAAGCTGTGGCCGCTGGCCCCGACCGGGCCGGACTCCCTCGCGGCGGTTCGCTACGTGGGACCACAGCACTCGGCCGTGTACTTCGCGTTCAATCTGTATTACATCCAGGAGCCCGCGCGGAGAGCGGCGGTTCTGGGACGCGCACTGGATTGGCTGGCGTCGACGGCGACCATCGCCGTTGCCAGCCATCCGGGCCACGAAGCGCTGACCGAGGGCCGTATGCTTCCCGAGCAGCTCGAGTTGAAGCAGAACTATCCCAACCCGTTCAATCCGCAGACGCATCTGGAATTCGGGATCCCGGCGAAGTTCAACCAGCCGGTGACCCTGAAGATCTACAACGTCAACGGACAACTGGTGAAGACGGTGTTCTCCGGCGTCAAACCCGCCGGATATCACACCTTCCTGTGGGATGGCAGGGACCAACACGGCTCAACCGTGGCGTCCGGCATCTACTTTGCGCGGTTTGTGGCGGGACAAACGCAACTGACGCGCAAGATGGTGCTCCTGAAGTAAGCCCGCTCCAGCAGTAGGGCAAGTCCGCCCGGTCACCGAGTTCCGACCAACTCGGTGGCCGGGCCTCTTTTTTGCGGGGGAGCGGAATGCCTGCCTGAATCCCGCGTGACTCCGGAACTCTTTCGCGCCCGGCGTGTTTCTTCGAATGTTGGCCGGCCGTCATCCCGGGCAGGGAGAGCGGCGGCGTCTTCAAGGAGGAGAGAGATGCGCAAAGGACGCATTTTTCTGGTGTTCGCCGCCGGCACGAGCCTCGTGCTGGTGAGTATCCATGCACCGGTGCTCGCCGAGGGCACCAAATCCGAACACCGCATCGCCGTTCCCGCACCGACGCCTACCCCATCCACAGACTCCCGCCCGGCGGCCGACCGGCATTTCGACACCGTGCTGGAATGCCTCATTCAGAACCGGCAGGATCTCATGTCCTATCACTGGGTCGAAAACACCGTGGTCCGCGCCAGCGGCCAGAGTTCTGCGTCGCAAACCAGCATCTGCAGATTCGATGAGAAAGCGCATCTGCGCCGCACCCCCCTTGCACCGCATGGAGCCAGCGCCGATGTCTACCTGGCGAAAAGCGAACAGGCGGAGAGCGTGAAACAGCCTCCCCTCGCACCCGATGCGCGCGCGGCGCTGGAATTGATGAACGCCTACATGCCACCCGACCCGGACCGCCTGCAACACTGCAAGGAGCACGGCGAGATGACCATGACCGTCACGGAACCCGGCAAGCAGGTGAGGCTCGACTTCAAGAACTACATGAAACCCGGTGATCGTGTGGCCGTGATGCTGAACCTGGCGACCGGCCGGATCGCGAACGTTACCGCGAACACGTTTTTCGACAAATCGACGGACGCCGTCACGTTGAATGCGCAAATGGCGACGATCAAGAATCGTCACACTGCGTACCCGGCGAAGATCTCGATCGATTCTCCGGCACGACAGCTGTCGGTGATGGTGACAAACAGCGAGTATCGCAAGTTGTAGGATTACTGCTCTTCAGCTGGGGCTCCCACCCCGGGCGGAACCTGGTCCTTCCCACCATCAGGTTCCGCCGCTCCCGATCCCGCTCCACTCGTAGCCACCCTGGCGGTTTCTCAACACGTGCCGCAGTTTCGCCGGTGTCAGCGCGAAGTTCCCGTGGGCAGCTTCATGTTCAGAACAAATGCGCTGCTCCAACCCTGGGGTTTCATCACATGTCCCGCAAGATACGTCGTGCCGTCGAATGTTCCCACCAGTATCGCGCGGTGACCCGGCAGCAAATGAAGGGCGGTGACGGACTCCGCGAATAACCCGCCGTCACGCCGCGACCATTTTCGTTTTCCACCCGCGTCATAGCATTCGATGAAGATATCGCGGTCTCCTGCGGACGGTGGGAGCCACGGTGTCACATTGCCCGATGTGCCGGCATTGCCATAGCTCCCCGCACAGTAGATCTTCCCGTCTTCCCCGAAGGTGATCACATCGCCTCCCCCATCGATATCCCACAGTCGCTTTCCATTCGCACTCCATGCACACATGCGGGGCGCTTCCCTGCCGGGCACCGGCCTGTCCTCCACGGTATCACCGCAGATCAGGCGCGCGCTCGACGTGCTGGTGCGCGCGAATGCAGCCACGACCATTCCGCCGGGCCCCACGACGCCGCTCAGGAAACGGTCCGACCACCGGCTACTCACCGTGTCCGCCCATGCTGTGTGGTCGTCCGGAGAGATTGACGAGACCAGAACAGCGGGGTGATCTCCCCGTGGGCGGCCGCTTCTCCATCCACATGTACCCGCCATGACGACTTGACCGTTCCGATTCCACAGGGCCAGGTTTGCCCGCTGGTCTCCCGGCTCGTAGACGGCTCGCAGGTCGATCAGGCGCCCGTCCTCCGCGAGCGTTCCAATGAACCAGTCAGTGCCCATCATCGACCGGATGCGGGTGGCTCCACACGTCACCTCCCCGCAAAACGTACCCGCGACCCGGTAGGTATCCTTTTCCGGCGAAACCCAGATTCCCTCCACTCCGTTGGGTGCGCGACGCTCGTTCGTCGGACCTTCTCTTCCCATAAACGTCCGGCGCCACAGAAGACGAGCATCCCGCGACACGCACAGGATCACCCTGGCAGGCGCATCCGCACAGTGCAGCTGCGATCCCATCACCGAGCAATCGCGGTACAGACTCCCCATCAACAGGAACGTGTCGCCGAGGCCACGAGCAAGTTGTAGCGAGATGTTGCTTCCGCATCCCAGCGAACGGCACCAGACGACATTCCCGGCTGCGTCGAGACACGCCATGAAATAGTCCCATTCAGCCGAGGTAAACTGACGCTGCCCCGCAAGGAAGAAGTCACCCCGGTACATTCCCAGCAGGACCACACTGCCGTCGTCCCAGGCAATGGAACCTGCATGTGTATTGTAGTCGGATCCACAAACCACGAGTGTGGTCGACCCGTCGGGTGCAAAACCGGGCGTCCAACCTGCATACGCGGTATTGAGCGTATGCATGTATTCGCGAATAGTCCCGACGTCGTCCCGTGATGCGCGGCACGCTCCCCGGTAGGCTCCATCCACTTCGGCCGGCCCCAGAAACCAGACGCCCTCTTCTCCCGCGCGGGTATGACTGTCCGTCGAAACCTCCTCCGAGAAGCCGTCCGAACGCTGAATCGGTCCATCAAAAATGAGGTCTACCGACCGCACCGTATCCCCGTCGGCGGTGAATTCCTCGCGCACAAATTCCGGCTCGCCCTTCAGAACTCCGTCCACGACGAGCGTTGCCTGATCCAGCCGGCGTATTCGTTCGATGCCGGCCTTCTCTCCCCACGACGTGGCCCTGCTTTCGGGCAACTGCATCGAGTATTTCCCGGGCTCAATGGCCACAATGCGTCCGGTAACAATCAGGCCGCACCGCTCCACGCGATTGGCGAGGGGCACCCATACTTCGCAGGCGCCAGCCACTGGCGTGCGTACGAACAGGAGAACGACAGTCAGAAGAACAACGTTACCGATGAAGAGCAGCGAGGCGGGCACCCGACGACACATCAGTACCTCCGTGCGGGGTCTGCTGGCAGGCTTCACTCCGAAATATCTGGTGTGTTGACGCCGTCGTCCAGCGGTTTCTCCGCTGGCATCGAGCAAACGCACGTTCCCGCAAGCGCCGGGTGCGCGCTAGCGGCTGATTACAAGCTTGCGTGTGTGCGTTTCGCCCTGTGCGCGCACGGAGTAGAAGTACACGCCGCTCGGGAGCAGATGCCCGGCGTCGTCGCGCCCATCGAAACTCAGGTAATTGGGGCCCGCGCTTTCACGGATGCGCTGCACGCGCCGCACGAGCCGCCCGGCCAC
>OBIZ01000151.1_pt1 | contig 12656 bp, 10 predicted proteins | sample 1519801 | NCBI WGS metagenome assembly OBIZ01 (sample SAMN01911456, study PRJEB22533) | soil metagenome | biome: Soil | place: Malaysia | collected 2012-04-30 | depth DG_metagenome m | reverse complement strand
CCTATGGTGACATGGCGCTCGCCTATGCGCTCGACTACATCGAAGCCAGGAATTCCGTCAAGCTCACCAACTATGGCGAGTTCCTTGAGAAACATCCGCCCATCCAGGAAGCGCGGATATTCGAGGAGAGCTCCTGGAGTTGTCCTCACGGAGTTGAGCGCTGGCAAAGTGATTGTGGCTGCAACAGTGGGGGGCACGAAGGCTGGAACCAGAAGTGGCGCGCACCATTGCGTGAAGCCCTTGACTGGCTGCGTGACACCATCAATTCGTCGTTTGGCAGGAAAGGGAAAGAACTGCTCAAGGACCCGTGGGCGGCGCGGAATGATTATATCGATGTCATTCTGGACCGCTCGAAAGAGAACGTGCAGCGCTTCCTGGACAGCCACGCCACCGGTCCACTCAACCCTGAGCAGAGTGTCAGGGCGCTCAAGCTTATGGAACTGCAGCGGCACCTGATGCTGATGTATACCAGCTGCGGATGGTTCTTTGACGAACTCTCCGGCATTGAAACGGTGCAGGTGATCCAATACGCGGCGCGCGCAATCCAACTGGCCGAAGAGATCTACATGCAGCCATATGAAGCCCGCTTTATTGAATTGCTTGAGAAGGCTGAGAGCAACGTCCCGGCCCACAAGAACGGCGCAGTGATCTTTGAAAGATTTGTCCGCCCGGCCGCCATTGACCTGCCCAAAGTAGGCGCCCATTACGCAGTAAGTTCGCTATTCGAACCCTATAACCATGAGACAAAGATCTATTGCTACACCGTTGACCGCCAGGATTACAAGCTTCTGAACGAAGGCAAGACAAGACTCGCGCTGGGCCGGGCGGAAATTACCTCGGAGATTACCTGGGAAAGCTCACAAATCAGTTTTGGCGTACTGCACCTTGGAGACCATAATCTGAGTGGCGGTGTCAGGAAATTCCTCGGTGAAGTTGAATACAATGCGATGGTAAAAGAGGTCAACGAAAGTTTTGACAGAGGTGACCTCGCGGAGAGACTTCGAATAGTTGACAAGCATTTTGGCTCGGCAACCTACACGCTGAAGCTGTTGTTTCGGGACCAACAGCAGCATATTCTCAGGCTCATTCTGCAATCCGCGCTGGCAGAAGCGGAGGCTGCATACCGGAGGATCTATGAGCGTGGAGCCCCCCTGATGCGATTTGTCACCTCGCTTGGAATGCCCCAGCCGGACCGCTTTCAAATTGCCGCAAAGTTTACCTTGAACTCCGAACTGACGCGGCTTCTCGAAGCCGAAATATTGGACGCAGACCAGATCCGGGCCCTGCTCGATGAAATGGGGAGGGCAGGCGTTGTCTTTGACGAGGCGGCGCTGGAATTTGCCGTTCGGCGCAACCTGGAGAAACTTGCGGCCGCATTCCTTGAGAACCCTGATGACATCCAGCGGCTTCAGGAATTTGAATCCACAGCCGACGTTGCCGCGATGCTGCCGTTTAAGGTAAGGTTGTGGCAGCCACAAAATGTTTTCCATGAAGTGCTCCAGCAGAGGAGCACCGAATTCAGGACTCGCGCCGCCGCCGGCGACGCATCTGCGCAGGAGTGGCTGAAGTCATTCCTTGCCCTGGGTGCGAAACTGAGTGTTTACGTGGGATAGATAAAGATGCGATTGCTGGCAGTTCCAGTAGCGACCTATCGGATCCAGTTCAGCCTGAATTTCCGTTTTGTTGACGCAAAAAACCTGGTTCCGTACCTGCACGAACTTGGCATTACGCACCTCTATGCCTCTCCGCGGTTTAAGGCCGGGAAGGGAAGTTCGCATGGATACGATGTGGCTGATCCTTTCCGGATCAATTCAGAACTCGGGACGGAAGAGGAGTTCGATGAGCTTGTCCGCAAACTGAAAAACTACGGGATGGGGCTGCTGTTGGATATTGTTCCCAATCATATGGTGGCAAGTTCAGAGAACCCCTGGTGGATGGACGTGCTTGAGAATGGTTCCACATCAGAATTTGCCCGGTATTTTGATATTGATTGGCATCCAGCTGCCGGTAAGGGCCTGTTTCTGCAGGACAGCAAAGTCCTGCTCCCGGTTCTTGGAGATCGTTATGGGAAGGTCCTCGAAAACCAGGAACTGAATCTTAAGCTCGATGAAAATGGCTTCTACATTCGATATTATGAGCATCGATTTCCGCTGAACCCCAGCACCTACCGGGTGATCCTGGAGCACTGTCTCGAAACAATTCGCAGCGGGAGCGATGTTGATCCGTCGGTGGCTGATGAGGTCTCTCGTGTGCTGGATGCTGTTGGACGCTTGCCGGCTCCGAAGGGTCCCGCGCAGGACCAGGTCAAGACCCGGCGCGAAGCCCATGAATGGGTCAAACATCGGCTGTGGGACCTCTATAACCACTCGCCCGGGGTGAACCAATGCCTGGATGGGACCCTCCGATTCTTTAATGGCATTCAGGGCGACGGAAACAGCTTCGAGCCGCTTGATCGCCTCCTGACTGCACAGGCCTACCGTCTGGCGTACTGGAAGATGGCGGCGGAGGAGATCAACTATCGCCGATTTTTTGACGTCAACGAACTCGTAGGGCTGAGGGTTGAAGATCCCCGCGTGTTTGATGACAGGCATCGCCTTATCATTGAGATTGCCAGAAAGGAGGATTTGGTCGGGCTCCGCGTAGACCACGTTGACGGCCTGCACGACCCGGCACGGTATCTTGAGCGCCTGCGGACCGCCACAGCAGCAAAAGAGCAAAGCCGCAGCACTGCGAACCGCTATCTCATCGTCGAAAAAATCCTGGGAAGGGATGAGTCGTTGCCGGAGGATTGGCCGGTGGCAGGAACCACCGGTTATGATTTTCTGAACGCCGCGAACGGATTGTTCATTGACCCGGATGGACTCAGCCGCCTGGAGAATGATTTTCGCCGCTTTACAGGCTGCAAGCTTTCTTATGCCGAGGTCTGTTACACGCGGAACAAGCAAGTCATCTATCAGCTTTTTGCCGGCGAACTGGCGACCTTTGCGCATTCGCTGGCAAGATTGGCATCGCAGGACCGGCACGCCAGGGATATTCCTGTACCCGAACTCGTGCGAGCATTTGTGGAAGTGACAGCCTGCCTTCCTGTTTACAGGACATACGTCAGGAATTTTTCCGTCAGCACTCGAGACCGTGCCTACCTGAACTGGAGCCTGCAGGAAGCCCGGCGCCGGACTTCCTCCGATGAAGTCAGCGACGCCGCATTTGATTTTTTGCGTCGTGTCCTGTTTCTGGATCCGCAGCCTTGTGCGGCGGGCCAGCGGAAATCATGGCTTCAGTTTGTTATGCGATGGCAGCAGTTTGCCAGTCCGGTGATGGCAAAGGGCCTGGAAGACACCGCGTCGTATGTTTATAACTGCCTCGTTTCAATGAATGAAGTGGGCGGCGACTCTCTTCGCGAAAGGCCGCCGTATGATGTGACTGCGTTTCACGACTTCAACCAGGCCAGGCTGGCCCGCTGGCCGCACACGATGAACGCGACTTCAACGCACGATACCAAGCGAGGTGAGGACGTCAGGGCGCGCGTGAATGTGCTTTCTGAATTTGACAGTGTGTGGCTTCCGCGTCTGCATCGGTGGAGCAAGTGGAACCGGCCTCATAAGGCTGATTGGAATGGGCGCCGTGTCCCTGATGAGAACGAAGAGTGCCTGATTTACCAGACAATGCTGGGCGCCTGGCCCTTTGATCCGGACGCGGAAGCTGTTTTCCTCGATCGATTGGTTGCCTTTATGCAGAAGGCGCTTCGTGAAGCCAAGGTCCACACCAGTTGGATTCAGCCTGACCTGAATTACGAGAACGCCGTTGAAACCTTTATACGGAATTGCTTTGGGTCTGGCGGCAGGACCCGTTTCATGGATGACTTTCTTGAGTTGCATAAGACGATAGCGTTCTATGGCCATTTGAATGCTCTTTCGCAGGCTCTGCTGAAGATTACATCACCGGGAGTCCCTGATTTTTACCAGGGGACTGAATTGTGGGACTTCAGCCTGGTTGATCCTGACAACCGCCGGCCGGTCGATTTTGACAAGCGGGTGCGGCTTTTGGAGGAACTCAAGTCCAAAGAGGTCGCCGGGCAGGACGAACTGCTGCAAGACCTGACTGCAAACTGGCAGGACGGGAGGATCAAGCTTTACATGACCCGAAAGGCCCTCAGTTTCCGGCTTGCCCACAAAGAACTGTTTGCTGGCGGTGACTATATTCCGTTGGAAGCTGTAGGGAAGAGACAAAACTGTGTTGTGGCTTTCGCCCGTCGCCGGAGGAAGATGTGGGCGATCGTGGCTGTTCCCCGGCTTGTTGCCGGGTTCCTTCGCAGGCAAAGGTCACTGTCACCCAGGGAAAAGTGGCCGGCGTTGAAGATCGTTCTGCCCGGGGAATGCCCCTCCCGCTGGCGGAACGTTTTTACGAGTGGGACAATTTCCGCCAGGAAGGGCGCCGGCGGTCGAGGCGTATTGTTACTGAGCGGAATGCTTGAGCGGTTCCCTTGCGCCCTGCTGGAGCCCGCTTCGGACCAGACCACGGCACGATAAGGGCAATAATCCGACCGCGCTTTTATTCCTGCAGAGGTAATTCGGCCCCTGTGTCAGCGTTGGGTGGCAGTGGCCAGTGGCTGCGAAACCTCAGTGGAAGCCTGCCAGGGATGGGCATCTGATACTTTATTGCGGGAGAAAAAATCCCCGATGGTCAAGGTAATCATGATGACCAGCCAGAATATAGCTGCAAACAAAACCAGCCGAACCATCGAGGCGCTCCAGCGGAGATGCATGAAGAAAGTGCCCACCAATGTCGCCTTGCAGGCAGCGATCACCAGCATCACAACGGTGTTCCACCGGCCGAGATCGATGTAAGCGATCCTCCACGTCAGCAGGGTCAGGACCAGAAGGCTGATGAAGACAAAAAAATAGAGTTTCAGGGGCGCAACGTGTTCTGACATTAGAAGTGTGCTCCAAGTAAGTACAATAATGGGAACAGAAAGATCCAGACTATATCGACGAAGTGCCAGTAAAGGCCGAACATCTCGACGGGATTGTATCGTTCGGGAGAGAACTTTCCCCGCCAGGCCATGACGAGAAGGACGGCCATGATGCCCTCGCCCACCACCATGTGGGTGGCGTGAATGCCTGTCAGCACGAAGTAGAAGACGAAGAACATGGCCACATGGCTCGACTGAGGCCCGGCGTATGTCCAATGCAGGCCGGGCGCCAGACCTTCGTGGTAATCGTGCGTCCACTCCAGAAAGAACTTGATGCCTACGAAGACGCCTCCCAGGATCATGGTCGAAATCAGGAAAGCAATCAGCCTTTTCCGCTTGCCCGTCTGGGCGGCATGGACTGCCAGCGCCATGGTCAAGCTGCTGCCAATTAGAACGGCTGTGTTGAATGCCCCGATCGGGGTGTTCAGGAGATGGCTTCCCGTTTCAAAAGCAACCGTGTAAAGGTTTCGGTAGACCGTATAGGCCGTGAAGACCGCCCCGAAGAACATGATCTCCGTAGCGAGGAAGATCCACATCCCCAGGCTGGATGCCTCGTGTTGCTGCGTCCGGTCATCGAACTGTTCGTAAAAGACGGTCTGGGTATTATGCAACTTGAATTTCCTCCGCTAGGCGATCGTACCCGTAGGGTTCTTCGGTAACTTCGGGTGTTTCCTCGAAATTGTGGGTTGAAGGAGGAGAAGATATTGTCCATTCAAGGCCCGTCGCTTTCCAGGGATTGGGGCCTGCGAGCTCCCCATAGCGCGCCGACCACGCAAAATAAATGAGAGGAATAACGTATCCAAGACCCAGAATGGTTGCTCCGGCCGTCGAGATGACGTTTAGAGTCTGGAATTCAGGCGGGTATACGGCGTACCGGCGAGGCATGCCGAGATATCCCAGAACGAATTGCGGGAAGAACGTCAGGTTGAAGCCGACGAAAATAATGACGGCCGCAACTCGTGACCACCCGTCGGGATAAAGGCGGCCGCTTATCTTGGGCCACCAATAATGGATTCCTGCCATGTAACCCATGATCGCTCCACCGACCATGACGTAATGGAAGTGCGCCACCACAAAATACGTTGCATGTACGTGTTGATCAATCGCTGTTGTGGCCAGATACAAGCCTGTCAGCCCACCGATGGTAAACAGCCCGATAAACCCAAGCGCATACAACATCGGGGCTTCGTAGGAAATAGATCCTTTATAGAGGGTTGCCGTCCAGTTGAAAACTTTGACCGCAGAAGGGATGGCTACTGCCATGCTGAGGGCAGAGAAGACCAGCCCGGCATAGATGGACTGGCCGCTCACGAACATATGGTGTCCCCATACCAGAAAACCAATGGCGGCGATGGCAACGCTGGAGAAGGCAATGAAATGGTATCCGAATATCTTCTTCTTGGAAAAGGCTGTGATCACTTCGCTGACCACTCCCATCGAGGGAAGGATCATGACGTAAACAGCCGGGTGCGAATAGAACCAGAAGAGATGCTGGAACAGGACAGGGTCTCCGCCGAGCGCGGGGTCGAAGATGCCGGCGTGGAAGAAGCGCTCGATAGTAATGAGAGCCAGCGAGATGGCGATGACCGGAGTTCCGATGATGAAGATAATGCTGGTGGCATACATGGCCCAGATGAAGAGCGGCAAGCGGAACCAGGTGAGCCCGGGCGCGCGCATCTTGTGGATGGTTACAACGAAATTCAAACCTGTCAGGATCGACGAAAAACCCGCAATGAACAATCCGCTCGCCGTTGTCATCACGTGTGTGTTCAGGTACATCGTGCTCAAGGGCGTGTAGAAGGTCCAGCCTGTATCAACGCCACCGGCGATCAGCCCGTATGTAACAATCGACCCGCCAACCATAAAGACGTACCAGCTCAGCAGGTTCAGACGGGGAAAGGCCACGTCTCGCGCTCCCAGCATGATGGGAATCAGGAAGTTGCCCATCACGGCAGGAATGGAAGGCACCAGGAAAAGGAAAATCATCATGATGCCGTGGGTACTGAACAGCTTGTTATAAGTCTCCGGCTGGAGCACCAGACCCTGCGGCTCGACCAGGTTCAGCCGCATCAAGGCGGCCGACACGGCGCCAATCGCGAAAAAGAACGTGATCGCGATCAGATAGAGCCAGGCGATCCGCTTGTGATCGGTGGTCAGTAGCCAGGATTTAATGCCATAATCTACGTTCAAATAATGAACGCGTGGCTCAATGGCAACTTCTGTACTGCTCATGGTGTCCCCGTATTCCTTTCTTTTGAACCCAGCGATTTAATGTAGGAAGTGAGCTGAAGCACCTGTTCTTCACTCACTTGCCCCTTAAACGTAGGCATGATAGCTGGATAGCCGTTAACAATCCTGGCCGACGGGTCCAGAATCGACTCCCGAATGTAAGCGTCGTCGGCGACGACTGTCTGTCCGTCTGTCATCCTGACGGGTTTTCCATAAAGTCCCTGGAACGAAGGGCCTTTTCCCGTACCATGGCAGGTGATGCATCCGTATTGGTGGTAGAGAGTCTCGCCCTGGTCTGCCATCGTGATGCCTGAAACCCCGCTGTTCAGCCACTTCTGATACTCTTCACGGGTCATCACGTAAACCCAGCCGCCCATCAGGGAATGGCCCATTCCACAATACTGATTGCAGAAGAAGTGATATTTACCGACTTTTGTAGCCTCAAACCACTCGGTTGTATAGCGGTCCGGCAGCACATCCTTCTTCATCCGGAATGCGGGAACGAAAAAGTCGTGAATGACGTCCTGGGAGGTCATGGTGAGCTTGATGGGAACTCCCTCAGGAATGTGCAGCGCGTTGATTTCCCGCTTTCCGTTGGTGTGTTCAACATGCCACATCCACTGTTTGCCGATAACAAAGATCTCTGTCGCGTTCGGGGGCACCTGTGCGCTTCTGACAAAAATTTCAGCGCCCCAAAAATACATGATGGCAACCAGGATCATCGGAATAACCGTCCACGTAACTTCAAGCGGAACGTTGTTGATAACCTGGTTCTTCGGGGGCGCCTCATCCTTGGAACGGCGGCGATATTTGACTGCGAAGTAAAAGACCAGCAGAAAAATAAGCGCGCTGAAGAATACCGACACCGCCGTCAGGAAGTAAAAGAGATTGTCAACCGCCGGAGCAACCGTCGAGGCTTGCTGCGGAAATATGGGAAACGCATGTGGCATTTTATTCTTTCACCCTCTTCAATTCGGACCCAATGATCGAAACGGGCCGTCTACCTCTCAGCCTTCGCAGAGGCCTGTGTGATAAGCACACCGCCCTGTCTTTTGGGCCCGCTGCGAAACAGCACGAGCAGCAATCCGCCCAAAAGTATCACGGTAATGAGCGCCCCGATAAACAGCACCCGGGAAATCAGCATACTGTATTTCCCCGTGGCCGGATCGTAATGGCTGCAGTACAGAAGAACGGCATCAACCGGGTTCCCGATTTTTCCCTGCGACGCCTCCACAAGAGCCAGGCGGACCGCGCCGGCCGGATAGCGAATGCCGTAGAGATATCGTGCCACCTTACCCTGAGGCGTAAGGACAATAATGGCCGTAGCATGCGAGAACTGCTGAGTTTGCGGATCGTATTTATAGTGGAACCCCAAAGCTTTGGCCAGGGTGGTGATGGATGCCTCGTCGCCGGTCAAGAAGTGCCAACCAGAGGCCGCACCCTTGCGATTGTACATTGACAGGTACGCGGCCCTTTTTGAAAACGCGTCGGCAGGAGAATCTTTGGGATCAAAGCTCACCGTCAGCACGTTGAACTGGTCGCCGATATCGAACCGGACCTCCTTGAGGCTCTCCAGAAGGCCGTTTTCGACCATTGGGCAGAGCTGAGGGCAGTTGAAGTAAATCAGCGATATGATGACGGGTTTCTTGCCGAAATAGTCGCCCAGCCGAACCACCTTCCCCGCCTCGTCATGGAAGACAAGGTCGAGGGGGACCTGGTTGTTCAGGAGCTGGTCGATCCCGACGTCCTTCAATTGGGAAGGCATCACCTTGGAATTCGACGCGGAAGCTCCACCCTGCGGGGGACCCTGGAACCCGCGGGACTGAAGGATTTTGGAAATTTGTCCGTTTGCAACAGACGGGAACGCCGCACTGATCATCATGCACAACGCAAGAATCATTCCCAATTTCATCGACAAACGATCGCGCAGACCGAGCCTTGCGGCGTCGGACCTGTCCTGAATATACTCCCCAGCCATGATGAACCCTGACTTTCTGGCAGCCTGTTGACTACCGGCTTTGGTGTTGGTCCTAGTTTTGCGGCATAAAGCCCTGCGGAACCTCGTACTGCTGGACTTCGCCGGGCTGTACCGCACCCTTCGGCGTCTTGCTGTCACGCACCGGAAGGCCTTTTTGGAGCAGGATATTCATTGCGCGTTGTATTGGAATTCGAACCACACCGTTCTTCCGGTTAACCCACCCGTATGAGTCGAGAATGTCGTGCTGATTCTTCAGATATCCCTGCAGCTCGGCTTCGGGATGCGCCTGAAGCTGCGGCACCCCCGGGGGCGGCAGAACACGACCCCGTGAAATGGCCGACTGCGGGGCAGGATACTTCTGGTGGCTCCTGAAGTACACCAAGGTCACCCAGCTCACCAGGAAGCCTGCCACAACCGAGATGGCGACGCCGGCGGCAAAGTACAGAATATACCGGGGCACCGCTTCCCGTGTTTCGTGGCGGTGCTTTGGGTCTTCAGAATGAGTCGTATTCTCATCCATGCTGAACTACTCCCTCAAACCTTGGATCGTGCAAAGGCAGGCGCGGCCTGGCCTTCAGTTGGCGAATAAAGAATGCCAGCCACAACCCGCCAACCGCGAAAGGCGTAACCAGGTCGATCCAATCGATATGCGGCCCCAGCGGATAGAATGCCGGCATGATGAACCAGTAGAGGTCAATCCAGGTCATCACGAGCAGGCCGCCGCCTACAAATGCAAGTGCTTTCATTTGTCTCTTGACCGGCCGGTTCAGCAGCAGGACAAAAGGCACGGCAAAGTGGAAAAGAATAATGAACAACGCCACCCACTTCCACTCGCCGGTTCCACGCACCGTATACCAGAAATTCTCATCCGTCAGGTTGCCGGCCCAGATAATCAGGAACTGGGAGAAGGACAGGTAAGCCCAGAGCATCACGAACGTCAGCAGGATATTGCCCAGGTCGTTGAAGTTGCTCGAATTGATTACGCCTGACATCGGCTTGTGCTTCGCCAGGATCATCGACACGATGATCGTGAAAGACATCGCCGCAAGGGCCGACATTATAATGAATATCAAGCCAAAAATCGTGGAGAAGAAGTTCGGCTCCAGCGCCATTACCCAATCGAATGAGGCCCAGCTGATGGCCGCACAGTAGATCAGCAGGCCCGCGGCGCTGAGGTTGTTGAATTTCTTCAGCAATCCATGCGTAGTCCCCAGGTCTTGCAACGACGACAGCTTGTTCAGGAAATACGCGAAAAACAGCCATGCGGCAAAATAAACGATGACACGGGCAAAATAAAAAGACGGACTCAGATAAATCGCCTTGAAGGAAGAACCTTTCACGACCGGATACAGTTCCGGGTTGGCGTGTCCAATGGCCAGCGGGATGAAGAACAGCGCCAGCAGAGGGATGGTTCGGGTCGATGCCTCGAGCGTGCGCCGGATCACGTAGCCCCAACTGCCTCCCACCATGTGGTGCAGCATGAGAAGTGCAAGGCTTCCCAGTCCAATCAGGAACCATAGCATGTATGCAACCAGGTACGCCCTCAGGAAGCCCGTCCAGTTCGACCAGGCTCCATAGGCACATGCCGCCAGGGCGACCACGCCGACCGCCAGAAACAGGCGCTGGGCACGATCGAGTCCGGGCTTCAGTGTGTCATCGTTCATTGTGCCGTTCCTTCAAGTTTCGTAAGTTCTTTTGACGGAACATCGCTTGTGGGAGCATTCTGGCTTAATTGCAAAGCACGGATGTAAGCCGCAATGCACCAGCGGTCCCTGGGAGAAATGCGGGCCGCGTAGCTGAACATCGTTCCGTAACCGTTTGTCATGACGTCAAAGAAATGGCCTGCCGGCGCTTTCACCAGGCGGTCGAGGTGATAGGAAGGCGGCGCAGGGAATCCCCTCTGCACAATCATCCCGTTGCCGCTCCCCGTATAGTCGTGGCAGGGGGCGCAGTAAATGTTGAACCGGTTCTGGCCGCGATCGAGGTCCTCTTGAGTGATCGGAAACGGGAAGACGTCAGCCACCTGGCCGTTGATCTTGCCGGTGTAAAAAAGCTCGTCTGTCCTTAACTTTCCTCTGGCAACTGTACCGGGGACGGCCGGCCGCTCCGAGCGGCCGTCATTGAAGAAGCTGCTGGGTTCAAGGCCTTTATATTTCGGCTGAATGTGCATGTCCAGCCGGCAGCCTGCCATCAGGACCCCGACCAGCGCGATGGCTGCCCATCGCAGGGCCGTTGCGGGCCGCGTCCGGGAGACGGCCGGCCACGGGAAGAGCACAGATGAGGCTGCCGCTAATAAGTGTTGTGCCTGGCCCCTTTTAGCTTTCAACTTCGGATACCTCGCGAGGATTAAGTTCTGCCAGAAACTGCCTGGTTTGTTCCGCGTCAAACTTGGGATCTGCTGATTTGATCAGCAGAAAAAAACTGTCCCTGCTGGCATGGGCAAACCGTTCCACGTTAAATACCGGATGGTAAGGTGCAGGAAGCCCGTTCAGCGCTATCATTCCAAAAGTTGTTGTCAACGCGGCAAACAGAATAGTCAATTCAAAGGTGATCGGGATAAAGGCCGGCCAGCTGTCCAGGGGCTTTCCGCCGATGTTCTGCGGATAACCAATGACGTTCGGCCACCACTGGAGAAAGAACCCGGTGCAGGTGCCCAGAAGACCTCCGCAAAATACCAGGACAGGTAAGCGCGTCCGGTGGAAACCAATAGCCTCTGATAGCCCTTCTATTGGGAAGGGAGAGTACGCATCGATTTCCCGGTACCCGGCCTCGGCGGTGTGCTTGGTGGCTTCCAGAAGTTCTTCCGCCGACAGGAACTCGGCCATCAATCCGTAATTCGACTGCCTGTGAATCATCTAAGACTTGGCCTCCTCTGCCGTTTTATGAACCAGGTCGCGCATCTCGAAAATCGAGATCATCGGAAGGAAGCGAATGAACAGATAGAACAGGGTGAAGAACAAGCCGATCGTGCCGACAAAGATGATGTAGTCCCACTTCGTCGGGTAGAACATCCCCCAGGATGAGGGGATGAAGTCGCGGTGGAGGCTGGTGATGATGATCATGTAGCGCTCAAGCCACATGCCCGTCTGGACGGAGAATGACAGGACCCACAGCCACAAGGCGTTCCGCCTGATTTTCGCAGACCACAAAAGCTGGGGAATTACGAGGTTCGTGGCGATCAGCGTCCAGTAGACCGCTGCATAGGGCCCGGTCATCCTGTTCATGATCATGAAAATGTCAAACTTGTTCCCGCTGTAGAAAGCCATGAAGGTTTCCATGACGTAGCTGTATGCTACGATCATGCCGGTCCCCAGCATTATCTTGCCCATGTTGTCGAGGTGTCGGACGGTGAGGAAATCCTCCAGGCCGTAATACTTGCGCAGAGGCACGGCCAGCGCAATTACCATGGCAAATCCGGAATAGATGGCGCCGGCAACAAAGTAAGGCGGGAAGATGGTGCTGTGCCAGCCGGGAACGAGG
>OBIZ01000150.1_pt1 | contig 12720 bp, 6 predicted proteins | sample 1519801 | NCBI WGS metagenome assembly OBIZ01 (sample SAMN01911456, study PRJEB22533) | soil metagenome | biome: Soil | place: Malaysia | collected 2012-04-30 | depth DG_metagenome m | reverse complement strand
GGAAGAAGGCCAGCGCGTGCTGGCGGAGGACATTGCCGTGAATGAGGCGATGGGGCGGCACGGTGCATCGCTGCTTCCGGATTCTTCAACCATCCTGACGCATTGCAACGCCGGCGCCCTTGCCACCGGCGGCTACGGGACGGCGCTGGGCGTGATCCGTGCCGCCGTAGAGGAAGGGAAGAAGATCAACGTTTTTGCCGATGAGACCCGGCCGTTCCTTCAGGGCGCGCGGCTCACGGCCTGGGAACTGGCCAAGGACGGCATTCCTGTGACGGTGATTACCGACAACATGGCCGGCCATTTTATGAAGCAGTCGAAAATCCAGGCGGTGATTGTGGGCGCGGACCGCATTGCCTCGAACGGCGACGTGGCCAACAAGATCGGTACCTACACCGTGGCCGTGCTGGCGCGCGAAAACCAGATTCCTTTTTACGTGGCCGCGCCGCTTTCGACCATTGACCTGAGCCTCGCCTCGGGTGATGAAATTCCTATCGAAGAACGCTCGCCGGACGAGGTGACGCACTGGCGGGGAATCCAGACTGCCCCGGAAAACGTCAGCGCCCGGCACCCGGCGTTTGACGTGACTCCCCACCGCTACGTGACGGCTATCATTACCGAGCGCGGCATCGCGCGCGATCCCTACACGGAAAGCCTGAAGGCGCAATTTGAAGAGCAGGAAGCGCAGCAGGCCTCACGCTAGGGGTGTTTGCCGACTCCGAAACCAGCCTTACCCCCCTCTGGCGGGATAAACCCGCCGCTACAGATCCAAGCAAGGGCGAGGGCTTATTCGTGGTGAAGGGCGACGATGGGGTCGAGGCGCGCAGCCTTGAGGGCCGGCCACATTCCGAAAAACAATCCGATACTGATGGACACCAGGAAGCCGAGGAAGACTGACCATAGAGGCACGGTGGAGGGCAGGCCGGGAAGGAGCGTGTGGATGGTGAAGCTCAGAAGGTAGCCTAGCAAGATGCCCATCACCCCGCCTGAACCCGTCAGGGTCATTGCTTCCAGCAGGAACTGCCAGGTGATGTCCTGCCGGCGGGCCCCGATGGCCTTGCGCACGCCAATTTCGCGCGTGCGTTCGGTGACGGACACCAGCATGATGTTCATCACGCCGATTCCGCCCACCAGCAGGCCGATCGAGGACAGCACCACCATCACCAGCGCCACCGTTCCTGTGATCTCGTTGAACTGCTTGATGACGGAGGCCGCATTGGCCATGCCGAAGTTGTTATCCTGATCAGGCTTAACCTTTCGCATCCTTCGCAGAACAGCGGTGATCTGGTCCATAGCCTGAGTCATGCGGCCGGAGTAGGCCATGGCTACAATGAGATTTTCTTTGTCGTTGGGGTAGATCTTCTTGAACGTCCAGTAAGGGATGAAAACCGTGCGGTCGTCGCCGTTATCGCCCAGGAACGACAATCTCTTCTCAAGTGTCCCAATAATCTGAAAGGTGTTTCCTCCCGCGGTGATGTATTTGCCGACAGGGTCCTCATTCTCAAAAAACCGCTTGGTGACGTCGGCGCCGATGACGGCGACGTTGCGGCGGTGAGCGTCTTCGAGGGCGGTGTAAGGGCGGCCGTTGACGAATTGGGCGTTGCTGATTGTGAAGTCCTCGGAGGTTGCCCCTTGAAGGTCAGCGTCCAGCATGTCCTGCCCTTTATACTTGGCCCCCGGGGAAGGACCTTGATGAAAAGCCATAACCGCCACCTGCTCAACGTCGGGGCAATAGTCACGGATAGCCATGGCGTCCTCGTATTTCATGGGCTTGCGCATCCGTTCTTCACGCGACAGGCGGAACCGGAAGCCGGGCTCGAATTTAAAAATATAAATCGAGCGCGAGCCGTATTGCTCCATCGTGTCGACCAGCCGGTTGTTCAGTCCTGTGATGATGGATGCGACGCCAATCACAGTGGTGGTCCCGATCAACACCCCGAGGACGGTGAGAAACGACCGGAACTTGTGCGTGCGGAGCGTGTCGAGCGCCAGCAGCAGGTTTTCCCGGATGTGGTGCAGCTGTTTTGCCATGCCTAAACTTCCGCCCGAAGCGCTTCAATGGGATCGAGTCTGGCGGCCTTGCTGGCCGGATAAATGCCGAAGAAAAGCCCCACGATGACCGACAGCCCCACACCCACGACAATGGCGCTGAGCGGGACCGTGGAAGTTATGAACCTCTGCACCAGCACATTGATCAACAGGGCGCTGACGATGCCGATCACCCCGCCGGTGCCGGCCATCACGGCGGATTCGATGATGAACTGTGTGAGGATATCGCGGCGGCGCGCGCCAAGCGATTTGCGGATGCCGATTTCGTGGGTGCGGTCCGTGACGCTGGCCAGCATGATGTTCATGATGACAATGCCGCCCACCACCATAAAGACAGCGACCACGCCGATGGTGACGGCAAAAATGGTGCCGGTCAGCCTCTGCCACAAGCCCATGATGGTTTCAGAGGCGTTGATGCCGAAGGTGTCATCCTCGTTGTAGCCCAGGTGGCGCCGGGCGCGCATCAGAGACCTGACCTCATCCTGCAGGGGAATCATCTGGGCTGATGACCAGGCCTGAACGCTGACGTTAAGTTCCGGCCGCGAGAAGAAGACCCTCTGGAAGGTGGTGAGGGGGATCATGACAAAATTGTCCTGGCTCCGGCCGAAGGTGGTTCCGATTTTTTCCGCAACGCCGATGACCCGGAACGACCGGCCTCCCACGCGGACCTCCTTGCCGATGGGGTCAACGTTGGGAAAGAATTTGTCGACGAGGTCCTGGCCGATAAAGCATACAGGCGCGCCGTGAGAGAAGTCCGATTCTGAAATGTACCTCCCGTAGTTCACCTTTTCCTGGCCGATATCGATCATGCTGGGCGTAACTCCTGTAAGCGACACATCGTAGAGAACCTGGTTGGCATGATGGGCAGTGCGGCCCCAGTACCCGGCCGTGGCGCCGATGGCCTTGTAACCCTGAAGGTTTTCCTGAAGGAACTTGTAATCCTCAAGGCGAATGGGCCGGTTGCGCCGCCGCGCTTTCAGCCAGGATTCATAACCCTGAGCCCACTGGAATCGGGTCACGATGAACGTGTTGACGCCCAGGTTGGCAACGTGGTCGGCAATGTAGAGATTCATGCCGTTGATGACGGACATCACCACAATCAAGGTGGTGGTGGCAATCACCACGCCGAGCAAGGTGAGGAAGGAGCGGAGCTTGTGGGTGTTCAGGGCCTCGATTGCAATCCAGAAGGCCTCGCGGGCCGTTATCCAGGCGTTATACAGCTCACCGCGCCTGCGCCGCTTTTGCTTCATCGGCAATTGTCCAGTGATGGAAGTATCCACGGAAACCCCTGTTAGAAGTCCTGTGCCAGCAGGCCCGCTGGACCGTCCTAAACCACCTTCTCGTCACGGTCAATCTTGCCATCGCGAAGGTGGATGATGCGATGGGCGCGGGCCGCGATGTCATGCTCATGGGTAACCACAACAATCGTGTTGCCGGACTGGTGGAGGCGGTCAAACAGGTTCATGATTTCTTCACCCGTGGCGGTGTCAAGGTTACCCGTCGGTTCGTCGGCAAGGATAATCGAGGGGTGGTTGATCAGAGCGCGGGCAACGGCTACGCGCTGGCGCTGGCCGCCGGAAAGCTCGTTGGGGCGATGGTCCATGCGATCGCCCAGTTCCACCATGCGAAGCACATCCTGGGCACGCTGGAGGCGTTCCTCGGGCGGCGTCCCGTTGTAGATGAGCGGAAGTTCAACGTTGTGAAGCGCCGTGGCGCGTGCCAGCAGGTTGAAGGTCTGGAAAACGAAACCAATTTCCTTGTTGCGGATGTAGGCAAGCTCGTCGTCGGTCAGTTCGCTGACCAGCCGTCCGTTCAGCCAGTATTGCCCCTGGGTGGGTGTGTCAAGGCAGCCGATCAGGTTCATCAGGGTCGACTTGCCGGACCCTGAGGGCCCCATAATGGCGACATATTCTCCACGGACGATGGAGAAAGAGACGCCGCACAGCGCGTTGACCTGAATTGCTTCCATGTCATACGTCTTCCACAAATCCTGCGCGAGGATGATGATGTTGTCAGGGGAGGGTGACTCTGCCCACTCCCGGGAGGCTCCGGCTTGCGATTCCGTCGTAGAAAAATGTTCCATGGCTTGGTCTCAAATCTCCAGATGTGTTCTTTCCCCGGGCTCGGCGGTCCTCCTGATTACGATGACGGCGGCTGGCCCAGGTTCTTGACGCTGTTGTCAATCTTGACCTTGGTATCGTTCTTCAGGGTTCGAAGCACCTGGTAACTTCCGGTGACGATTTCCTCGCCAGGTTTCAGGCCGGTGAGCACTTCCACGTTCATCGTGCCCATAATCCCGGTTGTGACAGGGGTAAATATGGCCTTCCCATCGCGAACCAGGAAAACTCCCTGGATTTCCTTCTTGCTGGCGTCATCCTGGCCGGCCGGAGCCGGAGCCTTCGCCACAGCTGATGCCTTGCCTTTCGCTTTGGCATTTTTCTCGCGGTCAAGCTCGCCCTGGGTCCGCACCGTGAGGGCCTGAATGGGGATGGCAATGGGATCCTTTCGAGTGGCGGTCGTGATCTTGGCTGTAGCCGAAAGGCCGGGCCGCAACCCGGGAGGCGGCTCGTCAAGCGTCACGGAAACCGTGAAATCCTTGGCTTCGCCGGAGCTGGACGCAGTGCTGCTGCTACTGCTGGTGGTGGTCTGGCCGGAAGTGGAACTCAGAGCGCTCATCCCGATTTCGCTGACGTGCCCTTTGAGTTTCTTGTCGGGAACCGCGTCAATGGTAACTTCGGCGGGCTGCCCCATTTTGATGCCCAGGATGTCAGTTTCATCCACGTTTACCACAGCGTTGATGACAGAGAGATTGGAAACCTGGAAGAGCGCGCTGCCTGCGCTGTTCTGAATGCCCGGAACAACGTTTTCCCCCTCATGGACGGGGAGATAAGTAATGACACCGTCGAAGGGCGCAGTGTAAATGGTCTGGTCACGCAGGTTTTTGGTGCTGACGAGCTGCGCCTGGGCCTGCAGCACGCGGGCGTGGGACACATCGCGATTGTAGGTGGCCTGGTTCAATTGCGCCCGGGCCTGTGCCACCTGGGCCTTCGATGAATCCACGGTTGCCTCTGCAACCTGATAATTGCTGAGGGACTGGTCAAACGTCTGACGGGAAATCAACTCCTGCTTAAACATCTGCTGCGAGCGCGCGAAGTCGTCTTTGGCCTGCTGCAGTTTCGCCTGTGCCTGGGCAAGATTGGCCTGGGAAGTCTGCAGATTTGCCGTAGCGGATTGAACGGATGCCTCCTGGACCTGGGCATCAGCCTGCGCAGATTTGAGTGAGGCTTCCTGAGCATGCACACCGGCTTCCTGCTGGACGTCTTCCGTGCGAAGCAGTAACTGACCTTTTTTGACGTGGTCGCCTTCCTTCACCAGGATTGCAGTCACTCTGCCCATGGAGTTGGCGTTCACCGTCGCAAACTTGTCCGGCGGGGGCTTGATCTCGCCCGATGCAGTCACGATGGCGGACAGGTCCTGCCGCATGACTTTGCCGGTTTGGACGGTTACCAGGCCGCGGTGGCTCCAGGAGATGCCTCCAATCACCAGCCCCGCCAGCACCACCAACGCGAGGGCAAGTAACATGACTTTCTTGGTTTTGGAGAGGCCCCGTTTGGCGCGCCCACCCTGGGGACCGCGCGGTAATCCGACATCTTCTCCCCGGGAATGGTTGATTTGGCCTATTTTGAGTTCTGTGGTTTGTCCCATCGTAACCTTCTCAGTTGCTATTTTCCGCGTTGGGATCGAGCGCCAGTCCGGTTGCCCGGGCACATGCCGTCATCGGCCAGCGGCGGCCGGAACATAAGGCAAAAAAATCCATCCTTACAAATCTTATACGTTTTGGGGGCGGGAAAGGTTCCAGTGCTGCCATAATGGCGACCCGATTGGACCGTAAGCGGAAAACGCCGCTTCCGTGCTTGTCCTGGCGAAAGTTCTATAGCACATATATTACTGCCAGTTGACAATGTTTGAAATGGTAATCTTAACGAAATGGGAGCATCCTGAAGGCTCCAAAAGCAAGACTTCCGGGCCGCGGCATAGAAGCCCCTCTCAGGCCACCTTCCTGCCCGAGATTACATCACTGATTTCAGCAGGGGAAGGGGCTGTTTTCGGGTCGCCGGGCGGGAGCGGAACAGGTTGACTTTCTCATCCTCGAAAAATACAATTACTGTTATTGATTGCCCGAGGCGGAGAAGGGAGGCGCGCAGTTGGGGATAGGAGTCTGTAGCACTCGGAAACTCGATTGTCGAGTCCGACGTATTGTGGTAGTCCTGATTGCCGCAAGCGCCCTGGGAATGGCTGCGTTTCCGGCTTTTGCAGGCCATGGGAAAGACCAGGAAGACCAGAAGCTGACCAAGCAGGAACGCCGGCGGCAGAAGGCAATCCAAAAGGAAATGGAAAGCCCGTACAAGCAGTGGATCAACGGGCCAATCGGGTATCTGATCACTCCCGAAGAGCGAGCTGCCTTCAGGAAGCTTACCACCGACGACGAGCGCGACCAGTTTATTGAAGAATTCTGGCGGCGGCGTAACCCCTCCCCAGGCTCACCTGAAAACGGCTTTAAAGAAGAAGTTTATCGTCGTATTGCCTACGCCAACGAACATTTTTCCTCGGGCGTTCCCGGCTGGAGGACAGACCGCGGACACATTTACATCATGTATGGCCCACCGGATGAAAAGACGACCCACCCGAGCGGGGGAACTTACGTGGCGAACCCCAATGAGCTTCCCTACACTGGAATCGGCGCCGCCAATACTATGACGACCTACCCGTTTGAGGATTGGACTTACCGTTACATCCCGGGGATTGGCGAAAACGTCGAACTCGAGTTTGTTGACCCGACCATGACCGGCGAATATCACCTGACAATGAATCCTTGCGAGAAGGACGCCATGGCAAACGTGCCTGGCGATATGACAGGGTGCCAGGGTGGCGTCGCCATCGGTTCAATCTGGAACCCCAATCTGGTGATAAGCCCCACTCAGTTGAATAGCGGCTCAAGGGGGGCAGGGTCGATGGTGTCGTCCAACATCATGGGTCAGAAGTTTAATGAGTTCAACCGTCTGGACCTCTACTCGAAGATCTTTGTGGCGCCTGCCGTGAAGTTCAGGGACCTGCAAACCCTGGTGACTTCGACGGTGACGGCGCAACTCCTGCCCTTTAGCGTCCGGACTGATTTTATCAAGATCACGGACGACACGGTCCTGGCGCCGATTACCGTCCAGATCCCGAACCGGGAGATGCAGTTCGAAAACAAAGATGGTGTGATGACCGCCGTTCTCGACATTTATGGAGAACTCACAACGATCGGCGGAAGAGTGGCGAATACCATCCAGGACAGTGTTGCCGTATCTGTTCCGGAACATGATTTCCAGGCTTATGTGAATCAGAAGTCCGTCTACCAGAAAGCGGTGTATCTGCGCCCCGGGCGTTACAAGCTGAGCCTGGTGATCAAGGACAACAAGAGCGGCCACGTGGGAAGCGAGAACCTGGGAATCGTCGTGCCGCAGTTCAGCGACGAAAAGCTCACCACCAGTTCGCTGATCCTGGCCGACCAGATCCAGCCGCTGCCGACCAGCGAGGTGGGCTCGAGCCGTTTCGTAATCGGCGGGACGAAGGTTCGTCCCAGCGTAAATCAGGTCTTTACACAGAGCCAGAACTTTGGTATTTACATGCAGGTCTATAATCTGGGTGTTGACCCGAAAACTCACCTTCCGTCTGCGAATATTGAGTACCAGATTTCGAAAGACGGAAAGACGGTTTTGAACCAGATGGAGCAAGCGGCTGCCATCAAGGATGCATCGGAACAGATTACGCTGGAAAAGACGATGCCGGCCAAACTGCTCGAGCCTGGAAAGTATACTTTGCAGATCAGGATTACGGATAAAGTTAAGGACCAGACGGATACCCAAACGACGAACTTTCAAGTCGAGTAGAAACGTGGGGTACCCAAACCGAGTCGATAGCCGGGACACACAACCTTAAAGAAGGTCAGGTCAAGGCATCATGCAACGCTCGAATAATCCAAGGCGAGGCGCGGATTTTTTATCCGCCGGCGGTGTGTTTCTGTGCGTCCTGCTTGCCGCCTGCCAGGGCTTCAGCGCTGATTATGGCAGAGTTTCAGGCAAAGTGACGGACAGTGCCGGGAACCCGATTATGGGGGCGACTGTTCTGCTGAGCGGGCCCGGCATTGGTACACCAAGCGGATTGCTGGAAGGCTCGCTCGACCGGGTTTTTACAGACGCTCAGGGCAATTTTACGATCAGCCGGGTAGCTCCGGGCTGGTATTCTTTGCAGGTGGTGTCGCCGGCAAGACTGCCGGGATTTCGAGACCAGGTCCAGGTTCGGCCTGGAGCGACAACCCGGGAAGCATTTACACTTGGCGACATCCTTTCGGGATTTCATTGGCCGCGCTCCGCCGATGATTCTAATGCATGGGAGCAGGGGTGGAAATGGATTCTGCGAACCTCGGCCTCCACTCGCCCTGTTCTCCGCTATCGAAAAGCTGACCGCAGCCGCAAGCAGGCCGAAGAACATTCCCCTCTCCCTGCCAAGCGCATGGTTGCCATGGTGCCCGGAAGCGCTGATGCCAACGGGCTTTCAAGGGATCCGGGCACAGGGACCGTGGTTGCATACCTTCGCCCTCTGGATGTGAACTCGGACGTCCTGGTGGCGGGGTCCGTCAATCGAAGTGACGCGGACGGTTCGTCGGTTGTTGCTGAATATCGGAGGGGTCTCCTTAACAAGAACCATGAGGAGATCAGCCTGGCGGTCCATCAGCTGCAAATGGGTGGAATCAACCGTTCTGCTTCTACGGCTGGGGATGGAATCCCCATGTCGCGTGGGATGGTTTTACGCTATCAACAGACCCGCCAGCTTTCAGACTCCTTAACGTTGACGGCGGGATTCGAGATGAGATATCTGAATTCCGCTGGCGACGCCGGCACCACCCAGCCGGAAATTGGCCTCGCCTATACCCTTGATCCTTCAACGGTCTTAAGCTTGAGTTACGGTGCTGGCAGCCTTGAACAGCCCGACACTCTGCTGCACCGGATTGGGGATCTCAATGCCTTCCCTCAGATTTCGATGCATAATTTCCGCCCCCGTCTTGAGGCTGCCAGGCATGCCGAAATCCGGCTGCAGCGGAAACTGCGCGACGGATCCCGGGTCGAGTTTGCCGCCTACCACGATGGATTCCAGGACGTGGCTGTGTGGGGTGTGGGTGGGATTCAGGCCCTGGCGAATTCATCTGCGGCCGGCGACGTCCTTATCACTCCTGTCGGCGGAAGAGCAGTCCTCAACGCCGGACGGTACGGTTCTTCAGGCGCAGAAGTTGCTTTTGAGCAACAACTTGGCCAGCGCGGGGAAGTTGGCATCATGTATGCCTTCGGGAGCGCGCTGGCTGTCGATCCCTCAGCCGATCTAGGTGGTGTCCCAGTGGACGCAGCGAGCTTGCCTGACTGTCTTCGCTCACAGCTGACGCAGACTGTTTCGGGCAGGTTCTCAACCTTTGTTCCGCGTGTGAATACACAGATCATCAGCACTTATAGCTGGCTTCCTGCCGGGCGTGTAACAGTGGTTGATCCGTATGGACAGAACCGAATGGAGTTCCAGCCTTTCCTGGGAATGCAGATCCGCCAACCACTCCCCAAGATTGACATGCTGCCTATGCGCATCATTGCAATCGCTGATTTCAGGAACCTGTTAGGCCAGGGTTCTGTGTCGGTGAGGCAGGCTAATGGCAGATCTGTCTTGCTTACCCCCGCTTATCGCTCCGTTCGGGGTGGGTTTGCGGTTCAGTTTTGAGGACCTGTCCAGAGTGAGATTCCTTTCCTCGATGCAGGTTCGAGGCTTTAATCTCGATGACTTGTGAGGCTTGGAGCAGGGATAAGGCGTGATTTACAGAACGGAATTCTACCAGATTTCATACTGGAGATTCCAAATATCATAATAAGCTGGTCTTGATTAACTGAATTGCTTTGCTGATTAGTGCAGGATGTGCTGAAAGGCAATGAAAAGTGATGAAAAGTAATGAAAAGGCCGGGATGATGGTAAGGAACTTAATTTGCTTAGATATCGTTGTAAGTTCTTGTTTTGTTCCGGGATAGCACAGGTTCCATGAGCATACGGGCCCCATACCGTTTCTTGACCCTCCTGCTCGCGATCGTGAGCGTGACGCTCGTCATTTTCGCCTTCATAAACTTTCAGCAACGTAGGGTATACCAACTTCCTACAGATGGCGTTTCCTGGATTACTACGCCTCAAGGGTTGAAAGCATGGACCGTTCCTGCAAACTCTCCCGGAAGGCAGGCGGGAATTGTTGCCGGAGATATCCTCAAGTCAATTGACGGCCGCTCAGTTAAAACGACTGTTGATGCTAGCCGCACGATTTTTGAGAGTGGTGTGTGGTCCCGCGCCACCTATGACCTGGTTCGCGGAGGGGAGTCATTTGAGACCAGCGTCGTGCTCGCGCCAGAGAGCAATTCACAGGGCCTCCACGGGTATCTTGAAGTTGTCGGGCTACTCTATTTGATCATCGGGGCATTCGTTTTTCTGCGCCGGTGGTCTGCGCCAAGATCGCTGCACTTCTATTTGTTCTGCCTGGCGTCCTTTGTTCTTTATTGTTTTTCTTACACGGGCAAGTTGAATCTTTTTGATTCCTCGGTTTACTGGCTCAACGTAACGGCACTACTGTTGCAACCGGCGCTGTTTCTGCATTTTTGTCTCACTTTCCCCGAGAAGCCTCAATTTGTGGAGAGACGGCGCTACCTGCCGCCGGCTCTTTACGCTCCGGCCGCCTTTCTACTGGCCTTTCATGCGCTGGTGATGGCCGGGTTCCTGACTTTGCCGCTGCCCATGCTTTCTGTCCGCTGGCTGTTTGACAGCCTGGAGATGGGGCTCCTGGCCGTTTATTCGGTCGCCGGGGTATTCTTCCTCTTCCGATCTTATCGCCGCGCAGATACTCCGTTGGCCAGGCAACAGCTGAAATGGGTGACGCGGGGGGCTGCAATTGCGGTGGTACCTTTCGCTGCCCTTTACGCGGTCCCATACTTCCTGGGCATGGGTTTCATTCCCGCGGAATGGCTGAAGCTCTCCGTCTTCTCTCTGGTGGTGCTGCCGCTGACGTTTGGCTACGCGATCGTTCGCTACCGGTTGATGGACGTTGACATGATTTTCCGCCGCGGAATTGCTTATGCTCTGGCAACCGCAGCGATTATCGGTTTCTACTTCGGCCTGGTGTTCCTGTTTGCCGACTTTTTCCGCAACAGCGCGCTGATTACCACTCAGGGCGGATGGTTACTGGCAATTGTGGTGACTGCCCTGTTGTTCCAGCCGATGGTGACGCGCATTCAGGTGCGGCTGGACCGGTTCTTCAACCGCGAGCGATACGACTACCGCAGGACCCTGCTGGATTTTGCGCGCGACCTCGGGTCCGAAGTCCACGTAGATTCGCTGCTGGACCAGGCGGTTGAGCGCCTGGCGGAAACGCTGGGTGTGGACCGCGTGGCGGCGTTTCTGAAGTCTGTGACAGGAGAGGTCCATCTGGCCAAATCCCGCGGCCTCACTTTCGCCGGCGATCTCGACATGAGTTTCCTGGATACGCCGGAGATCGAGACGGGGAAAGGCTACCTGTTTTTTGAAAGTGTGAAACATCCAGGTGACCTGCTTCCCTCTACCAGGTTGACGATTGAAAAGCTGGGTTTGCACTACTACCTTCCCCTGCGAGTGAAAGGGAGCACTCTCGGTTATCTGGCTCTGGGGAAGACGGAGGACGACGATTTCCTCTCCAGTGAAGACGTTGACCTGCTGCAGACCGTGTCGGGGTATGTGGCCATTGCTGTTGAGAGCGCTCGCCTCTATGAATCGCTCGAACGAAAGGCCCTGGAAAACCAGGCTCTCAAGGACTTCAGCGAGAATATTATCGAATCCATTGATGCCGGGATTGTGGCGTGGAACCCCGAACAATTCATCGAGTCCTGGAATTCTTCCATGGAGAAGCTGTACGGGATTCCTGGCGCCGAGGCTGAAGGAAAGCGGCTGACCGATGTTTTTCCGGCGGAGTTGATTGCGCAGTTGCCCCGCCATTCCGAACCCTATCGCTCGCTGAACCTTTACAAGTTCCGCTTGAATAATGCGGCAGGGCGCTCTTTGATTGTGAACCTCTCCACCGTGCCGCTGCTGGGCAAGGACGACCGCGTGATTGGCCGCCTGCTCATCATGACCGACCTTACCGAGCGTGTTGAGCTGGAAGACCAGTTGGTCCAGGCTGAAAAGCTCTCGTCAATCGGCATGCTGGCGGCGGGAGTTGCGCATGAGGTCAACACCCCGCTGGCAGTGATTACTTCCCAACTGCAGATGATGATGCGCCAGCTGCCTTCAGATGACCCTCACTCACCGGTCCTGGACAGGGTTGTCAAGCAGGGGTTCCGGGCCTCAGAAATCATCAATAATCTGCTGAAATTCTCGCGCGTCAGTGGCAGCGAACGCGTCGATCTGGAACTGAACAGGATCATCAAGGAAACGGTTTCCCTGGTGGCTCCCATGCTGCGTTCCGCCAAGATCAGCGTCCAGACAGAGCTCGATTCAGATCTTCCATCCATTCAGGGAAATGCAGGCAAATTGCAGCAGGTTTTCATGAACCTGATTATGAACGCCCGCGACGCGATGCCTTACGGC